>Ga0315334_10000008_pt1 | contig 343235 bp, 293 predicted proteins | sample M150034915metaG_FD_205555 | JGI IMG/M metagenome (GOLD analysis project Ga0315334, IMG submission 205555) | Ammonia-oxidizing marine archaeal communities from Monterey Bay, California, United States - M1 500m 34915 | ecosystem: Environmental > Aquatic > Marine > Intertidal zone | place: USA... | reverse complement strand
GGGCCCGTCCAGGACACGCCACGAGTACATCCATGTAGGCTCGGCCGGGCGGCGGACCGCTTTGGCCATCCCTGGCCAAACACGGTCCTGGACGGGCCCACCCGATCCCGGCGCTCCTTGGAAAATTGAAAGGTCCTGGCGCTTTTTCTGAAAGGGTGAAGCTGACCCGTGGCGGTTACGCTGCTAAGTGAGCGGGGCAATGGTGGTGCCTGGAGGGAGCTGTTTGGCCAGGGAGGGCCAAACTAACAGCGGCCAGGGATGGCTTGAGCGGTCCCGGAAGGCACCACCATTGCACCGCGTCTCCGATACGGAGCACCGAACACTGGAAAAAGAGGTCTCTGACCTCCTCTGCCGGGTGGCTCAAAGCCACCCTTTCGCGGGCGGGGCCCGCTCCCACAAGGCCCGTTTCCCACAACGCAGCGCTCAGTAGAGGTAGGTGAACATCTTGCGGCGGTACTCGCTGGCCAGCGGGTCGCCCTTGGGCAGGCACTCGAACACTTCCAGCAGCGCCGAGCGGGCGACGCCGTCCTGGTAGTCGTGGTGGTCGCGCAGCAACCGCAGCAGCGCATCCAGACCGGGCTGGAACTGGCCGGCGGCGGCGGCGCGCAGGCCGTAGGCGTGCAGGTCCTCCGGCTTGCCGTCACGCTCGATGCGCGCCTGCAGCTCCTTAAGGCCGACGCCGTCGTCGTCGAGCTTCTCCAGCAGCGCGAAGCGGGCCCGGAACGGGCGCAGCGCTTCCACGTCCTCGGTGACTTCCGCCAGCACCGACTGAGCGTCGTCGGTGCGGCCTTCGCCAAGCAGGTACTCCACCAGCAAGGCCCGGAAGGCGTGCTTGTCGGGCTGTTCGGAGAGCATTTGCCGCAGGGCCTGCTCGGCCTGGGCGCCCTGCCCGGCGTCAATCGCCATGCGGATCTGCTCCAGAAAGCCCTCTTCCTGCTCCTGCTGGGCGGCGTCCGGGTCGACCACCGGGGTCAGCCACTGGCGTACGGCGCTCTCGGTTTGCGCGCCTTCCAGTTCGCTGACAAGCTGGCCCTGGTAGACCATTTTCAACGACGGCAGGTCACGCACCCCGAACTGGCTGGTCAGGTTGGCCTGCTCGTCGGCGTTGACCTTGGCGAGCACGAACTTGCCCTGATACTCCTGGGCCAGCGTCTCCAGCAACACAGTCATTTGCTGGCTGGGCTGGCTCCAGGACGCCCAGAAACCAAACAGCACGGGCACCTGACGTGAATGCTCCAGCAATTGCTGAACGTTTTGTTCCGTGACGTCGATAGTGGCGGCGGCGTTGTCCTGCACGGTAGCTCCTTGAGGCGGCTTGCTTGGCGAGTGTGGATTGCGCTGCATTGTACTCAAATGGGGCTATGGATGCAGGATGCAAGCGAGCGGATTAAATACTGTTAAATCAAGACGAAAGCGGCATCATGGGCGTTATTATCCCTACAGAGGTGAGAAACAGGCGTTCACGTGCCGTACATGCCCGCTCGGTACCCTGATGTTTGATTTCGTTACGATATCCACGCCCGCCCGGAGGCGCGTTTCCGGTTCGTACTTGTGATCCACAAGTGAAGTCCTGGCAAAGGAGATGACCATGCTGAGCCTTTTGGCCCTGGTAATTCTGGTCGCGACATTGACGACCATTTTCTACATGCAGTTATCCCTGACCGTCGGCAGCGTCACATTCGCCGTGGTCTGGTTGCTGTGCGGTCTGTTGGCGCCCTGGTTGTACAACCCGATTCTTCTGATTCTGCTGGCCGCGGCGCTGGTGGTACTCAATCACCCCGGCCTGCGCCGCAAGCTGATCAGCAAGCCGGTCTATCAGGCGCTCGGCAAGATGATGCCGCCGATCGGCGACACCGAGCGCGAGGCCATCGAGGCCGGCGCCACCTGGTTCGAGGCGGAGCTGTTCAGCGGCAAGCCGGACTGGGACGACTTTTCCAAGGTCAATTTCACCCAGCTCACCGAGGACGAGCAGTCGTTCCTGGATAATGAGGTTCAGGAACTGTGCGAAATGCTCGACGAGTGGAAGATTTACCACGAGCACAAGGACCTGCCCGAGGAAGTCTGGGACTACCTCAAGACCAAGGGCTTCTTCAGCCTGATCATTCCCAAGGAATACGGTGGCCGGGACTTCAGCGCCTACGCGCAAAGCCGCACCATGAGCAAGATCGCCACCCGCTCACTGACCACCGCGGTGACCGCCATGGTGCCCAACTCTCTGGGCCCCGGCGAACTGCTCGCCAAGTACGGTACCGAGGAACAGAAACAGCGCTGGTTGCCGGGCCTGTCCTCCGGTGAGGAAATCCCCTGCTTCGGCCTGACCGGCCCGGAAGCCGGCTCCGACGCCGGCGCGATTCCCGATAAAGGCGTGATCTGCAAGCAGACCGTGGACGGCGAGGAAGTGCTGGGCATGCGCCTGAACTTCGCCAAGCGCTGGATCACCCTGGCACCCATCGCCACCGTGGTGGGCCTGGCCTTTAAACTCTACGACCCGGACCACCTGCTCGGTGACGAGGACGAGCTGGGCATTACCTGTGCCCTGCTGCCGGCCGACACCGAAGGCGTGGAAATCGGCCGCCGCCACAATCCGGGCGGTTCGCCGTTCATGAACGGTCCGATCAACGGCAAGGACGTGTTCGTACCGCTGGACGCCATCATCGGCGGCCCGGAAATGGCCGGCAAAGGCTGGCGCATGCTGATCGAATGCCTGGGCGCGGGCCGCGGCGTTTCCCTGCCGGCCCTGGCCACCGCCAGCGGCGAGATGGGCTACCGCATGACCGGCGCCTTCTCGCGCATCCGCCGCCAGTTCGGCACCGCCGTGGGCCACTTCGAAGGCGTGCAGGAAGCGTCCGCGGAAGTGGCGGGCCTGGCCTACACCCTGGAAGCGTACCGCCACCTGGTTACCCGTGGCCTGGAGGAAGGCACCATCTCCGTGGTCACGGCGATGGCCAAGTACCATTCCACGGAAATGATGCGGATTCTGATCAACAACGGCATGGACATCGCCAGTGGCCGGGCCGTGCAAATGGGCCCGCGTAACTTCATGGCCCTGGCGTATCAGTCCATTCCGGTGGCGATCACCGTGGAAGGCGCCAACATTCTGACCCGCTCGCTGATGATCTTCGGTCAGGGCGCGATGCGCTGCCACCCGTACCTGTACGACGAGCTGCAGGCGATCCAGGACGAGGACCAGGAGCGCGGCCTGAACACCTTCGAAGGCCTGTTCTTCAAGCACGCCGGCCACACCCTGGGCAACATGAGCCGGGGACTGGTGCACGGCCTCAGCGGCGCCGCCCTGGCGGAAATCCCGGCCAACGCGGACAGCTTCAGCGCCCCCTGGTACCGCCTGATCACCCGCTACAGCGCGGTGCTGGCGAGCCTGTCCGACGTGGCCTTTGCCCTGCTGGGCGGCGACCTCAAGCGTCGCGAGATGGTGTCCGCGCGCCTCGGCGACGTGCACAGCCAGCTGCTGATCGCCTGCGCGGTGTTGAAGTTCCACGCTACCCTGCCCCGCGACGAGGCCAACGATGCGCACGCCCGCTACGCGCTGCAGCATGCGTTCAGCCAGATCCATGACGCGGTGGAAGACTTCGCCCGCAACTTCGGCTACCTGGGCGTGGCGCGCATTCTCAAAGGCCTGTTCTTCCCGCTGGGCCGGCCCGCCGGCGCGCACAAACCCAGCGACGAGCTGATCCGCACCCTGGGCGAGCAGATCATGAGCCCCAGCAGCGTGCGCGACGCCCTGGCCGCCAACGCCTACATCAGCGTGGACCCGCAAGACAGCGTCGGCCGGGTGGAAGTCACCTACAACAAGCTGCTGGAAGTGGAGCACGATTACGAGGCGTTCCTGAAAGCGGACGGCAAGGGCAAACTGGAAGGCGACACCATCCAGGCCAAGCTGGAAGACGCCGCCGCCAAAGGCATCATCCCCAACGACCAGGTACAGGCGATTCTCGACTACGACGAGATGCGTTACGACTGCCTGCTTACCGACGCCTTCGACATGGAATTGAAGGACGTCGACATGAACACCCAGCGGCCGACCTGATCGCGGCCCTGGCAAGCGTCACAAGAGCCGCCCTTCGGGGCGGCTTTTTTTTGTTCAATCGATCCCAGTCCAGCGAAATTTAACAATGGCGGGCCTCCGCGCCGCTTTCACCGGGTAGCGCTTTCGACTAGGCTTTCTGCGTCTCGCCTTCGGCGCCAACCCATATTCATAAAGATCCCCCGTAATGACAGTGGCATTCGAGGAAAAGGCGGTTCTGGAGTTCAAGGGCCGCATGCTGATGATGACGGTCCTGCTGCTCAAGGACCTGGACCCCAACACCCTGCACCGCCAGGTCAGCCAGAAGCTCGACGACGCCGCCCAGTGGCTGCGCGACGCGCCCGTGGTGGTGGATCTGGCCCACCCCGAGGACACCGACCAGGTGGCCCTGATGGCCGCCGTGGACACCCTGCGCGGCCTGGGCGTGAATCTGGTGGCGCTGGCCCGCAACGAGCACCTGGACAGCGACACCGCCGCCATGCTCGGGCTGGGCAGCATCAGCCTGGCCGGTGGCCGGGACGTGCCGCGCAGCGCCGAACCGGCGCCGGCCGCTGAGGCCGAGCAACCGGCCGACGCGGGCCATACCCTGGTGATCGACCAGCCGGTGCGCTCCGGCCAGCAAATCTACAGCCGCGGCGATCTGATCGTGCTGGCGCCGGTGAGCACCGGCGCGGAGCTGCTCGCCGAAGGGCATATCCATGTTTACAACACCCTGCGCGGGCGGGCCCTGGCCGGCGTACGCGGCGATCAGAGCGCACGCATCTTCTGTCAGAAGCTGGACGCGGAGCTGGTCTCCATCGCCGGGATTTACCGGGTCGCCGAGGACCTGCCCGACCAACACCGCAAACAGGCGGTGCACATCACCCTGGACGGCGACGCCATGCGCTTCGCGGACCTCAAATAAGCCATATCCGACAGCAAAACCTAGGAGACGAGATCGTGACAAAAATCGTGGTCGTAACATCCGGCAAGGGCGGCGTGGGTAAAACCACCACCAGCGCCGCGCTGGCAACGGGCCTCGCCCAGCGCGGCCATAAAACCACGGTCATCGATTTTGACGTGGGCCTGCGCAACCTGGACCTGATCATGGGCTGTGAGCGGCGCGTGGTCTACGACCTGGTCAACGTGATCAACGGCGACGCCAACCTCAAGCAGGGCCTGATCAAGGACAAGCGCGTCGAGGACCTGTTCATCCTGCCCGCCTCCCAGACCCGGGATAAAGACGCCCTGACCCTGGAAGGCGTGGAAAAAGTCCTCGAAGGGCTCAAGGACATGGGCATGGAATACATCATCTGCGACAGCCCGGCGGGCATTGAGAAAGGCGCCCTGACCGCCGCCTATTTCGCCGACGAAGCGGTGGTGGTGACCAACCCGGAAGTGTCCAGCGTGCGCGATTCCGACCGCATTCTCGGGATTCTTTCCAGCAAGACCCGCAAGGCCGAATTGGGCGAAGGCGACATCCCCGCCAGCCTGCTGCTGACCCGCTATTCCCCGGAACGGGTGGAGCGCGGTGAAATGCTGTCCGTGGAAGACGTGAAGGACATCCTGGCGATCGACCTGCTGGGCGTGATTCCGGAATCCCAGGCCGTGCTCAACGCCAGCAACAGTGGCGCGCCGGTGATTCTCGATAGCGAATCCGACGCTGGCAAGGCCTATGAGGACGCGGTGGCCCGCTTCCTCGGCGAGCAGCGCCCGCACCGCTTCCTCACCGCCAACAAGAAAGGACTCTTCGGCCGTCTGTTCGGAGCGCAATGATGAGCATTTTCAGCTACCTGCTTCCCAAGAAAGAGAAATCCGCCTCGGTGGCCAAGGAGCGCCTGCAGATCATCGTTGCCCGCGAGCGGGCCACCCGTGGCGGCCCGGATTACCTGCCGCAGTTGCAGGAAGAACTGCTGATGGTGGTGCGCAAGTACGTGGAAGTGGACCAGGACGCCATCAATATCCAGGTGGACCGGGAATCCGGCTGCGAGATTCTGGAACTGAACATCACGCTGCCCGACGAATAGGCCGGGCTTCGCTTGACTACTGTTCGCATGTACAGTAACTTCAGTGGTCCGGCGAGCCCTCCTCAGGTTTTCTTTTCTGCGACCCCTCGGAAGGCCTGATCGATCTCCAGGCTCCAAGGATGGAGCCGGGCTCCCGGACCTTATTCCCGCTTTCCCCTCGCAGGCCAGGCTGTCAGCCCATGTGCCAGCCGTGGCTGACCACGATCGACTGGCCGGTTAACGCCGCCGAGGGGAACGCCGCCAGCGTCACCGCCAGCTCACTGATGTCCTCCACGGTGGTGAACTCACCGTCCACGGTGTTCCTGAGCATCACATTGCGGATCACATCCTCTTCCGAGATGCCCAGTTCGCGGGCCTGCTCCGGAATCTGCTTGTCCACCAGCGGCGTGCGCACGAACCCCGGACAGATAATGTTGCTGCGCACCCCGTGCCCGGCGCCCTCCTTGGCCACCGCCCGGCACAGCCCCAGCAGGCCGTGCTTGGCGGCCACGTAGGGCGCTTTCAGCGGCGAGGCCTCCATGGAATGCACCGAGCCCATGTACAGCAGCGTGCCGCCGTGGCCCGCGTACATATGCCGCAGCGCCGCCCGGGTCAGCAGGAAAGCGCCATCCAGATGCACGCTCATCACCTTGCGCCAGTCATTCAGCGCCAGCTTGTCGAGAGACTCGATGTGCTGGATACCGGCGTTGGCGAAGGCGATGTCCAGGCGGCCCCAGGTGTCCACCACCTGCTGCACACCGGCGTCCACCGCCTGCTCGTCGGTGACGTCCATGGCCAGGGCCAGGGCCTCGCCGCCGGCGTCACGGATCGCCGCCGCCGCCTCTTCCGCGGTGGCACTGTCCAGATCGGCCACCGCCACCCGGGCGCCTTCGCGGGCGTACCGCTCGGCGATCGCCCGGCCGATGCCGCGACCGGCCCCGGTGATCACCGCGACGCGTTGTTCAAGACGCATGACTACTGCTCCTGTTTCAGAGACGCCGCCGGCGTCTTATCCGCTTTCCGTTCCCGCCGCCGTTCCGCCCAAAGGCGTAACTGGCCGACAATGCCGGACGGGAAGAAATACACGCTCAATACGAACAACAGACCGAACCACAGCAGCCAGCGGTCCGGCCCCACCAGTTCCGCGAACACACTGCCCGGCTCCGCATTGCTGACCAGCAGTCCGAGCAGATCCTGCAGGTAATTCTGCGCCAGCAGGAACACCGCGGTGCCGACCACCGCGCCGTACAGCGTGCCCATGCCACCGATCACGCACATCAACAGAATGAACACCATCAGCTCGAAGTTAAGCGTGTTCTCCGGATTCACGTAGCGGTTGATCAGCGCGAACAGCACGCCCGCCAGGGTCGCCAGCACCGCTGACACAATCACCGCCGCGGTGCGGTAGAACACGGTCCGGTAACCCAGTGCCTGGGCGCGGAACTCGTTCTCGCGGATCGCCTGCAGCACACGGCCGAACGGCGAGTTGACCATGCGCAGCAGAAACAGAAACACGCCGACGGAAATCAGGAAGGTGATGTAGTACATCAGGTGGCGGCCATTCACCCGCACCTCGAAAACGGCGTCGTTGAACGCCTGCCCGATGCTGCCCTGGGTAAACACCCCGGCGATGAAATCGATCACGCTGAAACCGGGCACCTTGGAATCGAACGGCCGGAACGCCGGCCCCAGCTCACGGGGGCTGCGCACCGCCAGGCCGTCTTCGCCGCCGGTGATGTTATAGAGCTGGGTGACCAGGCTGAGGAAGGCGAACGCCACCGCCAGGGTGACCAGTGCGAAGAAGATCGCTTTCACGCGCAACGACAGCAGGCCGAGCAACAGCGACAGCAGAACGCTCATCACCAGTGCGCCACCGATGCCGATGAACACGGCGCCGAAGCCGGAACCGAAGGCATCGGTGGACATCGCCACGCCATAGGCGCCGATGCCGAAAAACATGGTGTGCGCGAACGACACAATGTGCGTGTAACCGAGCATCAGGTCGTAGGACGCCACCACGATAATGAACACGCAGATCATGCCGAGCATGGAAAAGGCGCGCACACCGGGGAACAGAAAAGGCCCCAGGGCCAGACAAACACCGATCAGCACCAGCAGAGCGGAGAGCGCCCGGCTACGGGGATAATCGCCGGAAAGAATACGATTGAACATGGCGCGTCTCCTAGACTTTGATGACCGGAATCAGGCCCTGCGGACGCCACATCAGCACGCCCACCATCAACCCCACCGTGGCCACCGCGGCCAGCCGGGGCTCCAGGTAACCCACATACAGATTGATCAGGCCCACCAGCACGGCACCGTAGAAACAGCCCTTAATGGAACCCAGACCGCCGAGGATGATCACCACGATCACCGAGATCATCAGCTCATCGCCCATGTGCGCGGTGATGATCTCCCGGTACATCGCCCACATGGCGCCGCCGAGACCGGCCAGCGCCGAACCGGCCACGAACACGCCCAGGAACAACAGACGGATGCGGTAGCCCTGCACTTCCACCATCTCGCGGCTTTCCACCCCGGCGCGGATCAAAATGCCGACCCGGGTGCGCTCGATGATCCAGGTCATCAGCCCGTAAATGGCCAGGCCCAGCACCACGGCGATCAGGCGGTATTTCTCCAGCGCCACACCGCCGATCACTGGCAGCGCCTCGGGCAGCAGAAAGGCCCCGGTCAGCGCCTCCGGGCGCGGTACCGGAATTTCATTCGGCCCCCACACCACATGGATCAGCTCCATGATGATGATGGAGCCGCCCACGGTGACCAGAATCTGTTTGAGGTGGTCGCCGTACACCGGTTTGATCACCAGCCGCTCGAACACCAGACCCAGCAGCCCCGCCACCACCAGGGCGAACCCCAGCGCCGGCAGAATCGCCGCCAGGTTGATCAGCAGCGACGGCTCGCTGGCCTGGCTGCTCAGCCACACCAGCACGCTGGCGCCGGCGAAGGCGCCTAAAGAAATAAAGGCCCCGTGAGCCAGGTTGAGGACATTCATCAACCCAAAGGTGAGCGTCATGCCCGAGGCCATCAAAAACACCATGGCACCCATCGCCAGGCCGCTGATAGTCAGCAGTACCCAGGTGCGCGGGTCCATCATCAACAGCGCCACCGCCATCATCAGCAGCAGCAGGAAAATATGCGGCTTGTTTTCCCGAAACGCCGCGAAGCGTGCCAGGACGCCTTGCGGCCGCTCTGGTTGACCAATCATCTCGTCGTGCGCCGACATGGTCTTACTCCTATTCTTATTGGTGCTCGCCGAGCCCCAGCCCCAGCCCCAGCAGCTCGTGCTGAAGATCATCGTTATCGGCGAGTTCGGTCATCTGGCCGGACCAGACCACCCCGCCATCGTTCATCACCGCCGCCGACTGACCCAGGCGGCGGGAAAAATTAAAGTTCTGCTCCACCAGCAGCACCGTGACCTGTTGCTGCTTGAGCTGCTCGAAGGCGCCTGCCAGGTCGTTGATGATCGCCGGCGCCAGCCCCTTGGTGGGCTCATCCACCAACAGCAACTCACGGGGTTCGATGATCGCGCGGGCGATGGCCAGCATCTGCTTCTGGCCGCCGGAAAGATTGCCCGCGGCCCGGTTCCAGAATTTTTTCAGCGGTGGAAACAGATCAAACACCCAGTCCAGCCGGGCCGGGTCCATGGGGCCGTCCACCGCCGCCAGCACCATGTTCTCGCGCACCGTGAGCAGGCTGAAAATGCCCATGTTTTCCGGCACGAAGGCGATGCCCTTGCGGGCAATGCGCGGGGTCGGCTGACCGGTGATGTCCTCACCGCGAAAGCGCACCTTGCCGTCGGTGACCGTGGTCAGGCCCATGATGGTGCGCAGCGTAGTGCTCTTGCCGGCGCCGTTACGCCCCAGCAGCACGGTCAGTTCGCCGGCGGGCACTTCCAGGTCCACGCCGTGAAGAATGTGGTATTGATCGATGTCGGCGCGCACGCCGGACAGGGAAAGAATCGACTCGGCCATGGTTCAACCCTCCTCGCCGGCGGTGTCTTCCTGGGGCGCGCCCAGATAGGCTTCCTGAACAATCGGCGAGGCGATCACCTCGGAAGGTTCGCCGTCGGCCACCAGTTCACCGTTGTGCAGTACCACGATGCGGTCCGACAAGGAGCGCACCACGTCCATTTTGTGTTCCACCAGCAGAATCACTTTGTTCTGCTTGTTCTTGATGTCGGCGATCAGATCCAGAATCACCGGCACCTCGTCCACGCTCATGCCGGCGGTGGGTTCGTCGAACATGAACACCTCCGGCTCCAGCGCCAACATCAGCGCCACTTCCAGTTTGCGCTGATCGCCATGGGGCAGATTGGCCACCGGCGTATCGGCGCGCTTGCCCAGGTTGACCTGCTCCAGATAGGCGGCGGCGCGATCACTGATGTCGCGCCGGCGCGACGCCATTTGCCAGAACACATGGCCAATGCGATAGCGGGACGCCACCGCCAGGCGCACGTTTTCCAGGGCGCTCAGGTTGGGAAACAGATTGGTCAGCTGGAAAGCCCGGCCCAGGCCCTTGTCGGCCCGGGCGGCCGCGCCCAGCGCGGTAATATCCTGATCGAAAAAATGCACGCTGCCGGCACTGGCGGCGAGCTGTCCGGAAATAAGGTTGAACCAGGTGGTCTTGCCGGCGCCGTTGGGGCCGACGATGGACGTCAGCGTGCCGGCGTGAAACGCGCAGGACACCTGATTGACCGCCACGTGCCCACCGAAATTAATGGTCAGCCCGCGGGTTTCCAACACCGGTTCAGAGGCGGATTGGGAGTGCAAGGAGGCCATGAGAGGTCCCTTTTTATGGAATATATTCTTGGAGACTTGCGAGTAACGAGTTGCAACCGGGTCGGCGTGGCCCGCGAAGGCCACGCCAACAGGCTTAGCGCTTGTTGCGAATCGGGATGTTCATTTCGTCGACGCCGATTTTGCGGATCAGCTTGGGCACGCCCGCTTCCACGGTGCGGTCGGCGAACCAGTCGTCACGCTTTTCCACTTCGATGCGGAAGTGGTACATCTCCTGCAGCGCCTGGTGGTCGTCATCACGCAATACCATCTTGCCCTTCGGGGTTTCGAACACCAGCCCTTCGAAGGCGTCGATCAGGTCCTCGGTATCGGTGGAACCGTCCGCTTCGCGAATCGCCGCGGTGATCGCCATGGCCTGGGCGAAACCCTGGGCGGTAAAGAAGTCGGGCGCGGCGTTGAAACGCTCCATGTGCTGCTTCACGAACCAGTCGTTGATTTCATTCTTGGGCGATTCGAAGTAGTAGAAACCGGCGCCTTCCATACCGGGGAACTCGGAGTAGCTCACCAGGGCCGGCAGAATGTTACCGCCGGTGGCCAGCTTGATGCCGAAGCGGTCGGGCTGCAGATCCTGAATACGGCTCAGCGGGTTGGCGCTGCCGGCCCAGATGGCGAAGATGTACTTGCCTTGCTCGCAGTCGTCGCGGTCTTTCAGGGCGCCGAACAAACGCTGCGCGGCGGCGGTGAAATCGGTGGCGTCGGTGGGCAGGTATTCTTCGTGGACCACTTTGCCGCCCTGGGTTTCCATGGCTTCTTTGTAAGCGGCCACGCCGTCACGGCCAAAGGCGTAATCCTGGGCGATGGTAGCGACACAAACGCCCGGCTCGCCCAGTGCCACGGCGTTGGAAACCGCGTCCTGGGACGAGTTACGGCCGACCCGGAACACATAGCGGTTCCAGTCCGCGCCGGTGATCGCATCGGCCACGCCCTCGGGCATGATGATGCGCTCGTACTGCTCGGCGATCGGCAGGGTCGCCAGCGCCACCCCGGAAGACACCGGGCCCACTACGATATGGGCGTCGTCCTCGGCGTAGGCTTCTTCCACCAGCGAGCGGGCGCGCGCCGGATCAAGCTGGGTGTCTTTATCGATGATTTCGACCTTGCGGCCCTCGATTTCCATGCTGCCGTCGGTGGCGTACTCGAAGCCCATCTTCATACCCACGCTGAGCTGCTCCGCGTAGGCGGACAACGGGCCGGTGAAACCGGTGACGTGGGCAATACGGATGGAATCGGCCGCCTGCGCGAGGGGCGCGGCGGTGAGGGCGGTGAGCGTGAAGGCCGTCGCGGTAATGAGACGCTTCATAGGAATCTCTCCCTTATTTTTCGGCCTGATGGCCGTCTTGTTGTGGTTATGGTCCTGTTCAATATGACTGGCGATTCACCTTTTCGCAAGAGGGTTTCGAAAAAAATTCCACAAACGTGGAATTACTCGATTGAGCCCGCGCCGCCGCCTGCAAATACCCGAATAACGGGCCTTTGAGGCACACCACACCAGCCGTTAACGCATTGCCAGGCACGCACGATACCGGTTCCCGGTTGACACCAGGGGTACGCAAACTTAATTTAGTTGAATACCGATTCATCTTTCAAACAATAAAACCACGGACCCAAGAAGCCCGCCATGACCACTGCCCCCCAGACCAATGCCGCCAAGGCCGTCACCGCAAGCGGCGGGCCCGGCGCCCCGAAAACCGCCCGTGGCGCCCGCACCCGGGCGCGCATTCTCAAGGCCGCCGAGCACACCTTCGGCACGCTTGGTTACCACCGCGCCGGCATCTCCGACATTACCCGCGCCGCCGGTGTCGCCCAGGGCACCTTCTACACCTACTTCGCCGGCAAGGAAGAAATTCTCCGTGAGCTGGTGCGGGATATGGGGCACCAGGTGCGCGCCCATCTGGCGGCGGAAATTCTCGACGCCGGCAACCGGCTGGAAGCGGAAGAACGGGGCCTGCGCGCCTTTCTGCAATACCTCTACGAGAACCCGTCCCTGTACCGGGTGCTGCAAGAGGCCCAGTTCGTCGACGAGGCCATCTACCGGGATTACTACGAAGCCTTCGGCAAGGGCTATGTGCGGATGCTCGCCAACGCCACCCGCAAAGGTGAAATCCGCCCCGGCAATAACGAAGTGCGGGTGTGGGCCCTGATGGGCATGTCCAACTTTCTGGGTCTGCGTTACGCGCTGTGGGAGCAGGACGTTTCCTTCGACGAGATCGTCGACACCCTCTCCGACCTGTTTCGCAACGGCCTGACCCTGGACGGCAAGGAGAAGCCATGAACACGGCGGTGCACTATCAACGCGACGGCGACCTGGCGCGCATCACCCTGAACCGCCCGCAGCGCCACAACGCTCTGGTGCCGGAGCTGCTCGACGGCCTGCGCGACGCCCTGGCGCGTTGCCGGGAAGACCGCCCGGCGGCGCTGATCCTCGACGCCGAAGGGCGCTCGTTCTCCACCGGCGGCGACGTGGGCGGGTTCTACGACACCCCGCGCGCCGAACGGCATGACTACGCCGCCCGCGTGGTGGGCACCCTGAACGCGGTGATTCTGGACCTGCTCAGCCTGCCGCTGCCCACCGTGGCGGCGGTGCACGGCATGGTCACCGGCGGCTCAGTGGGCCTGGTGCTGGCCTGCGACATCGTCGTGGCCGGCCCCCGCGCCAGCTTCGCCCCCTGGTACACCCGGGTGGGTTACAGCCCGGACGGCGGCTGGACCGCGCTGATGCCGGAGCGCATCGGCCGCGCCCGCGCGCTCGACATCCAACTGACCAACCGCCGCCTGGACGCCGAGGAGGCCTATCGCGTCGGTCTGGTTCAATACCTCAGCGAAGAGAACCGGGTGGCCGAACAGGCCCGCGCCGTCGCCGACACGCTGTGTTCCGCCAAGCCCGGCAGTGTCCACCATACGCTGGCCCTCACCCGCCCTGACCTGGACACCGTGGCCGCCGGCCTGGACGCGGAGTACCGCCATTTTCTCGAGCAAATCATCAGTGACGAAGCCGACCAGGGCATGGCCGATTTCTTGAACAGATAGGAAAAAACAAAACGACGAAAAAACAAAAATCGGGAGAGACAACATGAAAACAATAATGCCAACCCCGCTGGCGGCCCTCGCCGGCGCCCTGCTACTCGGGGCCGTATCATCCCCCGTCACCGGGTTCGACACCTTCGCCGACGAGGACCGCTCGTCACAGCTCAGCGGCGAGCCGGTGCAGCAGCGCTACCAGTTCAATACCCCCACCACCGTCACCTACGACCGCGACAGCCTGGGCCAGGGCGCCGCCAACGCGCGCGTCTACGTGGCCGACATGGGTAACCATGAGATCAAGGTGCTGAACCTGAACGGCGCCCTGGTGGGGCGCCTGGACGACAACGACCAGACCCTGGCATCGGACAGCCCGGCGGCCTCGGTGCCGGAAGTCCGCGCGCCCCTGGGCATCGCCTTCCTGTCCGCCAGCGAGGCGGACGACGACCGGTTGGCCGGGCTCTACGTCAACGACGTGGGCCGCCACCAGATCCATTTCTTCCGCACCGTCAGCGGCGGCGCCGGTGATTTCGAATACGTCACCTCGTTCGGCCAGCCCGGCCACGGCGGCGGCGAGGATATCTATCTGCCGCGTAACATGACCATTACGCCGCAGGGTTTTATCTATGTCTCCGACGAGTTCAACCACCGCGTCAAAGCGTTCAGCATTGATCCGGACAACGGTTATCAGGTCAGCCTGATCCAAACCCTCGGCCACCAGAACGGCAGCGGCGACTACGTGGACGCCGGCCCGATCATCCGCGGTGTCGACAAAAACTACGGCAGCGATTCCACTCATTACGACGATTACGCCGGCGAGCCGGACAAACGCGACGGCTTCCGTATCCCCCAGGGCATGACCTACTACCAGTCACCGGACAACGGCGCCACCTATCTCTACGTGGCGGACAACGGCAACAACCGCATCAAGATTTTCCGCGTCAACACCAGCACCGGCCAGCTCACCCTGGACGACATGCTGGGCCGTTTCCGCGATGACGGCGGCAGCGTCGATCACCTCAAGCGCCCGCGCGGCGTACGCACCGACCTGGACGGCAATCTCTACGTGGCGGACACCTATAACGGCCGCATCATTCAGTTCGAGAACCAGGCCGCTACCAGCGACAGCAACCCGATTCGCTACCGCAGCAGCCAGAGCGCCGACGCCCGGGCCAACTGGGTCTATGGCCGTCTCGGCATTCACCAGGTGGAAATGCGCGCGCCCAGCAGCGCCGGCACCGAGGACGAAGCCTTCCAGCTGCCCAACGACCTGGTGCCGATGATCGACGCCAACGGTGATTTTTACCGCGAGAACATTTACGCCTGGGGTTACTACTATTCCAACGCCCGCGTGCACCTGGTCAGCGATTCCGGCAACAACCGCATCAAGAAATGCTGGACCAACTCCAGCGGCACCAGTCTGCTGCGCTGTTCGGTCTCCGCCGGCGTCGGCACCGTGGCCAACAACGAATACTGGGGCCACCCGCGCACCCTGTCCGGGCAACTGCATTCCGCCAGCGGCATGGCCTGGCTGGGCAGCAAGGACCAACTGCTGGTTAGCGACACCCCCAACACTCGCATCAATATTTACAGCAGCAACGGCGTGTATCAGGGCCGTTTCCCCGGCACCAACATCAGCTATGGCGTGACCGGCATCGCCACTTTCGCCGACCCTAATATCGGTGAAGCGGTGGCGGTTCTGGTGGGCGCCGACGTCACCCTGCCCTGGCCCTACACCGGCGACGCCAGCCTGCGCATCTACGACGCCAACGGTAATCTGGAAGAGCTGTTCAACCTGAGCTACCGCACCGGTGGCCTGCCGGTGCCCGAAATCGGCCTGTCCACCAGCAACACCAACTACCCGGTGGCGGTGAGCGCGATCAACGACGGCGCCGCCGACCAGCACGCCATCTACATCACCAGCTTCGACAACTACGTGTGGCGCTTTGACTACGACAGCGGCAGCAGCACGCTCAATGGCAACTGGTACGCCGGCGGTCCGGACAGTGACAAGGGCACCGACCTGGGCGACGGCTGGGGCCTGGGCCCGGATTTCTTCGAGCAAGGCGACGCCGGTACTTTTGACCAGATCGGCAGCGTGCTGGCCCTGGATAACCGCGTCTACGTCACCGACCGCCGCAACCAGCGCATCCAGGCGCTGAACCCGGCCAACGGCGCGCTGATCGGTCAGCTTGGCCTGGGCGGCGGCACCTACGACCACCCGGACGGCCTCGACCCGGACCGGCTGTTCCTGCCCGCCGGCCTCGCCTACGACGCCCAGCACGACGCGCTGGTGGTGGCCGACGGCTTCAACATGGTGGCGCGCGCCTGGGCCAACCCGGACCAGTACAGCCCCAACGGCGCCGGCATCATCGATCCCGCCTACCAGGGCCACTGGCTGGACCCGGCGCTGGGCACCCGCCCCGGCGGCCTGTTCGATGCCGAGCAAGTGGCGGTCGGTGACGGCGACGTCTACGTGTTTTCGCTGATCAGCAACCGCATCACCAAATTCAGCTGGTCGGAAATCAATAACTGATTGCGGGAGAGAATATGGAAATGTTCGACTTGCTCGCCCATCGGGCCCGGGTCTCCTCGGACCGCCCGGCTCTGGAGGACCTGGAAAGTGGTGAGCGCTATAACTACGCCCAATTCAATGAACGCGCGGCGCGGCTGGCGGCCGCCGCCCGCGATCACTGGGGCCTGAAGGAAGGCGACCGGCTGGCGTATCTGGGCCACAGCCGGGCGGAGTTCTTCGCCATGCTGTTCGGCTGCGCCAAGGCCGGCCTGATCCTGGTGCCGCTGAACTGGCGCCTGGCGGTACCGGAACTGGAGGTGCTGGTGGAAGACTGCGACCCCGGCGCGCTGATTTTCGGCGCTGAGTTCGCCGACGCGGCGGCCCAGCTCCAGCAACGCTGCGGGCCGCTCACCCTGGTGGCGCTGGACGGGGCCGCCGGCGAACAGCGGGATTACCACCGCGATCTGGCCGACACCCGGCCGGACCTCACCCCCCACCCGGACAAGGACCCGGACACCCCCTGGTACCTGCTCTATACCTCCGGCACCACCGGCCGGCCCAAGGGCGTGATCCAGACCTTCCGCATGATGCTGGCCAACTATCTCAATATCGGCCTGGCGGTGAACCTCAACGGCGATGACGTGCTGCTCAACGTCCTGCCGCTGTTCCACACCGCCGGCATCAACCTGTATTCGTCGGCGGTGTTCATGGTCGGTGGCAGCGTTCTGGTGGCGCGCGCCTTCGACCCGGATCAGGCACTGCAAGTGTTGGAAAAAAGAGCGACCATCTTCTTCGGGGTGCCGGCGGTCTACCAGGCGCTGCTCGATCACCCCGGGTTCAGCGGCGAGCGCCTCAAGGGCGTGCGCTCCTGGGGCTGCGGCGGCGCGCCGCTGTCGCTGCCGGTGGCGCAGCGCTATGTGGACGCCGGCATCCGCGTGCGCACCGGCATGGGCATGACGGAAACCGGCCCCACGGTGTTCCTGCTGGACGAAGACAAGGTGATCGACAAGATCGGCTCGGTGGGCCGGCCGCAGCTGCTCACCGAAGTGCGCATCGTCGACCGGGACGGCCGGGACGTGCCCCCGGGTGACGCCGGCGAACTGCTGATTCGCGGCCCCAACATCACGCCCGGGTACTGGAACCGCCCGGACGCCACCGCCGACGCGATCCGCGCCGACGGCTGGCTGCACAGCGGCGACGTGGCCCGCTGCGACGAGGACGGCCAGTATTTTATCGTCGACCGCTGGAAAGACATGTACATCTCCGGCGGCGAAAACGTCTACCCGGCGGAGGTGGAAAAAGTGCTGGAACAGCACCCCGCCATCGCCGAGGTGGCGGTGGTCGGCATGCCCGACGACAAATGGGGCGAAGTCGGCAAGGCGTATTACGGCGTCCACCCGGATCAGGACGCCCCGGACCCGGAAGCGCTGCGCGCGTTTTGCCGCGAGCGGCTCGCCGGTTATAAGGTGCCCAAGGCGTTCGAGCGGGTCGAGGCCCTGCCCCGCAACGCCCTGGGCAAAGTCACCAAACAGGAGTTGCGTGATCATGCAAAGCAATAACACCGCCCGCATGGAACGGGATCTGTCCTTCAGCCAGGCGGACTTCCACCGCTTCGCCCGGCTCAGCGGCGACCATAACCCCATCCACGTGGACCCGGACTACGCCGCCGGCACCCGCTTCGGCGCCACCGTGTCCCACGGCATGCTGCTGTTCAGCGCGGTGCGCGGGCTGATCCAGGAATTTTTCCCCGGCGCCCGGCTGGAAGTGCAGGACCTGAAGTTCCCGGCGCCGGCCTACGCCGACGAGCCGCTCACCGTGGTGCTGGAAACCCGCGGCCGCCCGGTGGACGGCATCGTCCACCTCACCACCGACGTGCTCAAGGAAGACGACAGCCGCTGCCTGCAGGGCACCTGTCGGCTCAAACTCGACCCGGAGATGGCGCCATGAGCGAGACCCTGCCCCACTTCAACGCCCTGCGGCTGGAAGAACAGGCCACCGTGGAACGGCGCTTCAGCGCCGAGGACGTGCGCGACTGGTGCGACATGGCCAACCTGCAGGATCAGACCCCGGACCAGGTGCCCGAGCCGCTGATCGCCGGCCTGTTTTCCTACCTGCTCGGCGAGGAACTGCCCGGCCACGGCACCAACTACCTCAAGCAGCACATGCGCTTCGAAGAAGACGCCCGCATCGGTGAAACACTCACCGCGACCGTCACCATCACCCACCTGCGCGGCGACAAGGCGCTGGTCAATCTGGACACCCTGTGCACCGGCGAGGACGGCCGGATGATCTGCGCCGGCGACGCCCTGGTCCTGTTCCAATGCTGAACGCGCAACTGAAAGAGTGGCTCGACCGCCTCAACGCCCTGGTGGCCGAACAAAAAACCGCCGGCGTCGAGGCCACGCCCGCCGCAGTGCGCGACAGCATGGCGGCGATGACCCGGAACCTGGTCGCCGCCGGCCCGGCGCAGCCCTGGGTCGGCGACGCCCAGGTGGAATGCGGTGAAACCCCGGTCCCGGTGCGGCTCTATGACCCGGCGCCGGAGCGGGACACCCCGGTGTGTCTGTTCTTCCACGGCGGCGGCCACATGGCCGGCGACATCGCCGTGTACGACCCGATCTGCCGCCGGCTCGCCGACGCCAGCGGCTGGCTGGTGGTGTCGGTGGAATACCGGCTGGCCCCGGAATACCCCTATCCGTTTGGCCTGGAGGACTGCCACAGCGCGGCCCGCCATATCTGGCCGGTGCTCGACGCCGAAGGCCGCCGCTACCAGCGGCGCCTGGCGCTGGCCGGCGACTCCGGCGGCGGCACCTTCGCCGCCACCCTCAGCGCGCTGGCCCAGAACGATCCGCTGCTGCCGGTGGAAAAGCAGGTGCTGATCTACCCCAGCCTGGACTACACCCTGAACCACCCCTCGGTGACGGAGAACGGCCAGGGCTATTTACTGGAAGCGGAGCGCATCGCCTGGTACTTCCAGCACTATTTCCAACACGGCGAGGACCGCCGCGGCGCTTCACCACTGTTCATGCCGGTGAGCAACCGGCTGCCGGAAACGCTGGTGATCAGCGCCGAATACTGCCCGCTGCGCGACGAAGCGCTGGCCTACGCGCGCCGGCTCAACGACACCGGCGTACCCTGCCGCCACCGGCACTTCGACGACATGATCCACGCCTACCTGAATCTGGAATCGCTGGCGCCAGACGCCTGCGCCGACACCTACCGGGAGATCGCCGCCTTTCTGAACGGCGATTAACAATCGGCCGGAGGTTCTCTCCATCCGGGGGCGCGTGTCTGTGTTAGGCCCTTCCGGGAACGCTGTGAATACGTCCCTGTACGCTCCCTGTCGAACGTCCTGTTCTCCAGGGTCCCGGAAGGGCCTAACACAGACCCGCTCCGGGGTGAGATTCCAGTCCTCCGGGTCATCGCTGGCGCCGAACCTTTCTACGGAGAGTTGGGTTTGGGGGAGCTTGCCTTGCAAGCGAAAGGGCGGCGAATCTCCCAATGAGCGCTGGGATCGGGTGTGCCCGTCCAGGACCGTCTTTGGCCAGGGATGGCCAAAGTCGAGCTTACAGGGATGTACTTGCAGCGTGTCCTGGACGGGCACACCCGATCCCGGCGCGGGCTTTCTGGAGGGAAACGCCAATCAGGAACGGTCGGACGTGGTGGGGGCGTCGCTCTGCATCAGGTTATCGATGCCATAGCAGTGCCCGGCGAGCAGATTCTGGGCCAGCATGAAGCGGTCCTGGGGGGTGCGCGCGGTGAGCTCCGCCACGCTCAGGGATTCCAGCATCCAGGTGTCCCAGACGTTCACGAAGCGGGCGCGGATGTCCACGTCGCCGCGCAGCATGTCCGCCTGGCGGGCGGTGACGGTCAGGCTGTCGTCGCCGCGGTCCACCTCGTAGCCCTGGTTGGGGTAGCCCACTTCGAGACAGGCGAGGAAGTTCTTCATGGTGCGCTCCGACGCCTGGCCCACGGCAAACGCCAGCGGTTGGTCGGGCACGTCTTCGAGGATACTCAGGATATGGGCGTCGGCGAGACGCTCGCGCAGCCGGCCCTGGGCCTGGTCGGCGGCGGCTTCGCTGCGCTGCTCGGCTTCGCGGCGGGCCGCTTCCATATTGCGCCGGATGCGCGCCTGCTCCGCCCGTTGCCGGGCCAGCTCCGCCTCGTGGGCCTGCTGGGCCTGGTAGGCGTCGTCCACCAGCCGGTCCAGACGCCGGGACTGGCGCACCGACTCGATCCGCTCCCGGCAGGCGGGCAGCCATTCGTCGTTCAGCAGGCGCTCATCCACATAACGTTCCGCCCGGTGCGCCTCGGCGAGCCGCTGGCAGGCGCCATCCATGGCTCCCAGGGCGTCGATGGCACCGTAGCTCAGCCCGGCCACCGTAGCCGGCACCTGGGTCCGCCCCATCAAACCGGCCGTGGAATCGCGCAGCGACGCGCAGCCGTTCAATGCCAGTACCGTCAGGCCGAGCAGCAGGATCGTCAGGTTGGAACGCATAATAAAAACAACGATTGATTCGTTTTTGTCGAAGCCCTTGGGAGCGAGCGCTCCTACAATTAAAGGCTCAACAGTCCGAGCCGGAGCGGCCCGGTTAGTTCCCCGCTCAGGCGGATTTGGCGGCGATCTTCTCTTTCCAGATCACCGGGCCGGTCTTGTGCACGGATTCGCCGTTGGAATCCACCGCCACGGTCACCGGCATGTCTTCTACTTCGAATTCGTAGATCGCTTCCATGCCCAGATCCTCGAAGGCGGCCACGCGGGATTTGCGGATCGCCTTGGACACCAGGTAGGCGGCGCCACCCACGGCCATCAGGTAGACCGCCTTGTTGTCCTTGATCGCCTCGATGGCGGTGTCGCCACGCTCGGCCTTGCCGACCATGCCGATCAGACCGGTCTTCTCCAGCATGGTGCGGGTGAACTTGTCCATGCGGGTGGCGGTGGTGGGGCCCGCCGGGCCGACCACCTCGTCGCCCACCGGATCCACCGGACCCACGTAGTAGATGAAGCGGTTGGTGAAGTCCACCGGCAGCTCTTCGCCCTTGGAGATCATGTCCACCATGCGCTTATGCGCCGCGTCACGGCCGGTGAGCAGCTTGCCGGACAGCAGAATGGTGTCGCCGGGCTGCCAGGTCTGCACCTCTTCCGGGGTCACCGTGTCCAGGTTGACGCGCTTGGCGCCCTCGTCGTTGCCCCAGGCGATGTCCGGCCATTCTTCCAGGTCCGGGGCTTTCAATTCGGCCGGGCCGCTGCCGTCGAGAATAAAGTGAGCGTGGCGGGTGGCGGCGCAGTTGGGGATGATCGCCACCGGCTTGTTGGCCGCATGGGTGGGGTAATCCGCCACCTTCACGTCCAACACCGTGGTCAGGCCGCCCAGGCCCTGGGCGCCGATGCCCAGCGCGTTGACCTTCTCGAACAGTTCCAGGCGCAGTTCCTCGGAACGGGTTTGCGCGCCGCGGGCCTGCAGCTCATGAATGTCGATGGGGTCCATCAGGGACTCTTTGGCGATCAGCATGGCTTTCTCGGCGGTGCCACCGATGCCAATGCCGAGCATGCCCGGCGGGCACCAGCCGGCGCCCATTTTCGGAATCTGCTCGAGCACCCAGTCGACCACGGAGTCGGACGGGTTGAGCATGGCGAACTTGGATTTCGCCTCGGAGCCGCCGCCCTTGGCCGCCACATCGATTTCGACGGTGTCGCCGGGAACGATGGAGTAGTTGATCACCGCCGGCGTGTTGTCCTTGGTGTTGGCACGCTTGCCGTCCGGGTCCGCCAGCACCGAGGCGCGCAGCACGTTGTCCGGGTGATTGTAGGCCCGGCGCACGCCCTCGTTGATCATGTCGTCCAGGCTCATCTCGCTCTCGAACGTCACGTTCATGCCCACCTTACAGAACACGGTGACGATGCCGGTGTCCTGGCAGATCGGCCGGTGGCCCATGGCGGACATGCGGGAATTCACCAGAATCTGTGCCATGGCGTCCTTGGCCGCTTTGCTCTCTTCCTTCTCGTAGGCTTCCTTCACCGCGCGGATAAAATCCACCGGGTGGTAGTAAGAGATGTACTGCAGGGCATCGGCAACGCTTTGAATCAGATCGTCCTGGCGGATCACCGTCATGGGGGCACTCCTGACTGCTGGGATTCGGGGCGCGCATTATAGACCACCCAGACCGGCTTGTGGGAGCCGCCTTGTGGGAGCGGGCCCCGCCCGCGAAAGGCAAGCAACGCTTGCCGGCAGGATCCCAGAGACCTAAGCCAGGCATTCCCCGCGCTTGAGGTGGGCAATCAACAACTCGGCAACGGTCTCCGGGCGCTCCAGGTGCAGGAAATGGCCGGCCCCGGACACGCGCTCCACGCGCAGCCCGCCGGGGAAATCGCCGTGGTTGACGGTGTGGTCCAGCAGGCGCGGGCTCATGCAGCCGTCCTGCTCGCCGATCAGTACCTGGGTAGGCACCGTGATGTTCATGCCCAGCCACTCCTGGGTCTCACGCTGCTCCTTGCGCCACAGGCGAATCAGATGCCGGTACCAACCCAGTGCGGCGGGCAGCACCCCCGGCTCGCGCAGGGTGTGCTTGGCGTTGTCCAGGTAGAGGCCCGGTTCCCAGTCCGGGGACCAGCGCCGCCACAGTTTATCGATGCCGGAAAAGTCGTCTTTCTTCAGCCAGGCTTCCGGCGCCATGGGCAGTTGGAAAAACTGCATGTAGCCGCTGAGCTTGATCTGCTCGGGTACCTTGAGCAGGGCCTGGGGCAAACGCTTGAGCGGCGGGATCGCCAGCGCGGTGAAGGTGCAGAAGGTGTCCGGGTAGCGGGCGCAGGCCAGGTAGCCCACCGCCGCGCCCCAGTCGTGGCCGACCAGATGCACGCGCCCGCCCAGTTGGTTGGCGAACACCAGCAGGTCGTCCACCGCGGCGTGCAGGGAATAGTCGCCGTTGCCGGGCTGACAGGACGGCGCATAGCCGCGCAATGCCGGCGCGAAGCAGGTGTAGCCGGCGTCGGCGATCAGCTTCATTTGCACCGCCCAGTTTTCATGGGTATCGGGGAAACCGTGCAATAAAATCACCGGCTCGCCGTCGCCGCTCAGCAGCGTCGGGAAGCGCAAGTGCCCGTTAACCATTTCCACCTGCTTCATGGGCGAAGCCTCTTCAATCGGTTACTACAAAATCGGCGTCGTTCCGGGGCCGCGTCTCGGTCACGGTGATATCCATGACCCGAGCACCCTCGGGGCCGCGCCGCATCCAGGCAAGCAGCGCCTCGACCGCGTCGGGGGCGCCTTCCAGCCACGCCTCGACCCTGCCGTCGGGGCGGTTACGCACCCAGCCGGCGACCGCCAGACGGCGCGCTTGTTGCTGGGTGGAAGCCCGATAATACACACCCTGGACGCGGCCACTGACCACGGCTTGTCGGGCAATCCTAGCGGTTGTCACGAATTTCCTCCTCTTTTACATCCCGGCTTTCGTCCAGCCGGTTACCAAACAACGCCTCCAGGTTAAAGTCCAGCGGCTGGCGCAGACCGTCGCGGGCCTGGTCACAGCGTGTTTTGAGGGTCGCTTCCCAGGACTCCTTGCCATTGGCGTGGATGCGCAGCTGCTGCTCCGCCGGCCAGGGCACCAGGGTCAGCAGCTCGGCCATGGTAAGCGCGCGCAGATCGCGGATCAGCACATAGCCGCCTTCCTCGGTGCGGCGGATCAGGTGACAGTCCTGCAGCAGGTTGCGGAATTCATCCCAGTGGGTGATCCCGGAATCATGCATCACCCTCCGCACCTCGTTAGCGTGCAGCGTTCGTCCGTCACGCTGGCGTTCCCAGAATACATTCAGCAATCGCATCAGCGCCTGCATACGCGGCACCCGGCGTTGATGCTCCTGAAACACCACCAGGGCCCGCACCAACTCAGCGCCGAACAGCACCAGCATCCAGGAAATATAAATCCATAACAGGAACAGCGGCACCGCAGCAAAAGCGCCGTAGACCACCTGATAGTTGGGCGCGTGTTTGATGAACTGGGCGAACGCCGCCTTGGCCAATTCAAACAGCAACGCCGCCACCGCCGCGCCGATCAGCCCCTGGCGCAACGGCACCGAGGTGTTGGGCACCACGATATAGAGCAAGGCGAGCACCGAGGTGGTCAGGAAAAACGGCAACAGCGTCAGCCAGAACCGCACGCCGCCCAGATAGGCCACGGTGTCACTGACCAGCGACAGCGACGTCAGGTAGGACGAGATACCAAGCCCGGCACCCAAAAACAGCGGGCCCAGCGACAGCACCGCCCAATACATCATCAGGCTGACCCGGCCCTTGCGCGGCTGACGGATTTTCCAGATCCGGTTCAGGGACTGCTCGATGGTGCGCAGCATCAGGATGGCGGTAACGATCAGAATCAGCACGCCGGGCCCGGTCAGGTTGGTGGCCTGGCGGGAAAACTTGCTCAGATATTCGAGAATCTCGGCGCCGGCGGACGGCACGAAATATTCAAAGGCCCATTGCTGAATCACCAGGCCCCGTTCGTTGAGGGCCGGGATCGCCGCGATCACCGCGAACATCACCGTCATGATCGGCACGATCGCGAACAGCGTGGTGTAAGTGAGCGCCGCCGCGCTGGACTGGCAACCGTCCTCCACGAACTGGCGCCGCAACAGCTTGAGAAACGCCCACACCGACTGTGCCCGCGCGCGGAACGGAATGACCGGATCTTCTTCGTTGCTTTCCTGGTGCTGGTTCACACTGCTTCCTTTAATGTTGGCGCGGCAAGCTTGTAGCTGTGGGTCGGTGCCTTACAATGCTCCCATCCTATCAGACGACAACGTGACGCCATGGCCGAATACACGCTCTATCATAATCCCCGCTGTTCCAAATCCCGGCAGGCCTTGGCGCTGCTGGAAGAAAACGGCATCACTCCGACCATCGTCAAGTATCTGGATACGCCGCCGGACGCGGCAACCGTCCGTGCCCTGGTAAAAAAGCTGCGCCTGGATCGCGCCCACGATCTGCTGCGCTCTAAAGAGGCGGAGTACAAGGAGGCGGGGCTGAGCCAGGACGCCGACGACGATACCGTGATCAACGCCATCGCCCGCTATCCCAAACTGCTGGAACGGCCGGTGCTGGTGAAAGGCGGCCGGGCGGTGATCGGGCGCCCGCCGGAAACGGTTCTGGAACTGGTGACGCCGTGAGCGAAGACTATGTGCTGATTCTGTATTACAGCCGCACCGGCGGCGTGGCGCGGCTGGCGCAGCAAGTGGCGCGCGGCGTGGAAGGCGCCGGCCTGCAGGCGCGCCTGCGCACCGTGCCGCCGGTGTCCCCGGACCACGAGGCCAGCGCCCCGCCGGTGCCGGACAGCGGCGCCCCCTACGCCACCCTGGACGACCTGGCCGGTTGCGCCGGCCTGGCGCTGGGCTCGCCGACCCGCTTCGGCAACATGGCGGCGCCACTCAAATATTTTCTCGATCAAAGCAGCGACCTGTGGATGTCCGGCGCGCTGATCGGCCGCCCGGCCGGCGTGTTTACCGCGTCCGCCAGTCTCCATGGCGGCCAGGAAAGCACCCTGCTGTCGATGATGCTGCCGCTGCTGCACCACGGCATGGTGCTGGCCGGGGTGCCCTACTCGGAGGCGGCGCTGACGCGCACCACCGGCGGCGGCACGCCCTACGGCGCCAGCCATGTGTCCGGCAGCGACGGGCGCCTTCAAGAAACCAGCGACGACGAGAACGCCATCGCCAAGGCGCTGGGCCGGCGGCTCGCCACCCTGGCGCGCCGGCTGGCGGCCGCCGATTAAACCGACCCGAGGGGGAACACCATGCTGAGCGCCCTGCTGCGCATCACCTATCTTTTGTTGCTGGTTCTCGGCATCGCCGGTCTGTTCTGGTTCGCGCCGCCGGACACGCCCACCTTCGCCGGCGTGATCATGGCGGCGGTGCTCTATGGCCCGCTGGTATTGATGGCGGCGGCGCCGATCACATTGCATCCGCGTTCACTGACCTGGCTGTGTTTCCTGCTGCTGTTCTATTTCTGCGGCTATGTGGTGCAGTGTCTCGATCCGCCACCGGTGCGCACGCTGGCCATTGTTCAGGTGTCGCTGACCGTGGTGCTGTTCCTGCTCGCCATGCAACTCATGCGCCGGGGCGGTCGTGCGGATTGATGATCAGCTGCACATTGATACACCGGAAGGGGCGCGGCTGACGCTGTCCCTGGCCGGGCCGTTGCCGCGCGCCCTCGCCTACGGCACCGATCTCGCGATTCGCGGCCTGCTCCTGGCGGTGGTCGCCATTCCGCTGATGCTGTTCGGACGCGGCGGCATGGGTCTCTACATGGTGCTGCTGTTTTTGATGGAATGGTTCTACCCGGTGCTGTTCGAAGCGCTCTGGCAGGGCCGCACGCCGGGCAAGCGCATGATGGGTCTGGCGGTGGTGCATGGCAACGGCGCGCCGCTGGGCTTTAACGGCAGCCTGGTGCGCAATCTGCTGCGCACCGCCGATCTGTTTCCCATGTTCTATCTCACCGGCTTCCTGGTGATGCTGGTTACCCGGCGCGCCCAGCGGCTCGGCGACCTGGCCGCCGACACCCTGGTGATCCATACGCCGCCGGCGCGCCCGGCGCGGCCCCACCAGGACGGCGACAGCGAGGCACCGGACTGGCCGCTCAGCCGTGAGGACCAACTGGTGTTGCTGGCGTTCACCGACCGTGGCGCGCGGCTCTCCACGGAGCGCCAGCAAGAGCTGGCCGCCCTCGCCTACCCGGAGCTGTCCCCCGCCGCCGCCCGGGAAAAACTGCAACGGGTGGCGCGGCACGTGTTGGGGGGCGCATGAGGCAAAGCCAGTTCGAGCAACGTTACCGGCCCCAGTGGGACAGGCTGGAAACCAGCCTCACCGCGCTGGAAGCCCGCCGCCGTCCGAAGGCGGCGGCGCTCACCGATTTCACCGCCGACTATCAGAGCCTTTGCCACCAGCTGGCGCTGGCCCGCGAGCGCAGCTACAGCCTGGCACTGCAGGAATACCTCAACGATTTGATGCTGCGCGCCCACCGCCAACTGTACCGCTATCGCACGCCGCTGCTGCCGGGTCTGGTGGCGTTTTTCACCGGCGGTTTTCCGCGCGCGGTGCGCCACCAATGGCGCTGGCATCTGATCAGCACGCTCTGTTTCGTGCTCTCCGCCGGCCTGGTGTGGGCGATGATCCTGCACGACCCGGAGCTGGTGCACACCGTGGTCGGCCCCCAGCAGGTGGCCGAGCTGGAAGAGATGTACCACCCGGACCTGCGCGACGTGGCCGGCCGCGACCGCCAGGACGACGTGATGATGTTCGGCTACTACATCTACAACAACATCGGCATCGCCTTCCGCACCTTCGCCGGCGGCCTGCTGCTGGGCGTGGGCGCGCTGGTCGCCATGCTGTTCAACGGCAGCTTTTTCGGCGCCGCCGCCGGGCACCTGACCCTGGCCGGCGCGGCGCAACCGTTCTTCACCTTCGTGATCGCCCACGGCGCCCCGGAACTGACCGCCATCTTCCTGGCCGGCGGCGCCGGGCTGCGCATGGGCTGGGCGGTGCTGGCGCCCGGCTCCTGGCGACGGGTGGACGCCCTGCGGCGCGCCGCCAGCGAATGCCTGCCAGTGATGTACGGCGTGTTCGCGCTGCTGGTGCTGGCCGCGTTCATCGAGGCGTTCTGGTCGTCCCGGGAACTGGCCCCGCAGATCAAATACAGCGTGGGCGCCGCCTGCTGGGCGCTACTGACGCTGTACCTGCTGTTCGCCGGCCGGCGCCAGGGAGGGCGGCATGGACCTGAATAAGCTCAACGCCCGTCTGGCCCCGCGCTCCTGCTGGCAGGCCATGGATATGGGCACGCGCCTGTACCGGCACTGGTGGCGGTCGGCGGCGCTGGTGTGGCTGGTGTTCACCGGGCTGCCCTTCTTGGCGCTGGCCGGGCTCGCCTCCGCCGGGCAGAGCGTCTGGCCAATGCTGCTGTTCTGGTGGCTCAAGCCGCTGTGGGAGAGGCCGCTGCTGGCGTTCTACAGCCGCGCCCTGTTCGGCGACTACCCGAGCCCCTGGGCCCTGCTCAAAGGCTTTCGGCAGTACGGGCTGAACGGGCTGTTCGGCCAGCTCACCTGGCGGCGGCTGAGCCCGGCGCGGGGCATGCTCACCGGTGTCTGGCAGCTGGAAGGCAACCGCGGCGACGCCGCTTCCGGGCGCATCGCCGTGCTGCTGCGTGCCCCCGGGCAGCGTCCGGCCACGCTGACGCTCACCGTGCTCACCCTGGAACACCTGATGACGGTGGCGCTGATCCTGCTGGCGATCACCCTGGCGCCCTGGCAGTTCCATCTGGAGTTCAGCGTCTGGTTCGGCGAGCAAAGCCGCCTGCACTGGGCCCTGGGCAACCTGTTCTGGTATCTGGTGCTGACCGTCACCGAGCCGCTTTATGTGGCCACCTCCTTCGCCCTGTACCTGAATCAGCGCACCCATTTGGAAGGCTGGGACCTGCAACTGGGCCTGACCCGCATCGGCAAGCGCCGCGCCACGCTGGGTCTGAGCCGGGGCGCCGGGGCACTGGCGCTGATGGTGCTGTGCCTGGCCGGCCTGCCGGCGCCGGGCACCGCCGACCAACCGGACAGCAAGCAGCAGGCCGTGGAGCTGCTCGCCTCGGACACCTTCATGCCCATGGAGCTGCGCGAAGAGCGCCGCTTGAAAGAACAGTTCCGCGACAACGACGGCGACAGCTGGTGGCGGGATCTTCTGCAACGGCTGATCGATGGCCAGGAGGAAAACGCCGGACGCGACCCGCTGAGTCTGCCGGAAGGTCTGATCCACGCGGTCGGCTGGACCCTGCTGGTGGCGCTGCTGGCGGTGATCGCCTGGGCCCTGTTGCGCCGTCTTCCCGGCTCGCCGATCCGCCGGCGCCCCACCGCCATGCCAGTGCAGGTGGCGGGCCTGGACACCCGCGCCGAGAATCTGCCCACGGATCTGGCCGGAGCCCTGGACGACGCGTTGCGCCAGGGTCGGGTACGCGAGGCCCTGGCGCTGCTGTTGCGCGACACCCTGGTAACCTTCTTCCGCCAGCACCCCACGCCGCTCACCCCCGGCGCCACCGAACAGGACTGCCTGCGTGCCTACCGCCGGCTGCTCGGCGACACCCCGGCGGTGGCCTACCTGGATCGGCTCACCGAGGCCTGGACCCGCACCGCCTGGGCGCACCGCCCCACCACGCCGGAACAGGTCCAGGCGCTCTATGACCAGTGGCGCGAACTGCGCCCGGCGGAGGGCAAAGCATGAGCCGGCGGCGCGGCAAATTCTGGGGCGCCCTGGCCCTGCTGCTGGTGGTCGCCGCCCTGGTGTTCTATGTCTGGGCCACCGAGCCGGTGCGCTATATGGCGCCGGCCACGCCGGACGCCTCGGTGCGCGGCAACCCCTACCTGGCCGCGCAGACCCTGCTGGAAAACTGGCAGCGCCCCACCCGCCGCATCTTCAGCACCGGCGCCCTGTTTCCGTTGCCGGACACCGGCACCACCCTGATCCTGGATGAATACCGAGGCGAGCTGGGCAGCGGCCGCATCGACGCCCTGTTCGACTGGGTGGAGCGCGGCGGGCATCTGATCGTCGCCGCCCGCCCGGCGTACCACTATGTGGCCGACGACACCGGCGAACAGAATGAGGGCGACGACCAGCCCGGCGGCGACGACGACCCCTTGCTGACGCCGTTCGGTCTCCACGCGGTGGCGGTGGAAACGGACCATGAAGACGACCCCTTCGCCACCCTGATGGACCGCTTCCAGCCCATGCAAAGCCTGTTCCTGGAATATTGCCTGGGCGACAACGACGGCGAGCTGGCGCCGCAGTGCGAGGCGCTCACCTGCGAGGCGCCGCCGTTGCCCGCCCCGGCGATCCTCGGGTTCGCGGACGGCCCGCCCCGGCAACTGCTGGCCTCGCCGGGCCAGGCCCTGCAACACCGCCCCACCGACCTGCTGCCCGAGTTGCCGTTCTCCAAGGCCGGCAACGCGGAGGGCGAGCAATTGATCCACCTGTCCTGGGGCGACGGACAACTGACCGTGCTCGCCGGCCTGACGCTGTGGGACAACCAGCACCTGCACTATTTCGACCACGCCTGGCTGCTGCATAACCTGATTGGCGACGGCCCGGTGTGGTTCGTGCAGGGCATCGACATGCCGCCCTTGCCGCTGTGGCTGTGGCAGCACGCCTGGCCGCCGATGCTGGCCCTGCTGCTCGCCCTGGCGGCCTGGCTGTGGCGGCGCCTGCCGCGCCCGGGGCCGCAATGGCACGCCGCCGAAGCCGACCGCACCGATTATCTCGGCCACTTGCTGGCGCTGGGCCATTTCCACTGGCGCACCGGCCAGAGCGAGCGGCTGACGGCACCGCTGCGCGACAGCGCGCGGCGGCGCCTGGACCTGCTTCACCCGGACCCGGACAAAGCCCTGGCGATCGCCGCCCAGCGGCTGAGTCTGCCGGAAGCCGATTTACGCGACGCCCTGGACAGCGGCGGCGACACCCAACCACCGCGCCCCCGGGACCGCCAGCAATGGGCCGACCGGGTGGCGATACTGCAAACCCTGAGGAGCCGTTTATGACCAGCCAGACGGAACAGGCCGGCGCCCTGGCGCGCCGCATCGAAGAGCAGCTTAACCAGGTGCTGGTGGGCCAGCCGGCGATCACCCGGCAGGTGCTGATCGCCCTGATCACTGGCGGCCACGTGCTGATCGAAGGCGTGCCCGGGCTCGGCAAGACATTGCTGGCGCGCAGCCTGGCCCGGGTGCTGGAGCTGGACTTTCAGCGCATCCAGTTCACCCCCGACCTGATGCCCTCCGACGTCACCGGCCACGCCCTGTTCGACAGCCAGAGCGGCGATTTTCGGGTGCGCAAGGGCCCGGCCTTCACCAACCTGCTGCTCGCCGACGAGATCAACCGGGCGCCGGCCAAGACCCAGGCGGCGCTGCTGGAAGTGATGCAGGAGCGGCAGATCACCATCGAGGGCGAAAGCTTCCCGCTGGCGCCGCCGTTCGTGGTGCTGGCCACCCAGAACCCGCTCGACCAGGAAGGCACCTACCCGCTGCCGGAGGCGGAGCTGGACCGCTTCCTGTTCAAGATCCTGATCGACTACCCGGATCAGGAGCACGAATCCCGCATGGTGGAGATGGTGCTCGACGGGCGGCTGCCGGACAGCCTGGACGCGGCGCAACTGACGCCGGTCACCGACGCCGCCGGCATCCTCGAACTGACCCACAGCGCCGAACAGGTGCTGATCGACCCGGCCATCGTCGACTACCTGCTGCGCCTGGTGCGCGCCACCCGCGAGCACCCCAGCCTGATCCAGGGCGGCAGCCCGCGGGCCAGCATCGCGCTGGCGCGCACCGCCAAGACCCAGGCGTTGCTCAGCGGCCGCGATTTCGTGGTGCCCGACGACGTCAAAGCGGTGGCGGCACCGGTGCTGCGCCACCGTCTGCGCCTGGGCGTGGACGCCGAACTGGAAGGCCAGACCGTGGAATCGGTGCTCGCGCAACTGCTGGAGCAGGTGGAGGCGCCGCGGCAATGAAGGACGCACGGATACAGCCGCGCGGCCTGACCTCTTGTGGGGGCGGCGCTTGTAGGAGCTTGCCTGCAAGCGAAAGGCCGGCAAAGCCGGCCGGCAGGATTCCAGAGAGCTTGGAAAGCGGGATGCCAACCAGGTCTCTGGAATCCTGCCGGGTGGCTGGCGCCACCCTTTCGCGGGCATGGCCCGCTCCCACAAGAAGCCAGACCTCCGTGGAGGCGGCATGTCGATAAGGCCGGGGCAGCGCTTAATCCAAGGGCTGCTCGGCTGGGCGGCGCTGGCTATCCTGCCACTGGTGGCTCGCGTCGGGCTGCCGGAACTGGCAGCGCCGGCTCTACTGGCTTGGGCCGCGTTAGGCCTGGCCGGCGCGCTGTGGGCACTGGACGATCTGCGCCGCCTGCGCGCGCGGCCCACGCCGGCGGCGGAGCGGCGGCTGCCCGCCGCCCTGGCAGTGGGCGTGGCGCATACCGTCACCCTGCTTTTCGATAGCCGCCGGGCGGCCCCCGGCGAGCAGTGGCTGGTGGCCGATCACCACCCGCCGGACGACCCGCTCACCGGGCTGCCGCGTGCCCTGGCACCCGCCGCCGGCCACGACCGCACCGAGGTGCGCTACCGCTACCGGCCCACCCGGCGCGGCACCGTGCGGTTCGGGGATATCGAGCTGTGGCTGCCGTCGCCGCGCGGCCTCTGGCAGCAGCGCCGGCGCGTCACCGCCCAGCGCCGGGTGCCGGTCTATCCGGATTTCTCGCCGATCGCCCGCGCCGCCCTGGCGGTGGACAAAAGCCGTGGCCGCTTCGGCGCCCGGGTGCAACCGCGCCGGGGCGAGGGCCTGGAATTCCACGAGCTGCGCGACTACCAGGCCGGCGACAGCCCGCGCCGCATCGACTGGAAAGCCAGCGCCCGCCGACAACGCCTGATCACCCGCCATTATCAGGATGAACAGAATCAGAGCGTCTGGGTGCTGCTCGACGGCGGCCGCCGCATGGCGCTGCCGATCGGCGACCTGACCGCCTTCGACCATGGCCTCAACGCCGCCCTGCTGCTGGCCTGGTCGGCGCTGCGCCAGGGTGACCGGGCCGGCGCCATGCTGTTCTCGGCGGAAACGCCGCGCTGGCTGGACCCGGTGCACGGGCCCAACGGCATCCAAAGCCTGCTGAAAGGCTTCTACGACGTGCATCCCGCCGACCGCGCCAGCGACTTCAGCCAGGCAGCGCGGCATTTCCACGGCCGCTGGCGGCGGCGCGCCCTGGTGGTGATCATCAGCCGGGTGCAGGCGGAGGACAGCGACGACCTGCTCGCCGCCGTGCGCCTGCTGAGCCGCCGCCACCTGGTGATGGTCGCCGACATGGAATTGCCCGAGCAGGCCGCCCTGCGCCACGCCCGGGTGGAAAGTGTGGACGACGCCCTGCGCGTCACCGCCGACGCCCACGAGCAACAGCAGCGCCGCGCGTTGCACGCCCGCCTGCGCCACGCCGGCGCGCAACTGGTGGCCGCCACCCCCGACACCCTCGCCGAACGCCTCGCCCAGGCCTACCAGAAACTCAAGCAGGCCGGCCGGCTGTAACAACAACGCTGCGGGAGCGGACTTTTGTGGGAGCGGGCCCTGCCCGCGAAAGGCCGGCTGTGCCGGCCGGCAGGATTCCAGAGGCCTCTCTAAAGGCTGTACAAACAACCTCTCTGGGATCCTGCCGGGAGCTCCGCTCCCTTTCGCGGGCTGGGCCCGCTCCTACAAGGCGTCACGCGCCGTTGACGCGGGCCTTATGTTAGCCTCTCCGGAATCCGTTTCCGGCCTAGGACAAGGAGCGCCCTGATGAGCGATGCCACCGAGCAAAGCCCCGCCGAGCAACAAAAACCCAAGGTGCTGATCAATCCGCCGGTGTTCTTCACCTCGGTGGCTATCATCGCCGCCATGGTGCTGTTTTCGGTGATCGCGCCGGAAACGGCGGAAACCGTGTTCGACAACGTCAAAGAGCGGGTGATCAGCGACGCCGGCTGGTTCTACGTGCTCACCGTGGCGATCATCATCACCCTGGTGACGTTTCTGGCGGTGAGCCGCTTCGGCGACATCAAGCTGGGCAAGGATCACTCCGAGCCGGATTACAGCTACGGTTCCTGGTTCGCGATGCTGTTCTCCGCCGGCATGGGCATCGGCCTGATGTTCTTCGGCGTGGCCGAGCCGGTGACCCATTTCAACGCGCCACCGATGGCGGAGCCGGGCACCATCGACGCCGCCAAGGAAGCGATGCGCGCCACCTTCTTCCACTGGGGCCTGCACGCCTGGAGCATCTACGCCATCGTCGGGCTGATTCTCGCCTACTTCAGCTTCCGGCATGGCCTGCCGCTGACGCTGCGCTCGGCGCTCTACCCGCTGATCGGCAAGAAAATCTACGGCCCGCTGGGCCACGCGGTGGACATCTTCGCGGTGGTGGGCACGGTGTTCGGCGTGGCCACCTCGCTGGGCTTCGGTGTCGAGCAGGTCAACGCCGGTCTGAACTATCTGTTCGGGCTACCCAAGAACGAATGGGTGCAGGTGGGGCTGATCGTCGCCATCACCGGCCTGGCCACCATCTCCGTGGTCACCGGCCTGGACGCCGGCATCCGCCGCCTGTCCGAACTGAATCTGGGGCTCGCCTTTCTGCTGCTGGCGTTCGTGCTGGTGCTCGGGCCCACGGTGTTCCTGCTGAAAGCCTATGTGCAGAATCTGGGGGATTACCTCTCTGAACTGGTCAGCATGACCTTCAACCTCTACACCTATCAGCCCAAAGTGGAGGACGGCCCGCAGGACTGGATGGGCGGCTGGACGCTGTTCTATTGGGGCTGGTGGATTTCCTGGTCGCCGTTCGTGGGCATGTTCATCGCGCGGGTGTCACGCGGGCGCACCATCCGTGAATTCGCCCTGGGCGTAATGCTGGTGCCCGCCGGCTTCACCCTGTTCTGGATGACCGTGTTCGGCGATTCCGCGATCCGCATGATTCTGGACGGCTCCTACGCGCAGCTGGCGGAATACGTGAAGGACGACAACGCGGTGGCGTTGTTCCGCTTCCTGGAGCAGTTCCCCTGGTCGGGCTTTATTTCCGGCATCGCCACCCTGATGGTGGTGGTGTTCTTCGTCACCTCCTCGGATTCCGGTTCCATGGTGGTGGACATGCTGGCCTCCGGCGGCCGCGACGACACGCCGGTGTGGCAGCGTATTTTCTGGGCCGGCTCCGAAGGTCTGGTGGCGATCGCGCTGATGCTGGCCGGCGGCCTGCAGGCGCTGCAGTCGGCCACCATTGCGTCGGCGCTGCCGTTCTCGGCGGTGTTGTTGATCGCCTGCTTCGGGCTGGTCCGATCCTTGAAAGTGGAAGGCATCCGGCGTACCAGCTTCCAGTCCAATCTGGGCACCGCGCCGGCCACCATCCACGTGGGCCACCAGACCCCCGCCGGGGCCTGGAAAACCCGCCTGCGGGGCATGGTCAGCTTCCCGGTGCGCGCCCGCGTGCTCGCCTTCCTGCGCGAAGTGGCGACCCCGGCGCTCAACGCGGTGGCCGACGAACTGCGTGGTCACGGCCTGGAGGTGGAAGTCACCGAGGGCGACGACCGCGCCACCCTGGTGGTTCGCCACGGCGAGGAAACTGACTTTCTGTACGGCGTGCGCATCCGCGGCTACACCCGCCCCTCGATCACCATGCGGCAACTGGAGCATTCCAAACGGCGGCCGGAAAGCGGCCAGTACTTCCGCGCCGATGTGTTCCTCAGCGAAGGCGGCCAGGACTACGACCTGATGGGCTTCAGCCGCGAGCAGGTGATCAGCGACGTGCTCGACCAGTACGAGAAGCACATGCATTTTCTGCACATGCTTCGTTGACCAAACTCCGCCAAGCGGTCCCTGTGGGAGCGGGCCCTGCCCGCGAAAGGGTGGCGTTAGCCACCCGGCGGGATACCAGAGAGGCTGTTTGTGCTGTCGTTAGAGCGGCCTCCGGGATCCTGCCGGGAGCTTCGCTCCCTTTCGCGGGCAGGGCCCGCTCCCACAAGACTCTTACTGCCGTAGAAGCGCGTCAGGGCGTCAATCCATAGCTTGGCGCGGGCCGGCGGGCCCCGGCGGTGAAGCTCTTGGGCGAGCGCCTGGACGTCGGCGCCGAAGCGGGCTTCGTCGCCGGGGTCGCCGTCCAGGTTGTCCAGGGAGACGCGGAACGGGTGATGGCAGGCGGCGCAGAACAGCGCTTCGAGAGCCTGGGGGCGCACTTCCACGCGCAAGAATTCCGCCTGGGCGGCGGCGTCGCGGCCGTCCGGGGCGTACCAGTAGCCGTAGTCGTCCAGGCGCCGGCGGCGCTCGCCGGCCACGCACCAGTGCGCCACCTCGTGCAGGGCACTGCGGAAGTAATCGCGGGTATAGCGGATACGCGCCGGCGCGCCGGTCCCCGGGTCACCGGCCCGATAAACCGGCTCGTCGAAGCCGCCTTCCAGCACGGTCTGGTAGCGGTCGAAAAAAGTCTCGCGAAACAGCCTTTCCAGGTCGGTGGCGCGGTGCACCACGACACGGGATTGCGGTATGGTAGCCGCCCCGTGATCAGGCTGTAGTGCGCCATGTCCGCTCATCGTCTCGAATACCTTGCTCAGTTGCGTCTTGCTCTGCCAATTCTCGGCGGCCAGCTGGCACAGACCGCCAACGGCTTCGTGGACACCATGATGGCGGGCCGGGTGGGCGCCGAGGATCTCGCCGCGGTGGCGGTGGGCGCCAGCATCTGGGTGCCGCTGTTCCTGTTCATGACCGGCGTGCTGATGAGCGCCACGCCGATTCTCTCCCGCCACCTCGGCGGCGAAGCTTACCATCGCGTCAACCCGGTGGCCCAGCAGGGGCTGTGGCTGGCGCTGGGGCTGGGCCTGTTCAGCGCGGTGGTATTGCGTTCCATGGGGCCGCTGCTGGGGTTAATGGACGTGGACCCGGCGATTCGCCCGCTGGTGGCCGGTTACCTGGACGCGCTCAGTTGGGGCATGCCCGGCGCCGCCGTGCTCCTGGCACTGCGCAGCTACACCGAGGCGATGAACCACACCCGGCCGGTGCTGTGGATCAGCGTGATCGGGCTGGCGATCAACATCCCCGCTAACTATGTGCTGATCTACGGCAAGCTGGGTTTCCCCGCCATGGGCGGGGTCGGCTGCGGCTGGGCCACCAGTCTGGTGATGTGGTGCATGGCGCTGATGATGGGTGCCTATATTCGCCGTCATCCGGTCTACCGCCCGGCGCGGCTGACCCTGCGCGAGCGGCATCTGGAGCTGGCCAGCCTGGGCTACATGCTGCGGCTGGGGCTGCCGGTGGGGCTGTCGATTTTCTTCGAGGTAAGCATCTTCGCGGTGATCGCGCTGTTGATCAGCCGGCTGGGGCCGGAGATCGTCGCCGGCCATCAGATCGCGCTCAATTTCACCTCGCTGATTTTCATGATCCCGCTCAGTTTCGCGTTGGCCGCCACGGTGCGCGTGGGGCATGCGCGCGGCCGCCACGACCGCGCCGGGCTGAGCCGGGCGGTGCGCTGCTCGCTGGCGATGACCGGCGGCATCGGCCTGGTGGCCGGGCTGGCGCTGATCGTCAGCCGCCCGTGGATTCCGCACATCTACACCGACAACCCGGAGGTGATCGCCCTGGCCGCCCACCTGCTACTGTTCGCCGGCATCTACCAGGTGTCCGACGCCCTGCAGGTGTGCGCCAACGGCTGCCTGCGCGGTTTCGAGGACACCGCCTGGCCGATGCTGATGACGCTGGTGGCGTACTGGGGCGTGGGGCTGCCGGTGGGGTACGTGCTCGGGCTCACCGATCTGTGGCGGCCCGCCATGGGCCCGGCGGGGTTCTGGATCGGCCTGGTGTCGGGCCTTACCGCCGCCGCCGTGCTGCTCGGCATTCGCTTGCGCTGGCGGCTGCGGCAGCCGCTGGCGGCGCCGGCTACAAACCTTACGGTTGACGCATTGCGTTGAATCACTGAATGCGGATAATAACGATTCTTATTTGCCTTGTTCGTCCGTAACGGGTGCCGACTTTTCGGTGCTGGGGATTCCATGTCCAGACTTTCTCTACAGCGGCTCGCCGCCTCGCCCGGCCTGGGTGTCGCGTCGCGTACGGTGGCCGCCGTGTTCGGCGGCTACGCCCTGGCCGCCTGCGCCACCGCCGCCCTCGCCCTGTGGCTGCCGGCGGCGCCGGCCACGGCGGTGATCACCGCCAACCTGCTGTCCTTCCTGATCTACACCGTGGCGGTGCTGTGGGCGTTCGCCACCCGCACCGCCACCCGCGCCTGGGCGGGCATCCTGGCACCGGCGTTGTTGCTGGCCGCGCTGGCCTGGCTGGCCGGCCCGGAGAACCTGCTGTGAAGGCGGGCCTGCGGCAGTCCATGGCCTGGCTGCACACCTGGAGCGGCCTGTTGCTGGGCTGGCTGCTGCTGGCCATGTTCGTGACCGGCACCAGCGCCTATTTCCGCGAGGAAATCTCCCTGTGGATGGCCCCGGAGCTGCACCACTCGCAGCCGTCGCCGGACACCCCCGCCCTGGCTTGGGCGGCGTTCAACGCCAAGGCCCCGGACGCGAAAAGCTGGGACATTCAACTGCCCGAGGCCCGTTCGCCGGTGGCGCAGCTGCGCTGGCAGCCGGACACCCCGCAGACCGAGGACGGCGGACGCCGGCGCGGCGAGCGGGCAGTGATGGACGCCGGCACCGGCGAGCTGCTGGAACCGCGCGCCAGCCGGGGCGGTGATTTCCTCTACCGGTTCCACTTCGAGCTGTATGGGGTGCCGCGTATCTGGGCACGCTGGCTGGTGTGCGTGGCCACCATGTTCATGCTGGTGGCGATCATCAGCGGCGTGATCACCCACAAGAAAATCTTCAAGGATTTCTTCACCTTCCGGCCCGGCAAGGGCCAGCGCTCCTGGCTGGACAGCCACAACGCCACGGCGGTGCTGGCGCTGCCGTTTCATTTCATGATCACCTATTCGGGCCTGCTGATCTTCATGGTGATGCTGATGCCCTGGGGCATGAACGCGGCCTACCAGGACGGCTGGCGCGGCTTCTTCCAGGACGTGTTTCCACGCGACGAAGCCACCACCGAACCCGGTGCGCCGGCCGCCATGACTGATATCGCGCCATTGCTGGCGCGCACTGAAGCGACGTTCGATCAGCCGGTGCGCCGCATCAGCGTGGACTGGCCCAACCGGGATAATGCGGTGATCCATATTTCCACCGACAAGGCGCCGGCGATCACCGACAAACGCCGGGGCGGCAACCCTACCCTGGTGTTCAACGGCGTCACCGGCGAATTGCTGGAAACACAACCCGGCGACGAGGCGGTGCCCGGCGCGTTCCGGGTCTACAACCTGTTCGTCAATCTGCACCTGGCGCGGTTCGCCGACCCCACGGTGCGCTGGCTGTTCTTCCTGTTCGGCGTGGGCGGCACCGCCATGGTCGCCACCGGCATGCTGCTGTGGGTGTCCAAACGCACCCAGCAGTTGCGCGGCAAGGCGCCGGGGGCCGCGCTGCGGCTGGTGAACGGGCTCAACATCGCCTCGCTCACCGGCCTGCTCGCCGCGCTGGCCGCCTACTTCGCCGCCAACCGGCTGTTGCCGGTGGAACTGGCCGCCCGGGAAAGCTGGGAAATCCGCGTGTTCTTCCTCACCTGGCTGCTGGCTCTGGGCCACGCGCTGCTGCGCCCGGACCGGCGCGGCTGGATCGAGCAGCTGGCGGCCAACACGGCCCTGTGGGCGGCGCTGCCGCTGCTGAATATGGCCACCACGGACAGCCATCTGTTCAGCGCCGCCGGCTGGCGCCATGGCGCCCTGGCCGGCTTTGATCTGGTCTGCCTGATACTGGCCGGCGTCTGGGGCTACGCCCTGTGGCGGGTAGTGCAGCGGCGAACCATTCGCGGGCAGGGCCCGCTCCCACAAAGGTCGCGCCCACAACAATCGATGGCGCAAGGCCCGCGCTCAAAGCGTGGCGCCCGTACCGCGGAGGATGGCGCATGCCAGTGATCGCCGTAACCTTGCCGCTGACCCTGGCCTACGCCGGCCTGACCGCCCTGGCGCTGGCGATGAAACGCCACCATGAAGCGGCGCTCGGCGCCAAACCGCCGGCGGCGCGGCTGCGTGGGTTTCGCATCGCCGGCTGGGTGCTGATCGCCTTGATGGTGGCCAGCTGCCTGCGGCTGTGGCCCACCGGCCTGGCACTCTCCATGGCCCTGGGCCTGGTCACCCTGGCCGGCCTGCCGTTGGTGTTCCTGCTGCCCTACCGGCCGCGGCTGATGGTGCGGCTGGCGCCGGTCCTGCCGGTGCTGGCTGTGATTGCCACGGTGGTGCTGTCCTAGGGCCTTTCGCGGGCAAGGCCCGCTCCTACCAAAAAAGAGCGCTTGCGCGCCCCGCCGCCACCGTCTAGTGTGAAAACACAGGCTGCGCGGAGGTGTTTATGGCAAACCGGCGTGACCCCCTTGGCAACACCAAGCGTCCCAACAACGTGTTGCCATTTACCCCACGACGGCGAGCCGATTCGCCGCCGATACTCAGACTCTCCCCTGAATACGACGGCATGGAACTGCTCTATGCCAACGACCAGCACCCCGACACTCTTTTCTCGGTCAAGATCCTCGCTTGGGCACGCCTGGAAAACGGCGACACCCTGGCCATGGTGCCGTGGCTGAAAAAACTGGCGAGCGCCCACGAACTGGCGGACCCGCTCAACGGACGCTGGGAAGGCTACCGGCTGCCGGAGAGCGACTACCTGTTCTGTGAGGCCCCGCCGCACAAGGTCCAGGAGTTGGATGCGGCGGTGGAGTTCTTTGGTAAACCGAGCTTCAGCAACCCAGCGCGGGGCCTGGTGCAGGAAATCCCCGACACCATCGGCACCCACGCGGTGTTCTCCGAGGACGAGTTCGAAACCCTGAGCCTGATGGAAGTGGTGAGCTGGCGGCTGTACGGCGACGGCACCGCCCAGGCCATGGTCGCCGATGAGGCCGCGGTCACCCAGACACCGGTGCTGCCCGGCGACCGCTGCCTGGTGCCCGCGCAGAAGGAGCCGGATTTCCGCTACTTCTTCCAGCACGGCATCGCTAACCGGCTCAAGGAACACGACCCGGAGGCGCTGGCCGCCATCGCCATGCTCAACGCCCGGCAGTAGCCCTGCCGGGCTAGATCAGGACCTCGAGGCCTTTTTCATCCACGAGGTTAAGTAGCTTCAGGGAGATGCCGTTAGGCGTCTTGTCGCCCTGTTCCCACTTTTGAATGGTGGAGACGGAGGTATTCAGATAAGCGGCAAAAACCGCTTGGCTGACACGGTGGCGGGTGCGAAGGCGGCGAATTTGTGCGGCGCTAAGCAATTTCACCTCCGGCAGACAGAGCGCATCGAACTCCCGCAGCGTGACCTCGTCCATCACGCCGGCTTTATGAAACGCCTCGGCGGTCTCGTGTACCGTTTTCAGAATGTCACTCGTCATCAGAATCCACCTCGATGGTGAGAGCTTGCCCTGCAAGCGAAAGGCCGGCTTTGCCGGCCGGCAGGATTCCAGAGCCTCACCTAGTCGCACAAAACAACGTCTCTGGAATCCCGCCGGGAGCTTCGCTCCCTTTCGCGGGCGAGGCCCGCTCCCACTGGCAGCCCACCAGAGAAGCCTTAAAATATATCACTAAGTGGCACGATTTAGAATCGCCGTCCGGACCCGCCGATCAGTCCGTGGAAAAGGCGCGGATCACTTCGGGGAAGCGCAGGGCGATAAGCAGCAAGGCGTGGGCGGCGCCGTCGGGCGCGCCCAGGCCGCGTTCCCAGTGCTCCAGGGTGGGCAGATCCACGCCCAGAACACGGGCGAGGTGAAAGCGGTCGCGGCCGGTCAACCGCACCGCCGCGGTCACATGGGTGCCGTCCAGCGGGGTGTTCAAGGGCATCGGCGCCAGCTCCGGGCCCCGCCCCCGCTCCAGCAGGCGGTCCACCCAGGCATCCGCCGCCGAGGCGGTGCCCGGCGCGTAGGGGGTGCGCTCCTCCGACATATCGATCTCGCTCTCCGTTCCGCTTCCTTGGGTCGGTACCACTTCAGTGTGCCGGGGTGAAACGCGGGGGGAATAAGCCGGAAACGTTAATCGTTGTCAGCCATCGGCTCGTCGTCGGGTGCGAGATCGCAGCGGCCTTCCGCCGGGTCAAAAAGTCTGTCCCCTTTTTTTACGCCATGGCGCTCGAAGAAACCGGCGTTCATCTCCAGCGCGGACACGAACGTCCTGCCCGGCCGGTAGACTTTGCAGCGGCGCGGGTCGTCATGGGGGCACGGCGTCATCGTCATGATCGACACGATACGGCCGTCGGCATCGGCGAACGCCACGTCCAGGGGAATCAGCGTGCGGTACATATAAAAGCCGACGCCCTTCGCCATCGGGCCGTCGAACAGAAACAGCATGCCGGCGTCCTTCGCCAGACTCTCACGCTGCATCAGACCACGATTGCGCTGGGCCTGGGTTTCCGCCACCTCCACCGCAAGCGGCGCCGCCACGCCTTCCACGCACAGGTCCTTGGTAGAAAACGTCACCGGTGCGCCGTGCGCCGCAGAAACCAGAAGCCCGAATAAGGCGGCGATAGCCAAGTGGCGGAGCTGATTTGTTATTGTCATTTTCCCGAGTCCTTTCCAATACATTCCAATCAATCAGACGATGTTGTACTGGCTTAGTGGGTGCGACCGACGGGGCCGGCCTGCGGCCCGTTGGGGCGGAGCACCTCCTGGGCGGGCGTGACGCCGGGGCGCAGGGGCTCGTCCTGCTGGTAGAGGGGCTTCGTCGCCGGCGGCTGCATAATGAGGGCGTCGTCCAGGTCGCGGCCGCCGAAAGCGGTGCCGTAACCGGCCTGGTCAAACAGGGCGTCCGCGGCGGTGCGCCAACGGCATCGGAAGGCCCGGGCGCCGGGGCCGAAGGCGGCCTCGAGTAAGCTGTCCAGGGATTGCTCCGCGACGGCCCGGTAGCGCACCGCGAAGGTGGCGTCCCAGGTCAGAACCATTTGCTGGAGATCCTGGGAATCTTCGTAGGGGGCTTCCAGCACGTACAAGGTGTTATAGAGAAACTGATATTCCCAGCCGCCGTGCTCGCTGAGCCCACCGTCCGGGGAAAAGCCGGCGATGCGGTGCAGTTGCGCGACGGCGGTGGCCTTCAGCCCGTCCGGATTCGCCGCCCAGGGCACCAGCGACGCATCCTGCCCCAGCCGGGTATTGCGCAACACGGTGGTTTGGTACTGCAAGGCCTGCGTGGAAAATTCGGCGTCCATTGCCGTCCCCCCAATGTCGTTTTGGCGTTCGTTATTGTTCTGCTTCAAAACTCTAGTTGAAAAGGACCCGGCTTGCACCGGGTCCGTCCCCATTTTTTAGGGAATGATGTCCACATCCGGGAACATCGGCAGGGTTTCGGCGAAGCCCTGTATCTGGCAACTGCCGAACGTGGTGGCGAAGGCAAAGTTCGAAGCGGAAGTGTTAATCACCGTGGGCCCGTTGGTGAACTGCATGGCCATCGGGCTGGGCGCGGCGGTACAAGGCGCACCGGCCGGGCCGATGATCATCACGTTATTGAACGAGGCCGGCACGGTACTGCCCGCCAACGGCGCGGGCAGCGGCGCGAAGCCGTTCCACGGCGGCAGGAACTGCACCGTCGGACAACCCGGCGTGCCCGGCATGATGATGGCGTTCGCCATCAACAAGTTGACGCCGCCAGCGGCGGGCTGGAAATCCATGTCCATGATGAGTTCGCAGGTCTCGGTGCTGCCGCCCTGGGTAATCGTCAGATTGAGCGTACCGGGGCTGGCGCCGAACTGATAAATCCCCGGTGCCGGCGCCGGGTTGGCCGCCCAACCGGCCGCCGAAGCACAGAGAAGCCCTGCCGCGAAGAGATGTTTGAGAGTGAAGGGTTTGCTTTGATGAGCCATGAGAGTCTCCTTTCTTTTGTTATGCAGCGGTCCGTCCCGAACCGCTTCCGCCAGGCCACGTACTTCCCCCTCGTGGCCCAGTAATAATAGACTAAACATGAAGGCTCTCGAGGATAAAATAAATTATTTGCATATAAGGTGTGCGATATATCAAGACTTGGTTCTTTCAATCGGCCGCACTGCCAGCCGCAAACCCATCACGCCGTAAATCGTCCGAAGACTGGAACCGTCACGGCTGAGTCAGGTTCAGGTATGCCCCTGTCACATCGGTGCGTTCCTAAAGCAAGACGTCACAACCCACATGACTTACATATAGTCAGCCGCGGTCACTTTCTGTACAATACGCCGCCCTCACCGCGAGACCAGGATGATTGCGTTCCATTGCGTGCGGTAGTTTAATGGATGTCGTCACATGGATGAGGCAGAACAACAATAAACTAGGATCGAGCCCTTCAAAGGGCTGGTCACATAGACAGCATAGGAGGTCATTATGGTAACCATTGTAGGGACGGCTAATCGGGATTTACTGGCTAGGCTGGAAGAAGCTGCAAGAAAACCACGAACCCCTAGCCACCAAGAAATTTTGGAGCAGAGAGTCTCTTTCGTTTTCGGTTCAATGAACCCAGATTGCGCTGTTACCAAAGATCAAGTGAAAAGCATACTTATGAAAGAAGACGGCACTTCTTTCTAGCCTAATAAGAATAATAACAACAACAGGGAAGGTTGGCTCTTGATACTATATGAGATAGTGGGGACAGAGGATAATCCAGTTTATAGGGCGGTAGAGGTATCAAATGGAAGTCGGCAATACGATTTCTTGAGATCAATGGTAGACGCCTCCATTGGAGTACAAAAACCTTTTTTGTCCTCAACACTTTTAAAAGCCCTCAATTTTCATGCTATTGCTTGTCTGCATACGAACGCAGGGGAGTATCGCCCTTGCCCCGTGATCGTAGGAGACTATTCGCCGCCAGCGCATTTTCGCGTCCTAGCCCTGATGGACGACTTCGTCAATAGCGCCAACAGACTTTGGGAACAAAGCGATGCCGTCACACTAGCCGCGTATGTTTTGTGGCGGCTCAACCACATTCATCCCTTTATAAATGGCAACGGCAGAACGGCTCGCGCTGCGTGCTACTTTGTTCTCTGTCTAAAGTCAGGTGGTTGGTTGCCTGGCAGAACGATCCTTCCCGAACTGTTACGAACCGAGAGACCAAGGTACGTGGAGGCGTTACAAGAGGTGGATGCGTCGTTGGGCAACGGACAACTGGACCTTTCGCCACTTATGAATCTTCTCGAAGAGCTTCTCGCGATACAACTTGACTCCTCCGAAGGCGCCAAGTCTGATCAGCATCAATAAGTCGCTACGCATCAATATGGGCGGCCCTTTGTAACCGGTCATACCAAACAAATATCAGGCCTGACTCGCCAGCGTCAACGTAATACGCAGAGCAACTCGGGTTCGCTCACATCATGTCTCCACGCCTTCGTATGCGGCAGTATGGCTCTGCAACGAAGGTGCTACTGTCGGCCAAGCCGGACTCGCCGGCTAGTCTGCTTGCACAAGGCTCGTACCCACAAGAAATTTAACCATCTGCTAATCCCGGTCAACGCTGGACCTTACTGAGGCACTGGGTCATCAAGTGGTCCAGGACCTTCTGGGGCTGGCCCATCAGGAAGCCGCGGCCGGGGGCGATCCAGTGCAGGTCTTCCTCCAGCAGCCGGGCCAGCCCGGCCACGTAGGCGTCAACGTCGGCGGCGGGCAGGTAGCCCTTGGCGATGGAGCGCTCCAGCACCGTGGTGCCGGAGAACAGCATGCCCTCTTCTTGGATCAGCAGGCATTGGCGGTCGTCCGCCTGGCCGGGGGTGTGCAGCAGCTTGAGGGTGAGCCCGCCCAGCTTGTGCGGCTCGCCATGGGCCAGGCGCAGGTCCGCCGGACCGGCCACGCCCAGGATGCGGGCGCCGGTGGCGCCCTGCAGGGCGCGGGCCGCCGCTTGTTGCTCGTGGGGCCGGGTGAGCACGATCGTGGACAACACGCCGTCACAGGCTTCCAGCAGCGCGTGCAGGTCGTCCCGACCCTCGATCACCGGATCCACCACCAAGGCCTGCTCGCCGGCGCGCACCAAGTAGCTGTTAAAGCCAGGGCCACCATCGTCCGAACCGGCGTTCAAGGTCAGCCGCGATACGTGGTTGCTGAGCGCCACCCACAGACCCGCCTCCAGACGCGCCTGCGCGTTGCCTTTCGCGTCCGGATCGAGCTTGCACACTTCGTCGTAGGCCGGGCGGCCTGGCTCGATGTACACCACCTCGTCGCCCTTGCGCGCCGGCCATGGCTGGGTGGGAAACGCCTGGGGCCGGCGGTCGCGGGCGTAGGCCAGCACCTCGTCCACGGACGCGAACTCCGACAGCTTGCGCAGCACGCTCACGGTGGGCGTGGCGAACTCGCGGCGGCCCTGGCGGCGGTCCTCCAGCGCGTCCTGCGGGCGGATCCAGATATGGTCGATGGTCTCCTCGCCGTCGTGGGCGGGCACCTGGCTGGGCGGCGCCACGGCGGCGAAAAAGCGCGTATCAAAGCGGCGCGGCGGCCCCGGCGGTGTCACCCAATGGTCCAGGTAGGCGATGCCGTCCAGCGACAGCGCTAAACCGTGAGAACGGCACAGATCCCCCAGATCCGCCTCACCGCTGCCCACCGCCCAGCGGCCGTCCATCACCGGGTGGCGGCCGTCCAGCCACTGGCCGGCGCTGTCGCGGGCCAGCAGCATGCCGGACTCCTCGAAGCATTCACGCACGGCGGCGACCAGGTAACCCAGGCCGCCGCCCTCCGGCAAACCCAGCAAAGCACTGGCGGAATCGTCATCGTGGCCATAAAGGTGGCCGCTGCGCGCCAGGTCGCGATCGCCGTCGTCGACGGCGCCACCAGGAAACACATAGAAGCCGGGCATGAACACGGCCTTAAGGGTGCGCTGGAGCATCAAGACTTCAAGGCCCTGCTCGGTATCCCGGAGCAGCGCCAACGTTGAGGCGGGGCGAGGCTGCATGATCAGTTCTTATTGTTGACTCGATGAGTCAACAACCTTAACCCGACCGGCCGGCAAGAAAAAGCGAACGGTGCCACGTTACCTACTGGAAAAGATCGTCCAGGCTGGTGGCATCCAGAACCCGATCGGCCAGACTTTCCAACTCAGCCTGGGATGCGCCTTCCAGGCGCAGGCGAAGCGCCGCGGGCAATTCGCCGAAACGGTGTTGTATCTGGCGCAGGACCAGCGTGCGTTCACCGTCCAGACGGCCCTGCTGCACGCCCACGAGACGTTGGCGCTCTTTCCATTCCTCGAACCGGTTGGTAATCATCTCGTACGCCTCCTGCAGGTCGTGCATTTCTGGGAAGGTTTCGCCGGGAAACCATTTTGGCAGCCGGCGGCGCAGCCAAGTGAGGTAATCCCTGCGCAAGCCGACCTGTTCCGGACCTGCCAACCACTTTACCAAAAGTTGCAGAACACCGACCACTTCGTCGGAAGACCGGTGATGCTCCAGCCGAAACAAAGCAGCCACCAGATTATCCAGCGGCTGCGCCTGACCTGAGACATAGGCCCCTTCGTCGATCAGCAGAAACGCCTGGTTGGGCTGGAAGTGTTCCAGCCCGTCCGGCGGAGGCTGAATTAAAGGCCGCAATTCGGTGGGCGCTCGCCAGCGCCGCTCACCGTTATAGAGCACGACTGGCAGCACCGGCGGCAACCGGCGGTCGGTGCCGAGCTCACCGCGCCGAATCAAGTCCTGATGGAGCAGCGCGGTATAGACCATAATGCGCAACGCCATGAAGCGGTCCACCGACGACTGAAATTCCAGAAGCAGATAGACATAAAGCCAATCCTCGCCCCAGCGTATTCGCCAAACCGCGTCGCCGTGCCGCCCACGCAGGCCATCCGTGACGTAGCTGCCGTTCAGCTTCTCCAAAGAATTCAGGTCCAGCGCGACAACCCACTCCTCAGGCAGAAAGCCAGTCAACAGGTCCCGAATCATCTGGTCGTGGGCAAAAAGCAACTTGTAGATCGTGTCATGTTCGTCCATGAGCACCTCGTCGATATTGAGATACAAGCGTGGGCGGGACGAACCGGATTGTCTGTCCTACGGTGCGGATAATCGTTGTAAGCAAAGACGGAAGAAAGCATCGACTCCGGAGGACAATTGAGTGAGGCGCCAAACGGTAGAAAAGAGCCCCAAACGGCTTTTGGGGTGTCATAAGCTGGAGAAAAGGCGGGATTTGCGTGATTTCCAAGGTTTAGTGCGGCTGACGCAAAAACGCGGGTCTGCCACACTTTGTCGTTGCTCTGCCAGGGAACCGGCGCATGGGGGCACATTATTAGTAATTCTACGGAATGCTGGGGCTCGTCTTTTGGCACCTGGCTGCAACCGTAATGCCGGGCACGTGAGCCTTTCGCGCCGGCTGGACGACGATTTCCACGTGCTGGTCCAGAGACACCAGCGCCTGCATCAGTCGCTCCAAAGAGATGTTCTGGAGTTTGAAGCGACGCACCTGGGACACCTTGGGTTGCGTCATGCCAGTGATCGCCGCGGCTTCCGTCTGGTTCAAAGCGCGTTGGTCAATGAGCTCATTGAGCTTGAGCGCGAGCGCTGTCTTGGTCGACAGCTCCGCGGCGTTGTCAAAGCCCAAATCCAAAAGTACGTTATCGGTGCCTTGCGGGGTGGCATTCCGCTTCATCACTTCCTCCCGCTTAGCCGTAGTGGGCAAGCACTGCTTTCAATCGCCTTTCGATCAGTTTGACGTCCGGGCCCGGCGGTGCAATACCGTACTTAGGCTTCGCCCAGCACGCGTCCAAGGTGGCGGTTCAAGTAAGGCGCCAAAATATGGAAAAGAGGCCCCAAAACGGCTTTTTTTATGTCATAAGCGGGAGAGAAAGAGAAATTTACGTGATTTCCACGATTAACTGCGGCTGCCGCAAAATGCGCCCTGAGGGAAAGAGCGGATCCCATCATGATGCAGCTGGATAAGGCCGTTGAGGAGGTCCGAAGTTAACAGCTACGGCCTCGAGGCGCTGTACGTCAAGGCTGAAAACATTGTCAGCCAGCACGAAAAGTCAGCTAGGGGGCAATAAGGTGGCAGAACCGGGCAAAAAGACAGGAAAACCATGTCAGAAAGCTAAAAAATCGCCATTTTGCGTGCGTTACAACAAAAGTTGCGAGCAGCGCAAATACAGCCGAGCGACCGTGTTATTACCCATTGGGTATTAGAGGTCAGGCGATCTTGTCGGGCACGGCCTGCAAGTGTACGCCAAGCGCGTGCAGTACCTTCATCAGCGTCGAAAAGCGCGGATCGGCACCAGGGCGTAATGCCTTATAGAGGCTTTCGCGGCCCAATCCGGTTTGACGCGCCAGGTCGCTCATGCCGCGAGCCCGCGCGACATGACCAATGGCGGCAAGCAGTTCTTCGTGATCGCCCTCTGCCAGCACCTGTGTCAGGTATTCGGTGATGGCTACATCGTTGTCCAGAAACTCGGTGATATCGAAAGGACGTAAACCAAGTTCCTGTGAGGTTGATGATTTCATTGCTCTCTCCTGATCGCCGCCGCCATCTGTTTGGCGGTGGCAATGTCGCGCTTTTGGCTGCCTTTATCGCCGCCTACCAGCAATACTAAACCGTAAGAAGGGTAAGAAACGCCGCATTTTGCGTGCGTGACAACGAAAATTGCGGGGAGCGCAAAGCAGACAGAAAGCCCCTCAATTAAGCTGCCACCACCTATTGGAGAGATCAGGCGGCGGTGTCGTTCAGAAGGCTCTCATAGGGAATCTTGAGGCCGGCGTGCAGATTGCTGATCATCTGCAGGCTGAGTGCCCTCTTTCGATTCAGGACTTCGGAGACCCGCCCGCTGGAGCCGATGTAAGCCTCAAGATCGCGGCGGGTCAGGCCGCGCTGCCTTCCTCCGCATCCCACAGCTGTTCCAGGCGAGCGAAAGCACGTTCGAGGTCGTCGTCTGTATGAATCGGCTGAATGTTCATTACACAGTCTCCGCGTCAACTTGGTCGTACTGAGCATGCGTGCCAACGAATCGCACCCAGGCAATCTGCAAGTCATACCTAAGCAAGCACTGCCTTCAATCGCCTTTCGATCAGTTTGACGTCCGGGCGCGGCATAGCGATACCGTACTTCGGCTTCGTCCAGAGCGCACCAAGGTGGCCGTTCAAGTAAGGCGCCAAAAGGTGGAAAAGAGCCCGCAAAACGGCTTTTTCGGTGTCATAAGCGGGAGAAAAGGCGTGATTGTCGTGATTTCCAAGGTTAAGTGCGGCTGCCGCAAACCAGCCCGATTAGCACGGCCCAGCGACCAAAAGCACCGGCAGGATTCCAGAGCTCGCCCTTCTGAACACCACCCATGCTAGGTCCAGGTCTTGAAATTACTCTCAGAGCAAGACAATATGCGTTCATATATATACAAGTGGTGACACTTTGTCTTACTCAGAAAATCAGAGATCATCGTTTACCTCGTTGCGGGAGACATTCCAGGTCCATGGTGGCCAGCTACGCATGAGCGAAGCGCTTCGCGCGGGGATAAGCCGCTACACGTTTTATCGGGCACGTGACGAAGGCTTGATTGAACCGGTGGCGAGGGGCATCTATAGGCTATCCGACCTTCCGCCGCTCGGGCACCCGGACTTGATCGCCGCGATGTCACGCTTCCCCGGAGCGGTCCTATGTCTCGAATCAGCGCTTTCATGGCATGAAATCACGACTCAGATTCCACACCACGTCCACTTGGCGGTGGCGCGGGGAGCCCGGCTGCCTAAGTTGGATTACCCCCCTGTGCTGGGGTATCGGTACTCAGAAGCCGCTTTTGGCGCCGGTATTGAACAGTTCCATGAGGACGGAGTGGTGTTGAGGATATACAGCGCTGAAAAGACACTGGCGGACTGCTTTAAGTTTCGGAATCGCATGGGAATGGAGGTAGTGCTCGAAGCGCTAAAGCTCTATCGGAAAAGGCAAGCGCCGCAGTTTAATAAAGTCCTTGAGTACGCGCGCGTATGTCGGGTTGAAAAAGTCATCCGGCCTTACCTGGAGGCCGTGTTATGAGCGGGACAAGGAACTTGGGCGCATCCGTACGGCAGCGCCTTCTTAACCGCGCTCGCGTTGAAAAAAGGCCGTTCCAGGAACTCCTTCAGTTTTATGCAATGGAACGGTTCTTGTATCGGCTTAGCCAGTCTCGTCACAGTGAATGTTTTGTATTAAAAGGCGCGTTGATGCTGCGTGTTTGGGAGTCGCCATCCTATCGGCCCACTATGGATATCGACATGTTGGGTATCACCGATAATCGGGAGCAAGCGATTCTTCAGCAAATCGAAGAGGTGATAGCGGAGGAAGTGGCCGACGGGCTCCTATTTGACACGACTTCTTTGAAGGCAGAGACAATCACTGAAGACGCTGACTACCAAGGATTAAGAGTTCGATTCCCAGCCTCTCTTGACGGCGCACGCATCATGATGCAGCTGGATATAGGGTTCGGTGACGCAGTCTACCCTGGGCCTGAAAGGCAAATATACCCGGTGCTGCTGGACTTCCCGGCACCTGAACTTCTGTGCTACAGCCGGGAAAGCGCCATAGCGGAAAAGCTACAGGCCATGATTGTGCTCGGCGAGTTAAATAGCCGAATGAAAGATTTCTTTGATATCTGGCTGTTGGCAAGGCGCTTCGACTTTTCCGCCGGACCTATGAAGCAGGCCATTTTGAGTACATTTTCAACTCGCGGCACAACCTTGCCGGATCGCCTGCCGTTCGATCAGCTCTTTATCGACTCCAAACAAAAGCAATGGGAGGCGTTTAGGCACAGAATAGATCAAGAGCACATACCCAGTGACTTCGATGAAATAGCCAGGGTACTGGACACGTTCTTATCACCGATAATGAAGACCGAGAAGACGCCGGAGACGGGGTACTGGCAAGCACCGGGGCCGTGGCGATTTTGATTCACATGATGATGCCATCAAAGCAGAACATAGCAGCCACGAGATATGCCCGGGCTTGGCGCCACTAACCTACTGGAAAAGATCGTCCAGTCTGGTGGCATCCAGAACGCGGTCGGCCAGGTGCTCCAGATCCGCCTGGGAGGCGCCTTCCAGGCGCAGGCGAAGCGCGGCGGGCAATTCGCCGAAGCGGTGTTGTATCAAGCGAAGGGCTAGCGTGCGTTCACCTTCAAGGCGGCCTCGCTCAATGCCCTGCTCCACACCCACCAGGCGCTGGCGCTCTTTCCATTCCTCGAACCGGTTGGTGATCATCTCGTACGCCTCCTGCTGGTCGTGCATTTCAGGGAAGGTTTCACCGGGGAACCATTGCGGCAGCCTGCGGCGCAGCCATTCCAGGTAAGACCGGCGCAAACCGACCTGTTCCGGACCCTCGAGCCACTTTACCAAAAGTTGAAGACCGCCGGCCACGCAGGTCATCCGTGACATAGCTGCCGTTCAGCTTCTCCAGCGAATCCAGATCCAGGAGCCGCCGTCCATTGCCCAGGCAGAAAGCCAACCAGCAGATCGCGCACCATCCGGTCGTGGGAAAAAAGCAGCTTGTAGACCGTGTCGTGTTTGTCCATGGGTACCTCGTCGATGGGTATCGCCAAGCGTGGCCCGGGACGTGTCGGACTGTCTGTCCTACGGTGAGGACAATCCTTGTAAGCCAGAACGAACGACGCGCAGCCGTTCTGGGTAAATGGCAGGTAAGAAGGGGTACCAAACAGTGGGGAATCGTGCCAAACCACCCATTTCACGCTCAGAAACGCGCGGAAAGGTGGAATTGGTGTGGTTACCTGCCCAAAACTGCGGCTCACGCAAAAAGAAAAGCCCGCCGTGCGGCGCGTACCGGCTGCACCACGATTTCCATAGTCTGGGCCAGGGACACCAGAACCGGACCGGCCGCCAAGAAAGCAAACCAAGCCGCGATCAAAGTGAGGGAGTGACCGGAAGTGACAACGGCGGCCGTGGGGCCACCGCCGCGATAGGATCAGTTATTGACTAGGTTGTAGTCGGTGCCCTGCATCTGTAAGACACCATTTAGCGAACAGAGCCCCAATACAACATTGGAGAACTCGATGGTTGATAGACGGTAAACCGGGACCGTCTGGGGCGTGTTCCAGTTGTTGTAGTCCAGTGACACACTCGCCAACCCACATCCGCCTATTCCCACATTATGGAATGTCATGGGTACGTTCGCCGGATCGTAGAACCAGGTAGGAAACGAACTGGTCGACGTCGTGGAATACCAGGGGAAGCCATATAACGTAACAGAGTTGCAAAACGCACTGCCTGTGATGCTTCCAGCCAGGACATTGATCTCAACAGTGCTGCCGTACACCAGCAGCTCCGTATCCAGCTCAAGGTCACACGGCATGCCCATTGCCGTCACCACACCCTCAAACACAACAGGCGTGGAGGGCACGCTTGAGCCGATCGGCGTGATCTCTTCATAGACAGTAAAGGCTGACGCCGACCAAGGAAGAGCCAGCAAGCAGCCTGCCGACACGGATAACAGATAGGTTTTCAGTCGTTCGATTTTCATGGTGTATCTCCTTATTTATTAGTCTTATTCCTTTCGCGGCGGTGACCGCCGTCTCTGAAACTACGCCGAGGCGGGAGGTTCGGCAACGCTGAGTTAAGGCGCCACACGCCTGCTCCGAGAGTGAAGCGGCCTGCCGTCCTGTACACACCTGTAGGCAATGAATCGCGAACTACCATTCACGAAGCCACCCAAACAACGCCCGGCACCTACATAGCGGCGCCTTGCCAATAGAAGGAAACGTTAAGAAAGCGGCGAGAATGCAAAACTTTTCGATAATCAAGGAACGAACTGCTTGACCCGTGACACCAATCCGCAGGAGGAAACACTACAAATTAGTTAAAATGCTACTTTAGGTAACAAACACAAAGGGCTGGCGAAAAACTTACAGAATAAATAGCTAAAAGCTTACAAGAAAAACAAAACCGGGTTTTAAAGAATGGGCTGAATCCCGGTCACGCTTTTTCGACCTTCGCAAATTTACTACCGCTCATCGGCGATTTGCTACCGTTCGTCGGGGACGCAGAACTTTTATTGTTTATGGTTGTACGCAAGATATAAGCCCCAAGTCACTGTTCCTGCTCTACTTTATCATTTGTTGAATTTCATGTTTTCATTTTTTGAAAGACCCCTTTTCATTTTTTGCTATTCTCCCGCCTTCCCTCCTCCTCTAACGTGAATCGTGTCGGTTCGGGGAGCAAAACAACAACTCACCCACCGACACGGCGGCGACCATGGAAGAAGTAAAGATCGCCGTCGCAAAACATCCAATTAACGGAAGAATGAGGAGACTCTCATGTCTATGGAAATGATGAAGAAAGCTGTTATCGGTGCGGTCGGCGCCATCTCTATGATCGGAGCTTCCACCGCAATCGCCCAGCTATCGCCGGCAAACGTGGCAGGCCAGTGGGACTATGTTGGCCCCAATGTTACCAACGTGAAATTTACAGGTCCTACCACTCTTACCAAAAACGGTGTTCCGCTGTCCTGCACTTTGACACTTTTTGGTGATGTAGATTTTACCTCCCAGTCTCGCTTGGATATTACTGTTAAAGACGGCGATGTAACCGGCAGCTTCCTGTGTAACAGCGTTGATCTGAACCTTGATCCTAACGACTCAAGCACTTGGTGGCATGCTTACAACCCGACAGCTGGCGGCGGTGTCGCCGCTTCAGAATCTCCGTCCGACGCTAATGCCCTGGATGTAGTTTCCGCAAGCACCTTTACCAACGTGAACGTCGACACTCCGCTGGGCAACTGCTCTGGTAGTGTCGCCCCTGTTGACTTTGGTAACGGCACGAGCAGTGTTAGCGATCCGTCATTCTTCGACTTCTCTGGTGCAACATTCGGCAGCTGCAGTGTTACCGGCCGACTGGAGAGTGTAAGTGGTGGTGATGCAAACGCGTACTAAGCTAGGCAAACGAGCCTAATTAGACTCGCTATAGAGGGCTAGGGAGTTTATTCCTAGCCCTCTTTTAGTTAACACTGTCTTAAGAACCCATAGCGGCCAACGATAAAAGCTCAGCGTCAATCGATCATAATGCCTCACCCAAGCACTAAAAGCGCGAACACATCCGGCCTTGGATCGCCCCAGATTTGAGGAGGCTCCAGCATCTGGGAAAATGGAGCTTGGAACAAATTCCAAAAAATTTTGCCTGCGGGTCGAGAGGGACCGGGGCTGCAACTCCCCATTTTTAACTGCCATTTAAGTAGAGGGTTAACCGCTTGTAGCAGCTGAGCATCGGCAACGCTGGTAAATTCATGCAGATCCAACCATTCATGCCGTACAGTCCGGTCGCACCGACGATCAATGTAGGCATTCTAAGTCGGTTTGCTTGATGGATATAGATCAGTGTAAACCGCTTCCTGTTGGCCCACTCCACTGGTGCGTGCGAAATGTATTCCGGCCCTTTATCACAGCGCAAGGCGGCGGGCTTTCCTCGCCATTCGATGATTTGTCAGCTTTCCCATTAGGTAGACCACTCCAAGATAGAAATTTGGCACAATCAGCCAATGAGCAGAGGTCCCATGAAAAGATCCTGATTCACGGAAACCCAGATCGTAGTGATCCGGAACGAGGCGGAGGCGGGCCTGCCGGTAAAAGAGATCTGCCGCAAGCACGGCATCAGTTCGGCCTGGTACTACCAATGGAAATCCAAGTACGGCGGCTTGGGCGCGTCGGAGTTGGAGCGGCTCAAGGAGCTGGAAGCGGAGAACGCCAAGCTGAAGCGGCTGTACGCCGATATGGCATTGGAAAACAGTGCCATGAAGGATCTAAGCTCTAAGGCCGCCAGAGAAGCGCAAGGCTGTTCGTCATCTGGCCGAGGAACACCAGTTGTCGGTGCGGGCCGCCTGCCGTTGTATGAGCCTGTCCCTGGCGGCCTGGTACAAACCGGTGACGGACGCGCGAGCGCAACTGGACAGTGATCGACGAGCTCTCAACGCTGGCGGAGTCGAAACCCGGCCTGGGGTTCTGGAAGCTGTTCCAGCGATTGCGTCGGCAGGGCCACCGGTGGAATCACAAACGGGTTTGCCGAGTGTATGCCGGCTGGGTTTGACCCGGCGGCGACGAACTAAAAGACGGCTTCCCCAGCGCGATCCTTTGCCGTTATTCGTTCCGACTCAGCCGAGTCAGGTCTGGTCGGCGGATTTTATGAGCGATGGACTGTACAGCGGCTTACGATTTCGCACCTTCAACGTGCTGGACGACTTTAACCGGGAAAGCCTGGCGATTGAAACCGATACCTCTCTGCCCAGCCGCCGGCTGGTGCGAGTGTTCGAACAGTTCAAAGCAGAGCGCGGGCTGCCGGGCATTCTGAGAACTGACAACGGCCCGGAATTCCTGGGTGAAGCGTTTACGGACTGGTGCCGATACAACGGCATCCTCCTGGATTACATCCAGCCAGGCAAACCGAACCAGAATGCCTATATCGAGCGATTCAACCGCAGCTACTGGCAAGAAGTGCTGGATACCTGACTGTTCCGGGACTTGGACGAAGTCCGAGAGATCAGCTGGGCCCGGATGCTGGAATACAACGAGGAGCGCTATCATGACAGCTTCAAGGGGCGGACGCCCGCCGAGGCTTTACATCAAGCCCCAAATTCTACTTTTGCGGTGTCTACTTGACGGGGAAGCTTACGCTGGGATCCGCAGATTCAGTTCCCGGTAGATGGGATACACACGCCTGAGGCTCCTGGAATAGCCTTCCACGTTACATAATTACGAGAGACACAGCCCGAAGCCCCAGCGCTTGTGGCCTGCGTGAGCTTGAGCAGCGCCGGTCCACAATCAGGTCATTTTCGCCATTGAGCTTTGCTTGGTAGCGGTAGCAGGTTTCACTAATGCCGTACACCACACAGGCCAGGCGGATACTGATCACCGTGCTTGGCCACGCCCTCATGGCCATCTCCCGGCGTTGAGCCGGTCTTATAAGCCTTGCCCCCCAGGGCTTCCTGGCCCAGTTCGGCTTTGAGAGTCGTTATCCGGCATACATTTTATTCAGGCGGGCGCTCTATGCTTCCAACTCCTTCAGGTGCTTGATCAGCGACGCATCCATGTCGCCAAATTTCGGCCGCCACTGGTAGACCAGCCCGTACTCATATTGTGTTCACGATGCAGCTCCGCTACGAAGACCCCAGCTTCGTGGGGCTCCAAAATAGCCACTATCTGACTGGCGGAAAATCGCGACTTCTTCATGCGACGCTCCCCAATATGCTCAGTGTAAAATTTTCTACTCATAACCCTGCGTACTTTTTCGACGGGTTACACTCCATTTTTACAGCCGCGATAAAAATACGGCCTGAACTTTGACGAACAGGCCGCATAGTGATCATGCTTTACTTAATAGGTTGAGAAATATACTGAAGCCGATTTCCTCGCTCAGGTATCCTGAGTAATAAACTGCCAGCCCACGAACCATCTGGCACCTGGACCCTGATATCCACATCGACAGGATTCAAATTGTACTGCTCAATAAGCATACGACCATCATCAAGAAACTCAACTTGTCCAGACAATTGCATAGTTATTGAATAGCTATTGAGAGAATGGGTTGGGTCATTAAACTGCAGCCCTACCTGAGACAACTCCAAGCCATCCATATACAAGTCGACTGTAGCTTCTAGAACCGGACCGTTGGCGTCCTCCTTTATCCAGGCAGTAATCGGATCGGTACGCTGGCCACTCGAACTCTCTGCGTAACGCATACGCAAAAGCTGGGCGCCGCTGCTGGCAAACAAGAAGCTATTAAGCGTTTGCAAATGCTGGCGAACATAGATTGCAGTCGCCATAATTTGGCCAGGCCAAATATTAACTTTAAGCCCCTGCCCTTGCACATAATTGTCTGTCACCTCCGCTACCAAGGCACTCGTCAAATAAGTAAACTTCTGCTCCGGGCAGTCAAGCGGCACACCATACACTTCAGACGGAACACTGGGGTCATAGGGTTCGGTCGAAGCATAACCACAACCGACGTTCACGCCATTAAGGACAGGGCTTTGTCCTGGTGGCAAGCCTTTAGAGTCTTTAGATAGCACCTTAGCGCTATTCGGTGGTGGAACAACACCATTCGGATCCAAACTCGGATCAGCGCTATCGGCCAGCGGCTGGCCTTCAGCACCGGTCTCTTCAGTTGCATACTGGTAAGGCTGAAGAATGGGTAAGGAATTTACGACGTCTGAAACGTCTTCGTTTCTCTCATGTATGAAATTTGCATTAGCGTCCGCCGACGGAGCGCTATGCAGTATCTGAACTACTGAGTTGTTCGCAGAGCCACCCTCGAAAAATTGAACAAGGTCAGGGCCGCCTTCATTGGGCGGAACAGGTGACTTGAGAAACTTATAATCTCTTTCTGGCGGAAATAATGCAGTTGATTCAGGCGGATCAACTGGCTCTATCGTTATGTCTCCGAGCACCCTAGTCTGTAATGGTAAGCCAGACAGATCGCATATAGCGCCCGTACCACCGCAATCGACCGGACCAGATGCAGAAGATCTTAGAGTATAGCTATAAATCTGTCCTTCTTCCCAAGGCTCGAACGGCCGGAACAATATTTTTCGGCCTTCGACTACCAAGTCTCCAGAGACTTGGTCCATAGTCGCTCCACCAGGGCTGACTTTATTAACAAAAAAGCTTTGGCCTAAAACGACGCTCTGCGGATCCAAATTCTTTGAAAATAGGACAATAATAGGCTTTTGAGGTGCCAGCTGTGTCACAGGTATATGATCGTCCTCAGATTTAATATCATACATCGTTCCTTGATCCCATCCTGGGAAGCCGCCAAGGCATCGCCCCGCATCTTTCCGCTGCAAATTACGAGTCGCGGGATCCAGAACGCACGGGAAGCCAGGCATAGTCGCCAGAACTATTGGCGACCGTTGCTCAATGGGGCCGTAGGGCCCAATTGGGTTTCCGAAGAATGTGGGCTGCCGTTGCTCTACCTTAGTAGATAAAGAAAACGGGTCCAATGTGATTTCTTGAAGTTGATTACCCGCCAGATCTATTACCGAAGCACTATCAATATCAACGGTATAGGTTGTCGGCGATAGCTCTTTATCATGCTTCAACGCAGAACCAGGGCGGACTACCAATGCTGAGCCGTCTACATAGTAAGTTACAGGTATCTTCGTCCCATTCTCGTAAAGCTCAACGATATTGTCTTCGGAAGCCAGTTGCACAGGCTCACTGAAGTTCAAAACGATTGGGTCATTCCGCTCTGCTAAATTCCCATTATCTCCCGGGGTCCAACTTTGTAGCGTTGGAGACGTTGTATCTTCTACGAACCGTGGGGGATTATTCTGATCTTTATAAGACTGCAACTGGAAGCTAAGCATACCGTAGCCATATTCCTGGCCCAGAATATTCGGCTCCACCACGCTTACCGCATCCAGGTTCAGCACGCCGGCGGTTGGATCGACTTCAGCCAGACCAACCAACTCAATGTGCAGCAGGTCCTGGGTGAAGGCGCCATTAGCGCGCGCTTCACTGGTGGCGATGCCCACGTCCATCATCAGGTGCACGATACGCAGCGCATCCGGGTTGTTCTCGGCGTAGGGGTTCGGCACCAGGTAGCCGCTCGCATCGGACAGCACGGTCATGGTGACGTCGCCGGAGCCGAAGCCGGCCGGCACTTCGCCGCCGATCAGGATCGGGCTGATTTCCGCGCCGTTGAGCACGGTGCCCTTCGGCAGGCGAATCGGGGTGACGTCGGTGTAGGTGGTGACGTCCGCGAGTTCGGCACGCACCACTTCGGCGCTGGCCTGGGTGATGTTTTTGTTCTCGCCCAGCAGGGTGCCGTTGACGGGCACCTCGTTGACCGGCTTACCGGTCAGGCGTGAGGTGCTGCCCTGGGTCAGTTTCTGCACCAGGATGGCCGGTTCGCCTTTCGGGGAGGAGTCCTTGGGCATGAGCGTGTAGCTCTGGGCGCCAAAGGTTTCGCCGTAGGTGCTGGCCAGGTCCGCGGTGATGTCCAGGGTGTAGGTTTCGCCGGCGTTCAGGTATTCGGCGTCCGGGTCGACGGTCATGTAGGCGCCGTCGATCAGCAGCGTGGCGTCCACCGGGTCGCCGGCGCCGTCACGCAGCACCACGGTATTGCCGTCGCCATAGCTGGCGGTGGCGCGATCGATGGGCTGGGTGAACTGGAAACGGAAGCTGGAGAAATCCATCACCGGTTCCATTTCGGAGCCGTCCGGCATGCGCCGACTGACTTCAAAGGTGTCTTCTTTCACTACCAGGCTTTTCGGGCCTTCGTGGAGCGGCCGGGTGGTGAAGGTGAGAGTCTGGTCTTTGGCGGTGCCTTTGCGCAGACGCAGGTCTTCGATGACCACGGTGTAGATCTGGTTGGGCTTTAGATCCTCGTCGGGCTGCAGCAGCACGTTGTTGGGTTCGCCGGCCACGGATTCCGGGGTGACGGCGACCACGGTGCCGCTTTGCGCATCACCTTCGTAGACGGTGATCGAGTTCTGGGCTTCACCCAGGTTGACGGCGCTGGAGAAGCGCAGCACCACCGGTGCGGCGGTGGAGACTTCGCCCTGGCCGTTATCAGGATAGGCGTACAGCAGCGCTTGCGCGCCGGATTCGCCCGGGTTGGCTCCGCCGTCGTCGACGGGTGAATCGCCGCCGTCACCGCCGCAGGCGGTGAGCAGCATCGCGGTGCTGAGCATCGCGACGGAGGACAGCAGCGTTCCTTTCCGCTTAATGATTCTTGTCTTCATGGTGCCCCCTTAAAACTGCATGCTGATGGAGCCGGCGAATACGTTGACGTCGCCTTTGGTTTCCACCACGTCGTTGTTCAGTGCGGTCGGCTGGCTGGATACGATTTGGAACTCACGCTCTTCCATCAGGTGATACTGATAGCCGAAGTCCAGACGCAGCGGGTGCTTGAGGCCGTACACATGGTCGAAAGTGGCGCTCATGCCCAGGCCGATCACGGTGCGGTCGGAATCCAGATAGTTCACTTCCGGGTTCACGTCGTTGACCAGCGGCGATTCCTCGAACGCCACGCCACCGGTGAGGGTGAAGGTGTCGTTCAGGTAGTACTCGGCACCGATGCGCGGGATGACGATGTCGTCGAATTCCAGGCCCAGGTTGTTCTTGACCGTGTCGTTGTTGAGCTCGTCTTCCAGGGCGGACCATTCCTGCATTTCCACCGCCAGACCCAGGCGCCATTTGTCACGCTTGAGCTGCATGCCGAAGGTGTAGATGTTGGGTTGGTAGGAATCCACCGTGGCGATGTCGATGAACAGGCCGGGATCCGGGATGGTGCCGGGGATCACGGTGTTGGCTTTCACCGAGACCGACGAATCGGAGTAGCCTTTGAAGGCAAACGCGGTTTCCAGGCCGTCGTACCAGCACTTGGCGTCCGGGCAGAAGGTTTCTTCCCAGTCGAAGTTGAAGCTGATAATCGGGCGGATCACCGGCTTGGCGGAGACGTTGAGCTCTTCGTACTCGGTCTCGCCGGCCAGGTTGGTCTGTGCCACCAGGGAGGCTTCGGATTTCAGAGTGACCTTGGTGCCGATGCCGATGTCCAGGCCGCGCCAGATGTGGGTGCCCACGCCGATGCTCAGGAACAGCGGCTGGCGGCCGTAGTTGAAGTACTGGCCGTCGGCGTCGGTGCGGGAACCGAACGCGAGCAGCTCGTCACCGAATTTTTCGGAGCCGATCATCACGCCCAGGTACATGGGCTGGCCCACCTCGGTGAGGTCGCTGAGATCCGCTTTCAGGCCCAGCAGCACTTGCTGGGTGGGGTCGTCCTGCACGGTGTAGGTGCCGAACTGCTGGCTGTCCGCCTTGAGATTGTGCTCGGCGTGCATCAAGCCGGCGGTCAGCTCGCTTTTGGTGCTGTGCGCCAGGTAGGCCGGGTTGTAGTAAGTGGTGGAAACTTGCGTGTTGAACATGGACAGCGCCTGCGCGGACGCGATGTCCGTGGGCAGCAAGCCGTAGGTGGTGGCGGTGTTGCCCATGTTCGCCAGGGAGATAGCAGGTGCCAGCAATAGGGCGCTGGCGCACAGCCCGGTCTTCAAATAAGGAAGCGGTCGCATGCGGATTTTCCCTCCGATTTGTTTGTTGTTCTCTAATGTTTGCGGATGTACGCCGCAAACGATCGTTATTGGTTTTATGTCCCGAACTGTCCATGAACGGGCAAGGCACCGACGGGATGGTGCAACTGCTGAGGCTATAGGGGCCTGACTGACGTCGGACACAAGAAAACATGAAAACAGGTCTTTCAAAAAATGAAAAATTAGCGGAAAGCCTTTATTTACGGGCCTGACCAGTGGGTCACATTATAAGGTGACAGACCCTTTTTCCGTGTTTTCGGCGGGTCGAAATCATCAACTCTGTCGAAAAAGTAGACAATTTAATAAACAAAATAGCACCCTTATATTTACTTTGTTTTGTGCGCCAGGTCCGCCGTTTGTCGCACCCGCAAACCGGCTTAAGGCGCCATCAAAACGCCACTATGTTTACAGGTGTTACTAGAAGAAACACTGGACGGTGTTGCGATTTTTTTCCGCCCCGCCGCCAAACTTTTTTGTAACAGAGGCCTGGCGACAACCGCTCTTTTCTCTTTGAAACGCCCGCGCCGCGCGGCTTTGCGGCGCCGGGAAAGGGGGGCTTTGGGGCAGTGGCGAAAGCGTCGTAAAACGGTTGTCTTGTGTTATAGTTTTTTAAGAACTGTCCAAGGATCGGTAAGAAAACACCTGAACGGGACGGGTGCTGGGCCCCCGGGGTGGGCTAATGCCCGGAGGGGATCAAAACCCTGAAGAAAAACAAAAAGGTGGAAGGAACCGCTGTACCGTTTTGTGTATCGGTTCCTTAAAAAAAAGGATTCGACGATGAAACGGATAGCTGATCTCAGTGTGTTTGTGTCGGTCGTTAAGGCGGGCAGTCTTTCCGAAGCGTCCAACGATCTGGGTCTTTCCGTAGCGTCCATCAGCAAGTACATATCGCGCATCGAGCAGGAGCTTGGCGTGCGGGTGCTGGTGCGTAACGCGCGGGGGCTCAGGCTCACCAGCGAGGGCCAGGCGCTGTATGTGCGCGTGGACACCCTGCTCAGCCAGCTCAATAAAGCCATTGCCTATGTCAGCGCCTGCCGGGACATCCCTCGGGGCGTGCTGAAGGTGAGCTCCACCATCGGCCTGGGGCGTAACCGCATCGCGCCGCTGGTGTCGGAGTTTTCCAAGCTGTACCCGGACGTGACGGTGCAACTTTCGTTGGGCGACCGCTATGTGGACATGGTGCTCGACGACGTGGACGTGGCGATTTCCATCGGCGCCCCGGAGGACACCTCCCTGGTGGCCAAGCGCCTGATGAGCAACCCCTGCTGCGTGTGCGCCTCGCCGGCTTACCTGAAAGGCCGCAAGGCGCCCCGCCACCCCAAGGATCTGAAGCGGCACGACTGCCTGATTCTGGATTGCCACGGTTCCTTCAAGGATCAGTGGCGGCTGGAGGACGAGTACGGCGGCCTGCATCACGTCAAGGTGTCCGGCAATCTGATCACCGACAACAGTGAGACGCTGCGCGAATGGGCATTGAAGGGTTACGGCGTGGCGCTGAAAAGCCGCTGGGACATCGCCGAGCACCTGGACCGCGGCGAGCTGGTGCAGTTAATGCCGCGCTACCGGGCGCCGGACCTGGATTTCTATATGGTGTACGCGGGGCGCGACCTGCTGCCGGCGAAAACCCGGGCCTTCATCACCTTCCTGGAAGAGAACCTGGAGCGTCTGAAGCAGCCGATCACGGACCCCGTGAAGGCGTGATTCAGGCGTAGGCCTCGAGCGGACGTTCCAGGCGCCGCACCCAGGGCAGCACCTGCGCGCCCAGGCGCAGTTGCAGGTCCTGGGGGTGGATGGACACGCGCAGGGTACGCCCGCTGGCCAGCGCCGCCAGATAGTTGCCCCGGTTGAACAGGTTGAGGCTCCAGGCGCGCAGCGCCGTGTCCGCTTCGAAACCGAGCAGCGGCATGGGGTGAAAGCGTTGCTCCCGGGCGTCGTGGATGCCGCCCAGGGTTTCGTAGTAGCGGAACGGCAACGCCGCCAGCCGGTGTTTGCTCACCGCCCCCAGCGCCCAGGCTGGCGGCACGTACAACGGCCCGGGTGTCAGACCGTGCTCCACAAACCAACGATGACAATCCTGAATCAGCGCGACAATGCGTTCTTCGTCCAGGGACAGGTGCTCCGCCGCGTCCCGGGAAATAAAGGCGCTGTGCAGACGGTGGTGAAGGCTTTTCGGGGGGTCGCAGCGATGCCGCCAGCCGTGGCCGGCAAGCGGGTAGCCGCGCTCGCTGAGGTCGCGCAGCCAGTCCAGATCGGCGGCCCGCCAGTCCTTGCCGGGCACCACCAGCAGCGTCACCGCCGCCGGCGGCAGCCAGGCAAGCTGCTCAAGGATATCCGTGACCCGCTCACGGGTCTCCGGCATCACATCGTGAATCGAGATCAAGCCGCTTAACGCCATCTCAAAGCTCCGGGCGGGCGGTGCTCAGGCGGCGCAACAGGGCCAGGGTCGGCGACGGCCAGCGCTTGGGCAGCAGCGGCGCCTGGCGGGCGCAGTGGCCGAGCACCTGCAGCCAGGTGTCCATGGCGCGCTGGTTCATGGTGAGCGCGGCGTGGCGGGCCTGTTCGGCGCGCTCACGACGCTGCGCCGGGCTTTGCGCCTGCAGGCGCGCCAGGGTGTCACCGAGGCTTTCGCCCTCTTCCATGATCGCCAACCCGCGGGCCAGCTCCGGCCACTGGTTGATGCCGCAGGCCGGCGTGGTGATCACCAGCCGTTGCCGGGCCATCGCTTCCAGGGCCACGGTGCCGAACGCCTCCACCACCGACGGCAGCACCAGCACCTGGGCCGCGTCCAGTTGTTCCACCACCTGGGCGCGGCTGCACCAGCCCAGGAAGGTGAGATTGGGCAGGCGGCGGGCCTGTTCTTCCACCTTTTCGCGCAGCGGGCCGTCGCCGGCTACGGTGAACTGGCAGTCCGGCCGCTGGGCGGCCAGCGCCAGGAAGCGCTCGATGTTTTTCTCCGCCGCCAGCCGGCCCACATAAAGTACCGAATCCAGTTCCTCCGCCAGCGGCAGCGGCGGCCGCTCGACGAATTCGGGCCCCAGCGGCGTGCCCACCAGCTGCGGATGGCGGGCGCCGGCGGCGCGGGCGTCGGCGATCAGGCTTTCGCAGATGGTGGCCACCGCGCTGCTGCCCTGAAACAGGGTGCGGTTGACCCAGTTGAGCAGGCCGCCGGCCAGGCGCGCCAGGCGCGGGCCCCAGTACAGCCGCACCAGGCTGTCGTAATCGGTCTGGAAGGTCACGCACACCGGGATGCCCAGTTTGCGCGCCACCCAGAACGCGCCCAGAGAGAAAATCCCCGGGCCCGGAATCACGATTACATGGGGCTTCATTTCCCACACCAGGGCGGTGAGCTCGCGCATCTTCGGCAGGAACAAACGCTGGGTGGGGTCGCCAGGGATCGGCATGGACAGCCCCTGGCAGGGGTGGGGGTCTTCCAGGCTGGGCGATACCAGCTCCGCCCGGTCCACCACCCCGTCCAGATGGGCGACCAGGTCCTGGAAGTAGGCGCCGACCCCATTGCGGCCTTTCATGGCGTCGACGACGAACAGTACGCGCAGGTCTTTTGTTTTCATGCTCGTCAGTATCCGCACCGCCTGTGTCGTATTTATGACACCCCTACCCTAGCACGGTTCAGGCCGTGGGCCTCGGGTAGCCGAAACGGTCGTAGACCCAGCCGAAGGTGCCTTCCAGGCGGCCCGGGTCGACGCCCAGGTTCTCCAGGGAATAGCGGTGGCCGCTGCGGTAGCCGGCGGCGCGGCGGTCCTCGCCCTCAAGAAAGGCGCGGTACGCCGGCGACGGCGTCCAGTCGAAGGTCCGGTAAAATTCGCTTACAGTCTCGCCGGGCGCGGCGGCCAGGTTTTCCATCACCGACAGGGCGCCGCGCCCCTCGGGCAGGCCGTCCAGTTGTTCCAGCAGGTGGTGGTAGTAGTAATCGAGCATGGCGAGGAAGCCCTCGCGCCAGTAGTCAGCGGTGTCGCGGCCATCGAACAGCTTGCCGCCAATGACGATGGAATTGATCTGCGACGGCACCGCGGCGGTGGGGTTGCGCAGGCAGCCGATAAAGCGGGCGTCGGGAAAGGCGTCCGCCAGGGTGGCCATGAACGGGGTGAATGAGGGGTTCTTGGACAGGAAGGTGCGGTGCTCGCCATGGAAGTACAGGTGACGCTGCACGAAGCGCCGGTAGGCCGCCATCAACCGCCGCTTCTCCGCCGCCGGCAGATCCCGGTCCGCGAAGGTGAGGCGCCACAGCGCCGGGTCCGGCACCGCCAGGACCAGCAGAAAACAGCCCAGCACCGGCAGCAGCGCCAGATAGTCCTCTTCCGGGTCGCGCAGGCCGGTCTGGTGGACATCGTCCAGGCCGCCCAGCACCCGCCGCTCCAGGCGAAAGAACAGCCGGGCCAGCGGCGCGCCGACCAGGGCGTCCAGCCGCCCCACCCCGCGCCAGAAACAGCGCTGGCTGATGGACGGCGCGAAGATCAGCTCCCACAGGGCGGTGGTGGTGAAACGCTCGCGGTCGCCGGCCAGCAGCCGGTGCAGGAAGGTGGTGCCACTGCGCGGTACGCCCACCACGAACAACGGCTCGCGCACACGCACCCGGCGGAAGTCGGGAAACAGCAGATAATCCAGCAGCAGCCCGGCGCCGTTGATCGCCTGCAGCAGCCCGAACAGTGGCCAGAACAGCGCCATCACCAGCCAGCGGCGGGGAGACACCCCTTTCAAGGTACCGCCGTAATCCGGACACCAGGAGCGCACGAACAACCGCGCGTAGGCTTTCAGCAAAGCACCCATAGCTTTCCACTTCCGTCGAAGACGCGCCGACACTAGCAGCAAAAAGATGACAGAACCATGTCGTGCGAGCGGGCCCCGCCCGCGAAAGGGAGCGAAGCTCCCGGCAGGATTCCAGAGCCCTTTCTAACGGCAGCACAAACAACGTCTCTGGAATCCTGCCGGCAAGCGAAGCTTGCCTTTCGCGGGCAGGGCCCGCTCCCACCAGACAAGTCCCACAAACTCTGCCACAAAGCAGTCACACCAAGGACACAAAATCGGCGCGGCATCCTGTATCCTGCACGCTGAATCGCGGCCGACGGCCGCCAAGGCAACCTTATCAATTCGAGGCTTGATGAGTACCTTCCCCACCATTGTCGGCCACCGCGGCGCCCGCGGCGAGGCCCCGGAAAACACCGCGGCGGGCTTCCAGGTCGCCCTGGAAGCGGGTGTCACCGAAATCGAGCTGGATGTGCGGCTGTCCCGGGACGGCCATTTGATCGTGGTGCACGACGCCAACGTCACCCGCACCACCGGCGAGCGCGGCAAGGCACACCACTACACGCTGTCACAACTGGAAGTGCTGGACGCGCGCCGCAATACCCCCGGCTGGCACAGTCCGCTGGGCATTCCCTCATTACGGGAGGTGGTGGACCTGTGCGGGCCGTCGATGCGCTTCCAGTTCGAAGTGAAAGGGGCCGACCGGGCCATCCTGCACCGGCTCGCCCATCAACTGGTGGACTTCATCAACCAGCGGCAAATGAATGATCGGGTGGTGGTCACCTCCAGCCACACCGGCTTTCTGCGCATGCTCGGCACCATGACCGCCCACATCGAGCGCGGCTATGTGGCGGAGTACCGCTACCAGCAGCCCACCCGGCGGGCGGTGGCACTGGGCTGCACCTGGCTGATGCCGCGCCACACCCTGGTGACGCCGGCGTTGATGCGTCGGGCGCGGCGCCGCAACCTGAAGGTGTCCACCTGGACGGTGAACGATCTGACCCGGGCGGAGCGCATGGTGGAACTGGGCGTGGACGGCATCATCACCGATTTCCCCACCAGTTTTATCGCGCATTTTGAGAAGCGGGCGGCGCGGAAGGGTTAAACAAAGTCTCTGGGATCCTGCGGGGCAACCTTTGCCGGCCGGCGTAGCCGGCCTTTCGCGGGCCGGGCCCGCTCCCACAAAGCCCTCTACACCACTCAGTCCTGGAAGAACGCGCGGATTTCATCTTCCCGCGCCTTGGCGTCCTGATACCCCAGTGACATCAATCGCCCGGTGAAGCCGGGCTCGAACAGCAGATAACTGACCGCGCTGGCGCCGGGCGAGCGGGTGGCGCCGGAGCCGCTCAGGAAGAACCGCAGGGTGCGCGGCAGCTCCTTGATGTGCTCGGCGGCGATCTCGTCGATGGGCTGGGAGGGGTAAATCTTGAGCACATCCACCTGGCGCAGTTGGATGCCGTGCTGGCTGCGGGCCCGCTTGCCGAGCGCTTCCACGGTGCGGTTGATCCGCTCCAGGCGCTCCACGTCCCCTTCCAGGGTGTCCACAAACACACTGTTGAGCACGTGGCCGAGCACCTGGGCCAGCGACGGGTAGCCGCTGAGCTGGCGCTGGTGGTCGGCGCTGACGTTACCGGACACCCCCACCACCAGCAGCTTGTCGGCGCCCAGGTGCAGGGCCGGGCTCACCGGGGCGAGCTGGCGTACCGCGCCGTCGCCGTAGTAATTACCGTCCACGTTCTCGGCGGGAAACAGCAACGGGATCGCCGCCGACGCCAGCAAATGCTGCACGCCGATGTCCGAGCGCCGGCCCAGACGACGGGCGCGGGTCCACTCTTCCACGCCCTGCGCACCCTGGAAAAACGCCACCGATTCGCCGGTGGCGTAGCTGGAGGCGGTGATCGACAGCGCCCGCAAGTGACCCTGGCGGATGCTTTCCTCGATGCGCTGGAAATTTATCACCAGCCGCAGCAGCCGCTTCAGCGGCGTGCTGTCGAGGAGCGCGCTGCGGGTTACCGCCCGCCCGCCGGCGGCGGAGCTGACCACCCAGCGCAACAGGCTGCGCAGGAACGCGAAGATGTCGGTGCGGTAGACCTGCTCGGCGGTCATGTTGGCCCACACCCGCTCCAGGCCGCGCACCGCCAGCCGGTAGTCGTGGGCGCCGGCGGCCAGGGCGGCGGCGTTGATGCCGCCGGCCGAGGTGCCGCAGATAATCGGAAAGGGGTTGCTGCTGTGGGCCGGCAGCATATCGGCGATGGCGCTCAGCACACCAACCTGATAGGCGGCGCGGGCGCCGCCGCCGGACAAAATCAGCCCTCGATTGGGGGCGGACGCTTGGGGCATGGTGTAATCTCCTTATCGCGCCAGTATGCCGTTTGACGCCCCCCGGCGTCATCCGTCGGGAAGCGCTGGCTTCATTGCCCTACTCCGCTTTATGCTGCCCCGGCCTGTTTCCGGATGACGCCATGACCGCCGCTTTTTCGTTTCGCCCCGCCCGCCCCGACGACCTGGATGCCCTGGTAGACCTGGAGCAGCGCTGCTTCGACGGCGACCGGCTGTCGCGCCGCAGCTTCCGCCACTGGATTCGCCAGGCCCATTCCGGGCTGATCGTGGCCCATGGCCCCGGCGGCGAGGACGGCGACGGCAAAAAGGTCGAGGGCGCCCTGGCCGGCTACGCGCTGGTGATACTGCAGCGCGGCACGCGCATGGCGCGGCTTTATTCCATTGCCGCCGACCCGGCCTGGCGCGGCAAGGGCCTCGGCGAGCAGTTGATGAACGCCGCGGAACGCTACGCCCACCGGGAAAAGCGCCTGTACTTGCGCCTGGAAGTGCGCCGCGACAACGACGCGGCGATCCGCCTTTACGAGCGCCTGGGCTACAAGCTGTTCGCCGAAACGCCGGATTACTACGAAGACCACCAGGACGCCCTGCGCTTTCAGAAGCGCCTGCACTACAAACCGGAAAACCCGGCGCGGTTGGATATTCCCTGGGTGCGCCAGACCACCGAGTTCACCTGCGGGCCGGCCTGCCTGCTGATGGCCCGCCACGCCCTGGACGGCCACGCGCCGGCGGACACCGACGAACTGCTGATCTGGCGGGAAGCCACCACCATCTTCATGACCGCCGGCCACGGCGGCTGCCACCCGCTGGGCCTGGCGCTGGCCGCCCGTCGTCGGGGGCTGAGCGCCACCGTCTACTGCAACCAGAGCCGGCCTTTGTTTCTGGATTCAGTGCGCGACGAGAACAAGAAGCGGGTAATCGAAACCGTGCACCGGCATTTCGAGGACGAGGCGCGGCGTCAGGCAGTGCCGGTGCATTATCAGGAGCTCACCGCCGGGCGGCTGGACCAGGCGTTACAGGACGGGGAAGTGGCGATCGTGCTGATCAGCACCTGGCGGCTGGACGGCCGCAAGGCGCCGCACTGGGTGGTGGTGAGCGGCGCCGACCGGGAATGCTTCTATATTCATGACCCGGACCCGGCGGACGATCAGGTGCCGCTGGATTGCCAGCACGTGCCGATCAGCCGGGATCGCTTCGAGCAGATGACGCGCTATGGGCAGTCGCGGTTGCGGACGGCGGTGATTGTGGGGCGGGGGTAATCCCAGAAAGCGGAATCAGGTTTTCAGAACGTCCTTGCCGAGTTCGCCGGCGCGCTTGGCGTTCACTTCGCGGGTGTTTTCGTCGCAGGCGTCCTGGTCGCCGCCGCAGATTTCACAGCCTTGCTTCATGCCCAGGGTGGCGAGGCCGCCGCAGGAACCCTTCACCGGCTTGTTGGCGACAATCGAGCCGATCGCCATGCCGGCGAACAGCAACCCGAAAACGACAATACTGGCTATCACGGTTGCGAACATATCAGCTTCCTCCTTCGCGGCTCTTGAGAAGCGCCTCAAAAGCCGGGGTCATGACTTCCTCGACCCCATTATCGGTTCGGACAATGAACAACACCGCCAGTTCACGCTCTTCGGCGAACGCCAGGCCCTTCTCCGGGCCGAGCACGGTGAGCGCGGTGGCGAGCCCGTCCGCCGTCATACAACTGGAGTGTAACACGGTCACCGACCCCAATTTGTGATCCACCGGCCGGCCGGTGCGCGGGTCCAGGGTGTGGGAATAGAGCTCGCCGTCTTTCTCGAAGAAATTGCGGTAGTCGCCGCTGGAGGCGATGGCCATATCACGCAGGGGCACTACCTTTTCCACTTCGCGGACGCCGGGAATCGGCCGCTCCACCGCCACGCGCCAGGGCAGGCCCTGGGGTTTGCTGCCGGAAGCGCGCAGTTCGCCGCCGATCTCCACCAGATAGTTGCCGATGCCCGCCTGTTCAAGCAACATCGCCAGCTTATCCACGGCGAACCCCTTGGCGATTGACGACAGATCCAGGTAAACGCCGCCGGGCTGGGTCAGGGTGCGGTCGTCCAGCTTGAGCTTCCGCCAGCCGACCCGCTGGCGGGCCGCTTCGATGTCCGCCGCCGCCGGCGGCTCGAAGCGTTCCGGGTCCGGCCCGAAGCCCCACAGGTTGACCAGTGGCCCCACGGTCACGTCGTAGGCGCCGTCGGTGTCCTCGGCCAGGCCCAGGGCTTCGTCCAGCACCATGGCGAAATCCGACGGCAGCACCAGGCTGCCGCCCGCCTCCAGACCGTTGAAACGGCTGATCGCCGAGTCCGGCAGGTAGGTGCTCATCTCCTGGTTAATGCCCTCCAGGGAGGACTCAATCGCGCTCTTGAGCGCCGGCACACCGTTTTCCGGCGTACCGGTGAACTTCACCGACCAGCTGGTGCCCATGGTGGGCCCGGAAAGCTGGGAAAGGCGGTCGGTGGTGTCGTCGCAGGCGCTCAGAAGCGCCAGCGACATCAGCAGCAGGAAAAAGCGCGCCAGCCTCACCCCCCGAAGTCATCCAGCATGATGTTTTCGGGTTCGACGCCCAGGTCCTCGAGCATCTTGATCACCGAGGCGTTCATCATCGGCGGGCCGCACATGTAGTACTCGCAGTCTTCCGGCGCCGGGTGGTCCTTGAGGTACATGTCGTAGACCACGTTGTGGATGAAGCCGGTGGGGCCTTCCCAATTGTCCTCGGGCAGCGGATCGGACAACGCCAGGTGCCACTCGAAGTTATCGTTCTCTTCGGCGAGCTGGTCGTACTCTTCCGAGTAGAAAGTCTCGCGCACCGAGCGAGCGCCATACCAGAAGCTGATCTTACGCTTGGAGTTAAGACGCTTGAGCTGGTCGAAAATGTGGCTGCGCATGGGCGCCATGCCGGCACCACCGCCGATGAACACCATCTCCGCGTCGGTCTCCTTGGCAAAGAACTCGCCAAAGGGTCCGAACACGGTGATCTTGTCGCCGGGTTTCAGGCTGAATACGTAGGAGCTCATCAGGCCGGGCTGAATGCCCTGCGAACCCGGGGGCGGCGTGGCGATACGGATGTTGAACTTGAGAATGCCGCGCTCTTCCGGGTAGTTGGCCATGGAGTAGGCGCGCACCACGGTCTCATCGCTTTTCGCTTTGAGATCGAAGAAGTTGAAGCGTTCCCAGTCACCCCGGAATTCCTCTTCAATGTCGAAGTCGGAAAAGTTGATGTCGTAGGGCGGCGATTCCAGCTGCACGTAACCACCGGCGCGGAAATCCACGTTCTCGCCTTCCGGCAGCTTCAGGGTCAGCTCTTTAATGAAGGTGGCCACGTTGGGGTTGGACACCACCTCGCATTCCCACTTCTTCACGCCGAAGAATTCTTCCGGCACCTTGATCTTCATGTCCTGCTTGACCGCCACCTGACAGCTCAGGCGCCAGCCGTCGCGGATCTGACCTTTGGTGAAATGGCCTTCTTCGGTGGGCAGGATTTCACCGCCGCCGTCGAGGACCTGACACCGGCACTGGGCGCAGGTGCCGCCGCCGCCGCAGGCGGAGGACAGGAAAATACCCTGGTCGGCCAGGGTGCCGAGCAGCTTGCCGCCGGCCGGGGCGTCGATGGCTTTTTCCGCATCGTTGTTGATGTCGATGTGCACATCGCCGCTGACCACCAGCCGGGAGCGCGCGACCAGAATCACCGCCACCAGTGCCAGCACGATGGTGGTGAACATGACCACGCCGAGAATAATTTCAAAACTCATGATGCTGTTTCCCCTTTACAACTGCACGCCGGAGAAGGACATGAACCCGAGCGACATCAGCCCCACGGTAATGAAGGTGATGCCCAGCCCCTTGAGACCGTCAGGCACGTCGCTGTACTTCAGTTTCTCGCGGATACCGGCCAGCAGCGTGATGGCCAGGGCCCAGCCGGTGCCGGCGCCGATGCCGTAAACCAGGGACTCGCCCAGGTTGTAGTCACGCTCCACCATGAACAGGGATGCGCCGAGAATCGCGCAGTTCACCGTGATCAGCGGCAGGAACACGCCCAGTGCGTTGTAGAGACTGGGCACGTATTTATCCAGCGTCATCTCAAGAATCTGGATCAACGCGGCGATCACCCCGATGTAACTGAGCAGCCCCAAAAAGCGCAGGTCCAGGTTGGCCAGCGCCTCGATACCGGTCCAGGCCAGAGCGCCTTCGCCGAGCAGGTAGTTCAGGATCAGGTTGTTCACCGGCACGGTGATGGTGAGGGTCACCACCACGGCGATACCCAGGCCAATGGCCGTGGAGATTTTCTTGGACACGGCGATAAAGGTGCACATGCCAAGGAAGAAAGCCAGCGCCATGTTTTCCACGAAAACGGCGCGTACGAACAGGCTCAGATAATGTTCAAACATGCTTCAAATCCTCCAGGCCGTCGCTTAGAACGCGTCGCTGACACGGGTGTGCGGCTTCATCTTGAAGTCGTCCTGTTCCACCTGCTCCGGCTTCCAGGCGCGCACCGCCCAAATAAAGAAGCCGATCAGGAAGAAGGCGCTGGGCGGCAACAACAGCAGGCCGTTGGTCTGATACCAACCGCCATCGGCGGTCGAGGGCAGCACCTGGACGCCGAACAGGCTGCCGGCGCCAAACAGCTCACGGATAAAGCCCAGCACCAGCAGCAGCACGGAATAGCCCAGGCCGTTACCGATGCCGTCCATGAAGGACGGCAGCGGCTTGTTCTGCATGGCGAAGGCTTCGGCGCGACCCATCACGATACAGTTGGTGATGATCAGGCCGACGAACACCGACAGCTGCTTGGAGATGCTGTAGGCGTAGGCCTTGAGGAACTGATCCACAACGATTACCAGCGAGGCGATGATGGTCATCTGCACGATGATCCGGATGCTCGACGGAATGCTGTTGCGGATCGTGCTGACGAAAAAGTTGGAGAACGCCACCACCAGGGTCAGGGCGATACACATGGTGACCGTGGTGCTGAGGTTACTGGTGACCGCCAGCGCGGAGCAGATACCCAGGATCTGCAGCGCGATGGGGTTATTGTCGAAAATGGGACCGAATAACAGGTCCTTGGTTTTCTCCGCCATTACGCTTCTCCTCCGGTTTTGTTCCGCATCCGATCCAGGTAGGGACCGAAGCCCTTCTCGCCGACCCAGAAACGCACCAGGTTGCTGACACCCTTACTCGTCAGGGTGGCGCCGGCCAGGCCGTCGACCTTGTTTTCCGCGTTGGGGGTGCCGCTGTCCACGGTCCCCTTGACCACTTGGATGGCGATATCGCCGTCTTCGTCGTAGAGCTTCTTGCCTTCCCAAAGCGCTTTCCACTTCGGGTTGTCCACTTCACCGCCCAGGCCCGGGGTTTCCCCGTGCTGGTAAAAGCCCAGACCGGCGATGGTCTTGGCGTCGGCTTCCAGGGCCATGAACCCGTACAGGGTGGACCACAGGCCGTAGCCGCGCACCGGCAGAATAATGCGGTGCAGTTCGCCGTCGTCACTGCGCGCCAGGAACACTTCGGCCACGTCCGCCTGGGACTTGATGCCGGCGATGTCTTCCTCGCCGCTGAGGCGCTCGCTCCGGTCCGGGTCCTTGGCGGCCTTGAGCTGGTCGTAGGAATCCGGCTTTTCCACGTACTCACCGGTTTCCAGGTCGACGAACTTGCGCTCAATGGTGTTGAACGCCTTTTCCACGTCCATGCCCGGCTGATACAGATCCGCGGCCTGCAGAATGTTCACGCGCCGGTCCAGGGTCTGGTTCTTCTGCTGCACGGGGCGCAGGGTGACGGCGGCGGTGGAGACCACCACCGCGCACACCAGACAGACCAGGAACGCGACCGTGAGGGTTCTTGCTACGCTTTCGTTCTTTCCAGCCATTACGCCACTCCCCCGGTCCGACGCAGGCGACGACGGATGTTCGCCTGGGTAACAAAGTAGTCAATCAAGGGCGCGCACAGGTTGCCGAACAGAATCGCCAGCATGATGCCCTCCGGGAACGCCGGGTTGATCACGCGGATCAGCACCGTCATCACACCGATCAGCGCGCCGAAAATCAGCTTGCCGGTGTTGGTCATCGCCGCGGACACCGGGTCGGTGGCCATGAACACCAGGCCGAACGCCAGGCCGCCCACGGTCAGGTGCCAGTACCAGGGCATCGCGAACATCGGGTTGCTGTCGCTGCCGACGCCGTTGAACACCGCGCTCATCGCCACCATGCCCAGCAGTACGCCCAGCATGATGCGCCAGGAGGCGATCTTGGTGAACAGCAGGAAGATGGCGCCCAGCGCGATGGCGATCACCGAGGTCTCGCCGATACAACCCTGGATGCCGCCCAGGAAGGTGTCCATCCAGGCCAGGCTCTGAGTGGCGCCGTTGGCGCCGGCGGCCAGGGCGTTCTCGCCCAGGCCGGCGGCGAAGTTCAGGTCGCCGCTGGCGGCCAGGGACAACGGGGTCGCGCCGGAGAAGTTGTCCACCGCGGTCCAGATCGCGTCACCGGACATTTGCGCCGGGTAGGCGAAATACAGGAAGGCACGGCCAACCAGCGCCGGGTTGAGGAAGTTCTTGCCGGTGCCGCCGAACACTTCCTTGCCGATCACCACACCGAAGGACACGCCCAGCACCACCTGCCAGAGCGGAATCGCCGGCGGCAGAATCAGGGTGAACAGGATACCGGTAACGAAGAAGCCCTCGTTCACCTCATGGCCGCGCTTCCACGCGAACAGGGCTTCCCAGAAGAAGCCGGTGATGTAAACGGTGGCCAGGATCGGCACGTAGTAGACCAGGCCGTGCAGCATGTTGGCCCAGAAACTCTGGTAGTCGAAGCCGGCCAGCATGGCCACCAGGTCGGCGCGCCAGCCGGGGATGGCGTCGTAACCGAACTCGGTGATCTGCAGGTTGGCCTGATAACCGGTGTTGTAGAGGCCGAACAGAATCGCCGGGAAGGTGGCGAACCAGACCGTCATCATGATCCGCTTCAGATCGATGCCGTCGCGCACGTGGGCGGCGGACCGGGTCACCGAATCCGGGCTGTACAGCATGGTGTCGAACATCTCGAAGAAGACGTAGTACTTCTCGAGCTTGCCGCCCTCGTGGAAATGAGGCGCGATTTTGTCGTCGATGTAGTTTCTCAGGCCCATCTCAGCTCTCCACCTCGATCGTGGTCAGGTTGTCGCGCAGAATCGGCCCGTACTCGTACTTGCCGGGGCACACGTAGGTGCACAGCGCCAGGTCCTCTTCCACCACTTCCAGGGCGCCCAGCGCCATGGCGGAATCGGTGTCGCCGACGATCAGCGAGCGCAACAGTTGAGTGGGCAGAATGTCCAGCGGCATGACCTGCTCGTAGGCGCCGATCGGCACCATGGCGCGTTCACTGCCGTTGGTGGTGGTGGTCAGATTAAAGCGCTTGCCGGGCATCAGCTTGGACAAATAAATGTTCATCACCGAGAAGCGGTTGGGCCCCGGTGAGATATAGCCCAGCAACTGCCGCTCGCGGCCTTCGCGCAGCACCGTCACCTGGTTGCTGAAACGGCTCAGGAACATCAGCGGGCCGCGGGCGTGATGACCGTTGAACACGGAACCGCCCACGATGCGATTGTCGCCGTCCTTGAGTTCACCGCGCGTGAAATCCTCCATGCCGGCACCCACGCGGGTGCGCATCAGACGCGGCGTTTTCACCTGGGGACCGGTCAGCGCCACTACCCGGTCGGTGCTGATCTTGCCTTCGGTGAACAATTTGCCGATGGCGATCACTTCCTGGTAGCCCACCGTCCAGACGGTCTTGGCGAGGCTGACAGGGTCAAGATAATGCACATGGGTACCGGCGTTGCCCGCCGGGTGCTTGCCGGTGAAGGTTTCTTCACGCACCTGGCCCTCGGCGAAGGCCGGCAGGTCGCCGCCCGGCGCGCGGCACACCCAGACGGGGCCGTCGGTGAGGCGGCCCAGCACGGCGAGACCGTGGCGGAAGCTGCTCTCGTTGGCCTTGATCACGACCGCCGGGTCCTGGGCCAGGGGGTTGGTGTCCATGGCGGTGACGAAAATCGAGTTGGGGGTGGTGCCCGGCGCCGGCACCTTGCCGAACGGGCGGGTGCGCAGCAGCGTCCACTCGCCGGAATCGATCAGCTGACGCTGTACCGCCTCGCGGTCCAGGGCGCCCAGAGCGGCGGCCTCGTGAGCGTCGAATTCGACCTCGTCTTCCTGGTCGGCCACCTCGATCACCACGGACTGCAGCACGCGCTTGTGGCCGCGGTTGATCGCCACCACCTTGCCGGCGGCGGGGGCGGTGTATTTCACGCCATCGGTCTTTTTATCCGTGAAGAGCAGCTGGCCCTTCTTGACCGTGTCGCCTTCGCGGACCTCCATGGTCGGCTTCATCCCCATGTAGTCGCCGCCGAGCACGGCGACAGAACGGACCTGATGACCCTCCTCAATCGCCTGGCGTGGCGCGCCAGCGATGGGCAGGTCAAGCCCCTTCTTGATTTTGATCATAGTGTCTCGCCCACGTTGCGTGTTCTGAAGTCAAGCGGTGCTTTCCCCGGATGGCCGCGATGGAGGCGGAGGTGGGAAGGCGGCGCCATTATAATGACCGAGTGGTTCGGATGCCAGGACTGACCGTGTGGGATTACCCGCCTGGGCCCGCGTGTCCCGGTCGAAAAAAAGCCCGCGAAAGCGGGCTTTTTCAGGTTCTACGGCTCAATCCTTGGGGTAAATCGGGTATTCGACCCCGGACAGTTGCTGCAGAAGGCGTACCACCTGGCAGCTGTAGCCGAATTCATTGTCGTACCAGACATAAAGCACGCAATGGCGACCGTTGACGATGGTGGCCTCCGCGTCCACCACCGACGCGTGCCGGGAGCCCACGAAGTCCGTGGATACCGCGTCCGGGCTGCGGATGAAGTCCAGCTGACGCTGCAGCGGCGAGTGCAGGCTCACCCAGCGCAGGTAGTCGTTGAGCTCGTCGAGGGTGGTTTCCTGCTCCAGGGTCAAGTTGAGAATCGCCATGGAAACGTCCGGGGTCGGCACCCGGATGGAATTACCGCTGAGCTTGCCGCCCAGCTCCGGCAGCGCCTTGGCGGCGGCCGTGGCGGCCCCGGTCTCGGTGAGCACCATGTTGAGCGGCGCGGCGCGCCCACGGCGCGGACCCTTGTGGAAGTTATCCAGCAGGTTCTGGTCGTTGGTGTAGGAGTGCACCGTTTCCACGTGGCCGTACTCAATGCCGAACTTTTCGCTGAGCGCCTTGAGCGGCGGCACGATGGCGTTGGTGGTGCAGCTCGCCAGGGACAGGATGGTATCGCTGTCCTCCACCATGCCGTGGTTGACGCCGGGCACGATGTTCTTGATGTCACCCTTGCCGGGCGCGGTGAGGATCGCCTTGCTGATACCCGGGCACTTCAGGTGCTGGCCGAGACCCTCGCGGTCGCGCCATTTGCCGGTGTTGTCCACCAGCAGCGCGTCCTTGATGCCGTATTGGGTGTAATCAATCGCCGACGGATCATTGGCGTAAATGATCTTGATGTAGTTGCCATTGGCGATGATCGCGTTGTCTTCCTCGTCCACGGCGATGGTGCCGGCGAACGGACCGTGCACGGAATCGCGGCGCAGCAGGCTGGCGCGCTTCTGCAGGTCGCCCTTGCCGGTCTCACGCACCACCACGGCCTTGAGGCGCAGGCCGTCGCCGGAGCCGGTCTTCTCGATCAGCAGGCGGGCCAACAGGCGGCCGATACGACCGAAACCGTACAGCACCACATCGGTCTCACCGGGCAGGTCGACCTTGTTATTGACCGCCTCGCCCAGTTCTTCGCGGACGTAGTCCTCAACGGACAAGCCACGACTGTCCTTTTTGTACTCCACCGCCAGCTTGCCAATGTCCAGGCGGCAGGGGCCCAGATCCAGCTTGGTGACTTCCTGCAGGATCGGGAAGGAATCGACCACGGAAAGACCGCTCTCGAACAGCTCGGAGTCCTCGATCTGCTTGACGAAGCGATGGGTCTTGAGGATCTGGATCACGGAATTGTTGACCAGGGACCGGCTGTATACGGTGGTGGTCACGTTCTTCTCGCGGTAGAGACGGCCGATCATCGGGATCATGGCCTCGGCGATTTCTTCGCGGTTTTTCCAGCGTCCGAAGTGGTCTTCCAGTTTGTTCACGGCTGCGCCCCTCATCGGTTTGGGTTGGCGGTCATGGGGGCGCGCATGATAGCGCCAAAACCGCGCCGCATCCAGGGTACTTACACCGGATCCTCGCCCGGACGCAGGCGCATCAGGCCCTCTTGGGCCACCGAAGCCACCAAAGTGCCGTCACGGCGATAGATGTGGCCGAACGTCAGGCCGCGGGCGCCGGCGGCGCCGGGGCTTTCACAGTGGTAGAGCAGCCAGTCGTCGACGCGCAGATCGTCGTAGAACCACATGGCGTGGTCCAGGCTGGCGCACTGCACATTGCTCTGCCAGAACGTCATGCCGTGAGGCTGCATGGCGGTGCCCATGAAGCCGAAATCCGAACAATAGGTCAGCAATGCCTTGTGGGTCATGCGGTCCGCCTCGATCGGGTCCGGCACCCGGAACCAGAACTGCTTGAGCGGCTCGCGGGACTCCGGCGCGAACACATCGCGCGGCATCACCGGGCGGAACTCCACCGGCCGCTCGCGCAGAAAGGCGGCGCGGAACTGTTCGGGAATACGGTCCGCCACGCGCAGGCGGGCGCTCTCATCGCTCTCCAGATCCTCCGGCGCCGCCACTTCCGGCATTGGCGACTGGTGACGGGCGCCCTCCTCTTCCACCTGAAACGAGGTGGACAGGCTGAAAATAGGACGTCCGTGCTGAATTGCGTTCACCCGCCGCGTGGTGAAGCTCTTGCCGTCGCGGATCCGGTCCACGTCGTAGACCACCGGCTGACGGATGTCCCCGGGGCGCAGGAAATAGGCGTGCAAGGAGTGCACCGGGCGGTCCTCCGGCACCGTCATGGAGGCGGCCAGCAGCGCCTGGCCGGCCACCAGGCCGCCAAAAATGCTGCTCTGCCCGTTGGCCTCGCTGAGCCCCCGGAACAGATTGTCCTCCAGCGGCTCCAGGCGGAACCGCTGCATCAACTCACTGACTGATTCCCTCATGCTCTCTTTCCCCAGCGCATAAATAAAACGGCAACGATGTTACCACACCATTGTGGGAGCGGGCCGCCTCCCAAAGCGGCACACCGGTGGGGTACAATGCGCGCCCTCTGCTGGAGACGAAATGACGCTGTTACCCGATACTCCCCTGTTCCCCACCGGCCAGGAACACTACAAAGACTGGCAAGGCCTCTCCGACGGCAGCCTGGCGGCGGTGCTCGCCGAGGTGGCGCGCGGCGCCGACGGCCCGCTGCTGGTGGCGGCGCCGGACAGCAGCCGCGCCCAGCAGCTCGCGGACGCGCTGGGGTTCTATTTGGCAGGCACCCCTGTGGCGGGCAACCCGGGCAGCGCCGGCGAGGTGCCGGTGATGCTGTTCCCGGACTGGGAGACCCTGCCCTACGACCTGTTCAGCCCGCACCAGGACATCGTCAGCGACCGCATCCGGGTGCTGAACTGGCTGCACGGCGCCAACACCGGCGTGCTGGTGGTACCGGTCAACACCCTGATGCAGCGCATCGCGCCACCGCTGCACATCAGCGGCAACAGCTTCATGCTGCGGGTGGGCGAAACCTTCGACATGGAAAGCACCCGCGCGCGGCTGGTGGACTGCGGCTACCGGCAGCGCGACAACGTCTACGAGCACGGCGAATTCGCCGTGCGCGGCGCCATCATGGACGTGTTTCCGATGGGCTCCGAGCAGCCGTTCCGGGTCGAGCTGTTCGATCAGGACATCGAGTCCCTGCGCCTGTTCGACCCGGAGTCCCAGCGTTCCACCGGCCAGGTCAGCGAGATCAATCTCCTGCCCGCCGCCGAGTACCCGCTGAGCGCCGAGGGCATCCGCCGTTTCCGCACCGCCTTCCGCGAAACCTTCGACGTGGACCCGCGCAAGGTGCCGCTGTACCAGGACGTCTCCGAGGGCATCGCCACGCCGGGCCTGGAATACTACCTGCCGCTGTTCTTTGAGAATCTGGCGACGCTGTTCGACTATCTGCCCGGCAAGGCGCGGGCGGTGGAAATGGCCGGCTGTGAAGAGGCCGCCCAGCATTTCTGGGATGAAGTCAGCGCCCGCCACGAATCGCGCCGCCACGACATCCGCCGGCCGGTGCTGCCGCCGGCGGAACTGTTCCTGCGCCCGGACCAGCTCAACAGCGCCTGGCAGACCCTGCCCCGGGCGCGCCAGAAGGATTCCGAGCAAGCGGTGCGCTTCCACGTGGAGGTACCGCCGACGGTGTCCGCCGACGCCAAGGCGCGCAACCCGCTGGCGCCGCTGCACACCTTCGCCGACGCCCACCCGGACACCCGCATTCTGGTGGTGGCGGAAACCGCCGGCCGCCGCGAGGCGTTGCTGGAGATGATGCAGAAGATCGGCATCCAGCCGGCGATGAAGGAAGGCTGGGCGCATTTCATCAACGAACCGGACCGCTGGGCGCTCACCCGCGGCGAGCTGGACGCCGGTTTTTACGCCCCCGACCACGATTTGCTGGTGGTCACCGAAAACGAGCTGTACGGCGAGCGGGTGATGCAGCGCCGCCGCCGGCGCACCAGCGAGGAAAGCGGCAACGAGCTGGGCATCCGCACCTTGGGCGAAATCAGCCCGGGCGCCGCGGTGGTGCACCTGGGCCACGGCGTGGGCCGCTACCAGGGCCTGGTGCACATGGAGGTGGACCGCCAGCAGCACGAATTCCTGCTGCTGGAATACGCCGGCGGCGACAAGCTCTATGTGCCGGTGTCCTCGTTGCATCTGATCAGCCGGTACGGCGGCGCGGACAACCCGCCGCTGAACCGGCTCGGTACCGAGCAGTGGACCAAGGCGCGGCAGAAAGCGGCGGAGAAGATCCACGACGTGGCCGCCGAGCTGCTCAACACCTACGCCCGCCGGGAAGCCCGCCAGGGGCGCGCCTTCGCGGTGGAAGCGGAAGACTACGAGCGCTTCGCCGCCGGCTTCCCGTTCGAGGAAACCCCGGACCAGGAAAGCGCCATCCGCGCGGTTATCAGCGACATGCAACTGGCCAAGCCGATGGACCGGCTGGTGTGCGGCGACGTCGGCTTCGGCAAGACCGAGGTGGCCATGCGCGCCGCCTTCGTGGCGGTGGAAAAAGGCGCGCAGGTGGCGGTGCTGGTACCCACCACCCTGCTCGCCCAGCAGCACTACGAATCCTTTATCGACCGCTTCGCCGACTGGGCGGTGAACGTGGAAGTATTGTCACGGTTCCGCAACGCCAAGGACCGCGCCGACGTGCTCAAACGCCTGGAAAGCGGCAAGGTGGACATCGTGGTGGGCACCCATCAGCTGCTGCAGGAATCCGTCACCTTCCACGACCTGGGGCTGATCATCGTCGATGAGGAGCACCGCTTCGGCGTGCGCCACAAAGAGCGCCTCAAGGAACTGCGCGCCGAGTGCGACATTCTCACCCTCACCGCCACGCCGATCCCGCGCACCCTGAACATGGCGATGAGCGGCATGCGCGATATTTCCATCATCGCCACGCCGCCGCAGAAACGGCTGTCGGTGAAAACCTTCGTGCAGCAAAAAGACGACACCGCCATCAAGGAAGCGATTCTGCGGGAGCTGCTGCGCGGCGGTCAGGTCTACTATCTGCACAACGACATCGACAGTATGCAACGCACCGCCGACGATCTGCGCAAGCTGGTGCCCGACGCCCGCGTCGGCATCGCCCACGGGCAGATGCGCGAGCGCGAGCTGGAAGCGGTGATGAGCGACTTCTACCACCGCCGTTTCAACGTGCTGGTGTGCTCCACCATTATCGAAACCGGCATCGACGTGCCCAGCGCCAACACCATTATCATCGAGCGTGCCGACAAGCTGGGCCTGGCGCAGCTGCACCAGCTGCGTGGGCGGGTCGGCCGCAGCCACCACCAGGCCTACGCCTACCTGACCACCCCCGGGCCCCGCGCCATGACCAAGGACGCGCTCAAGCGTCTCGAGGCCATTGAACAGGCCACCGACCTGGGCGCCGGCTTCGTGCTGGCCAGCCAGGACCTGGAAATTCGCGGCGCCGGCGAACTGCTCGGCGAAGAACAGCACGGCAACATGGAAAGCATCGGCTTCTCGCTCTACATGGAAATGCTCGAGCAGGCGGTGGAAGCGCTCAAGCGCGGCGAGCAGCCGGACACCGCCAAGCCATTGTCCGGCGGCCCGGAAGTGAACCTGCGCATTCCGGCGCTGATTCCCGAGGACTATCTGCCCGACGTCTACACCCGCCTGACGCTCTACAAGCGCATCGCCGGCAGCAAGAACGCCGACCAGCTCAAGGAGTTGCAGGTGGAAATGATCGACCGCTTCGGGCTGCTGCCGGACCCGCTCAAGAATCTGTTCCAGGTCACCGAACTGCGCCAGCGCGCGGAGAAGCTCGGCATCACCCGGCTCGACGCCCACGCCCGCGGCGGCAAGCTGGAATTCGCCGAACGCACCCCGGTGGACCCGCTCACCATCGTCAAACTGGTGCAGTCCGGGCCCAACCTCTACAAACTGGAAGGCGCCAGCACCCTGCGTTTCGAGCTGGAATCGGAAACCGCGCAGGAACGCATCGAGGTGGTGGGCGAAGTCCTTGACCGCCTCAGCAACTCGGGCGCCTGAGGCACTTGTGGGAGCGGGCCTTGTGGGAGCGGGCCCAGCCCGCGAAAGGGAGCGAAGCTCCCGGCAGGATCCCAGAGACCTCTTTTCCCTGTGTCCGGTGCTCCGTATCCGAGACGCGGTGCAATGGTGGTGCCTTCCGGGACCGCTCAAGCCATCCCTGGCCGCTGTTAGTTTGGCCCTCCCTGGCCAAGCAGCTCCCTCCAGGCACCACCATTGCCCCGCTCACTTTGCAGCGGAACTGCCACGGGTCAGAACACCGCTAGGACCTTTCTACGAAGTGGGGTTTGTGGCGGCGAATCTTCCAAGGAGCGCCGGGATCGGGTGTGCCCGTCCAGGACCGTCTTTGGCCAGGGAAGGCCAAAGTCGAGCTTACAGGGATGTACTTGCAGCGTGTCCTGGACGGGCACACCCGATCCCGGTGCGGGCTCTCTGGAGAGAAAAGTCTCTGGAATCCTGCGGGGCAACCTTTGCCGGGTGGCTGGCGCCACCCTTTCGCGGGCGGGGCCCGCTCCCACAGAGGCCGCTCCTACAAGTCAGGACGGGCGGTCGGTTTTGCGATCGTCGCAGATGGAGATGATGCCGCTGGCCATGAAGGTGGCCATGCGTTGTTTTACCGCCTCGAAGTCGTCGGAGCGGCACAGCCCGCCGGACAGCTTGTCGATGCGGCCGGTGCGCGCCAGGGTGAGAATCAGCGCGCCGGTGACGAAGTGATAGCCCCAGAAAATATCTTCTTCCGCGGCGTCGGGCAGGGCCTTCCTCAGTAAGTCGATCAGACGCAGCACCACCGGATCGAAATGCTGGTCCATCATCTCCGCGCCCCACTCCGGCGTGTTCGCCACCTGGGCGGCGAACGCCGCGTAGTTGCGCCAGCCCTCGCCGCCCTGGATGTACAGGTCCAGGTCGGTGTCCAGATAGGTGTGCAGGGCACCTTCCACGGTGGGTTTGCCGCCGCAGGCGCGCTCGTAGTCGTCCAGGGCCTGCATGCGCCGGCTGCTGGTCTCCACGGCACGGCGCGCGAACACCGCGTCGAACAACTGCTTCTTATCGTCGAAGTAGTAGTTAATCAGCGTGTGGTGAACGCCGATCCGTTTGGCCACGTCCTTGAGCGTGACCCCGTAGAGACCGTGCTTGGAAAACAGATACTCGGCGTTATCGAGGATTTTCTCGGTCATTTCGGCGCGACGCTCCGCTTGCGTCGCGCTCTTCTTACCAGCCTTGTTTTGGGCAGACATAGTCATCCAATGTAGGTGCGGCAGGCCGGCCACCGGCTTGGGTCATTGGCCGTATTCCGATCGCAGCCGCATTTTATCGATCTTTCCGGTGGCCGCCAGCGGCATCGCCGGCACGCGGATCACCGCGTCGGGCAGCCACCATGAAGCCACGCGCCCGCGTAATGCGTCCAGTATTTCCTGGTCGTCGGCGGGCGCCGCGCCGTTGGTCTCGACGATCAGCAGCGGCCGCTCGCCCCAGCGGGCATCGGCCCGCCCGATCACCGCCGCCTGGGAAACGCTGGCCAGGGCGCCGACGATCGCTTCGATCTCACCGGGGTTGATCCACTCACCGCCGGACTTGATCAGGTCCTTGGCGCGGCCGGTGATGATCAGGTTGCCGTGGCCATCAATACGCGCCAGATCGCCGGTGGCAAACCACCCCTGGTCGTCGGTGGCGGGCTGGTCATGACCCAGGTAGCGACCCACCACCGAGGCGCCGCGCACCCAAAGGTGGCCTTCCCGGTCACGCTGTTCCGCCAGCGGCTCGCCGTGCTCGTCGGTGAGGCGCAAATCCACCCCCATCGCCGGGCGACCGGCCCAGGCCGCTTGCCGGCCCGGGTCGTCGGGCGGAGTAATAGTACCCAAGGGCGACAGCTCGGTCATGCCCCAGCTGGTCTGCACCGTGACCCCAAGGCGCTGCTCGAGCCTCGCCATCAGCGCCTCGGACATGGGCGCGCCGCCCACCATCAGCCGCTTCAGCGACGGCAGCTCACCGCCGTGCGCTTCGATGTGGTTCAACAGGCCCAGCCACACCGTGGGCACGCCGGCGGCCACGGTCACCCCCTGTTCGGCGATCAGGCCGGCCAGGCTGGCGCCGTCCAGATGGCGGCCCGGCAACACCAGCCGCGCGCCCACCGCCGGCGCCGCGAACGGCAGACCCCAGGCGTTGGCGTGAAACATGGGCACCGCCGCCAGCACCGTGTCGGCGGCGGTGAGGCCCACCACGTCCGCCTGCAACAACCGCAAGGTGTGCAGATAGCCGGAGCGATGGCTGTACACCACGCCCTTGGGGGCGCCGGTGGTGCCGGAGGTAAAGCACAGTCCGGACGCGGTGGTCTCGTCGAAACCGCCCCACACCGGTTCATCGCCCGGTGCCAACTGATCCGGATCCAGCAGGCTCAGTGGGCAAGCCGGCAGCGCGTCACCGGCACCGGGGGCGCCGTCGATAACCAGCACCCGCGTCACCGACGGTGCCCGGTCGAGGATGGTGCAGGCCAGCGGCAGCAGATCAACGCTGACGATCACGATAGCGGCACCGGACTGCGCCAGCATCACCGCGCTCTGTTCCGCGGTCACCCGTGGGTTGAGCGTATGGCAGGCGGCGCCCAGCCCCATGATGCCGTACCAGGCCTCCACATGGGCCTGGCTGTTCCAGGCCAGCGTGGCGACGCGGTCACCGAGCCCCACGCCGAGCCCGGCGAGCAGCGCGGAAACACGGCCGGCCCGCTCTCGTAACGAGGCGTAGCCGGCCCGCTGCACGGCGCCCCCGCCGACGGCGGTGATCACCTCGGCGTGCGGGTGCCATTTCGCGGCGTGGTCGAGAAATTTATCCAGGGTCAGCGCATAGGGCTGCATGCCGCCGTCAATCATGGGGTCTCCGATTCAGGGGCCGGCAAGATCGGTGCGACGATGCCGGTATTCCAGTTCCAGGGGGTGTCGCCTTGCCGGCGACGGCGCGACACCACCTCTTCGTGCAGCCGGTACTGGGCCGGCAAAAGGGCGTAGACCACGCGCGGCACTTCGGCGAAGTGCATCCAGACGCCGCCTTCATGCTCCGAATAGCGTGGCCACGCCGGCTGCCGGCGGGCGCACGGCTGGCCGGCACGGGCGAAGGACGCCCAGTACTCGCCCATCGCCTCGGACATCGCCGCCTCGGCATCGGTGGCCGGAATGGTCGGCCACAATTTGGTGGTGCGCCCGGCGGTGCCGAACACATAGGGCACCTCGGCGGCATGAAAGGCGTGCAAGCCGAAGGCGCTCGCCGCCGGGTAACCGTGATCGAACAGGTACAGATAGGCCGGTACGCCGCGCGCCTCCTGTTTGATCACCAGCCGCTCGGCGGTCCAGCCGTACAGCGCGTCGCGGGTGGCGGCGAGCACGCTCTCCTCGCCGCCATCCGCCGGATACAGGCTCAGAAAGCGGTCCGTCAGATCGCCGTAGCGATGCGCAATGGCGGCCTCGTAAGCGGCGCTGTCGGTGGGCGGCTCCGGGGCCAGGAAACGCAGTGAGCGAATCTCGCCGCTGGTCAGGCCGGCCAGCAGCGGCACCGGGGCCTGCTCGCCCCGGTCGAAGGTGTCCACCAGCTGGCGGGGCAGCACCTGGCCATCAACGGTGCCGCTGGGCATATAACCGGCATCGGCGGCCGCCTGACTGAGCGTGGCCGCGTCCATGGCGCGCAGATCGGCCAGACTCTTGCCGCCAAGCCGATGGGCGAGCCGCTCGCCGATCTCCTCGGCGGGGGTCTCGCCGTGCTGCTGTTCCCGCAGCGCCGGGGTGGAAATCATATAGGCGCTCTGGGCAATCGCCTTGGCGAACAGCCCGCGCGCCGCCGGCGCCGCCATCAGGTACATCACGCTGAGGCCGCCGGCGGACTCGCCGGAGACGGTGACGTTGTCCGCGTCGCCGCCAAAAGCGGCGATGTTGTCACGCACCCAGCGCAGCGCGGCGATCTGATCGAGCAACCCGTAATTGCCCGACACCCCGGACGGCGACTCGGCGCTCAGCGCCGGATGCGCCAGGTAGCCGAGCACCCCGAGCCGGTAGTTGATCGACACCACCACCAGCCCGCGCCGCGCCATCCGCGCGCCGTCGAACATGGGCTCGGCGCTGCCGCCGGTGTTCAGCGCGCCGCCGTGAATCCACACCAGCACCGGCGCCCCCCGGGCGTTTTCCGGCGACCAGATATTCAGCGTCAGGCAGTCCTCGCTGACCGACGGCAACGCCGGCGCGTAGATACTGCCCGGGCGCGAGCGCGGCTGGATACAGGCGGGCCCGAACGCCAGGGCGTCACGTACCCCTTCCCAGGGCGGCATCGGCGCCGGCGGCCGCCAGCGGCGCTCGCCCACCGGCGGCAAGGCATAGGGAATGCCCTTGAACACCCGCAGCGCGCCCTCACGCGCGCCGCGCACCGCGCCGGCGGGGGCCTCTACCAAAGGATCGCTCATGGCGTTGTCTCCAACCGGTTAACGTCAGACTTCCAGCCATTCCCGGCGGATGTCGTGATTATCGCGAAGCTGCTCGGGGGTGCCTTCGAAAACGATCTGGCCATGGCCCATCACCAGCACGCGGTGAGAGATATCCATGGCGATGGCCAGCTTTTGTTCCACCAGCAGGATCGACACGCCGGCTTCGGCGATGTCGCTGATCAGCTCGCCGATCTGTTTGACGATCAGCGGCGCCAGGCCCTCGGTGGGCTCGTCGATCATAATCAGGTCCGGGTCGCCCATCAGGGTGCGGCTGATGGTCAGCATTTGCTTCTCGCCACCGGACAACACCCCGGCCGGCGCCTCGGCCCGGCGCGCCAGGTTGGGGAACATGTCGAGGAACTGCTCGACCCGCCACTTGCCCGGCTTGCGGGTGTTCTTGATGCCCAGCTCCAGGTTTTGCCGCACCGTCAGGGTGGGGAAAATATCCCGGTTCTCCGGCACATAACCCAATCCCAGGCGGGACACGCGATGGTTGGGCAGGCCGGCGATCTGCTCGCCGCGGAAGCGCACCGAACCCAGCGGCGGCACTTCGCCCATGATCGCCTTCACGGTGGTGGAGCGCCCCACCCCGTTGCGACCGAGCAGCGACACCACCTCGCCTTCGTTGATGGAAAAATTAACGCCGTTAAGAATGTGGCTTTTGCCGTAGTAGGCGTGCAGGTCGATGACTTCCAGCATTACGCGGCCTCCTCGCCCAGATAGGCTTCCTTCACACGGGGATCGTTACGGATCGCTTCGGGGCGGCCGGTGGCGACGATTTCGCCGTAGACCAGCACTGAAATGCGGTCCGCCAGTTCGAACACCACGCCCATGTCGTGCTCGACGATCATCAGCGTGCGGTCGGCGCCGACCTGTCGGATCAGCTCAATGGCCTGGCCGGTTTCGGTATTGCTCATGCCGGCGGTGGGTTCGTCCAGCAACACCACGCCGGCGTCGCAGGCGATGGTCATGCCGATTTCCAGCGCCCGCTGGCTGGCGTAGGGCAAGGCCCCCGCCGGCACGTCACGCAGCGCCTGCAGGCCGATCATTTCCAGCACTTCCTCGGCGCGGCGGTTGGCGCCGCCCATGCTGGTGGCGGCGCGCCAGAACACATAGCCGGCGCCGCTGTTCTTGAAGCAGGCGCAGCGCAGGTTCTCGAACACGGACAGGTTGTCGAACACATTACTGACCTGGAACGAGCGCGACAGACCGCGTTGCTGAATCTGCTGCGGCGCCAGATCGTTGATGCGTTCGCCGTGCAGCAGAATATCCCCGCCGCTGGCGCGGAACGCCCCGGAAACCAGATTGAAGAAGGTGGATTTGCCGGCCCCGTTGGGGCCGATCACGGCGTGAATCTCGCCCTGCTCCACGTCCAGATTGACGCCACGGATCACCTCTGCGGGACCGAAATGTTTAGTCAGATTACGGATCGATAACGCGGCACTCATGCGTTGGCCTCCCGGTGCTTGGCGGTGACCCGCCACAGGCCGTAGCCGACGGCGAGCAGGATGACGACGGTGCCCCAGGCCAGCGGCGAGGCCGCATCCAGTTCAATGCCCAGGGCCTGGGCCAGCTTGTCGTCGCCGTGGCGGATCAGGTAGACCAGTTCAACCGTGAGAACCAGTGCCAGGATCCAGGCGATCACCGCCGCGGCGCCCACCAGCCAGCCCGGCCACTTGCGGGCCAGTTCGGCGCGGTGCAAGGCCTGGCGGATCTGTTCGAGGCCACCGGCCAGGCCGCTGGGCGCGAACATCACCACGGCCAGGAACACGATCCCCACGTACAGAACCGAGGCATCGGTAAAGTCGCTGAGCAGGGAATTCATCAAGGTGACCACCACGGCACCGACAATCGGGCCGTAGAAGATGCCCAGGCCGCCCACCGCCGCCATCACCAATGCCAGGCCTGAGGCCACCAGGCTCAACGATTCCGGCGTCACGATCTCGTAGTTCACCGCCGCCATACCGCCGGCCAGACCGGCCATGCCGCCGGACGCGATGAATACCAGAAAGCGCACATTGCGCGGCGGGTAGCCGATGAACTGCGTGCGGTCCGGGTTATCACGCACGGCGTTGGACATACGGCCCAGCGGGGTGCGGGTGAAGGCCCACATGGCCAGCACCGCGGCGAACACCCAGAACGCCATGAACCAGTACACGTCGGCGGGCTGGGCCAGTTCCAGGCCGAACCACACCGGCCCCACCATGCGGTTACTGAACACCCCGGTTTCACCGCCGAACACGGACGGGAACATCTGCGTGCCGGTGGCCACTAATTCGCCCAGACCCAGGGTGATCATGGCGAACGCGGTGCCGGCGCGGCGGCAGAACGGCCAGCCCACCACCAGCGCCACCAGGGCGCCGCCGGCAAAGCCCACCAGCGGCAGCAGGAACACCGGGAAATGCGCCCAGAACCCTTCCCCGGCGTAGGCGGCGTCGCCGATCGCGTTCATCGCGTGGATAGCCGCGTAACTGCCCAGGCCGAAGAAGGCGGCATGGCCGAACGACAGCATGCCGCCCTGGCCGAGCAGCATGTTGTAGGACAGTGCGAAGACAATATGGATGGCGATCACATTGATCACGGAGACCGCGCTGCCGCCGGTCACGGCGGGCAGCAGCAGCAATACCGCCAGGCTGATCAGCCAGGGCGCGAACGGTCGGAAAACACTCATGGCTCAAGTTCTCCCATCAGGCCGCGGGGGCGGAAGATCAGAATCAGCACCAGCAGGATGAACGGCGTCATCGGCGCCAGGCTGGCCAGAGTGATACCGGTCACTTCGCCGTAAGGGTCGACGCTGATGCCGATCACGCCGAGCAGGTCGGCGATTGATGCGTCAAAGGCAACGAAGAAGGTCTGCAGCAGGCCGATCAGCAGGGAGGCGTAGAAGGCGCCGATCAAGGACCCCATGCCACCGACCACCACCACCACGAACACAATGGGACCCAGGGTCTGGGCCATGCCCGGCTCGGTATTGAGCAACGGGCCGCCGATCACGCCGGCCAGGCCGGCCAACGCGCAGCCGAAGCCGAACACGCCCATGAACAGGCGCGGCACGTTGTGCCCCAGATGCCCGACCATGTCGCCGTGGGTGAGCGCCGCGCGGATCATCATGCCGACGCGGGTTTTCTTGAGCAGGAACCAGAGCGCCGCGAACATGAAGACCGCGATCATCATGGTGACGCCCCGATAAATGGAATAGTCGGTGCCGAACAAGGTGAACAAGGCGTTCTGCATATAGTCCGGCGGCACATAGGAGACCGGGATCGAACCCCAGAACAAATGCACCAGTTCATCAATGACGTAGGCCAGACCGAAGGTGAACAGCAGCTCGGCCACATGGCCCGAAGCGTGTACCCGGCGCAGGCCATAGCGCTCCACCACCGCGCCGATCACGGCCACCAGGCAGGGGGCAAGAAACAGGGCCGGCCAGAAACCGACATGCAGACCCAGTGCGTAGGCGAAATAGGCGCCCAGCATATAAAAACTGGCGTGGGCGAAGTTGAGCACGCCCATCATCGAGAAGATCAAAGTCAAACCACTGGACAGCATGAACAGCAAAAGGCCGTACAAAATGCCGTTCAACGTGGAGAAGACAATTGTTTCGAGCATCAAGCGACTCCCGGGGTGGCGAACATCGCCACCCCCCTTTCTAGCGCATTAAAGAATCGGTGTTGGAACCTGGAAGCTACTTGGGACGACGCATCCGGCAGCTGGTGGGCAGGGTCGCCTGCTCGGCGTTGAACGCGGCCACTTCGTGGAAGTTGAAGTCGGTACCCTCGGCGCCGTGGGACATGTTGTTCTTGAGCACGGAAATAAAGGTGGGCATCTGGATCTGATGGTCGGACGCGCGCATGGTCACGTCACCGGCCATGGACTTGAACTGCAGACCTTCCAGCGCGCGCGCCAGCTTAACCGGCTCCACACTGCCCGCCTTGTCACCGGCTTTCTTGATCATTTCCAGCATCACGGAGACCCGCGGGTAGAGATCCCAACCGGTCTGCTTGTACATCTTTTCCTGACGCTCGGCGATCTCCGGGTCGGTGAAGTCACCGTGGTACTCGGAGATCAGATAGATACGGTCGACGCCTTTCTCGCCCACCTGGGTGATGGTGCCCGGGGTGTTGCCGTAATAGGTCAGGAACGGCACGTCAACGCCGTACTCGGAAGCGGATTTGATCAGCAGGTTGATGTCCTGGCCCCAGTTACCGGTGATCACCACGTCAGCATCGGAGGATTTGATCTTGGAGATGTACGGAGAAAAATCCTTCACTTTGCCCAGCGGGTGGAAAACATTACCGACGATTTCAATGTCGGGACGCTTTTCCTTGAGCATGCGCATGGCCGCTTCGGATACCGCCTGGCCGAAGCTGTAGTCCTGGTTGATCAGGAAGACTTTCTTGAAGTCATCATTCTCCGCCACCCAGTCGGTGAGCATGTTCATTTTCATGTCGGCGTTGGCATCGAAACGGAAATGCCAGAACGAGCAACGCTCATTGGTGAACGACGGTTCGATGGCGGCGTAGTTGAAATACACCACGCGATCTTCCGGGTTGCGCTGATTGTGCTTGTTGATGCTGCTCAGTAGCGCCGAACCCACCGAGGAGCCGTTGCCCTGGATGATAAAGCGGATGCCGTCGTCGATGGCTTTTTGCAATTGCACCAGGCTTTCCTGGGGATTGATCTTGTTATCGAAGCCGACGATACGGATTTCGTGGCCGTTGATGCCGCCCTCTTCGTTGAGGCGGTCGGCGGTGAACTTCAGTTGCTCCAGCGCCGGCTGGCCGACCACGGACATCGGGCCGGTGAGCGGATCGATCAGCGCGAAACGAACCGGCTCCGGATTCGCCGCATTGGCGACACCCGCCAGCAGCAGTAGCGAAACCGCGAAACGGTTCAAGAGGGTCTTCACCATGGTGCTCTCCACATTGTTGTGCACGTTGTTATTTTCCCGTCGCTTGGAACGACAAAAGGAGTGCGCCGGGCGCCGTATTGGATACCGCCCATAAACTCACTCACTCGCTAGATAATAAGTTTGAGGCACCAAGAGTGTCCAGCACCGCGCCGTCATCCGCCCCACCACTGCCGGCCGGCGCGGCGCAAACGCCCCGTTGGCGCGGGCTAGCGGCGCGGCGCTGATTTTGACAAAAGGGAACGGAGCGCCGCAGAGGCGGCGAAAAACAAAAAAAGGCGCCGGGGGGCGCCTTGAGGGGGAAAAGAATCAGCGGTCGGAAAAGGTCAGAGGGTTACTTTAAGTAACACCCTGGATTAATGATGCCCGCCACCGGCGGCGACTTGCTCGCCGGGCAGCCAGTCCACCACGCCTTTCACGGCAACGGGCTTGCCGTCCACGGTGACCGGCAGTGACCAGGTCGCCACCTGGGCGCGGCGGCCGGCCCGGGACACCTTCTCCGGCGGTCGCAGGTCGCCGTAGGTGGCGCGCGGCTCGGTCCAGGTATAGCGGGAACCGCCAGCCACTTTCACCCATTGCGGCTCACCCTGCGCCTGATTGGCGTTCATAAAGCTGCCGCCGGGGCCGATGCGCAGGTGGGGCCGACCGTCCGCGTCGGCCACGACCACCGGCTTGCCGCTCTGGTTGTGAATGTGCACCGCCGGCACCGTGCCCGGTGCCAGGCCCACGGTGACGCCCTGGACCGGTTCCGGGTCCGAGGTCAGCCGCGACTGGAACGACCCGGGCGGCAGCGGCTCATAGCGGAACTCGCCCGCCAGACTGCTTTCCTTGCCGTCGAACCGGACCGGCACCGACCACTGGCTGATCGCCCCCGGCTTGCCGGCGTGCTCCATGTCGTGGGGCACTTCAATCTCGTCGGTGCGCAGCCGGGGATCGAACCAGCCCCAGTTGGGCTCCTTGTGCACCAGCGCCCAGCGCGGCGCGGCGTCCTGGCTGGCGCCTTCGGGAATCGGTACGCCGCGGGCGGCGGTCTGGCTGCGGTACCAGGCCGGGTTGGCCAGATCCGCCAGCACGCCCTGCTCGTTAATGCGCAGGAAAACCCGGCCTTCCTGATCGAAAATCTCCAGGGTGCGCGGGCTGTCGTTGGCGACCACCAATTGCGGCGCCACCGTCGTCTGCACCTGGGCGTTGATGCCGTCCAGGGTGGCCGATAACGGGGCCAGCCGCGCCTTCACCGCCTTGGCCTCCGGCCCGTGGGCCAGGGCCAGAGTGGGTGCCGTGGCCAGCACGGCACCCAGCAACCAGGCGGCAAGACGAGCGTGGGTGTTGCGGTTACGTCTCGTCATGTCGGCTCCTTAGCGCTGGACCACCAGGCCCGGCGTGCTGGACGGCAGCATCACCTGCACCGGTGCGGAAACGGACGGTACCACCATGCCGGAACCGTCACTGGCGATGCGGTTCACGAACAGCATGTAGTGACCGGCCGGCATCACTGCCGCGTTCTCCGGAATCTCCACGCGCACGCTGCCACCGTTAACGGTGTGCGGCAGCACCACGTTGCGCTGATCGCCGTCCACCAGGTGGGTCAGGCTGGTGCGGCGCACCATGATCACTTCGTTGATGGCGGAAGCATCATCCACCGCGATCTGGATGGTATCGCCATGGTCCACCTGGTCCGGCGCAGCCTGAATCTCCGGGCGGTCCTTGAACACGTACGGCGGGCTGTAGATCTCGAAGGACGGGTCACGACCGTCGTTGGGAGACAGGCCCAGCTGTTCCAGGTTGAGACTGAACAGGTAGGCAGTGTTGATCGGCGCGTGGCCGCCCACCAGCACCCGGCCGTCGGGCAGCAGCAGCGCGGTGTTGTGGTAGGTGCGCGGGTTCAGCGAGGTGGCCATCTCGGTCCACTCACCGGTCTCCGGATCAAACCGTTCGGTCATCTGTACCGGGGTGGCGGAACCGGGCAGAACCACTTCGTCCCGGTTGGCGCCGTTAAACGCCATCACGGAACCGTCGGGCAGCAGCACACCGGTGGAGTACCAGCGCGGGCCGTTCAGGTTACCGACGATCTCGGAGGAGTAGCGCATGCCGGTTTCGGTATCCGCATCCACTTCCACGGTATCCAGACGACTGTTGGGTACCGCCAGATAGCTGCCCGGGCTGGTGGCCGCCACCGCGCCCAGTACGCCGCCGGCGGTGAGGAAGCTGGCTTCGCTATAGTTGCCGCTCTCATCCTGACGCAGCGGCATCATGATGGAGAAGCTGGAACCGCGGAAGCCGGCGCCGATCAGACGGTTGGCGACCTGCGGGTCGGCCACGTCACCGAGCACGTTTTCAAGCTGTTCCAGGCTGCCGATGGGATCGCCGAGCAGGTTGGTGAGCAAGCCTTCGCCGGTGCCGATCAAATCCTCCAACAGGTTGGGGCTGGTCAGTGTCAGCGCGGAAGTGATGCGCTCCAGGCCCAGCTCGTCGAGCTGCACGTTCAGACCGGCGTAGCCCAGGTCCGTCCACAGCTGCTCTTCCGGATCGTAGGCGGACACGAAGTTCCACTGCGCCTGGTTATAGGACTGGCCGAACGGGTTGAACGCCTGACCGGCGGCGTTATAGAACACCTGACCGTTGGGCAGCAGGTGCAGACGCGGGTACAGCGGCAGCGCCTTGCCGGCGGTGGTGTCGAGCCCCGGCAGCGGACGCTCACCGTTCTCGGACCAGGTGCCGGTGTCGAGATCATAGGTCTCGCTGGTGCGCACGTTGTCGGCGGACTGCAGCAGTTCACGCAGGCCGGTGCTTTCGCCGCCCAACAGCGCGCCGGTGTAGACCGGCTTGAGCAGTTTGGTCACGCCGCTGGCCACGAACACGTCGCCATCCGGCAGGGTCACCATGCTGGGGTACCAGCGGCCATGATTCATGTGGCCGGTCTGGGTCCAGCTGTTGTCTTCCGGGTTGAAGATACGGGCGTCCTTGAGACCTTCCAGCTCCACCACGCCGATGTCGTCGGGCACGCTGATTTCGCCGAAGTTACTGGGCAGCGGGATCTCGTTGTCGATCGAGCCGAGCACGTCGCGGGCCTGCGGGAACACGGAGCCCAGGGACGGCTCGGTGTAGTAGTCGGTGCCGCCCACCGCCATGATGCGACCGTCGGCGAGCTGAATCACGTCGGCGCAGAACAGGGCGCCGTCGTTGCCGGCAGTGCTTTCCGCGTCGGACAGTTCCGCGCCGGGCAGCAGCGTGTCGCTGTCGTTGCCGTCGACGTTGGCACCGCCGGTCACCGGCGACGGGCGCTCCCAGGAGATGTCATCATTGGCGCCGGCGGGGCCGAAGTTGAGCACCCGGGTCTGGTCGTTCACCGACACGAAGCCGAATTCGGCGACGATGGAGAACTCCACGTTCTCGGTGCCTTCCAGGGCGTTGAAGTAGATCAACCGGTTGTCCGGCAGCAGCGCGATGGAACCGGCGGCGGGTTTACAGCGCAGCGCGCCCTCCGCGTCCTCCAGACATTTGTCCTCGGTGGTCACCACTTTCAGGTCGTCGCCGGTGGTGGAATCGCTGTAGCGGATGGTGGGCTCGGCAAACGGGCCTTCGAATTTACCCACCAGACACTCGTCGCCTTCACAGCTGTACTGGCGACCTTCAAAGGACGACGCTTTGGGCGCCGGGGCCGGCGCCATCGGATCGTCGGCACGGGGCGTGCCGTCGTCCGTCGATGGAGTGCCACCGCCGCCGCCACCGGTGCTCGCCGTGGTGCCCGCACCGCTGGAACTGCTACCGCCGCCACAGGCGACCAGCGCCGTGGTCAGCAGACCCAGTCCGATAAGCCGTTCAAGGTTTTTCATTTGTCTCTCTCCCGAGGGCGTTGTTATTCAAGCCTGAGTTGTTCAAAACCAATCAGTGAGACGCGATGTATACGTCCTATCAGGCGGAATTGTGCGCCGAGGGAAAGAGGGGCGTCATGAAGGTAGTGCCAGGTCTTACCACATCACGACAGTTATTCACCGCGCGAACATGCGGCTTAACAAAGACGCCTTAAAAGTTTCACGCGTTAGTGACGAGAACAGGAAAAACAAACCGAAAGGATTAATACTTTGGGAGGACAAACCGGCGGACCCTCCATCAGGGACGCGGTGCGGGCGCTCTGGAGGGGACCCTTACAGCGCTTGCCCGGCGCACCAGCCGCTGGCCCAGGCCCACTGGAAATTAAAGCCGCCCAGTTCGCCGGTAACGTCCAGCGCCTCGCCGATAAAATACAGGCCGGGCACGCTTTTCACTTCGAAGGTCTTGGAGGACACGCTGTCCGTATCCACGCCGCCCAGGGTGACCTCGGCGGTGCGGTAGCCTTCCGTGCCGGAGGGTTTAAACCGCCAGCCCTTGAGCACGGCGGCGATCTCCGCCAGCGCCTCGTTGCTGTAATGCTGCAACGGCCCGGACCAGCCGAAATGCGCCGCCAGGGCGCCGGCCAGCCGCTGCGAGAAGACGCCGCGCAGCCACTTCTCCACACCGCTGGCGGGCTGTTCGTGGCGCGCCTGACGCAGCGCCGCCAGCGGGTCCGCCAACGCCGGCAGCCAGTCCACGGTCACCGCGTCCCCCGGCGCCCAGAAGCTGGACACCTGCAGCATGGCCGGGCCGGACAGGCCCCGGTGAGTAATCAGCATGGGTTCGGTGAAGGCGCGGCAGCCGGCTTCGGCGCGGACGTCCGCGCTGACCCCGCTGAGTTCCGCCAGCCACGCCTTGTCGGCGGGCTGCAACGTGAACGGCACCAGCCCGGCGCGGGTGGGCAGCACCTTCAGGCCGAACCGCTCCGCCACGCGGTAGGCGAACGGGCTGGCGCCCAAGGTAGGAATGGAAAGGCCGCCGGCGGCGATCACCAGACGATCACAGCGAATCTCGCCGCTGCCGGTACGCAGGCGGAAGCCGCGCTCGTCTGTGTCCGTCTCCGGCGAATCGCCGGCGGCGCCCTCGCTCACCGGCCGGTCATTGATGTGCGTCACCGCCGTGTTCAAACGTACCTCGGCGCCGGCCCACTCGCACTCGGTGAGCAGCACCTGAAGAATCGCCTTGCTTGACGTGTCGCAGAACAACTGGCCCGGCGCCTTCTCCACATGGCCGACGCCGTGGCGCTCCACCAGCTCGACAAAGTGCCAGGGGCTGTAGCGGTGCAACGCGGACTTGCAGAAATGCGGGTTGGCGGACACGAAATGGTCCGGCGAGGTGTTCAGGTTGGTGAAATTGCAGCGCCCGCCGCCGGACATCAGAATTTTCTTTCCGGCCTTGTTGGCGTGATCCAGCACCAGCACCGAGCGACCGCGATAGCCGGCGCTGGCGGCGCACATCAAACCCGCCGCGCCGGCGCCGATGATCACCACGTCATAGTGCTGCATGCTATTAGCCGGCTTTGGCGAGGGTGGCGAGGGCGGTGCGGACATCGCTCATGCCGGTGTGCAGCACCGCTTCGATTTCCGCCATGGTGATTTCCCGGTTGGCTTTGCCGGCGGCCGGGTTCACCACCAGTGACAGCATGGCGTAGGGGATGCCCAGCTCGCGGGCGAGCACCGCTTCCGGCATGCCGGTCATGCCGACGATGTCGCAGCCGTCGCGCTCCAGACGCAGGATCTCGGCGGCGGTTTCCAGACGCGGGCCCTGGGTGGCCGCGTAGCAGCCACCGTCCACCCATTGCAGGCCGGCGCGCTCCAGCGCACCGCGCAGCCGGCGGCGCAACACCGCATCGAACGGCCAACTGAAGTCCACGTGCACCAGCGGATCGCTCGGGTCGTCGAACAGGGTGCCGTCACGGCCCCAGGTGTAGTCGATGATCTGCTCGGGCAGCACCAGCGCGCCGGCCGGGGCGGTGATGCCGCCCACCGCGTTGACCGCCACGATGGCGGTGGCACCCGCCTCCTTGAGCGCCTGCATGTTGGCCCGGTAATTCACCTGGTGTGGCAACCACACATGGGGGTCGCCGTGGCGGGCCAGGAACAGCACCGGCACACCGTTGAGCTCGCCTTCCGCCACCGGCGCCGAGGGCTTGCCGTAGCGGGTCTCGAGGTCGTGCCGGTGACGGATCACCAGATCGTCCATGCGGGTAAGACCGGTGCCACCGATAAATGCCAGCATGCTAAACGCCTTCCACCGCGAAAATGCCCGGCGCGTTACGCCAGTACCCTTTGTAGTCCATGCCCATGCCGAACAGGTAGAGGTCTTCCGCTTCCAGGGCGGTGTAGTCGGCTTTCAGGCCGGGCACCGCTTTGCGGTCGTGGACCTTGTCCACCAGCACGCAGGTTTTCACGCTGGCGGCGCCCTGGGCCTTGCAGGCCTCGATGATCGACAACAGCGTGGAGCCCACATCCAGGATGTCGTCCAGAATCACCACGTCGCGGCCGTCCAGATTGGCGGTGGGGGTGACGATCCACTGCACGTCACCGCCGCTGGTTTCACCCAGGTAGCGGCTGGCGTGCAGGTAGTCCACTTCCAGCGGGATATCCAGCCGGGTCAGCAACTGGCCGGCGAACACGATGCCGCCGTTCATAATGGTGACGAACACCGGGAAGCGCTCGGAATAGTCCTCGGCCAGCTTGATCGCCACCTTGGCCACCGCCTCTTCCACCTGGTCGCGGGAATACAGCTCGCGGGCTTCGCGGCGCACGCGCATCAGCTCTTGTTTCAATTCAGTGGCCATCTCAGTCGCCATCGGCGTCGTCCTCGGATTGGTCCTGGTCGCCTTTCCAGGTCTGGTTAGGGTCGCGGCGGTTACGGCCACGGCGGCGCGAACGGCGTTGCGCGGCGCGCCCTTCGGCGGCTTCGTCCTCGTCGTCTTCGAATTCATCGTCGCTTTCATCGTTGGCCGCCATGTACAGGGTACGGCTGGGGAAGGCGAACTCGGCGCCGTGCTCATGGACAATGGCCATGATGCGCATCAGCACGTCCTGTTTGATCTCATGGTAGGTGACCCAGTCCGTGGTCTTGGTGAAGGTGTAGATAAAGAATTCAATGTAGGACGCGCCGTAGCTGTCGAAGTTGACGATCAGCGTGCGGTGATCGGTTTCCAGATCCTTGTGCTTCTTGGCCATCTCGCGCACCGCGTCGACGACGGCGGGCATTTTCTCCCAATCCTCGAAGCGAATACCCACCTTCTCGTTGATGCGGCGGTTGAGCATGCGCGACGGGTTTTCCAGGATCACCGTGGTGAACATGGCATTGGGCACGTACAGCGGACGCTGGTCGAAGGTGCGGATGCGCGTCAGGCGCCAGCCGATATGCTCCACGGTGCCTTCGATACTGCGGTCCGGCGAACGCACCCATTCGCCGACCTTGAACGGCTTGTCCATGTACACCATGGCGCCGCCGAAGAAGTTGGCGAGCAGATCCTTGGCGGCGAACGCCACCGCCATGCCGCCCAGGCCGCCGAACGCCAGCACCCCGGAGATGCTGTAGCCCAGCGTTTGCAGGATGATCAGAAAGGCGGTGATCAATACCGAGATGCGCAGCAGCTTGCCCACCGCCGAGGCGGTGGTCTGATCCATGGGGTTGCGCATGCGGTCGGGGTCGACCAGGTTTTTTTCCACGTTGCCGACCAGTTTGGTCAGAAACAGCGCGACGATGAAAATGAACGCCACGCGGCGGACGTCGCCGACATAGTCGAACACCGCCGCCTCGGACACCGCCTGCATCATCTCGGCGGCCACCGACAGGCCCACCACCCACAGCAGCAGGCGAATCGGAATACGCAGGGAATCCAGCAGGGCGTCGTCCCACAGGTTGTGGGTTTCGCGGCTGAAGTGATCAATGATGTCGATCACGCGCATAAGAATGAAGTTCACGGTCACGGTGCACAGCACCACCGCGAACACCTGAGTGACCCACACCGCCGGTTCGGTGTCCGGGCCGGGCCACACCAGCAGTTGCCGCCAATCGGTCAAGGCTTCCCAATTCATTACAGATCCTTATTGAGCAAGTCCGCCACGTCGCCGGCCTGCCGGCGGCGGCTCAGATGCATGGGCGCGCGGGGCTTGCCGCGCAGGGCCGCGGCGCCAACCCGGTGCTCGAAGCGCCGGCCTTCCAGCCATTGCGCCACCGTCACCGCGCCGGCCCGGTCGTTGCACACCAGCACCATGTCGCAGCCGGCCCCCAGCGCCGCCTGGGCGCGTTGCGAAAAGTCACCGGCACCGGCGGCGCCGGCCATGCCGAGATCATCGGAGAAGATCACCCCGCGATAGCCACAATCACCGCGCAGCACCTTGCCCAGCCAGTGGCGGGAGAAACCGGCGGGCTCGGCGTCCACCGCCTGATAACGGACATGGGCGGGCATGATGCCGTCCAGACGCGGGGCCAGCGCCTTGAACGGCACCAGGTCGTCCTGCAGCTGTTCCCAGCTACGCGGGTCTTCCGGCAGCTCGAGATGGGAGTCCGCCGCCACATGGCCGTGGCCGGGAAAATGCTTGCCGGTGGCGGCCATGCCGGCGCGGGCCATGCCATCGATGAAGGCGCCGGCCAGATCGGTGACCGCCCAGGGGTCGGCGTTGAAGCTGCGGTCGCCGATCACGCTGCTGGTGCCGAAATCCAGATCCAGCACCGGCGCGAAACTGATGTCGATGTCGTAGGCGCGCAGCTCGTCGGCCATCAGTTCGCCGAGCAGGTCGGCGGCGTGACGGGCGGCCTGGGGATCGCGGCCGTGGTAGCGGCCCAGCGCCGCCATCGGCGGCAGGCGGGTGAATTCAGTGCGGAAGCGCTGCACCCTGCCCCCTTCCTGATCCACGGCGATCAACAGGTCCGGGCGCGCTGAGCGCACCTGGTGAATCAGCTCGTACAGCTGGTCCGGTTCCTGGTAGTTGCGGCTGAACAGAATCAGGCCGCCCACCGCCGGGTGACGCAGCAAGTCCTGCTCTTCCGCCGTGACGGTGAGGCCTTCCAGGTCCAGCATCAGCAGCGGCTGGGTATCGGTTTGGTTCGACATAAGCGGGGCAAATTACTCGACGATGGTCACCGGCGTGGCCACCGGTACCCGTTCAAAAAGAGTGATCACATCCGTGTTGCGCATGCGGATGCAGCCATGCGACGCCGGCTCGCCCATGGGCTGGTCGTCCGGCGTGCCGTGAATATAAATAAAGCGACGGAAACTATCCACGTCGCCGCCCTGATTGAGCCCCGGTTGCAGACCGCCGAGCCACAGAATGCGGCTGAGAATCCAGTCCCGCTGCGGCGCCCGCCGCGCCTGCTCCGGGTCATACAGCTCGCCGTGAAAGCGGCGGCCCGCGAACACCGCGCCCGCCGGCAGGCCGGCGCCGAAGCGGGCCCGCACCAGATGCCGGCCACGCGGCGTGGCGCCGCTGCCGTGGCGCTCACCGGCGCCCACGGCGGCGGTGGACACCGGAAAACGCAGCGTCTCTCCGGGGCCTTCCAGGGTCAGAGTCTGATCGCTGAGCGACACGTGAATAGGCATAGGTTCAGTTGACAATGGATAGTTGATAGTTGACAGCGAAAATCAAAGCATGGCCCCGTAATTTGGGTTTTAACTGTCAACTATCAACTGCCCACTGTCCACTATCCCTGGATGCCGCCGACCACGAACGGCAGCAGCTGCTGGGTGATGTGGGCGGCGGTGACGCTCTGGTTGAAGTCTTTCTTGCTGATCGCTTGCAGCGACTCCATCCCGGACAGGGTGAAGATCACCGCGCCCAGGCTGAAGTGCACCCGCCAGAACAGTTCCATGGGCGGCACGTCGGGCACCGCCCGGCGCAGCAGGGCCAGGAAGCGGCGGAACACCGGGCCGTAATGTTCGCGTAACCAGGCACGCAGATGATCCTGCGGCTGGCTGTAGGCTTGCCCGGAAAGACGGAAAAAGATCATTGCCCGGCGCGGTTCGTCGCCGTGGGAGCCCAGCGCCAGCCGCGAGGCCACCGTGAACAGCTTCTCCAGGGGCACGTCGCCGCCGTTGCGGGTTTCGCTTTCCAGTTCTTCGAGCTTGGCGTCCAGGGCCTGGCAGAACGGCGTCAGATAACGCTCGAACACCGCCTGAATCAGCGCTTCCTTGGAACCGAAGTGGTAATTGACCGCCGCCAGATTGACCCCGGCCCGGCTGGTGATGGCGCGCAGGCTGGTCTCGGCGAAACCCTTCTGGGCGAACAGAACTTCCGCCGCATCGAGAATGCGCTGCACGGTATCGGATTGGGACATGCCGGCCTCACGCCTGAAAACAGACGTTTTAAACTAGCGTTCGAAGTAGCACAGGTCAATTACGCTTCTTCAACCGCCGACTCCACCGCTGCTTCGCATAGCGACGCAGATTAGACACGTTGTCCGTCTCGTCCATAATTTCATGGCCGAGCAGGGTCTCGATAATGTCTTCCATGGTGATCAGGCCCACCCAGGTGCCCAGGTCGTCATAGACCATGCCCAGATGCTGGCGCTCGCGCAGCATTTCGCCAAACACGAACTCGATGTTCATGGCGGCCCGGAACGGCGCCATGCTACGCGCCAGTTCACTGACCTTGCGGTCGCCCTCCACTTCCAGCAGGTCGCTCTTGTGCACGTAGCCGAGCGCTTCGTCGTGGTCGTTGATCACCGGGAAACGGGAGAACGGCGACCCGGCCAGGCGCTGGCGCACGTCGTCCACGCTTTCATCGGGTTGCACGCTGCGCACCACGGTGCGCGGGGTCATCACCTTCTCCACCTTGATCTCATGGAGGTTGAGCACATTGGTGATCACCCGCTGCTCGTCTTCGTCCAGGGCCTGTTGGTCGCGGCCGATGGCCGCCATTGCCTTGAGCTCGGCGCGGATGTCGGTGTCCGGCTCGCCGGCGCCGATTTGCCGGGTAACGATCTTGGACAGCCACACGAACGGCTTGAGCACCAGGATCATCACGTTCAGCACCGGCGGCAGCATGGGCGCCAGAGAGCGCCAGAATTTGGCGCCGATAGTCTTGGGAATAATCTCGGAGAGAATCAGGATGGCCAGCGTCATCACCGCCGACGCCGCGCCCAGGTAGGCCTCGCCGAAGATCACCGCCACCTGGGCGCCGACGCCGGTGGCGCCGGCGGTATGGGCAATGGTGTTGAGAGTAAGAATGGCCGCCAGCGGGTCGTCGATATCGTCCTTGAGCTTGCGCAGCTTCTCGAACAGCTTGGGCCGCTCGCCCTTGAGCCCGGCAATATAGCTGGGCGTGATCGACAACAACGCGGCTTCCAGGATCGAGCACAGAAACGAAAACCCGATGGCGATCAGGGCAAAGACAATCAGCAGCAACATCACCACTCTTCCATGTAGGCGCCGCAATGCTCGATCAGTTCCTCGACCCGGCGCGCGGCCTGTTCGAGGCGCTCGAGATCGCCATAGGCGAGCGGCGCATAGGGGTCCTCGGCGCGCATCGCCAAGTCATTGCCCTCGCCCGGTGGCGTGGGCCGGCGGGCGAGTCCGGCGGCGCCCACCGCGGCGCGGATTTCCTGGTCGAGCCAGAACACCAGATCGGCGCGGTCCGCCCGCGCCGTCGCCAACACCTGAATTTCCTGGGCGCGCACCTCGGCGCGCTGAAACGCCTGCTCCAGGGCCGCCAGGCTGATCAGATCCTCATAACCGGCCACCTGATAGTTGTTGGCGGCCTGCCGGGCCAGCCCCACCAGCACCGAATACAAATGAAACACCACCGCGCCGCGTAGCGCCAGGCGCTGGCCCACGGCGGCGCTCTCGTCGCTGTACAGCTGCTTAAGCAGACTGCGGGCGAAGAACAGCCGCTCGCGCAGGCCGCTCACTTCGCTTTCTCGAACCATTCGGGACATGATCAATCGCTCTCTGGAAGGCTGCGGGCAACGTTATTTCTTGGCGGCGGCCTTTTTCTTGGCCGGGGCTTTTTTCTTCGCGGCCTTTTTCTTGGCGGCTTTTTTCTTGGGCGCGGTCTTTTTCTCTTCCACTTCCCATTCGCCGTCCCGGTAGAAGGCGTACCAGCCGGTGGGCTTGCCGTCCTCCTCGGTCATCACGTACTGCTCCTTGGCCTTGCGGCTGTAGCGCAGCACCGCCTTGCGGCCTTTGCCGTCCTCGGCGGGGGCCTCGGCGAGATACTTGTGCTTGGGGTCCAGCGCCTTGGCCACGGACTGCACCTCTTCCACCAGCGGCGCGCGGGTTTCCCGGTTCTTGGGGAACTGGCTGGCGGCCAGGAACAGGCCCGAGGCGCCGTCGCGCAGCAGGTAGTGGTCGTCCACCTTCTCGCACTTCAGATGCGGCATCGGCACCGGGTCGGCGCGCGGCGGCGCCGGCTCGCCGCTCTTGAGCAGCTTGCGGGTGTTGCCGCACTCCTCGTTGGTGCACTTGAAGAACTTGCCGAACCGGCCGGTGCGCAGCTGCATTTCGTTGCCGCACTTTTCGCATTCCAGCGTCGGGCCGTCGTAGCCCTTGATGCGGAATTCGCCCTTCTCCACCACGTAACCGTCGCAGTCCGGGTTGTTGCCGCAGATGTGCAGCTTGCGCTTTTCGTCGATCAGATAGTTTTCCATCGCCGTGCCGCACTTCGGGCAACGTTTCTTGCGGCGCAGCTCCTGGGTCTCCGCCTCCTCGTCGTCGGCGCGCACCGCCTCTTCGCCGGGCAGCAGATTGAGGGTAGCGGTGCAGCGTTCCTTGGGCGGCAGGCTGTAGCCCGAGCAGCCCAGGAAGACGCCGGTGGAACCGGTGCGGATCTGCATCGGCCGGCCGCATTTCGGGCAATCGATGTCGGTATCGGTGGGCAGGTTGGCGCGCATGCCGCCTTTGGCCTGCTTGCCGCTGCCCTCGCCCTGGGCCGCTTCCAGCTTGGCGAGAAAGTCCCGGTAGAATTCGTCGAGCACATCGCGCCAGCCGCGCTTGCCCTCGGCGACCTGATCCAGGGTCTCTTCCATCTGGGCGGTGAAGTTGTAGTCCATCAGGTCGGGGAAGCTTTCCGCCAGCCGGTCGGTGACGATGTCACCCATTTTCTCGGCGTAGAAGCGGCGGTTGTCCTGACGGACATAGCCCCGGTCCTGGATCGTGGAGATGATCGAGGCGTAGGTGGAGGGCCGGCCGATGCCGCGCTTCTCCAGTTCTTTCACCAGGCTGGCTTCGGTGTAGCGCGCCGGCGGCTTGGTGAAGTGCTGATTGGCGTCCACCTGGTCGATGTCGAGCACGTCGCCCTGTTTCAGATCGGGCAGCACAGTGTCCTCGGCGCCCTTGCGCGACGCCTGGGGCTGAATGCGGGTCCAACCGTCGAACTTGACGATGCGGCCACGGGCCTTGAGCTCGTAGCCGTCCGCCTCGGCGGTGATGGTGGTGCTCAGGTACTCCGCCGGCGGCATCTGGCAGGCGATGAACTGGCGGCGGATCAGCTCGTAAAGACGCTGGGCGTCACGCTCCATGTCCTTAAGGTTGCTGGCGTCGCGCTTCACGTCCGAGGGGCGGATCGCCTCGTGGGCCTCCTGGGCGCCGTCCCGGTTGGAGTAACGCAGCGGCTGCTCGGGCAGATACTTCTCACCCAGCTGGTCGCCGATCCAGGCGCGGCAGTCGTTGACCGCGTCCGCGCTCAGGTTGGTGGAATCGGTACGCATGTAGGTGATGTGGCCGGCCTCGTAGAGACGCTGGGCCATCATCATGGTCTTCTTCACCCCGAAGCCCAGGCGCGTGCTGGCGGCCTGCTGCAGGGTGGAGGTAATAAAGGGAGGCGGTGCCTTGGAACGGGTCGGCCGCTCCTCGCGCTGGCTGATGGTGAGCTTGCCGGCGGCCACCAGGGCGGCGCGGTGTTTTTCCGCGTCGTCGCCGTTGTTGGGGCGGAAGTTCTCGCCCCGGTGACGGGCCACCTGCATGCGGATGGCGTCCGCCGCGTTGGCCGCGTTATGGGTGTCGGCGTGCAGCTCCCAGTATTCTTCCGGGGTGAACGCACGGATTTCCCGCTCACGCTCGACCACCAGCTCCACCGCCACCGATTGCACCCGCCCGGCGGACAGGCCACGGGCGATCTTTTCCCACAGCAGCGGCGAGATCATGAAGCCCACCACCCGGTCCAGGAAGCGCCGCGCCTGCTGGGCTTCCACCCGGCTCATGTCGAGCTTGCCCGGCTCCTCGAAGGCGGCCTGGATCGCTTTCTTGGTGATCTCGTTGAACACCACCCGGTCGAACCGCTGGTCGTCGCCGCCGATCACTTCCCGCAGGTGCCAGGCAATCGCCTCCCCTTCGCGGTCCAAGTCAGTGGCCAGATAGATGCGGTCGGCGGTGCTGGCGAGCCGCTTGAGCTCGTCGATCACCTTTTCCTTGCCCGGCAGGATCTGATACTGCGCCTGCCAGCCGTGGTCCGGGTCCACGCCCATGCGGTTGATCAACTGCGCGCGGGACTTCTTCTTTTTATAGGCTTCGCGCTCCTCCTTGGGCAGCGAGCGGGTATAGGCCGCTTCCTTGGCCCGCTCCTTGGGGGTGCTTGTCTTGGCGCCGCCGCTTACCGGCAGGTCACGCACATGGCCGACACTGGATTTGACCACGAAATCATCGCCCAGGTAGCGATTAATGGTCTTGGCCTTGGCCGGCGATTCCACGATTACAAGGGATTTACCCATTCGTTGCTCACCCGATCATGAGAAGCTGCGTCATAAGAAACCTCTGAGGCCTGGCCGCCACGGCGGCGAAAATTCGCCGGGCAGGACACGCCTCAGAGGTCGGACCGCGGCCCTAGCGGACCCCGGCGGGCGCCTATTTAGACAGCGCCGGTATCGTCCGGTCAAGCACCAGGGTCGCCGGCGGCACCGCCCGGGGAGCCTGCAGGCCGCGCCGGCCAAGGCGTCGCGGCGGGTTTCAAGGTGGGCTGGCAGAGCCGGCGGAGAAGGCTATACTCGGCGTGAAAGTACTGAAAACAACCTCTGCCGGTTAAGGGAGAACACCATGACCTCACCCTATCGAAAGGTACTGGTGGCGATTGATTGCAGCGACGAATCCGCCGAGGTTCTGTCCCGCGCGGCGGGGGTCCAGGAAGGCACCGACGGGGAATTGCACCTGATCCATGTGATCGAACCGCTGGCGCTGGCCTACGGCGCCGACGTGCCGATGGACGTCACCGACCTGCAAAGCGGCCTGGTCAAACAGGCCCGCGACACGGCGCTGGAATACGCCGGCCGCTACCAGATTGCGGAAAGCCGCATCCATGTGGAGTTGGGCTCGATCGAGAAAACCATCCTCGACAAGGCCGACGACATCGACGCCGATCTGATCGTGGTGGGCAGCCACACCCGCAGCGGCCTGGCCCTGCTGCTCGGCTCCACCGCCCGCGGCCTGGTGCCCGGCGCCCATTGCGACGTGCTCGCCGTGAAAATGGACAAGCGCAAGAAGGAAAGCTAGCGGAAACTGTGGGAGCGGGCCTTGTGGGAGCGGGCCCCGCCCGCGAAAGGCAAGCGGAGCTTGCCGGCGGGATACCAGAGGCCTTTCTATGAAGCCGTCAACAAGGTCTCTGGTATCCTGCCGGGCGGCCTGACGGCGCCCTTTCGCGGGCAAGGCCCGCTCCCACAGGTTGCCATTAGGTGAGTTGGGCGTTGCCCGTGGCGCTGGGTGGTTTCGTGTTCCAGCGGTAGAGCAAGCCGGCGAGTTCACGGGCCTGAGTCTTTAACGCCGCCAGTTCCTCGTCGCTGTCCCGGGGGCCGGTGAAGATCGGCACCTTGCGCAGCGCCGCCACCAGTTCCTGGTCCGGGGCCTGCATTCTCTGCACTTCCACCGCCCAGCGGATCTGGTGCACCAGCATATGGAAGAACGCCAGCCTGGTGGCCAGGGTATACGGCGAGTCGGGGCGGTCGAAATCGGTGAATTCCAGCTTCGCCATCACCGCCTCGCGGGCGGCGTCCGCCACCCGGATGGTGGCACTGCGGGCGGTGCCCAGCAGCATGGAGAGGGTGCCGAACACCTCGCCGGGCGAGACATAGTAAAGCACCGCCGAGGCCTCGCCGCCGGCGCGCTCGCCCTGCACCACCAACTGGCCGCGCAGCAGAAAATACAGTGAGGATTCCACTTCCCCGGCGCGTATCACCCGGTCGCCGGGGCCGGCTTCGATAATCTCCGTGCGCGCCAGAAGCAGCGCCCGCTGGTCCGCGTCGTCACGGGCCACTTCGTTAAAAAACGGCACGCCGGAGAGCAGTGCCTCCACCCGCGCGTGATCCGATTGCTGCCACTGGGCGTGCTTCATGGCTCCCCTCTTCCCCGTTTATGGCGGCCTCATCCTAGCCCGAACGTTTCCCGGATTGCCACCGCTCTAGAGGCCGTATTCACTTGCACGATGCAAAAAACCACTGGACATATTACACTGTCCGTATTATCAGTGTACGTAACAGCGGAACCGTGCCCGAGGAGGCCGACATGAGCATCGCATTAACCGCACGCCAACAGCAGGTTCTCGATTGCATTCGTGCGTCCCAGATGGAGACCGGCATGGCCCCGACCCGGGCTGAAATCGCCGAGCGCATGGGGTTTCAATCGAAGAACGCCGCGTCCGATCACCTTCGGGCCCTGGAACGCAAGGGCTACATCCGCCTGCACGGCGACCGCTCCCGGGGCATCCAGCTTCTCGACCTGGCCCTGGAGATGGGCGACGAACTGCCGGTGGTGGGCAAGGTCGCCGCCGGTACCCCGATCGAGGCGATCGAAAACGTGGAGCGCACCGTGCCGGTGCCCCAGGGGCTGTTTCGTCAGCGCCCCACCTATCTTCTCAAGGTCCAGGGCGATAGCATGATCGAAGCCGGCATCTTCGACGGTGACCTGATCGCGGTTCGTAAAAGCCAGACCGCCCGCTCCGGCGAGATCGTGGTGGCCCGCATTGACGACGAGGTCACGGTGAAAACCCTTAAACTGAATCGCACCAGCGCCACGCTGCTGCCGGCCAACGACGCCTACGCGCCGATCCGCGTGGCCGCCGATGAGTTGATGATCGAGGGTATTTTCGTGGGTCTGATCCGTGATCCCAATGCGCATTGAAACCGTTAGTCGCCTTCTGGCGGCCCTGTTACTGAGTCTCACTCTGGCCGCTTGCCAGGGCCATGCCGGTTCCAGTGACACCGCCAGTAACGAGAGTATTGAGAGACAGAACCGTATGTCGGACACCCGTTTGCTTGCCCCCTGCCCGTCCGCGCCCAATTGCGTGTCGAGCCTCGCCGAGGACGACCGCCATCGGGTAGCGCCGCTGCCCGGCGCCGGCGACCGCGCCGGTAGCCTGGCGATGCTGGAAGAGGTGCTCGATACCCTGCCCCGGGTGGCCTACAAGCGGATCGGCCCGGCGCGGATCCAGGCCCGCTTCACCAGCCGGATACTGCGGTTTGTTGACGACGTCACCCTGTACGTGCACGACGACGGCCTGATTGATGTGCGTTCCGCCTCGCGGCTGGGGTATTGGGACCTGGGCGCCAACCGGCGCCGGGTGGAAGACCTGCGTGAGCGGCTCAATACCCGCCTCGGACAACCCCAGCCCAGCCACGGATGAGCGGCGCGCGGCAAAGCGGCCCGCTGTGGGCGGACATCGGTGTCAATCTGGGCGACAGGCAGTTCGCTGAGGACAGTGAACAGGTGCTGGTCCGCGCCGCCGACAGCGGCGTGGCCCTGATGCTGCTTACCGGCACCAGCGTGGCGGAATCGGAAACCGCCGTGGCCCTGTGCCGGCAATGGGCCGACGCCGGCCCGGCCCTGTTCGCCACCGCCGGCCTCCACCCTCATAACGCCCGCTTTTTCGACGCCGGCGCCGAGCAGGCACTGGCCGGGTTGCTGACCCTTCCCGAGGTGGCGGCGGCCGGCGAAATGGGCCTGGACTTCAACCGCGATTTTTCCCCCCGGGACGATCAGGAAAGCACCTTCGAAGCGCAGCTGGCGCTGGCCGCCGACGCCGGCAAGCCGGTGTTCCTGCATCAGCGCGACGCCCACCACCGTTTCCTGCCGATTCTGAAAGCCTGGCGGCACAAGTTGCCCGCCGCCGTGGTGCATTGCTTCACCGATCAGCGCGACGCCCTGTTCGACTACCTGGATCTGGATTGCCACATCGGCATCACCGGCTGGGTGTGCGACGAGCGGCGCGGCGGCGCCCTGGCGGAGCTGGTGCCGGAGATTCCCGGTGACCGCCTGCTGCTGGAGACGGACGCCCCCTACTTGCTGCCCCGGGATCTGCCGGAAAAGCCACCCCGCAAACGCCGCAACGAGCCCTGCTATCTGCCCTGGATCGGGCGGCGTGTCGCCGGTCTGCGCGGCGAGAGTGAAACAGACTTGGCGGCGCGTACCTTCGCCAATACCCGTACTTTTCTCGGGCTCGTCTGAGTCACTCGATTTGTGCGAGCGGGCCCTGCCCGCGAAAGGGTGGCTTTCAGCCACCCGGCAGGATTCCAGAGACCTCTCTAATCAGAGCACCAACAAGGTCTCTGGTATCCTGCGGGGCAACCTTTGCCGGCCGGCGTTGCCGGCCTTTCGCTTGCAAGCAAGCTCCCACAGCCCGCTCCTGCAGGCCGCTCGCTTCAGGCTTTCTCCGCGCGCCAGTTGAAGTCGACTTCCAGGGCGGGTTGCGGGCCGTCTTCCGGCTGGCCGGCCATTTCCGCGTAGGGCGAGTTGTGCACCAGCACCGCTTTGTCGGTGGTCATTTTGCCGAGCACATTGTTGGCGTGCTCGGCGCCGTTGAACCGCACGATCTGGCCTTTCTCGTCCACCACGTGATAGCTCACGCCGTCGATCTCCACCTGCACGATGCAGATCGACAGCGTCACCGACCGCAGCAGCACTTTTTCCACATGCCGGCCGTTCAGTTTTTTAACGGTAATCTTTTCCATCTTTACTCCGAAAGCAGCGCCTGAATGTCCAACAGACCGAACGGCCAGGCGAGCTCCCGGTCGCCGCGGCGCAGCACCGGGATGCGCTCGCCATACTCCGCGATCAGCGTATCGTCCTCGGCGATATCCACGGCGTGAATATCGGCCTGCGGATTCACCGTGAGCAGCAGGTCGCGGGCCTGGTCGCACAGGTGGCAGCCCAGGGTGGTGTATAGCACGACGGTCATCAAAGGGTTCCGTGTCGAATCGCGTAGCAATGGTGAATGGCGCTGTTGCGGCGGAAGTCCTCGGGCAGGCTCCAGGCGGTCAGGTCTTCCACCTGGTACCAGCGGGCGATGCTTTCTTCCAGCTCGAAGCGACGGAAGTTGCAGGAGAAATAGAGCACGCCGCCGGGCTCCAGCCGCTTCATAATGCGCCGGATCAGCTCCCCGTGGTGCTCCTGCACTACGAAGTCCTGGCGCGACTTGTTGTTGGAAAAGGTGGGCGGGTCACAGAACACCACGTCGAACTGCTCCTGGCAGTCCTCCAGCCAGGCCATGGCGTCGGCGCGCACCAGCGGGTGCGCCTCACTGGAAAAGCCGTTCACCGCCAGATTACAGGCCGCCCAGTCCAGGTAGCGCCGCGAGGCGTCCACCGTGACCGCACGGCGGGCGCCGCCCACCAGCGCCTGCACACTGGCGGCGCCGGTGTAGGCGAACAGGTTGAGGAAGCGCTTGCCGGCGCACTCTTCGGCCAGCCGCAGGCGCAGCGGGCGGTGATCCAGAAACAGGCCGGTGTCCAGATAGTCGTTCAGGTTCACCAGCATGCGGGCCTGGCCCTCGCGCACCACCCGGTACTGCCCCTGGCCGTCCAGCTTCTGATACTGGCGGTTGCCTTTCTGGCGCTCGCGGGTACGCAGGTGGACCTGCTCGCGGTGCACGCCCAGGGCCGCGCGGACCGCGCTCACCGCCCACTGGCGGCGTTGCTTGGCTTTGTCTTCGTCGACCGTCTTGGGCGCCTTGAACTCCTGGACCAGCGCCTGATCGCCGTATACGTCCACCGCCACGTTGAATTCCGGCAGGTCGCGGTCGTAGAGGCGGTAGGCCTGAATGTCCTCGCGCTCCAGCCAGCGGCGCAGGTGCTTGCCATTCTTGCGCAGGCGGTTGAACAGCGGCATGGCGGGTTCCGGCAGCTCGAAGCCGGGCGCGTCGCCAACCCGCAGCGGCGGCTGCGGCACCGGCGGGCGTGGCCGGCTGACGCGGATAAAGGTGTTCAGCGGCCCGTTACGCACCTTCCACTGCTGCGTCATGTCCATGCCGGAGCGGTCCAGCGAGGCCACGTCGGCGCCCAGCATCACCGCCGTCCAGGCCGGTGCCTTCTCGCCCAGGATGCGGCCCAGCCCGGCGTACAGCCAGGCGGCGGTGGTCTGTTCGTCCAGCCGTTCACCCCAGGGCGGGTTCGTGGCCAGCAGCCCCTGGTCGGCGAAATCGCGGCCGCGCAGGGCGCCCAGCTCGCGCCGCTCAAAGTGCACCTGCCGGCGCACCCCGGCCCGTTCGGCGTTGTGCAGCGCGTACTGAATGGTCTCCGGGTCGGCGTCGAAGCCCTTCAGCGACGGCAGACCCTTGAGCCCGCCCTCCAGGCTGGCGGCGGCCTCGCGCAGGGCCTCTTCCCAGAGCGGCTTGCGGCAGCCGCGCCAGGCCTGGAAGCCGTACTCGCGGCGCAGCGCGCCCGGCGCCACGCCGGCGGCCATCCAGGCCGCCTCGATCACCAGAGTGCCACTGCCACAGAACGGGTCCAGCAACGCCGCCGACCGGTCCTCGCGGTGCCAGCCGCCGGCCCGCAACAGCGCCGCCGCCAGATTCTCGCGCAGCGGCGCCCGGCCGCCGGCCAGCCGGTAACCGCGCCGGTGCAGCGGCGTGCCGGCCAGGTCCAGCCACAGGCGGGCGTTGTTTTCGTCCAGCCGGGCACGCACCGCGCAGGCGCCCTCCTCCCGCCGGGCCTGGCCGATCTCCGGCGGCAAGGCGCGCAGCAGCCGTTTACCGCTGACCCGGCTGTCGCCGCGCACGCCCTTGCCGTGGTCCAGGCTCAAATGCAGGTCCACGCCAGGCGGCACCAGGGCGCGCCAGTCCACCGCCGCCGCCAGCCGCTCCGGAGCCTGGTCCGGGGTGACATCCAATTCCGCCAGGGGCACGAGCACCCGCTCCGCCAGCCGCGACCACAGGCAAGCACGCAAGGCGTCCTGCTGCAGGCCCTCGATGCCCACATGGGCGTTACCCGGATCTGTTACCGAGATGCCCAACTCGGTGAGCTCGTCGGCGAGCAAGGGGCCCAGGCCGGGCAGACAAGTAATTACGAATTCCATCGGTTTTGCCTTGCAAGTGCCTGTTTTAAAGACGGAAATGAAAAATTCATCGGTTGGACCATTATTCGTCACACGCTTAAACGGCGCCACCATTATGGCGACATGTTATTCGACACCCTCTTCCCCCTTTCACATACTCAAAGAGTGGCCCTTCGAAGAGGTGACCGGGGGCCGCAGCTTACTGACCGTCGCCGTGATCGGCAAAGCGGCACTGCGAAAAAGCCAACAGGCGTCTAAGCCAAGAGGATCGTGTCTATGAAAAGACAGAAACGCAGTCGTGATGAAAGAGCTTACAGCCGGGGGTACCTGGCCGGATTTCAAGGCAGGCCCAGGGACTTTTGCCCCTTCGGCGCATTGCAGGCCCGCACCTACTGGATGAGCGGTTGGCGCGAGGGCCGCACGAATCAGGTACAAGGCATGGTCGGCGTGGCCGGCATCCAGAATTTGAAAGACGTCACCTAATCTTTATTTCGCGTTAAGAGGACATTGTACAAAACCTGTTTTTCGATCAGCGCCGGCGCTTCGCGCGTCGACCCCACAGGGCCCCTCCCGGGCCCTTTTCTTTTTGCCGGCTCGGTTTGTGGGAGCGGGCCTTGCCCGCGAAAGGGAGCGCAGCTCCCGGCAGGATGCCAGAGACTTTTCTAACGACAGCACCAACAAGGTCTCTGGAATCCTGCCGGCCGGCTTTGCCGGCCTTTCGCTTGCAAGGCAAGCTCCCACAACACCGGCTTCGTAGCACGCTTTCCGGGCCGCTCCGGTAGGTCGCTACCAGGCCCGGACGATGTCCCCGACCAGCCCGGGGCCCTGGTAGATGAGCCCTGAATACACCTGCACCAGCGAGGCGCCCAATCGCCGCTTATCGAGGGCGTCGCCGGCGCCGCTGATGCCGCCGACGCCGATGATCGGGATGCGGCCGACCAGGGCCTTGGCCATTGTGGCGAGCGCCCGGTCGGCGATCGGCTTGAGCGGCGCGCCGCTCAGGCCGCCTTGCTCGTCGCCGTGGCGAAGGTGCCCCACCCCCGGCCGCTCCAGGGTGGTGTTGCCCACGCAGACGCCATCGATGCCGTGGCGCACGAACGCCTCCGCCATGGCCGCCAGTTCGTCCTCGTTGTTATCCGGCGCGATCTTGATCACCAGCGGCACCGTCACGCCACGCTGCTGATCCAGGCGCGTCTGCGCCTCGCGCAGGGTGCTGAGCAGGCGGTCCAGGGCGTCGCCGTGCTGCAGGTCGCGCAGACCGGGGGTGTTCGGCGAGGAGACGTTCACCACCAGGTAGCTGGCCAGACCGTGCACTTTTTCCTGGCAGGTCCGATAGTCGTCCACCGCCTGCTCCGCCGGGGTGTCCTTGTTCTTGCCGATATTGATGCCCAACACGCCCTGGAAACGGGCCGCGCGCACATTGCTCACCAGAGCGTCGACACCGTGATTATTGAACCCCATGCGGTTGATCACCGCGCCGGCCGCCGGCAGCCGGAACAGACGCGGCTTGGGATTGCCCGGCTGCGGGCGCGGGGTGACGGTGCCCACTTCGAGGCTGCCGAAGCCCAGCGCCGCCAGGCCGTCGATACAGTCGCCGTTCTTATCCAGGCCCGCCGCCAACCCCACCGGGTTGGGGAAATCCAGCCCCATCACCCGCACCGGCCGGTCCGGCACCCGCGCCGGATAGAACTTGCCGGCCCCCAGGCGCAGTGCGGCAAGAGTCAGGTCGTGGGCCTGCTCCCCGGAGAGGGTGAACAGGGCGGGACGGGCAAGCTGGTACAGCATGGGCGGCGGCTCCTTGGATAGCGGCGCGGATTATACCGGGAGCCGGTATCACGTTACAGGATACGGTCGAGGACCTCGGCCAGGTTGGCGGAGGCGGCGGGCCGCAGCTCGCGCAGGGCGTCGCCGAGCTGCTCGGCCAGGGCCGGCTCCAGGCGCTGCAGGCGGGCGGCGCCGTTGGCCAGCCGCGCGGCGATCTGCGGGTTGATGCCGTCGAGCTTCTTCAGCGCCCGGGCGAAGAACGCATAGCCGCTGCCGTCCGGCGCGTGGAACGCGGACGGGTTGCCGTTGACCAGGGTGCCGACCACGGCGCGCACCCGGTTGGGCAGGGTCCACTCAAAGGCCTCGTGGGCCAGCAGGCCCTCCGCCCGCGCCACGGTGTCGGCGCCGGGCACCGTGGCCTGGACCGCGAACCACTGGTCCATCACCAGGGCCTCGTCGCGCCAGCGCCCGGCGAACGCCGCCAGCGCCGGGTCGGCGCCGGGCAGCTGGTTGTGCACCAGGGCGCGCAGGGCGCCGAGCTCCTCGGTCATGCAGGTGGGGGCGTCCAGCATGCCCTGCAATTGCGCCACCAGCTTGTCGCAGTCGCCACGACCGGCACCGGCGGCGGCGGACAGATACGCCAGCGCCACCTGGCGCAGACGGCGTTTGCCCATGGCTTCGCCGTCGGCGCGGTATTCGGTTTCACCCAGGTCGTCGACCAGACGCCACCAGGACGCGGCCAGGGCCTCGCCGAGACCGGCGCGCAGCGCGCTCAGGGCGTCGTGAACCGCCTGCGGGCGCAGCGGGGTATGCCGGTCGCCGACCGCGGTTTCCGTGGGCAGGGTGAGCAGCAGCGCGGCCTGCGCCGGGTCTTCGCTGGCGCGCTGGATCACCTGCTCCAGCACCGGGGTGAGCCGGTCCAGTTGCGCGGCGGCGTCTTCGCCCTCATCGATGATCCGCGCCAGGGCGGCGAAATAGAGCCGCTGCGCCGCGTCCCAGCGGCAGAAGCCGTCACTGTCGTGGGCCAGCAACGTGATCAGCTGGGCTTCCTTGAACGGGTAGCGCAGCGATACCGGCGCCGAGAACGCGCGCAGCAGCGAAGGCGTCGGGGCGCTGTCCGTTGCCACCGGGAAACGGAAGGTTTGTTCGCGATCACGCAGGATCACCACGGTTTCGGTGGCGCCGTTGTCGTCCAGCGGCAGCGCGCGGCCCTGGCCGTCGAGCAGCGACAATTTGACCGGAATCATCAGCGGCTGCTTATCGCTCTGCCCCGGGGTGGGCGGCGTTTCCTGGCGCAGCGTGAGCTGGTATTCGCCGTCGGCGAACCGGTCGGAGGCGGTCACCAGCGGCGTGCCCGCCTGGCTGTACCAGCGCTTGAACTGGCTCAGATCCAGGCCGGACACCTCTTCCATGCAGGCGACGAAGTCATCGCAGGTCACCGCCTGGCCGTCGAACCGCTCGAAGTAGAGATCGCTGGCGCGGCGGAAGTCCTCGGCGCCCAGCAGTTCGTGCTGCATGCGCACGATTTCCGAGCCCTTCTCATAAACGGTGAGCGTGTAGAAATTGTCGATCTTCTGGTATTCCGAGGGCCGCACCGGATGCGCCATGGGCCCCTGGTCTTCGGGAAACTGATGGTTGACCAGGAAATCCACGTTCTCCACCCGGGTCACCGCGCGGGAGTTCATGTCCGAGGAGAACTCCTGGTCGCGGAACACGGTAAAACCTTCCTTGAGGCTGAGCTGGAACCAGTCCCGGCAGGTCACCCGGTTGCCGCTCCAGTTATGGAAGTACTCATGGGCGACCACCGATTCCACCCGCTCGAAACCGGCGTCGGTGGTGGTGGCCGGATGGGCCAGCACGCAGGAGGTGTTGAAGATATTCAGGCCCTTGTTTTCCATGGCGCCCATGTTGAAGTGGCTGACCGCCACCACCTGGAAGATATCCAGGTCGTATTCGCGGCCGAACACCTGCTCGTCCCAGGCCATGGCCCGTTTGAGCGAATCCATGGCGTGGCCGAGTTTGTCCAGATCGCGGTGCTCGGCGTACAGACGCAGCGCCACGTTCCGACCGGAGGCGGTGCGGAAGCTGTCTTCCAGGCAGGCCAGGTCGCCGGCCACCAGCGCGAACAGATAACAGGGCTTGGGGAACGGGTCTTCCCAGGTGGCGAAATGGCGGCCGCCGTCCTCGTCGCCGCCGTCCACCGGGTTGCCGTTGGAAAGCAGCAGCGGGTAGGCGGCGCGGTCGGCGTGGATAGTGGTGGTGAAACGGCTGAGCACGTCCGGGCGGTCCGGGAAGTAGGTGATGCGGCGGAAGCCTTCCGCTTCGCACTGGGTGCAGTACATGCCGTTGGAACGGTACAGGCCTTCCAGGGCGGTGTTGCTCTCCGGATGGATGCGCACCTCGGAGGTCAGGGTGAACTGATCCGGCACGCCGGGCACCGTGAGCCGGCCTTCCTCAAGGCGGTAGTCTTGCTCGCCGAGCACGCGGTCGTCGACGCGCAGGGCGCGCAGCTGCAACTGATCGCCGTCCAGCACCAGATCCGCCGGGCGGTCGTCGCGGGCCGGGTTGCGGCGCACCGCCAGCTCGGCGGTGACGGTGGCGTGGCCGTCACGCAGATCCACATCCAGACGGGTGTGATCCACCAGCCAGGCCGGCGGGCGGTAATCGATCAGCCGGGTGGCCGGCGCGGGGTTGCCGTCTCTCATCAGTGTTCTCCGTGTCGGCGCGCGGGGCGCAGGTCCACCGGCTGTTCCGGGTCCTCGCCGTCGGCGCTCTTGCAGTGACTGGGAACGTAACCGGTACGCTCTTCCTCGGGCAGGTTGCGCGTCTCCCAGGCGATCACCGCCTGCAGGCACAGGGCGCGCTGCTCGTCGCTGACCCGGCGGCCGTCCGGCCAGCGGCCGGTCTCCACCGCGGTGCGCATGTTGTGCCACACCTCCAGGGTCATGCCGTCGATAAGATCGTCGAAGGAAGGGGAAGAAGCCATGGCGTACCTATCTACCTATCAATCGCTATGCGTGGAGTAATGGGGCTTAGGATACAGGATGCAAGTGAAGCTTGCGGCTAGTTCCCGTCGCCGGGGCGGGTGCTCCAGCCGAGCTTGGAACGGCAGGCCTGGTAGAAATCGTGGCCGGGCGGGTGGATCAGCCGCAGGCGGTGGGGTTTCTTGCGGATCGCGATCACGTCCTCGGCCTGCAGGCGGATGCCGGCGGTGCCGTCGCAGCTGACCAGCGGGTTCACCTTCTCGGTGGTAATGTGGATCTTGAGCTCGCTGTTGCCGTCCACCACCAGCGGCCGGCTGGTCAGGGTGTGGGGGTTGAGCGGCACCAGCACCATGGCGTCCAGGCGCGGGTGCATGATCGGCCCGCCGCCGGACAGGGCGTAGGCGGTGGAGCCGGTGGGCGTGGAAATGATCAGGCCGTCGGAGCGCTGACCGTAGACGAACAGGCCGTCGATGGTGAGCTCGAAGTCGATCATATGCACGCTGTCACCGGACAGCAGCACCACGTCGTTGAGGGCACTTCCCTCGCCCATCACGGTCTTGCCGCGCCGCACTTCCATATCCAGCAGGAAGCGGCGCTCGGTGGTGTAATCGCCGTCCAGCACCTGGCCGACCCGGGATTCGATCTCCGAGGGCAGGATGTCGGTGAGAAAGCCCAGATGGCCGCGGTTGATGCCCAGCACCGGTACATCGAAGCGGGCCAGATCACGGGCGGCGCCCAGCAGGCTGCCGTCGCCGCCCACCACGATCACCAGGTCGCAGGCGTCGCCCATCTGCGACGCCTTGGCGGCCTGCAGGCCGGATTCCGGGAGGCTGCCGGCGATCGCCCGGTCAAGGATCACGGTGCAGTCGCGACCGTGCAGAAAGTGGATCAGCTGCCGCACCGAATACAGCGTTTGTTCACTCTCGGTGCGCGCGATCAGACCGATATTGCGAAATTTTTCCTGGGACACGTTGTTCCTGCAACTAAGTAGACGCCGTCGGCGTGCTATTTCAGATAGTCCTGCAGGGTATCAGCATTGTTATTGAGACCGCCATCCAGCACGAACACATCCAGCCCGGCGTTTTTTAGCAGAAAGGCGGCGGTGGCGCTACGCCGGCCAGTGTCGCAGTAGGCCACGTAGCGGCCGGCGGGGTCGAGCAGCCGGGATTTCAGGCGCAACGCCCCCAGCGGAATATTGGTGGCGCCGGCCAGATGCTGCTGGTCGAACTCATCGGCGGTGCGCACATCCAGCCAGCGGGCGCCCTCGTCGATACGCTCGCGGGCGTCGCCGGGGGCCAGGGTGTGGATCACCGGTTCGCGCAGCAGGGCGTCGAAATCCTGGCGGTCCAGGCGCATCAGCACGCCGTCGGTGGCCATGGTCACGGTGGCGTTGCGCGGTTTGCCGGAGAGCAGCGCCTCTTCGCCGAACCACTGGCCTTCTTCCAGCATCGCCACCGGCATGGCTTCGCTGCTTTCACCGCCCAGGGTGATCGCCACTTCGCACACCCCTTCCTTGATGATGTAACAGCAATCCGCCTGCTCGCCCTGGGTGACGATGGCTTCGCCCTCCTTGCAGCGGCGCGCGCGCAGGCGGCGGAAGATTTCCAGGATATTGGCCGGCGGCACCCGGTGGAACAGCTTGGATTTGAGCAGCCGGATCATCCATTCCCGGTCATGCTGATAGGCGGCGTTGGCGTTGATGTCGAGAATCACATAGCCGGCGGACTGGTCCCAGGAGAGGATGGTGTCCAGACGGAAGCTGTCGAAGCGCACCACGCTCACCTCGCCGACCGCCTTGCAGTCGTCCCGGCGCGGCTGAAAATGGCCCAGCGGATGCCAGGAGGCGCTGTCGCCGGCGCTGATCAGGGTGCGCTCGCCGTGCTCGCTGAACAGTTCCACTTCGCCGCTCAGCAGGTAAATGGTGGTATTGTCCCGGTCCCCCTGACGGAACAACACATCGCCGGCCTCGTAGCGGCGCACTTCCTGCTGATCCAGCAGCCAGTCCAGCTGATCACCCGACAGGGCGTTCACCGGCACGAAGGTCTGCAGGAGACTCTTGTCGATGGATTGATGAGCCATTCGAGCTCCCCCTGATTGATTCTTATGATGCGGCGTTGTCGCCGTTCGATAACGCCCATACCTGCAAAAAACTTACCAACTCGCGACATCACCCTGCCACGGTCTGCTTCAGCGGAAGCGAAGTACGTTATCGATGGACGAATCCGACCGGCAGTGCGGGCAGCGGTTGGAGTTGCAATCCGACACCCCCGGCTTGAACTGGTTGGGCACGTCCACGCGGATCACGCGCTTGCCGCAGCAGGCCTGGTCCGGCCCCAGGGACACCTGGCACACCGGGTTTTCGTAGTGCGCCAGCCAGGCCCGGTAGTGGTCCTCGGTGACCAGGCATTTGCGGGCGGCGAACGCCACCGGATTGTCCATATAATCGGCGATCTGGTCGGCGGCCACGGACACATGCCCGGCCCCCGGGTGGAAGGCGATAAAGCTGAGGCCCAGGTTCTCCAGCTTATCGAGGATTTTCTGGCCGCCGGAGTGGGCCACCTTCATCTGGTCGCGCTTAAGCTCGGAAATCTCCGCGCGCAGCTGGTTGACCAGATCGTCCCGGTTGAGCACGTCCATTTCGCGGCTGTGGATCTCGTCGGCCAGCCGGGCGCGCTCTTCCTCCAGGCGCTGCTCCAGGGACAGTTTGTACTGCTCGGCCAGGCGCTCCACCTCGCTGCCCTGCTCCGCGTTGCGGCCGGCGTGCTCTTCCAGGCTGCGGTTGAGCGACTCCACCTGCGCCTTGAGCGAGCTGTTCTGCTCGCGCAGCGCCGCGTTCTGGGATTTCAGGGTTTTGAACTGCATCAGCACCTTTTCCAGCTGGGCGCTGAGAATCTCTTCCTTCTGCTGCTGGGCGTAGCGCAGCTGCGCCAGCTCCTCTTTCTGGCCGGTTTCCAGGGTGTGGATACGCAGCCGCAGTTCCTTGATGGTGCGCGCCAGGCGCACCCGCTCGTCCTCGTCCTTCTTGTGCCGAGCGCCGTCGGCGGATCGTACGGTGGGCACGTCCTCGCCGGACAGGGTGGGCACCGCGGTGGGCGGCGGCAGATCGTCATCCACTTCCAGGCCCATCTTCGAGCCCCGGCCGCGCAGCAGGTCCCGCGCCGCCACGAAATCATTGGCGCCGGGCTTCATCACCGGGTCCCACAGCTGGTCCTGATGCCAGGCCACCGGGCACTGGCTGCGGCAGGCCAGCCGAATCGGGCCGGCACCCATGTCGGGGCCCGGGCCACCGTGCTCCGCCAGGTGTCGCAGGGGCACATTCCAGGTGGTATCGGCCATGCCGTCGGCGTCGAAATCGATCAGAAACAGCACCATGGCCTTGGCCCGCAGCCGGCCATTGACCAGGCAATACGCCCCGCGCATTTCTTTACCGGCGAACTCCGGCACCCCCACCATGCCGTCCAGAATGGCTTCGAAATCGGCGTACAACATGCTCTTGCTGATGCCCTTCCCGCAATAGAACAGCACCGCTTCGGAGGTCACTGACGAACCCGCCATAAGCCTTCCCTTCATTGTTTTTTCTTCGCTGTTATCCGCGCGGCCAGTGCCCCAGTGCGTCACTCCTTGCCGCTGCCCGTCAGATTCAGAGGCAGCATATTCACAGCGGTCAGGGCAAAACAAGGAAGCCGGTCACCAAAAAGGGACCTTTTATCGAGGGGCGGGGTGTTCCCCAGAGGGGGGTTACTGCATCGGGAGGGGTGTTCGGGGTGGGTATTAAAGCTCTACGCCGTCGTCGGCCACATCGTCGTCCAGTTCGTCGAGGCTTTCCAGCCACAGCTTCTCTTCCAGTTGGTCTTCCAGATATTCATCCATAGGGATTCTCCATTCGGCCACGGGGGCCTGTTTCAGTGTATTCATCGGTAAGGCTAGCGCAGCGTCCGTGACGGCTTGATGACAATCGTCACTGCAAAAGGGCTACAGGGGATTAGAACGGTGCCGGCGGGAAAGGTTCAGACAAACAAAAAGGCGACGCGGGCTAAGCCGGCGTCGCCATAAATCCAAACGGAAAACGAGAAAGATCATGAAGATGGCGGAGCGGACGGGACTCGAACCCGCGACCCCCGGCGTGACAGGCCGGTATTCTAACCAACTGAACTACCGCTCCAAACTCTTTACCGCACAGTCTTTCGTGCGTACTGCAAAATCTGGTGGGTGGTGACGGGATCGAACCGCCGACCCTCTGCTTGTAAGGCAGATGCTCTCCCAGCTGAGCTAACCACCCAGGTTCGCGTTGCGAAGTGGGCGCCATTTTAGGGATTGCGCCCGGGGTGTCAACGGCTTTTTTGCCCCGATGACACCGTTCGTTCATAAATTGCGCGGCTTGCGCGGGGCCTTTCAGGTCTCTTGCTGCTCGACGAAGGCCTTGGCGGCCTCCAGGGTGGGATAGCGGCCCGGCAGCGGCCGGCCATCCGGGCCGGCGACAATATAATGGTCGACGCGCAGCTGCAGGGTGTCGCGCTGCAGCTCGCCCTCTTCAATAATGGTGTGGTGCCCCCAGGCGATACCGTTGCCGATCATGCTTCGCCCACCACCCGGTCGACGATCAGGTCCGCCAGGTCCTCCACGGACAGCCGGCGGTTGGTGCTGAACCAGTTGGGGGTCCAGCCGATCATGCCGGTCAGCAGGCGCCGCATGATAAAGGGGTCGGCGTGGAAAGCGCCGGCCCGGTGCAGGCGACCCAGCACATCCAGCCAGATCTGCTCGTAGATCTCACGCAGCGCCAGCGCCTCTTTCTGCTTGGGCTCGCTGAGACAGCGCCACTCCCCCACCATCACCACCATGGCTTCGCGGGTATCGCCCACGGTGGCGGTGAGCTCGGCGCGCACCAGGTTGCGCAGCTGCTCCAGGGGCGTCTGCCCGTCAGCCACCGCCTGGCGCAGCCGCTCGGTGTTGAAGCGGATCACCTCTTCCATCACCGCGAACAGGATATCTTCCTTACTTTTAAAGTGGTGGAAGATGGAGCCACTCTGGATGCCCACCGCCGCGGCGATATCACGCACCGTGGTGCGGTCGAACCCCTTGTCCCGGAACAAATGGGCAGCGGCGCTCAGCAAGCGGCCCCGGGGCGAATTGTCGATGCCGTGGATGGCGTGTGTGTCGGGCATGGTGGTGGCTCCTCCTCGGGGCGCATTTAATCGCTGCACGCGGCGCGCTGCAAGCGTAGGGCAGGTTTACCTCTTGCCAAACCAAGCGCTTGCTTGGTAGCTTACGAGACCATTCGGAAAACAGCAATTCGGGACATGATTATGGTAGAGGGTACGGCTGGACCCGTTCGTATCGGCTGCGCCGCCGGCTTCTGGGGCGACACCAACAGCGCCGCCTTCCAACTGGTCCGCCAGGGCGAGATCGACTACCTGGTGTTCGACTACCTGGCGGAGGTGACCCTGTCGATCATGGCGGGCGCCCGCATGAAGGATCCCAGCGCCGGTTACGCCCATGACTTCGTCACCCAGGTGATGGCGCCGCTGGCCCGCGAAATCAAAGAGAAGAACATCAAGGTGATCAGCAATGCCGGCGGCGTGAACCCGCGCGCCTGCCGCGAGGCCCTGCAGAAGGTGTTCGCCGAAGCCGGCGTGGAAATGAACATCGCCCTGGTGGAAGGCGACGACCTCAACGGTCGCCGCGACCAGTTCAGCGACTGCAAGGAGCTGGATACCGGCGCCGGCCTGCCGCCGGTCACCGTGACCATGAACGCCTATCTCGGCGCTCTGCCGATCCAGGCGGCGCTGGACGCCGGCGCCGACCTGGTGCTCACCGGCCGCATCGCCGATTCGGCGCTGGTACTGGGCCCGCTGATGCACGAATTCAAATGGGCCGACGACGATTACGACAAGCTCGCCCAGGGCTCCCTGGCCGGCCATGTGATCGAGTGCGGCGCCCAGTGCACCGGCGGCAACTTCACCGACTGGCGCGAAGTGCCGGACTTCCACAACATGGGCTTCCCGATCGCCGAGTGCCACCCGGACGGTACTTTCGTGATCACCAAACCGCCGGGCACCGGCGGCCTGGTGACCCCGGCCACCGTGGGCGAGCAAGTGCTCTACGAAATCGGCGACCCGCGCGCTTATATGCTCCCGGACGTGGTCTGCGACTTCACCGGCGTCACCCTGGCCCAGGACGGCGAACACCGGGTGCGCGTCAGCGGCGCCCGGGGCCTGCCGCCCACCGACACCTATAAGGTCTCCGCCACCTACCCGGACGGCCAGAAGATCACCGCCTCCTTCCTGATGGGCGGCCGGGAAGCACCGGCCAAGGGCCGCGCGGTGGCGGCGGCGATCCTGAAAAAGACCGAGGGTCTGCTCCAACAGCTGGGCATGGCGCCGATGCGCGACACCAGCGTGGAGATTCTCGGCAGCGAAGCCACCTACGGCGCCCAGGCGCGCCGCGAAGACAGCCGCGAGGTGGTGGTGAAAATCGCCGCCCTGCACGACGACCGCAAGGCGCTGGGCCTGTTCGCCCGGGAAATCGCCCAGGCCGCCACCGGCATGGCACCGGGCCTGTCCGGGCTGGTCGGCGGCCGGCCCAAGCCGATGCCACGCATCCGCCTGTTCTCCACCCTGGTGCCCAAGGTGGACGTCACCGCCACCGTGGACCTGGACGGCACCCCCACGGAAGTGGGCGTACCGGTGGGCACGCCGCTGGATACCGCCCGTCTGCCCGAGACCAACGGCAGCGACACCGCCACCGGCGAGGCCAGCGTGCCGCTGGTCAAGCTGGCCTGGGCGCGCTCCGGCGACAAAGGCGACCACGCCAACATCGGCGTGATGGCGCGCAAACCGGAATACCTGCCCTACCTGCGCGCCGCGCTCACCGACGCCGCCGTGGCGGACTACATGAAACACGTGCTCGACCCGGAGCGCGGCAGCGTCAACCATTGGGAGTTGCCGGGCTTCAACGCCTTCAACTTCCTGCTGCGCCACGCCCTGGGCGGCGGCGGCATCGCCAGCCTGCGCATCGACCCGCAGGGCAAGGCGTTCGCCCAACAACTTCTGGACTTTCCGGTGCCCGTGAGCGCCGACATCCTGGAAACCCTACAGTGAGGATTATCTGAATGCCGTACCGTTCCGTATTCCGCGACGACCTGTTCGCCGGTAAGACCCTCATCGTCACCGGCGGCGGTTCCGGCATCGGCCGCTGCACCGCCCACGAGCTGGCGGCGCTGGGCGCCCGGGTGGTGCTACTCGGCCGCAAGGAAGACAAGCTCAAGGCGGTGGCCGAGGAGATCCGCGAGGACACCGGCCGGGAAGCGCTGGTGTTCACCTGCGATATTCGCGACGAGGACAAAGTCCGCGACACCGTCGCCGCGATCTACAAGCAAGTGCACCAGGTGGACGGCCTGGTCAACAACGCCGGCGGCCAGTTCCCCTCGCCGGTGGCCCTGATCAGCCAGAAAGGCTGGGAAACCGTGATCCGCACCAACCTGACCGGCGGCTTCCTGATGGCCCGGGAAGTGTTCATGCAGGGCATGAACAAAACCGGCGGCAGCATCGTCAACATCGTCGCCGACATGTGGGGCGGCATGCCCGGCATGGGTCACTCCGGCGCCGCCCGCGCCGGCATGGACAACTTCACCAAGACCGCCGCCCTGGAATGGGCCTGCGCCGGCGTGCGCGTGAACGCGGTGGCGCCGGGCTGGATCGCCTCCTCCGGCATGGACACCTATCCGGAAGGCATGCAACGGACCATCAAGACCCTGCGCGGCGCGGTGCCGCTGAAACGGCTCGGCCTGGAAGCGGAAGTGTCCTCGGCGATCACCTTCCTGCTCAGCGACGGCGCCGCCTTTATCAGCGGCGACACCTGGCGCATCGACGGCGCCGCCAGCCAGGGCAACGTGGCCATGTTCCCGCTGCCCGACCACAAAAACTCCAAACCTTACGACGGCTTCCACCGCGCCGTGACGCCCAACGTGCTCAAGGATCTGGATTAATGCCTGTACTCGAATCCACCCTCGACCCGAACAGCGAGGAATACCGGCAGAACCGCGACGCCCTGCTGCAGGCGGTGGAGGAATTCCGCGCCATCGAACAGCAGGTGCGCGACACCGCGGAAAGCAAACGGGAAAAATTCGAAAAGCGCGGCCAACTGCTGCCCCACGAACGGGTGGCGCGGCTGCTCGACCCGGGCTCGCCCTATCTGAGCCTGATGAACCTGGCCGGCTACAAGATGCACGACGACAAGGACGGCACCGAAGCCGGCGGCGGCACCATCGCCGGCATCGGCTATGTGTGCGGCGTGCGCTGCCTGGTCACGGCGTCGAATTCCGCCATCAAGGGCGGCACGGTGACGCCGTCCGGGCTGCATAAAACCCTGCGCCTGCAAAAAATCGCCCAGGAAAACCGGCTGCCCATGGTGAGCCTGGTGGAATCCGGCGGCGCCAATCTGAATTACGCCGCCGACGTGTTCGTGGAGGGCGCCCGCACCTTCGCCAACCAGGCGCGCCTGTCCGCCGCCGGCATCCCGCAGATCACCGTGGTGCACGGCAACGCCACCGCCGGCGGCGCCTACCAGCCCGGCCTGTCCGACTATGTGGTGCTGGTGCGCAACCGCGCCAAGATGTTCCTGGCCGGCCCGCCGTTGCTGAAAGCGGCCACCGGTGAAATCGCCACCGACGAAGAGCTGGGCGGCGCGGAGATGCACACCGGCGTGGCCGGCACCGCCGAGTACCTGGCCGAGAACGACGCCGACGGCATCCGCCACGCCCGCGACATCATGAGCAAGCTGGGCCTGCGCGACAGGCCGCCGGAAAACCGCGACTGGCGGGAACCGCTCTACCCACCGGAGCAACTGCTCGGCGTGGTGCCGGCGGACAGCAAAAAGCCCTATGACGTGCGCGAAATCATCGCCCGCCTCGCCGACGGCTCCGACTTCCTGGACTTCAAGAACGACTGGGACAGCGCCACCCTGTGCGGCTGGATCGACATCGAAGGCCAGCCGGTGGGCGTGATCGGCAACAACGGCCCGATCACCCCGCGCGGCGCCGCCAAGGCGGCCCAGTTCATCCAGCTCTGCGACCAGACCCGCCGGCCTTTACTGTTTCTCCACAACACCACCGGTTTCATGGTCGGCACCGACCCGGAGCAGAACGGCGTTATCAAGCACGGTTCGAAAATGATCCAGGCGGTGGCCAACGCCCGGGTACCGAAAATTTCCATTCTGGTGGGCGGCTCCTACGGCGCCGGCAACTACGCCATGTGCGGCCGCGGCCTGGACCCGCGCTTCATCTTCGCCTGGCCCAACGCCAAGGTGGCGGTGATGGGCGGCCAGCAGGCCGGCACCGTGCTGCGCATCGTCGCCGAAGCCAAGCAGCGCGCCAACGGCCTGGAACCGGACGAAAAGGTGCTCGACATGCTGCAACAAAGCACCGCCCAGAAACTGGACGCGCAATCCACCGCGCTCTACGGCACCGCCCGCCTCTGGGACGACGGCATCATCGACCCCCGCGACACCCGCAAAGTGCTGGCCTACGTGTTGGACATGTGCCGGCAAGCGGAAGAACGAGAGCTGAACGCCAATACCTTTGGCGTAGCAAGACTATGAAACAGTTGAGAGTTGATAGTGGACAGTTGACAGCTCGCGGGCGAGCGCGAAGTACCGGCAAAGCCGTGCCCGCGCCCCGGTTTTTCGCTATCAACTGTCAACTCTCAACTATCAACTCAACCACCGGCTTTTCCGACAACCACTGACATTTAAGCGCTCGCAAAACCGAGCCAAATAACACAGGACACGACCCATGTTGTTTACTCAGGAACATGAAGAGCTGCGCCGCACGGTGCGTAATTTTATCGAGAAAGAAGTGAACCCGTTCGTGCCGGAGTGGGAAGCGGCGGGACGCTTTCCGATCCACGACGTGTTCAAGAAAATGGGCGATCTGGGCCTGCTCGGCGTCACCAAGCCGGAAGAGTACGGCGGCATGGGCCTGGACTATTCCTACGGCCTGATCGTCGCCGAGGAAATCGGCGGCGCCACCTGCGGCGGCGTACCGCTGTCCATCGGCGTGCAGACCGACATGGCCACCCCGGCCCTGGCGCGGTTCGGCTCCGACGAACTTAAACGGGACTATCTGGCCCCGGCCATCGCCGGTGACATGGTCGCCTCCATCGCGGTGTCCGAGCCCCACGCCGGCTCCGACGTGGCCAACATCAAGACCAACGCCAAAAAAGACGGCGACGACTATGTGATCAACGGCACCAAGATGTGGATCACCAACTCGCCCAGCGCTGACTTTTTCTGTCTGCTGGCGAATACCTCCGACGATAAGCCTCACGTCAACAAATCCCTGATCGTGGTGCCCAAGGACGCCGGCGGCATCACCGTGGACAAGCCGCTCAACAAACTGGGCATGCGCAGCTCGGAAACCGCCCAGGTGTTCTTCGACGACGTGCGTGTGCCGCAGCGCAACCTGATCGGCCAGGAAGGCATGGGCTTCATGATGCAGATGATGCAGTTCCAGGAAGAGCGCCTGTGGGGCGCCGCCAACGCCATCAAGGGCTGCGACAACCTGATCGCCCAGACCATCGAGTACGCCCGCGAGCGCCAGGTGTTCGGCATGTCGCTGCTGGATAACCAATCGGTGCATTTCAAGCTAGCGGAGCTGCAGACCGAAGTGGAAATGCTGCGCGCGCTGGTGTGGCAGGCCTGCGAAACCTACATCAACGGCGGCGACGTGCTGCGCCTGGCGTCCATGGCCAAGCTCAAGGCCGGCCGTCTGTCCCGGGAAGTGGCCGACGGCTGCATGCAGTACTGGGGCGGCAACGGCTTTATGTGGGACAACCCGGCCAGCCAGCTCTACCGCGACGGCCGTCTGGGCTCCATCGGCGGCGGCGCCGACGAAGTGATGCTCGGCATTATCTGCAAGACCATGGGCATGCTGCCCGGGAAAAAGAAACCATGACTTTACCTGAGACGACGGCGCTGAAGCTTTCCCGTGAAAGCGGCGTTTTGCACATCACGCTGAACCGGCCGGAAGCGCGCAACGCCATGAGCCTGAACATGGTGAACGAGCTGATGGACGTGTTCGATTGGCTTGAGCACGACGCCGCCGGCGCCGAGGTGCGGGCGCTGGTATTGCGCGGCGCCGGCGGGCATTTTTGCGCCGGCGGCGACATCAAGGACATGGCCGGCGCGCGGCAACAGGCCGCCGAAGGGGACCCGGAGGCGTTTCTGCGCCTGAACCGGCGCTTCGGTGAAATGATCAGCATCGCCAACCGTCAGCCTCAGGTACTGATCACCGTGCTGGAAGGCGCGGTGATGGGCGGCGGCTTCGGGCTGGCGTGCGTCAGCGACGTGGCGATCGCCGCCGGCGATGCCAAATTCGCGTTGCCGGAAACCGGCCTCGGCGTGATTCCCGCACAGATCGCGCCGTTCGTGGTGCAGCGCATCGGCCTCACCCGCGCCCGCCGCATCGCCCTCACCGGCCAGCGCTTCGACGGTCACCACGCGCTGACGCTGGGCGTGGTGCACGAAGTGGCGGACTCGCCCGCGGAACTGGAAAAGAAACTCGCCGAGGTCATCGAGCAGGTACGCCGCTGCGCCCCCAACGCCACCCGCGCCACCAAGCAACTGGTGCTCGACGTGGGCCACGTGCCCATGGAAGAGCTGCTCGACCGCGCGGCGGCCGACTTCGCCGAAGCCGTGGCCAGCGAAGAGGGCCAGGAAGGCACCCTGGCTTTTGTGCAGAAAAGGCTGCCGGCCTGGGCCGCTGACGAATGATCAAGTCTTCCTGTGAAAGCGGACCCTTGTGCGAGCGGGCCTCGCCCGCGAAAGGCAAGCTTAACTTGCCGGCAGGATACCAGAGACGCTGTTTGTGCCGCCGTTAGGAAGGCCTCTGGGATCCTGCCGGGTGGCTATAAGCCACCCTTTCGCGGGCATGGCCCGCTCCCACAAGGCCCGCTGGCACAAATGAATAAGGAATGGCAATGAGTTTTGAGAAAGTACTGGTCGCCAACCGCGGCGAGATCGCCTGCCGGGTATTGGAAAGCGCGCGGGCGCTGGGCTATCGCACGGTGGCGGTGTTTTCCGAGGCGGACGCCGGCGCCCGCCATGTGCAACTGGCCGACGAGGCGGTGTGCATCGGCCCCGCCACCGCCGCCGAGTCCTACCTGAACGTGGCGGCACTGCTGGACGCCTGCCGCCGCAGCGGCGCCGACGCGGTGCACCCGGGCTACGGCTTTCTATCCGAAAACGCGGATTTCGCCGCCGCCTGCGCGGAAGCCGGTGTCACCTTTATCGGCCCGCCCGCCGAGGCGATCCGCCTGATGGGGTCCAAGCGCCTCTCCAAGATCGCCATGCAAGAGGCCGGCGTCCCCTGCGTGCCCGGCTACCAGGGTGAAGACCAGAGCGACGCCACCCTTATAAAGGAGGCGGAAGCCGTCGGCCTGCCGCTGATGATCAAGGCCAGCGCCGGCGGCGGCGGGCGCGGCATGCGCGTGGTCACCGAGACCGACCAGATCGCCGCCCAGCTCAAGAGCGCCCGCCAGGAAGCAAAAAGCAGCTTCGGCAACGATGAACTGATCCTCGAGCGGGCGGTGATCAACCCCCGCCACGTGGAGATCCAGGTGTTCGGCGACCACCATGGCAACGTGATCCACCTGGGCGAACGCGATTGCTCCGTGCAGCGCCGCCACCAGAAGGTGGTCGAGGAAGCGCCCTCCCCGGCGGTGGACGAAGACCTGCGCCGGCGCATGGGCGAGGCGGCGGTGAACGCCGCCAAGGCCTGCGACTACGTGGGCGCCGGCACCGTGGAATTTCTGCTCGGCGCCGACGGCGACTTCTACTTTCTGGAAATGAACACCCGCCTGCAGGTGGAGCACCCGGTCACCGAGCTGGTCACCGGCCAGGACCTGGTGGCCTGGCAGTTGCGGGTGGCCGCCGGCGAGCCCCTGCCGCTCACCCAGGAACAGGTGCGGCTCAGCGGCCACGCCATGGAAGTGCGCCTCTACGCCGAGGACCCGGCCCGGGGCTATCTGCCGCAAACCGGGCCAGTGCTGAGCTGGCGGCCCGCCACCGGCGAGGGCGTGCGCATCGACCACGGCCTGGTGGACGGCGCCGAAGTGGGCAGCCACTACGACCCCATGCTGGCCAAGATCATCGCCTTCGGCGCCAGCCGCGACGAAGCCCGCCGCCGGCTGATCCGCGCGGTGGAAGACACCGTGCTGATGGGCCTGGACGACAACCGCCGCTTCCTGGCGGCGATTCTGCGTCACCCGGACTTCGCCGCCGGCCACGCCACCACCGCCTTTATCGGCGGGCCGTTCGCCGACGATCCGGGCCTGCGCGAAGCCGACACGCCGGACGCCCTGTGGGCGCTGGCCGCCCTGCTGCTGGCCCGGGTCGGCGCCGGCAACGCCGCCGGCCGCGCCGGCTACCGCAACTGGCACTCCAGCGGCGTCGGCGCGCAACCGCTGGTGCTCGCCCAGGGCGATCAGGAACGCACCCTGTACCTGACCCCGGACGGCATCCACGGCGGCCCGGACCTGAGCCTGGACGCGGTGCACGACGACGGCACCCTGATCGCCACCCTGGACGGCGTGCGCCGCCGCTACCAGTGGCTGCACCAGGACGGCATCGTGTGGCTTCAGGACGGCGGCCTGCGCGCCTGCTTCGAGGAGCGCACCCACCGGGCCAGCGGCGGCCAACAAGGGCCCGGCTCCGGCCAGCTGAAGGCACCCATGGACGGCGCGGTGATCGAAGTGAGCGCCGCCGCCGGCGACACGGTAAAAAGGGGACAGACATTGGCGGTGCTGGAAGCGATGAAAATGGAGCACGCCCTGAAAGCGGACTGCGACGGCACTGTGGACGCGGTGACCGTGAGCGCCGGCGATCAGGTCAAACGCCAGCAGCTGCTGATCACCGTCACCCCGACGGCTGTCACCGAATGACAACCGGCCGGCCTTTTCGGGTAACGGACGAGCGTGCCAAAGTATGTTTGAATAGCGGCACGGCGGCGGCGCGCGACTGGTCGGTCGCGCATTTTCTTGCCGGTCCAGGGGGCGAACGTTAAGGTATGGCGGCCCCTGTGGTGCGGTCCCGAGCCGCCACCGGACGCCGGATATGACCCGAACTCAGAGCAGTGCTTTATATAAACTCCCGGCATGATCCGGGCATTCCAAGAACACAGACAATGGAGATTCCATGAGCAGCGCCGACGTTATTACGTTGCCCAAGCTTCTGTCCAAGGTTCCCGAGATCTTCGGTAATCTGCCCGGTTTGATCAAAGGCTCGAAGATGAGCAAGATCACCGACACCAACACGCCGCTGGGCTTGGGGGTGGCTTTCGAGAAAGCCACCGACAGCAATCCCAACGGCGTCGCCATCCTCTATGAGGACCGGGAGCTCACCTACAAGCAATTCAACGCCTGGGCCAACCGCATCGCCGACTACCTGGCCTCCATCGGCCTGAAGAAAGGCGACACCGTGGCGGTGGACGTGGAAAACCGTCCCGAGCTGCTGGCCACCGTGCTGGGCTGCGCCAAGCTGGGCGTCTGCTCCGCGCTGATCAACACCTCCCAGAAGGGCAAGGTGCTGACCCACAGCTTTAACCTGGTGGAGCCCAAGGCGGCGATCATCGGTCAGGAGCTGGTGGAAGTGATCCAGGAAGTCCGAGACGACCTGGACCTGAAGCAGAACTTCTTCTACTTCGCCGACCAGGACACCCTGGCCGACCCGGGCACCGCCCCGGACGGGTTCGCCAACCTGGCCACCGAGATCAAGGATTGCTCCAGCGAGAACCCGGCGAGCACCCACCAGACCTTCCTGCGCGACCCGCTGTTCTACATCTACACCTCCGGCACCACCGGGCTGCCCAAGGCGGTGGTGTTCAACCACGGCCGCTGGGAAAAAGCCTACGGCGCCTTTGGCTACTCCGCCGTGCGCCTCAGCAAGGACGACCGCCTGTACAGCACCCTGCCCTTCTACCACGCCACCGGCATGGTGATCTGCTGGGCCTCGGTGATCGCCCCCGCGGGCGGTCTGGCGATCGCGCGGAAATTCTCCGCCAGCCGCTTCTGGGACGACATCCGCAAGCACAACTGCACCGCCTTCGGTTACGTCGGCGAGCTGTGCCGCTACCTGCACGAACAGCCCGAGAAGCCGGACGACGGCGACAACCCGGTGCACACCATCGTCGGCAACGGCCTGCGTCCCAGCATCTGGAAAGAGTTCAAGAACCGCTTCGGCATTGAGCGCGTGGTGGAGCTGTACGCCTCCTCCGAAGGCAACGTGGCCTTCACCAACGTGTTCAACTTCGACAACACCGTGGGCTTCTCGCCGGTCAGCTACGCGATCGTCCAGTACGACAAGGAAGCCGACGAGCCGGTACGCGACAACAAGGGCTTCATGATCAAAGTGGGCAAGGGCGAATCCGGCCTGATGCTCGGCGAGATCACCGACAAGACCCCGTTCGACGGCTACACCGACAAGGACAAGACCGAGAAGGCGATCTTCCGGGACGTGTTCAAGAAAGGCGACGCCTGGTTCAACACCGGCGACATGATGCGCGACATCGGCTTCCGCCACGCCCAGTTCGTCGACCGCCTCGGTGACACCTTCCGCTGGAAGGGCGAGAACGTCTCCACCACCGAGGTGGAGCAGATCCTCGACGGCTTTGAGCAGATCGTGGAATCCGTGGTCTATGGTGTGGAAATCCCCGGCACCAACGGCCGCGCCGGCATGGCCGAGCTGCGTCTCGACCGCCCGCATGAGGAAGTGGACTGGCCGGCCCTGTGCGCCTACCTCAAGCGTGAGCTGCCGCCCTACGCGATCCCGGTGTTCCTGCGCATCACCGACCACGGCGTGGAAACCACCGGCACCTTCAAGCACCAGAAGAACAAGCTGAAGGAAGAGAAGTACGACCTGAACCAGCACAATGACCCGGTCTATGTGCTGCTGCCCGGCGAGAGCTGCTACCAGCGCCTCACGCCGGAAACCCAGGCCGAGATCGACGGCAACAAGCACCGCTTCTAACGGCGCTTCGTCGCTCCAAGAAAACCCGGCTCCGGCCGGGTTTTTTTATGGATTGTAGGAGCGGGCCCCGCCCGCGAAAGGGTGCGAAGCTCCCGGCAGAGATTGCCCCGCAGTATCCCAGAGAGGTTTCTAACGGCAGCACCATCAGCGCCTCTGGCATCCTGCCGGCCGGCTAAAGCCGGCCTTTCGCGAGCGTGGCTCGCTCCCACAAGTTATGCACAAATCCTGTGGACAAGATTGTGAATAAACACTGGAAGACCATGGCCAGCGCGGTGTTGCCGGGCGGTCCCCCGGAATGCGGTGAAATTAACCAGTCACACCCGGCGGTGGACGGACACGGAGAACGGCGTTTTCCCCAGGCCGGGTTGTCCACAAATACTGTGGATAAAGCTGTTGAAAAAGCGCGGACAAGTCGGCCAAGCGGCAGCAATCCGGCCCCTCTGGCTATTTGACGCTTTTTTAACCAAAATATGAAAACCCTTATTAAACAATGAGTTAGCCGTTATTTATAGGTGAAGATCGGGCTTCGGGAAGGATTTGTTACCTTCTTTCCCACATGTTACCGACCTGTGCACAGTTTCGGTCCACGGTAAACCTGTCAATAGTGAAAATGCGTCATTGGAAGGCAAAGTGAGCCGCCCGATTTACGGGCACGGGAAGGCGGCGACGCCGCCCCGTTTTGGGCCGCGCGGGTGCGGGTCTGTCCGGTTTTATCCAGGCTTGTGGATAACAGTGTGAATAAGCTGGTGGGAAGCGGTGAACAAGGGCCGCTTAGCGGCCCGGTGGCTCGTTCTGGTCGTCCTTGTCGATGTGGTCCAGGGCGTCGGTGAGCTCCTGAACGCGCTGTCGCAGGGCATCCACCTCACGCTTGTTGGGAATGCCCAACCGGGACAGCGCCTTGCCGAGACGGTCGTCGAAGGCCTTTTCCATGCGGTCCATGGTCTCGCCGGTGTGGTGGCGCACCCTCTCCTTCAGCTCACCGACCCGCGGGGCTTTATCCTTGGCGCGGCGTTCCACCTCGCGGCCGGCTTCCACCAGGGCATCGAAAAAGCCGCTGCCCTCTTCCTCGGCGCGGGCGAAGGCGCCGAGACCGGCCAGCCAGATCTGATGGGTGTACTTGCGCAGATCGCGGGACGCGCCGCTGAGCGCGCGCAGCGGGTGGCCACGCTCGTCCACGGGGGTTCCGGATTGGTTCTCGGCGACGGCGTCGCCGTCGATTAGCGGGTCCTGCTCGGACGGTCTGTCGTGGTCGGCCATGATCCTCTACTCCATCAACGCCAGGGGAGTATAGGCCAAAAATGACAGGCGAAACCAATCGATTGTCCAACAAGGGGCACCCCACCCGGCCGGCGGGGGGACGGGCTAAGGCTCGATGTCGTCGTCCGCATCGCGGCCGCGGCGCCCGCCCACGAAGCGGGCCAGGTCGCGGGCGCGGTCACGGATCACCTCGCGGGATTTGCCGGTCAGCACCGCCACGAAACGCTGGGTGAGCCGGTCGGCGCCGGCTTCGAACCGCTCATCGATGTGCCGCTCCAGGCGCGGCCCCAGCCAGAACTTCACCAGCACGCCGATCACCGCCAGGGTGATCAGGGACGACAACAGGGCGCAGCCCACCAGCAGCAGGACGAGATCGGACGTGGCGAAGGAAGCCATCGCTTAAAGCCCGAACACGAAGACAAGCTGGGCCAGGCCCGCCCAGGCCCCCAGGAAACCGCCAGTCAGGATCAGAATCCACTCGTCCTCCTGGAACGCCGGCCGCAGCAGGTCCTGGAAATCCTCGGAGCTGAGCGCCTGCATGCGGTCGCGCATCAACCGCTCGATAATGCTGCTGCGCTCGCGGTTGAAGTTGTCGTCGTCAAACGGCTCCACCGCCAGGTCCACGGCCTTCTCTTCCACCGCCCGTTTGAGGTCGGCGTAGCCGCCCGGGCCCACGGTCAGCTGGGCGGCGGTGCGCACCATGCCGCCGTTCAGCAGCGGCTTGAGATGGCGCTTGATCAACGCCTTGGTGCGGTCGCCGCGCGGGCCGTTGATCACCTGATGCATGATGTTGCGCAGCGTCACCAGCTCTTCGGTGGTGAGCCGCGCGAACGATTCGGCCACGTCCTTCTGCCGTTTCAGGAACAGACCCTGCAGGCGGAAGGGGCCCACGCGCACCGGGTTAAGGGGGCGGAAGATCACATTCAGCGCCAGCCAGTTGGTGGCGATGCCGACGATAAAGCCGAACAGCGGCAGCACCCAGTTGCTGGGCACGAAGATGAAAATCGGTACCTGGATCAGACCGAACAGGAAGCCGAAGTAGAAACCGGAGTTGGTGACGAAGCGGAACTCCGGCTCGCCCACTTCCTGAAAAAGCTGCACCATGAGCGCCTTGTCCGAGCGCATGCGCTCGACAATCATGTGCTTCATGTCCACCAGGTTTTCCAGGTTCTGGCTGATATCGTCGACCACGTTGTCCATCACCGCCGGAATCGCCCGGCGGGCGCGGGCGTAAACCCGGCGGCGCACGGCCAGCGGCAGGTTTTCCCAAAGCACCGCATTGCGCTCGGTCATCACCTCGTCGACGTATTCCTCGATGCGGCCCTGGATACTCTTGGTCAGGTGGGCGGCGATCTTTTCCGGTTCCATTTCACGGAAAAACTCGTCCAGGCTGCCCAGCTTCTGAAGGGTCTTGTCCACCACGATGGCGGCCATCTTCTCGACCTTGGACGGAATAATGCCCTGCCAGCCGAAAAACGGCCGGATACCGACGAACTCCAGCGGATAGAACGTCATCTGCACGGCCATCCAGTTGGTGGTCCAACCAACCACGCCGGCTATGAACGGGATACTGAAGTACTTCCAGAAATCCGGATGGGAAAAAATCGAATCCAGCATGTGGGCAGAGACTCCCCTCCCAGGGAAAAGGCTAGACTAGCCGTCTAAAGAGATGACGAACAGTTCCCGCGAGCGTCGACCCGAGTCACAACAGCCAATGTTATGTAATTGTGAAAGCACCTAGTATAAGCAGCCGGCCTGCGCGGAATAAGCACAATAACGTAATTTTTGGCAACCCGACGGCAAATACCCCATACTTCCGAACGGGCCAACGCCTTGATACAGAAGGATTTCGTATACCCATGTCCTCCCCCTCGTCGCTGACCGGGCTGCTGATGTACGGCGCCCTGGAAACCCTGCTCAACCAGGCGCTCACCGGCGACGAACGCGGCCGCGAGCAACTGGCGGCGCTGGACGGCACCGTCGTGCGTCTGCGCGGCGAGAGCCCCATGTGGGTGCTCTACGTGCTGATCTACGAGGACGGCGTGGAACTGCTCAGTGACTACGAAGGCCCGGTGGACATCCGCGTCCGCGGCCCCCTGGGCGCCATGCTGCACTGGCTGCTGGCCCCCAACAGCGGCGACGCCGAACAGACCCTGCGCATCACCGGCCCGGACGACGCCCTGGAACGCCTGCAGGCCACCATCAGTGAATTCAGTCTCTGGCCGCTGGTGCGCAACTGGCTGGACGACCATGTGCGCCTGCGCGAACTGCTGGCCCTGCTGCGCCGCGAAGACCCGGCCTGGCTGGAAAAGCTGGCCGGCATTCCCGATCACCTGGGCGAGCTGGCCGCGCAGGTGGCCCGCCAGCAACTGCTGCAGGAAGACATCCTCGCCGAAGTGCGCGGGCTGCGCCGGGAAATCCGTCGTGGCCGCCGCCTGGACCTGGCCTTCCTGGTGGTCGGCGTGGCCCTGATTCTGATTTCACTGCTGCGCGCCCTGGGCCAGTGGCACACCACCTGGACCGCCCTCTCCCACGACTATCTATCGCTGGCGATGATCAGCCTGGGGCTGGCGTTGATCCTCGGGCGGCTGTTGCACCGGCCCAAAAACTAGACCCACCTTGTGGGAGCGGGCCTGCTCCCAGCACCGCGTTAATCTCTGTCTTTCTTGCCGAAAAAGCGGCCGATGCGTTCGCCGACGATTTCCGTGCTGGAGCGCGCCAGGCTGCGGCTGGTTTCTTCCAGCATTTCCCGCGTGGGCAGATTGCGCACGCCCTCGTTGATGCCGCGCTTGACCGCTTCCTCCACGCTGTCCGCGATCAAATCGGCGGCCTTGCGGGCCTCCTCGTCGATGTCCTGGCGCACGGTGCGGCGCAGGCGCGGCATGAAATAGACCTGCCCCCAGATCGCCACCACGGTCAAGGTGATGGCCGCGCTCAACACGGCGGAAAGCAAAATCGCGGTCATGAATGTTCCCCTTCGGTTCAGCCCGATACCGCTTTTGTAACAGCTTCGGGCATTACTGTAACCATTGGTACGAATCGGAAGTATTGCTCAGCAAAACAATTACTATCTTTCAGTGCTAAGGACAGCCCGTGTACACGCAGGAGCATGATAATAAACTCGACACGGGATATTTGAATGACTGCCGGGACTACCTCGATACGCGCTCAGAGCCATAGTCTCACCCCGCTGGCGCAACTGTTGTCTCTTTGCCAGCGCTACCGATTACCGCTCTCGCTACTGGCGATACAGCTTAAGGATGTGGCGTCCCTGAGCAAACAACTGGGCGGCGACCGCCTGCAACGTTTACAAAAACAATTGGGCCAGGCAGTGCAACAGCGCACCCGCATGGAAGACGCATTGATCGCCTGGCAACGGGGCTATCTGGTGCTCTGCCTGCCGGGCACCCGTGCCGCCGGCGCCTCTTGCCTGGCTCGCCGGCTGGAGCACTGGTTTCAGAAAACCCGTTTCACGCTGGACGAATTCACCGTGCAGCTGGACACCGCCATGGCCGTGCACGTAGCCAACCCGACGCCGGAACAAACCGAAGAGCAAGCCCGCGAAAACGTGCGCGAACTGCTCATGGACACGCTCTGCCTGCTCGCCGCCGAAAACGAAAACGGCGACGGCCCGGCACTGTCACGGCGCGCCCTGGACGACAGCCAGAACGCGCCGGCCAGCGCCGCCACGTCAGCGGCCAGCTGCGAAGAGAACGACGATGGCATCGCCGTTAATGGCCGCCCCCAGCGCCGCCATGACGATGCCACCAACGGGCACGCTGCCTCGCCGCAACAACTCAAGGAACTGGTGGACCAGCTGCGCGACGACGACAACACCCTGGTGAGCACGCTCTCCCCGGCACTGCAGCGGCTGGATGAGCGCACCCGCATGCTGTTGATCGATCAGCTTCTGGAAGCGTCGCTGATCCCCCATTAAGCGGCCGTCGGGTCAGGTCCTGCGGGCGATCATCACCGCCCGACGCGGCGCCGGGTAACCTTCCCGGCTGCGCGTCGGGTCGTCCGGGTCAAGAAAGTCCGGCAACGATTGGAAGCGCATCCAGTCGGTGGCACGTTGTTCGTCCACCGTGGTCACGCACTCATCCACGCAGCGCACCCGGTCAAAACCGCAACGCCGCAGCCACACCGCCAGGTGAGCGGTGCTCGGCAAAAAAAACACATTGCGCATCGCCGCGTAGCGTCCCTCCGGCATCAGCACGGAGTGCTCGTCGCCTTCCACCACCAGCGTCTCCAGCACCAGCTCGCCCCCCGGGCGCAGGGCATCGCGCAATTCCAGCAGATGGTCCAGCGGCGAACGGCGGTGGTACAGCACGCCCATGGAAAACACCGTGTCGAACGCCGCCAGCCCGGCGGGCAGCTCCTCCATGCGCAACGGCGCGAACCAGAACGGCGTCTCCGGCGTGAAACGCTTCACCGCCAGATACTGCATCAGGAACAACACCGTGGGATCGATGCCCAGCACCTGAGCCGCGCCGGCGCCGGCCATCCGCCAGCCGTGGTAGCCGCTGCCGCAGCCCACGTCCAGCACCCGACGCCCGCGCAGATCGGCCAAATGCGGCGCCACCCGCTGCCACTTCCAGTCGGAACGCCACTCCGTGTCGATGTGCGTGCCGAAGAATTCAAACGGCCCCTTGCGCCAGGGCATCAGCCCGCGCAACGCCCCATCCAGAGCCTCGGGGTCCACCGCCCCCGGCTCCCCAATGGTGACCCGGTCCCGGTCCAGCCGGCACGGCGCCGGCCCCGGCGGCAACGCCGTCACGGCGTCATGCCAGCGCGGCAGATCGCCGTGCGGCTTGTCCAGCAAACGGTGGCGGGTCATCGCCGCCACGGGCGCGCCGCCCTCGCCCAGCAGCGATGGCAGCGCCGCCTCCAGTTCATTCAGATAGGTTTCCAGCATGGCGCGGATTATCCCGGCGCCGACCGCCCGCCACAAGGCCCACTGCGGGACCGGCCTTGTGGGAGCGGGCCCGGCCCGCGAAAGGGAGCGCAGCTCCCGGCAGGATCCCAGAGACCTGGTTGTTCCGGTGCTCCGTATCCGAGACGCGGTGCAATGGTGGTGCCTTCCGGGACCGCTCAAGCCATCCCTGGCCGCTGTTAGTTTGGCCATCCCTGGCCAAACAGCTCCCTCCAGGCACCACCATTGCACCGCTCACTGGGCAGCGTCACCGCCACGGGACATAACACCGCCCGGACCTTTACAGAAAGGTTCGGCGTCAGCTATGACCCGGGGCACTGGAGTCTGCCCCGGAGCGAGTCTGTGTTCTGCCCTTCCGGGACCCTGGAGAACAGGACGTTCGACAGGGAGCGTACAGGGACGTATTCACCGCGTTCCCGGAAGGGCAGAACACAGACTCGCGACCCCGGATGGAGAGCCCACATTTCCGATGCAGAGACGAGAAGATTGGCCCGTATGGACACGGCATTCACCGGGGAAGCAGGCACTATGTGCACATTCCCATTGCCCAATGTAAGGAAACCCCATGACCGTGACGCTGGACCAACCCCTTGAGCTGCCCTGCGGCGCAACGCTGAAGAACCGGCTGGGCAAGTCGGCGATGAGCGAGACCCTCGGCACCACCGACAACCGGGTCACCGCCAAACTCACCCGCCTCTACCGCGCCTGGGCCCGGGGCGGCACCGGCCTGTCGGTGACCGGCAACGTGATGATCGACCGGCGCGCCCTGGGCGAACCCTGCAATGTGGTGCTGGAAGACCGCCGCGACCTGGACCGGCTCAAGGCCTGGGCGCGGGCCGGCCGCGAAGACGGCACCCACCTGTGGATGCAGATCAACCACCCGGGCAAGCAGGCGCCGGCGGCGCTCAACCGCGAGACCGTATCGCCCTCGGCGGTGCCGTTCTCCGACCCCAACCTGAAACGCTTCTTCCATGTGCCGCGCGCGCTCACCGTGGACGAAATCGCCGACCTGGTGCGCCGTTTCGGCGAGACCGCCGCGCTGGCCAAGGAAGCGGGCTTTTCCGGCGTGCAGATTCACGGCGCCCACGGCTATCTGGTCAGCCAGTTCCTGTCGCCGCGCCACAACCGCCGCGAGGACGCCTACGGCGGCAGCGCCGAGAACCGCCGCCGCTTCGTGCTGGAAGTCTACGACGAGATCCGCCGCCGGGTGGGCGACGACTTTCCGGTGTCGATCAAACTGAACTCGGCGGACTTCCAGAAAGGCGGCTTCACCGAAGAAGAATCCCTGGCGGTGGTGGAAGCCCTGGACGCCCGTGGCATCGACCTGATCGAAATTTCCGGCGGCACCTACGAAGCCCCGCGCATGGCCGGCCAGGGCCAGCGCGAATCCACCCGCCGCCGGGAAGCCTACTTTCTCAGCTACGCGGAGCAGGTGCGCTCACGAGTAAAAGTACCGCTGATGGTGACCGGCGGCTTCCGCAGCCGCGAAGGCATGGCGGCGGCGCTGGAAGACGGCGCCACCGACCTGATCGGTCTGGCCCGACCGCTGGTTCTGGACCCGGCGTTCAGCAACCGCCTGCTGGCCGGCGAGGACGCGGTCAGCGCCGTGGCGCCGATCCGCACCGGCATCCGCGCCGTGGACAACGCCGCGATGATGGAAGTGTCCTGGTACACCCTGCAGCTCGCCCGCATCGCGCGCGGCAAAGCCCCCCTCGCCGACGCCGGCGGCCTCAGCTCCCTGCTCAAGGTCGCCGGCCTGATCGGCTGGCGCCGCCTCAGAATGGGGCGCTTGAGAGCCAGTTGACAGTGGATAGTGGACAGTTGATAGCTAAAACAAAGCGTATCGGCCACCTTTGCGCCTCAGCAAATCCCGCCTTGCACATCCGCAACGCATTGTTTTGCCCTTAGCTATCAACTATCAACCGTCAACTATCAACTGTTAAGTATTGGTGTAGTGCCGCTTGCATGGCGCTAAGCGTCAGCGGCTTGATCAGTTGTCCGTCCATGCCGGCGTCGTGGATGCGGTCGGCGTATTCCGGCAGCACGTGGGCGCTGAGGGCGAGGATCACCGCCGGAGGCCAGCCCTTGTCCTGTTCCAGCCGGCGCATGCGGGTGGCGCTTTCGAAGCCGTCCATGTCGGGCATGTCCAGGTCCATCAGCACCAGCCGGTAGCGGCCCTCACCGGCGGTGAACGCTTCCAGGGCCTTGCGGCCGTCGTCGCTGAGCACCGGGCCGGGCACGCCGAGACGTTCCAGGTAGCCGCGCGTCACCATCTGGTTGACCGGGTTGTCCTCGGCCACCAGCACCCGCAGGCCGCCCTGGGTGTCCACCGGTTCGCGCTCGGAGAGCAGCGGCACCTGACCGGGGCCGCTGTCGCTGATCAATTGCTGCAGCTCCGCCACCGTGAGCACCGCGCGGCGCACCAGGGTGATGTCGTCGCGCATCACCACCTCGCCGCTTTCGCGCATCCCGCACAGCAACACCGGCCGCAGCCCGGCGTGGCGCTCGCGGGCCGGCCGCAGCCCCTGGTCCAGCAACACGCCGTCGCTGACGCCGTTGACCAGCAGGTGGCCGCTGTCGTCGTCGCTTAGCGCCCGTTGCACCGCCGCCAGGTCGTCCACCACCCGCACCCGGGAAAAGCGCGGGTCGCGCTGCAGCAGCTCACCCAGGTTGCCCACCGGGTCCCAGACCAGCGCCGGCACCGAGCTCCATTCCGGCATCGGCACCGCTTTCTCCAGCACCGGCAGCGGGATCACGAACCGGAAAGTGGCGCCCTGCTCCGGCGCGCTGCGCAGCTCGATCTCCCCACCCATCAGGCGCACCAATTCCTGGCTGATCGACAGCCCCAAGCCGGTGCCGCCAAAACGCTGCGCCACCGAGGCCGACGCCTGGCTGAAGTTCTGGAACAGCCGGCGCTGCTCCTCGCGGGTCATGCCGATACCGCTGTCGCTGACGGTGAACTCGATCATCGCCCGGCCGTCGCGCTGCTCCAGGCAGCGGGCGCCCACCCGGATCCAGCCGTGGCGGGTGAACTTGATCGCGTTGGAGAGCAGATTGGTCAGCACCTGGCGCAACCTGGGGGCGTCGCCGCGCAGCTGCGCCGGCAGATCGGCGTCCGCGTCCACCAGCACCAGGTCGCCGTTGTCACTGGCCGGCAGGCTGAACATGTGGGCGCAATCAATCAGCAAGGCGGCCGGATCAAACGGCGCCTGCTCCAGCTCCAGCTTGCCGGCTTCCAGCTTGGCGTAATCCAGCACGTCGTTGACCAGGGTGTTGAGGGTGCGGCCGGCGTTCTCGATCAGGCCGATGTATTCCTGCTGGCGCGGCGAGGGGTTGGTCTCGCGCAGCAGTTCCGCCAGCCCCAGCACGCCGTTCAGCGGAGTGCGAATCTCATGGCTCATGCGCGCCAGAAACTGGCTCTTGGCGCGCACCTCGGCGCGGCCGCGAATGGCGCGGCTGGCGAAGTGGAAAAACACCAGGCTGAGCACCAGCACCAGTAAATACAGCAACAACAGGCCGGCCATGATCAGGCCGCTGTCGCGCAGGCTGTTGTCGCGCCCCTGCTCCACCAGCATCACGGCGACACCGGTGATCGCCTCGCCGAGATCGTGCAGGCGCTGCTGACGTTCGCCACCCTCGGCCAGGGCGTCCTGCCAGGTGACGGTTACCCGTGACGGCAACAGCAGCGTCTGCCGGGCCCACTGCAGGTAGCTTTCCAGTTCGTCGTGGGCGGTGCGCCATTGCTGACGCAGCCGCGGCGTGTCGGTGCGCGAGGCGAGCGCCTGAATCTGCCCGTCCACCTGGGGGATCAGTTCTTCCAGGCGGGCCAGGGCACGCTCCAGCTCGCGCAGGTCCACGGTGCTCAGGTAGCCGCCGTTGAGGCTGGTATAGACGGCGATGGCGCGGATAACCCCCAGGTCGTGGTTGATCTGGCGCAGCCCGTTCAACGGCAACGACAGGGCCTCGTTGGGGCCAGGCCGGGTGGGCGCCGCGATGTCGCCCATGTAGAGCACCGCCGCCAGGGTGTTGTGCAGCCGCCCGTTAATCCGCTCCACGTTATCGAACGGGCCGGACACGTCCCGGCCGGCGAGCCCGGTGGCGGGGCTCAGCTCGCGCCATTCCCGGCGCAGCGCCACCACCTGATCCAGCAGGCTGGGGATGGCGCTGCCGGACACCGCCTGCACGAAGTCGTCCAGCCGCGCTTCGGCGTTGCGCCGTGCCTGCAAAAAACGTGCTTCCAGGTCCGGCACGTCCAGGTGCACCCGGGCCGGGGCCAGGTCGCGGGTCTCTTCCAACGGCGCGGTGACCGCCAGCCCCACCCGGAAGATCCGCACGTCTTCGAGCATGCGCTGGTAGCCCTCGTGAATCCCCACCCGGTACTGCAGCAGCAACACCGCGACCACCAGGAACGGCACGGTCACCAGACCCACTAACAACAGGATGGCCGGATATCGTTTTCGTTGTGCCACCATCGCCTCCTTGGCTGGACGGCCCGTCCTCGCGTAACGGGCCGTTGCTCCCGGAAAATTAGCACGGTGCCGGGCGCATTACAGGACAAAATGGCAAGAGTGACGGCACCATCACGTGACGATCAGGGCCCGGGTACTGTAAAAAGAAGCTCTCCGCGTTCCGTCCGTAACGTCCCCTGCTAAAGAGTCCCGACCATGCGCTTTCGCCGTACCCTGTCCGCTCTGCTCGCCAGCGCCGTATTGAGCCTGGCCGGCTGCGCCACACCGGCGACGCAAAACAGTATCCGCACCCTGCAGGCCGGCGACGGCGACAGCCTGCCGCGACAATTGCCCGATCAGCCGCTGGCGCTGGGCCGCTTCCACGCCCCACCGGAGCTGGCCGGCCTGGCCAGCGACGGCGAGATCAGCAGCGACCGGTCCGGCTGGCGTCAGTGGCTGTTCGGCGACCCGGACACCCGCCTCACCGTCACCGTTTACGGCCTGCCGGCGGGCTGGCGCGACCTGGATGAAGAGCGCGTGGTCTCCGGCCACTACGGCCAGCTGCGCCAGCAACGCATCAACCGGGTCTACAACAGCGACAACCAGTCGATCCGCTTCACCAGCGAGCGGCTGTTCGACCTGGAAGGCCACCTCACCGCCAGCGCCCGTTACCTGGTCAACCAGCCGGACCGCCGGCCGCTGCGCGAAGTGCTGCTGCTGACCGTGGACGGCGACCATTTCGTGCGCATTGAGAGCGGCTCGCGGGAACGCAACACCACCGAGTTACTGCGCCTGAGCAAACGGGCCCTGGCGGAATTCCGGGCCTTCCAGGCGTCCCACTAAGGCAGCGCTACCATCAACAGCAGCGGCAGCGTGAGAAACGACAGCAAGGTGGAAAACACCACCATCGCCGCCACCGTTTCCGGCCCCTGCCGGTAGGTCTGCGCCAACAGATAGTTGAACACCGCCACCGGCATGGTGGACTGAATCAGAATCACCCCGCGCAACACGCCTTCCACGCCGGCCAGCTCGCACACCAGCCAGGCGGCGCCGAACCCCAGCAGCAGCCGGGCCACGGCGAACACCAGACCGCCGCCGGCGTCGCGCACGCGCAGCTGCGACAGCGACACACCCAGGGTGATCAGCATCATCGGAATGGTCAGGTCGCCGATCAGCGCCACACTGTTCTGCAGCCAGGCCGGCAAGCGGATCTGAAACACCACCATCACCACGGCCACCACCACCGAAATCAGTATCGGGTGACGCAGCAGCCGCCACGACAGCCCCTCGCCGCTGACCACCGCCAGCCCCAGGGAAAACTGAATCACCGAGGTCAGCATCATCCAGGCCAGAGCCAGGGCCAGACCATGCTCGCCGAACGCCAGCAAGCACAACGGCAGGCCCATATTGCCGGTGTTGGGGAAGGTCAGCGCGGGCAGAAACACACGCACCGGGCGACCGCTGGCGCGTATCAGCAACCAGGCGGCCAGCCCGGTGAGCGCCATCACCGCCGCGAACAGGCCGGTGATGCGGGCCAGCGCCGCCAGGTCCAGATCGGACTGGCCCAGCGTCGCCACGATCAGGCACGGCGTCGCCACGGTGGTCACCAGCGCGCTCACCATGCGGGTGTCGAAGGGGCGCCCGGTGCGGCCCCAGAAATAGCCGACCCCGGCACAGGCCAGCACCGGTGCCATCACCGCCCAGATTTTCATTAGCATGGTAAGATCCCGCGTTCGGAGAAATCGTTTGCAGCGCGCCAGGCCGCGTAGTGTGAGGAGCCCGCCCAGCCATGTCCAACGGACCGTCCCACGCCGCCGGCGCCGATTTCGCGCCAATCACCCCGGCCCGTCTGCAGTGGCAGGACCACACCCCGGTGGCCACCGACTTCGACGACCCCTACTTCTCGCGCCACGACGGCCGTGCGGAAAGCGTTTACGTATTCCTCGACGGCAATCAACTGGACCAGCGCTTCGCCGCCCTCGCCGACGGCGACCGCTTCGTGATCGGCGAGACCGGCTTCGGCACCGGGCTTAACATGCTGCTGGCCGCGCAGCGTTTTCTGGCATTGGCGCCGGCCGGCGCCGGCCTGGAACTGTGGTCCGTGGAAAAGCATCCACTGGCCCGCGACGACCTGGCCCGCGCCCTGGCCCACTGGCCCGATCTGGGTGAGCCTGCCCACGCGCTGCTGGATCAGTATCCACCGGCCAGCCCCGGTTACCACCGGCTGCGGCTGGCGGACAACATTACCCTCACGCTGATGCTCGGCGACGCGGAAACCCTTTGGCGCCAGTGCCCCGCCAACGTGGACGCCTGGTTCCTGGACGGCTTCGCCCCCGCCCGCAACCCGGACATGTGGCGCCCGGACCTGTTCAGCGCCCTGGCCGCCCACAGCCGCCCCGGCGCCACCCTGGCCACCTTCACCGCCGCCGGCTTCGTGCGCCGGGGCCTGATCGACGCGGGCTTCGCCGTGCAGCGCCGCGACGGCTTCGGCGGCAAGCGCCACATGCTCGCCGGCCAGTTCGGCCAGCAACCCTGGCAGCCGGCGCGCGCGCGGCGCGGCCACGCCCTGGTGGCCGGCGCCGGCCTGGCCGGGGCCACCACCGCCCGCGCCCTGGCGGAACGGGGCTGGCGGGTCACCGTACTGGACCCGGCCGGCGTGGCCGCCGGCGCCTCCGGCAACCGCGCCGGGGTGGTCTACAGCACGCCCAGCGCCCACCTCACCGAACAGAACCGCTTCTACCAGCTCAGCTATGTGCACGCCCTGCGCTGGCTGCATCGCCACCGCTTCCCCGGGCCGGACCAGGGCCGCCTGAACGGCGTGCCCCAGCACTTCGTCGACGACAAACAGGCCGACAAGATCCGCGCCGCCCGCGACAGCGGCGCTTGGCCGGAAACATTGCTTAAGCCGCTGGGGGAACACGCCATGGAACTGGTGGGCGGTGGCTACCTGTCGCCACCGGCCTGGTGCCGGCAACTGCTGGACCACCCGGCCATCGAACTGCGCACCGCCGCCGTGAGCGATTTTCAGCCCGCCGCCGACGGGCAGCCGGTGCGGGTGCGGCTGAGCGACCACGAGGCAATCCAGGCGGACGCCCTGATCCTGGCCACCGCCGGCGCCGCCCGCGACCTGGCCGGCCTGGCGTGGCTGCCGCTAAAGACCATCCGTGGCCAGGTCAGCTACTGCCGCCCCACCACCGCCAGCGCCGACTGGCCGCGGGCGCAATGCCACGGCGGCTACCTGACGCCGCCGCTGGAGGGCCTGCATTGCGTGGGCGCCACCTTCGACCTGCACCACCTGGACCCGGCGCCCCGCGACAGCGACGACGACGCCAACCTGGCGCAACTGCGACAGCACCTGCCACAGGAGTGGCAAGAACTGGGCGGCGACGCCATCGAGGTGGTGGAGCGGCGCGTGGCGATGCGCTGCCAGAGTCTGGACTTCCTGCCCCTGGTGGGGGCGCTGCCGGACGCCACGGCCAACCCGCACACCGCCCTGCCCGGTCTATACTTGAACATCGCCCACGGCAGCCGGGGCATTACCGGCACGCCACTGTGCGCCGACCTGCTCGCCGACCAGCTCAGCCAACGCGCGCCGCCGGCGGACCGGGCACTGATCGCGGCCCTGGCGCCGGAGCGCTTCATCCTCCGAAAACGCAAAAAACAACCTGATTGGAGTCCGGTATGTTCCTGACCACCGCCCTGTACGCGGCGCTTGCCGCCCTGATTATTCTTGCCCTGGCCGCCAACGTGGTGCGCCTGCGGCTGCGCCACGGCGTGTCCCTGGGCGACGGCGGCCGCGGCGAGCTGAACCGCGCCATCCGCGCCCACGGCAACGCGGTGGAATACACCCCGGTGATTCTGATCCTGATGGCGCTGCTGGAAGGCAACAACGGCAACCACCTGGCGCTGCACGTCTACGGCTGCCTGCTGGTGGGCGGCCGGCTCGCCCACGCCTGGGGCCTCATGGGCGGCCCGGTGCGGGCGCGGCAGCTGGGCATCGTCAGCAACTGGGTGGCGCTGCTGGCCGGCGCCATCCATCTGCTGGTGATCGTGCTCGCCTGAACGGCGAGAGCTTTGTTGGGAGCCGGCTTGTGGGAGCGGGCCCTGCCCGCGAAAGGGTGGCGTTAGCCACCCGGCAGGATTCCAGAGAGGTGATTAGCGGCGTTGTTGAAAGGTCTCTGGGATCCTGCCGGCAAGCGGAGCTTGCCTTTCGCGGGCGGGGCCCGCTCCCACAAGGCCCGCTCCTACAAGCGGCCGAGCTGTTCGCGGGTGAAGATGGAGATGGTTTCGGTGGCGTCGTCGAACACCACCGAGGCCTGGCCGCGCCGCAACTGCTCGCGCACCTGCGCCACCTTGGTGTCGGTACCGATTTCCTGCTCGCCGTAATCGGTGCCGTCGCGGGTGACGAACTCCTCGATCAGGTTATCCAGCGTCTCCGGGGGGATCTCTTGCCAAGGAACAATCATAAAACCCAGTTGATAGTTGATAATTGAAAGTTGATAGCGAAACACCGTAACAGGAACGCATGGCGGTTATGGAGACGCCTGGCGTTCAGGATACGCGTTGTTTTCGCTGTCAACTATCCACTGTCAACTATCAACTAAACCATCGTGCCTTCCCGGGACCATTCGCAGCGCACCCGCAGGGGCTCGTCGGAGGGCTCGTGGTAGTCGTCGGCGCTGTCCCACATGAAGGTGTGGAAGCCGGCGAAATCGGTTTCCAGGTGCACCACCGCCCCCACCCAGTACATCTGTTTGAGCAGACGTTCGAACTTGGCGATCCAGTGCTCCCACTCGTACTCCACCGCCCGGTAGGACATGCCGAAGTGGATCACCTGGGTCTGGTAGCTGCCGCCGGAGGCCGGGTCGCCGGAGATCGCGAACATGTCCTGGCTGAGGAACGGCCAATGGTCTGACTCCGGTAAGGTGCGGATCGCGCGGCGGTTGTGAAAGCAGCTGGCCTGGCGCTGCTGCCGGTCACCGAACGGCAGATGCTTGATGCACCCGTAGACGATCGATTCGTTGTCCAATTCAAACCTCGTTGCAAAGATAACGCCCGTCAGCGTCCGCAGCGTTCCATCTGCACCGCGTAGCGGGTGGCCATGTCCTGGGCGCGCTGCGCCGAGCGTTTCATATAGGGCCGGCTTTTCCAGGTGCCGCGGGCGTAACCGCCGTGGCCGGCGTAGTAGGCCAGATACAGATGGTAGGCGTCGTTGCGCGCGATGCCGTTACGCACATGGCTCTGGTAATGGTACCAGCCGACGAAGTGCACCGCGTCGCTGAAGTCGTCCCGATCGGCGCCGCCGTGACCGGTTTCACGCCGGTACCAGTCCCAGGTGCCGTCCAGGGCTTGAGGATAGCCGTAGGCGCTGGAGGGACGTTTCCAGGGAATAAAGCCCAGCAGCTTGGTGCGCGGCGGGCGGGCGTCGGCCTGGAAACCGGATTCCTTGTAGATGGTGGCCATCAGAATCGCCACCGGCACGCCGAACTCTTTCTCGCTGCGCTTGGCGGCCTTGTACCAGTTGTTAAACCAGCCGCCTTTTTGGTCGAACACCGCGCAAACGTCGTCGATGTGGGTGGGCGTGGAGGCGCAGCCCCCCAATGCCAGAATCAAAGCCAGAACTGCGGCACGCATGGGCGACCTCGGGGTTTGGGTTTGAGTCATGGTAGCGGGTTGAGGGAAGGCTGCAAGCGATGGCTTACCGGACCCGGCCTTGTGGGAGCGGGCCTTGTGGGATCGGGCCCCGCCCGCGAAAGGCAAGCGCAACTTGCCGGCGGGATTCCAGAGAAGTTGTTGGTGCTGTCGTTAGCGAGGACTCTGGAATCCTGCGGGGCAACCTTTGCCGGGAGCTTCGCTCCCTTTCGCGGGCAAGGCCCGCTCCCACAAGAGCTCCGTTTCAGGGGCCTGGCCCGTTCCCAGCGTTGTTCAGTCGTCCAGCTTGATGCCGTGTTCGGCGAGGAAGCCGATAAATTCCTCCTCATCAATCACGTCGACATCGAGGCTGCGGGCCTTGTCGAGTTTGGAACCGGCGGACTCGCCGGCCACCACGCGGGCGGTCTTTCCGGAGACAGTGCCGGCCACCTTGGCGCCGAGAGCCTCCAGATGCTCCTTGGCCTCACTCCGGGTCAGGCGCGCCAGGGTACCGGTAAGCACCCAAGTCTGCCCTTCCAGCGGCCGCTCATCGGCTCCACCGGCGGGGGCTTTGGCGGCCAGACCGGCGGCATACTCTTCCGCCGTCCAAAGGCACTCTAGCCAATCATCGGCGCCCATACCTTCCTTAAGCTTCTCCAGCGTCGCGGCCTTGACGCCGGTGTCGGCGTCGCCCTCACCAGCGTCCACCGCCCGGACCAGCGCGTCCAGATGTCGGTAGTGGCGGCCCAGGGTTTCCAGCGTCTTGGTGCCCACGCCGCCAAGCGGCATGCCCAGCGTCTTGGCGCTGCTCAGGAAGTTGGCCAGGGTCAGGGTATCCACGAAGCGCCGGGACGGCGCGCCGCTGGACCGCGGCGTCACGCCGGCGGCGAGCAGCCCGTCGATCACCTTCTCGTTGTGTTCCTCGGCGAAGAAAGCAGCGATCGCCTTGGCTACTTCACCGCCCACGTCGGGCACCTGCAGGAACAGCAACAGCGGCGCCCGGCGAATGCTTTCCAGGTCGCCGAACGCTTCCGCCAAGGCCTTGGCGGTTTCCTCGCCGATCTGCAGGATGCCGAGCGCGAACAGGAAGCGGCTCAGCGGCATATCCTTGGAGGCTTCCAGGGCCTCGATGAGATTGGCGGCGGATTTCTCGCCCATGCGCTCCAGGCCGGCGATGTCCTCGGCTTTGAGGCTATAGAGGTCGGCGACGTTGCTAACCAGCCCCTGGTCCACCAGCAGATCCACCCGTTTGATGCTCAGGCCGTCGATGTCCATGGCGCGCCGGGAGGCGAAGTGCTTGATCGCCTCGCGCTGTTGGGCGCCGCAGATCAGGCCGCCGGTGCAGCGCGCCACCACACCGTCGTCGGCGCGCAGAATCTCGCTGCCACACACCGGGCACTCGGTGGGCAGAGTGATTTCCCCGGCGTTCTTCGGGCGCCGCTCCGGGACCGTACGCACCACCTTGGGAATTACGTCGCCGGCGCGGTAGATCACCACGCTGTCGCCAACGCGTATGTCCAGCCGGCGGATCTCATCGATGTTATGCAGGGTGGCGTTGCTGACCGTGACGCCGCCCACCTGCACCGGCTCCAGTTTGGCCACCGGGGTCAGCGCCCCGGTGCGGCCGACCTGCCAGTCCACGCCGTTGAGCACGGTGATTTCTTCCTGGGCCGGGAATTTGTGCGCCACCGCCCAGCGCGGCGCGCGGCTGACGAAGCCCAGGTCACGCTGCCAGTCGAGCCGGTCGACTTTGTAGACTACTCCGTCGATGTCGTAGCCCAAGTCGACGCGCCGCGCCATGATGTCCTGATAGAACGCCAGCATGGCGTCCGGGCCCTTGCAGACTGTCACTTCCTTATTGACGCGCAGGCCCCACTCGCGCACCCGGTCCAGCATGCCGGAGTGGGTGTCCTGCCAGTCCTCGCCGTCCAGTTGCGCCACCGAATAGGCGTAGAACTCCAGCGGCCGCTGCGCGGTGATACGTGAATCCAACTGGCGCAAACTGCCGGCGGCGGCGTTGCGGGGGTTGGCGAAGGTTTTCTGGCCGGCCTCTTCCTGGCGTTTATTGAGCCGGGCGAAGCCGTCGTGGGGCATCACCACCTCGCCGCGCACTTCCAGGCGGGCGGGCAGCTTGTCACCGCGCAGTTTGAGCCGCACTGACTTAATCGTGCGCACGTTAACGGTAATGTCCTCGCCGGTCTCACCGTCGCCCCGCGTGGCGGCGCGCGCCAGCTCGCCGTTTTCATAGAGCAGCGACACCGCCAGGCCGTCGAGCTTGGGCTCGGCCACATAGGACACCGGTCCACCCACATCCAGACGCTCGCGCACGCGCTGATCGAAGTCGCGCAGTTCCTGCTCGTCGAAGGCATTGCCCAGGCTCAGCATCGGCACGTCGTGGCGCACTTCGTCGAAGGCGTCCAGGGGCCGGTCGCCAACCCGTTGCGTGGGCGAGTCCGACGTCACCAGCTCCGGGTGTTCCGCTTCCAGCGCTTCCAGGCGACGGAACGCCCGGTCGTACTCGGCGTCCGGCACGGAGGGATCGTCCAGCACATAATAACGGTGCGACCAGTCATTGAGCTGGTCGCGGAGCGTTTTGATCTCTTCGGCGGGAGAAGTGTCTTTCTTCGAGGTCACTGTTGCCTGGTCCGTTGGTTAAAGCCGGGATGGGCGCTTGCCTTTGTGGGAGCGGGCCCTGCCCGCGAAAGGGCGCGAAGCGCCCGGCGGGATTGCAGAGGCTCTTCTAACGGCAGCACCCAAACATCCTCTCTGGAATCCTGCCGGCCGGCTTTGCCGGCCTTTCGCGGGCGGGGCCCGCTCCTACAAGGGGCCATTCAGGCCCCGTGGGAGACGCGCTGGCGGCGTTCGAATTCCTGTACGCGCTGGCGCAGGTGCTCCATGGTCTGCGGGGTGAGCACGCTGTGCTGCTCGTCCTTGAGGTCGCCGTCCATGCCTTCGGCGAGGCGGCGGCCGGCGGTGAGCATGCGCTCCAGGGAGGCGAGCGGGTCGCGGGGGCCGGGCAGCTTCATAAAGAAGGTGATGCCGGCGAACTGCTCGTCTTCCATGGTATCGATGTCGAAGGTGCCCGGCTCGACGGCGTTGGCCACCGAGAATTCCAGCTGCTCGCGGCCGTCCACGTCGCGGTGGCGGTGGAAGATGTGCATGTCGCCGTAGCGCAGGCCGTTTTCCAGCAGCAGGCGCAGCATGTCCTGGCCGTCGAAGCGCTCCGGGCGGCGGGCGATCAGGTGGAAGACAATCACTTCCAGTACCGGGCCCGGGTCTTTCGGTTGTGACTCCTGACGGGACGCGGACGGGCGCGGCGCGGACTGGCGAGTCCCGGATTGCTTGCGGCTTTCTTCGCGGCGCAGTTCTTCGCGCTGGGAGCCGGCGGACGGTTCGCGGGTGGCTTCGGGGCGGCGCGTCACCGGGCGGGCCGGCGGCTCGTGCACGTCGTCCGTGTCGGTGGCGCCGGAGGCGGCCGCCCCGGAGGTGGCGGCACCGGCTTTGGCCGAGCCGGCCACGTCGTCTTCCGGCGTGGCGGCGTCGTCGTCGCGGTTGTCGGCGTCGAACAGGGTTTGTTGTTCGGCCCGGCGGGCCGGCGGTTCGGGCGGCGCCTCGGCGGTATCCATCATGATCGGCGGGTCGGCGCGGTCGCCGTCCTGGTCGGCTTCATCGACACGGTCCATATCAATATGGCCCTGCTCGTCGCGGCTGCGCACGCGCGGGCGACCGATCAGTTCGTTGGGGTAGTCGTCGTCGCTGTCGTCGCCGGCCGCCGTGCCTTTGCCGAACCGGCGGTCGATGCGCATGCGCAACCGGCCGTGGCGTTCGCGGATCATGCGCCGCACGCCATCGGCAAGAATCAGGAGGATCAGAATAACCAGAATGCCGATCAATGTTTCCAGATTCAGGCCCATGTTGCCTCTTCCTTAGCTCGCGCCAGTTTCAGTAATCATTGGTCAGCCGCCGGCCACTGTCAAAACGCCGGCGGCGGCTTACATGGCCGCCAGCTCGGCGGCCTCTTCCACGTCCACGGACACCAGCCGCGAGACACCCGCTTCGTGCATGGTGACGCCCATCAGGGTACGCGCCATTTCCATGGCGATCTTGTTGTGGGTGATATAAATAAATTGCACACGCTCGGCCATTTCCGAGACCAGATTACAGAACCGGCCCACGTTGGCGTCGTCGAGCGGCGCGTCCACCTCATCGAGCAGACAGAACGGCGCCGGATTCAGTTCAAAAATACTGAACACCAGGGACAGCGCCGTGAGCGCCTTCTCGCCCCCGGACAGCAGGTGGATGGTGCTGTTGCGCTTGCCGGGGGGTCTGGCCATGATCGCCACGCCGGTGTCGAGCAGGTCGTCGCCGGTCAGCTCGAGATAGGCGTGCCCGCCGCCGAACACCTTCGGGAACAGCTCCTGGAGACCTTTGTTGATGCGGTCGAAGTATTCCTTGAAGCGGGTGCGGGTTTCCCGGTCGATCTTGCGGATGGCGTTTTCCAGCGTCTTGAGCGCGTCTTCCAGATCCTCGTTCTGCTGATCCAGATACTGTTTGCGCTCGGATTGTTGCTGGTATTCGTCGATGGCCGCCAGGTTGATCTGGCCGAGCCGGCCGATGCGCTGGGCGATCTGCTCCAGGTCGTCGGACCACTGTTTCTCGTCGGCATCCTCGGGCAGGTTGTTGAGCACCGTGTCGAGATCGAAGTGCTGCTCGCTGAGCTGCTCGGCCACGGTCTGGCGGCGGGTGCTCAAGTCCTGCCACTGCATGCGCTTGTTGTTGATCGCGTCGCGTACTTCCTGGGCCTGGCGCTCGTGCTGGCCACGGCGGCCTTCCAGGTCGCGCATCTGGTGTTCCACGTCTTCCAGCTGGCGGCGCGCTTCGATCAGCTGCTGCTCCGCTTCCAGGCGCTGCTCCAGCTTTTCTTCCAGCTGCTCCTGCAGCTCGATGCCCGGGTCGCCGTCGTCGCCGGCCTGCTCTTCCAGCTGCGCCTTGCGTTCGCGCAGGCTGGCCACCTGGGATTCCAGCCGCGCCAGGTTCTGGCGCAGGGCGTCCGCCTGGGTGCGCGCGCCCTGGGCGTCCATCGCCAGCTGGTGGGCGTGGTCGCGGTGCTGGCGCGCCTGCTGGCGGGCCTCGTCCAGGGCCATGCGGGTCTCGTCGCGGCGCGACAGTAAGGCCTCGCGCTCGCCGGAGTCCTGCTCCATGGCGTCCAGGGCTTCCTGCAGGACGGCGCGGGCTTCCTTGATCTGTTCCTGTTCCTGTTGCAGCTGGCCGCCGGCTTCGTCCAACTCCTTGCCGAGGCGCTCGCGGCGCATGGTGATCTGCTCCAGGCGCACCTGACGGGCGCTCACCTGGGCGTTCACCTCGCCCAGCTCACGGCTGATCCGCGATGCCTGGCGCTGCACTTCCTCGCGTTCTTCCTCCAGCTCGGCGACCTGCTCGCGGGTCTCTTCCAGCTTGGCCTTGAGTTCATCGACGCGCTGCTGGCCGCTGTCGATCAGCCCGGCCAGGCTTTCCAGTTCCCGGCGGCGCTCCAGCACCCCGGCTTCCTGGTCCTGTTCGCGGGCCACGGTGAGCCAGTCCGGCCCCAGCCAGATGCCGTCGCGGGTGACCACCGACTCACCGGCCTTCAACCGGCCGCGCAACGCCAGGGCGGCACCCAGGTCGTCGGCGGCGTAAACGCCCGCCAGCAGCCCTTCCGGCACCTGGCCGGTGACGTGGGAGCGCAGCAGATCGCCGGCGTCGCCGGAGGCCTGCACCGGGCTTTCGTGGACCAGCGCCACGCGGCCGTGGGTCAGGTCGCCGAGCCAATCACTGACTTGCTCCAGGCCATCCACGGACACCGCCTGCAGGGCGTCGCCGAGCACCGCTTCCACGGCGTTTTCCCAGCCCTCGGCCACTTCGATGCGGTCCGCCAGGCGCGGCCGCTGGTCCAGGTCGTGGCGTTCCAGCCAGTCACTGACCGCGCCGTCGTCGCCCATGGCGGCCTTTTGCAGGGCTTCCAGGGAGGTGTGGCGGTTCTTGTGGCTTTGCAGCTGGTCACGGGCCTCGTCCAGCTCGCGGCCGCGCTCGCCGTTGTCCCGGCGCAGCTGGTTAATCTGTTCCTGCAGGCTTTCGGCGCGCATTTCGCTTTCTTCGCGCTGCTCCTGGTACTCCGCCACCTGCTCTTCGAACTCGCGCATTTCCCGGGCCAGCGGCCCGGAATCCAGGGATTCCTGCTCCTTGCGCAGGCGCTCCATGCGCTCGCCCAGGCGCTCGATGGACTTCTCCAGGTGCTGGATGCGGGACTGCTCCACCTCCGCCTGGCGGCGTGACTCGCCGGCCTTGCTGTTGAAGGTTTCCCAGGCCTGCTGCCACTCCTGCATGGCGTCCTCGGCACGGGCCAGCGCCTCGGCGGAGGTTTCCTGCTGCTCGTGGGCCTCTTCCAGGCCCGGCTCCAGGGCCGCCAGCCGCTCGTCCAGCTCGGCGAGTTTTTCCGCGTCGGTGTTCTGGTGGGCGTCCGCCTCTTTCCAACTGGCGGTGACCTGATCCAGCTCCTCGAACAGCTGCTGCCGGCGCTCGCGCTGGTGCTGAATGCTCTGCTCCAGGCGCGCCACCTCGGCGCCCAGGGCGTAGAACTTCTGCTGCACCTGGTTGAAGCCTTCCTGGGCGTCGTTGTGCCCTTCGCGCAGCCGCTCGATCTCCGCGTCCACGTGGCGCTGCTCGGCGATGCGCGCCTCCATGGCCACTTCCAGTTCGGCGATGATCTGGTCCAGCTGCTTCACCTGGCCGTTCAGGCCACGCCAGCGCAGCGCCTTCAGCTGGGCGCTCTTGTGACGCTCTTCCTCTTTGAACTGCTTGTATTTTTCGGCGGCGGCGGCCTGGCGGCTGAGGCGCTCGATCTGACGCTCCAGCTCGTCGCGAATGTCGGTGAGCCGCTCCAGGTTCTCGCGGGTGCGGCGCATGCGGTTCTCGGTCTCGCGGCGCCGCGCCTTGTATTTGGAGATGCCCGCCGCTTCCTCGATGTAGACGCGCAGCTCTTCCGGCTTCGCCTCGATCAGCCGGGAAATCATCCCCTGCTCAATGATCGCGTAGCTGCGCGGGCCCAGGCCGGTGCCCAGGAAAATGTCGGAGATGTCCTTGCGGCGGCACTTGGTGCCGTTCAGGTAGTAGTTGGACTGGCCGTCCCGGGTCACCTGGCGCTTCACGGAGATTTCGTTGAACTTGCCGTACTCGCCGGTGACGGTGCCATCGGAATTATCGAACACCAGCTCAATGGAGGCCTGGGCCACCGGCTTGCGCGCATTGGAACCGTTGAAAATCACGTCCGCCATGGACTCACCGCGCAGGTGCTTGGCCGAGGACTCGCCCATCACCCAGCGCACCGCGTCGATGATGTTCGACTTGCCGCAGCCGTTGGGGCCCACCACGGCGGTCAGATTTTCCGGGAACGAGGCCGGCGTCGGGTCCACGAAGGACTTGAACCCGGCCAGCTTGATTGTTTTCAGTCTCATAATGCTCGCATGGCGACCGAGGCCGCTCCTAACCCAAAGCGCCCGCGACCCGGCGGGTCGCCGGCGGACGGTTCAAACGCGCTAGTCTAGCGGGAAGAGAGGGTGAATTCATCCACGGCGGGGGCGTTTTACGTGTCGTTACACGGGATCGGAGTACGGGTCGGTTCAGCCAAGGATCATCCGCACCGCATGCAGGGCCTGCTCACGGGTCTGCTCACCGGCCGCTTCGATGAATTCGGCGCCGCGGGCCCGGAAATCCACGGTGCGGATCTGCTGCGTGAGCACCACCCCGCTCGTCTCACCGCCGGTGACCGGGATTTCGAAGGCCGTGCCCCGGACCCGCGTGGTGATAGGCAGCACCCAGCACAGCCCGAAGGTTTCGTGGACAGCCTGTGGGGACACCACCAGCGCCGGGCGCTGCTTCGCTTGTTCATGCCCCGCCACCGGGTCGAAATTAAGACGGACGATGTCTCCCTTCCTTGGGATATAAGCCATCAGATTTCCTCGTTACCAACCGGATCACTGTCCAGCCACTGCCGGTCTTCCTCGGTCAGGGCCATCTTCTCCGGGGTGCAGGTCGCCAGCATTTCATCGAGCGTCGGCCCGCTGGGGCGCATCACCAGCGCGCCGTCACGGACCTCAAGCGCCAGCGTGCTGCCCGCGTCCAGACCCAGTTGCTCCATCAGCGCCTTGGGGAGACGGACCGCCGAGCTGTTACCCCACTTTCGGATTTGCACTTCCATCACGGTTACCTGAGAAGTGTGATTGACGCCACTACGGTACCAGCGCGGCACCGCAAAGTATATACTTTGGATATCCAATCAAAACCCATGGGAATCGTCCCGCCAGTGCTACACTGCGCGCTTTTCCCGACAGCAGGCCCTCCCGTGACCGATACCGACTTCGCTTCCCTCCCCCTTTCCGCGCCGACCCTGGCGACGCTGGCGTCGCTGGGCTTTTCGGAGATGACGCCGATCCAGGCGCAGAGCCTGCCGCTGATCCTGCAGGGGCGGGATGTGATCGCCCAGGCCAAGACCGGCTCGGGGAAGACGGCGGCGTTCGGGCTGGGCTTGCTGCACCCGTTGAACCCGCGCTTCTTCGGCTGTCAGGCGCTGGTGCTCTGCCCCACCCGCGAGCTGGCGGATCAGGTGGCGAAGGATCTGCGCCGGCTGGCGCGAGGGTCGGACAACGTGAAAGTGCTGACGCTGTGCGGTGGCGTGCCGATGGGGCCGCAGATCGGGTCGCTGGAGCACGGCGCCCAGGTGATCGTGGGCACGCCGGGGCGGGTGCAGAAGCATTTGAGCAAGGGCACGCTGTCGCTGGACGGGTTGAACACGCTGGTGCTGGACGAGGCGGACCGCATGCTGGATATGGGCTTCGTGGACAGCATCGCCGAAATCATCGGGCAGACGCCGGAGCGCCGGCAGACGCTGCTGTTCTCGGCCACCTACCCGGCCGGCATCGAGGAGTTGGCCGGGCGTTTCTTGCGCGACCCGGCGCGGATCGAGGTGGCCACTCAGCACGACGATCAGCAGATCGAGCAACGCTTCTACGAGGTGACGCCGGAGACCCGGCTGGAGGCGGTGACGCGGCTGCTCTACAGCCTGCGGCCCACGTCCTGCGTGGCGTTCTGCTTTACCAAGCAGCAATGCCAGGAGGTGGCGGACCATCTTGCCGCCAAGGGCGTGTCGGCGATGGCGCTGAACGGCGACCTGGACCAGCGCGACCGGGACCAGGTGCTGGGCATGTTCGCCAACCGCAGCCTGTCGGTACTGGTGGCCACGGACGTGGCGGCGCGCGGGTTGGATATCGCCTCGCTGGACCTGGTGATCAATGTGGAACTGGGCCGCGACCCGGAAACCCATATTCACCGCATCGGCCGCACCGGCCGGGCCGGTGAAAAGGGCCTGGCGGTAAGCCTGGTGGCGCCCAAGGAAATGCGCCGCGCGCTGGCGATCGAGGATCAACAGAAAGGGTCGATTCAGTGGCAGTCGCTGGACGAGATACGCCCCCATGTGGACCGCAGCCCGCTGCAGGCGCCCATGGCGACGCTGTGCATCGCCGCCGGCCGCAAGCAGAAGCTGCGCCCGGGGGATATTCTCGGCGCCCTGACCGGCGACGCCGGCCTGCCCGGCGCCCAGGTGGGCAAGATCACCCTGTTCGATAATCAGGCTTATGTGGCCGTGGAGCGCGCGATAGCCGATAAAGCGCTGCAACGCCTCAGCCAAGGCAAGATCAAGGGCCGCTCCCTCAGAGTGCGGGCCTTGTAGGAGCGGGCCCGCCCGCGAAAGGCAAGCAAAGCTTGCCGGCAGGATTCCAGAGACGCTGTTGGTGCTGTCGTTAGAAAGGCCTCTGGCATCCTGCCGGGAGCTCCGCTCCCTTTCGCGGGCTGGGCCCGCTCCTACAAGCCTGTTCGCGCTAGGCGTCGTCGGCGAGCTCGTGCACCCAGATCAGGGTGCCGGCGATCACGGCCACCGGCATGATCACCAGATTGACCAACGGCAGCATGGTCAGGCCGAGCACCACCGAGCCGAAGGTGAGCACCATCCAGCGCTTGGTCTTGAGCCGCTCCAGCATCACCGTGAACGGCACCTGGCGGTTGTCGGCGGCGAAATCGATGTACTGCATGCCGAGCAGCCAACCGGACCACAGGAACCAGACGGTGGAAGCGAGCACGTTGACCACTGGAATGAAGTAGATCACCAGCACCACGAACAGAATCAGCACCGCCCGCCACAGCCAGTACCAGGTCTTGCGCAGTTCCCGCTTGAACACCCGCACGGTCATCGCGGGGATCGATTCCTCCGGCATCGGCCGGCCGGTGACGCGGATATCCACCTTCTCTGCCAGAAAGCCCATGAAGGGCGCGGCGATCAACTGCACGCCCAGGGTGAAGACGCTGGCGAACAGGCCCAGCAGCACGATCCACACCAGCACCACGGCGGCGCCCACCAGAAAATCCACGGCCGGGTTCAGGAAACTCCAGCTGCCGCTGAATTCCCAGCCGTCGGCCAGGCCCGCCACCCAGCCGCCGATCCACTGGCCGAAGAAATAGTAGAGCCCGCCAAACACCAGCACGTTGAAGATCATCGGAATGATCACGTAGGGGCGCAGGCCCGGGCTTTTCGCCAGGGACAGGCCCTGTTTCAAATAATCGAGGGCGGCGGTGACTTGGGACACGGGGACCTCTGCAGTCGGCTTGCGGATGAAGCAGGGAGTGTAGCATCGCCACCGCGCCGCTCAATTCATCGCATAAAGGCTTCTTCGCGGAGCTTGTGAATCTGGTCGCGGACCGCGGCGGCCTGCTCGAACTCCAGGTTCTTGGCGTGCTTCATCATCTCCGCTTCCAGCTTCTCGATGTCCTTGGCCACCTGCGCCGGTGAGCGGGCCACGTAGGGCGCCTTGTCCTCGGCCACTTTGCGGGTGCGCTTGCGGTCGAACTGGCCGGCGCCGGTGGTGTAGGCGTCGTCCATGATGTCGCGGACCATCTTCTTCAGGCCCTGGGGCGTGATGCCCTGCTCCTTGTTATGCTCCAGCTGCTTCTCGCGGCGGCGCTCGGTCTCGTCGATGGCCCGGCGCATGGAGCCGGTGATCTTGTCGCCATAGAGAATCGCCCGGCCATTGAGATTCCGCGCGGCGCGGCCGATGGTCTGGATCAACGAGCGGTCGGAACGCAGGAAGCCCTCCTTGTCCGCGTCCAGGATCGCCACCAGCGCCACCTCGGGCATATCCAGGCCCTCACGCAGCAGGTTGATGCCCACCAGCACGTCGAACTTGCCCAGCCGCAGATCGCGGATGATCTCCACCCGCTCCACGGTGTCGATGTCCGAGTGCAGGTAACGCACTTTGACGCCGTTTTCATTGAGGTATTCGGTGAGGTCCTCGGCCATCCGCTTGGTCAGGGTGGTCACCAGAACCCGCTCGCCTTTTTCCACGCTCTCGCGCACCTCGCCGAGCAGGTCGTCCACCTGGCTGCCGGCGGGGCGTACTTCCAGGGCCGGGTCGATCAGGCCGGTGGGGCGCACCACCTGCTCCACCACCTGGCCGGCGTGGGCCTGCTCGTAGGGGCCCGGCGTGGCGGACACGAACACCATCTGCGGCGCCAGCCGTTCCCATTCCTCGAACTTCAGCGGCCGGTTATCCATCGCCGAGGGCAGCCGGAAGCCGAACTCCACCAGGGTTTCCTTGCGCGAGCGGTCGCCCTTGTACATGCCGCCCAGCTGCGGAATGGTGACGTGGGATTCGTCCACGATCAGCATCGCGTCCTCGGGCAGGTAGTCGAACAGCGTCGGCGGCGCCTCGCCGGGCTGGCGCCCGGAAAACAGCCGGGAGTAGTTCTCCACGCCGTTGCAGTAGCCCAGCTCCTGCAGCATCTCGATGTCGAAACGGGTGCGCTGCTCCAGCCGCTGGGCCTCCACCAGCTTGTTGTTCTCCTTGAGCTGCTTGAGGCGGTCTTCCAGCTCCACCTTGATCATCTCAATGGCCGCCAGCACCGTGTCCCGGGGCGTCACATAGTGGCTCTTCGGGTAGATGGTGATGCGCCCCACCCGCTTGATCACCTCGCCGGTGAGCGGATCGAAGATGCTGATGTCCTCGATCTCGTCATCGAACAGCTCGATGCGCACCGCCTCTTTCTCTTCCTCGGCGGGGAAAATATCGATCACGTCGCCGCGCACCCGGTAGGTGGCGCGGCGGAAATCCATCTCGTTGCGGGTGTACTGCAGCTCCGCCAGCCGGCGCAGCAGGTCGCGCTGGTCGATGTGGTCGCCGCGCACCAGGTGCAGCACCATAGCGTGGTAGCTGGCCGGGTCACCCAGGCCGTAGATCGCCGACACCGTGGCCACGATAATGGTGTCGCGGCGCTCCAGAATCGCCTTGGTGGCGGACAGCCGCATCTGCTCGATGTGCTCGTTCACCGAGGCGTCCTTCTCAATGAAGGTGTCCGAGCTGGGCACGTAGGCTTCCGGCTGGTAGTAGTCGTAATAGGAAACGAAGTACTCCACCGCGTTCTCCGGGAAGAACTCCTTGAACTCACCGTAGAGCTGGGCGGCCAGGGTTTTGTTGGGCGCCAGGATGATGGTGGGGCGCTGAATCTCCTGGATCACATTGGCCATGGTGAAGGTCTTGCCGGAACCGGTCACACCGAGCAGCGTCTGGTGGCCGAGGCCGTCACCGATACCCTCGATCAGGCCGGCGATGGCGGCGGGCTGGTCGCCGGCCGGCTGGTAGTCGGAATGCAGTTTGAACGCGGTGTCTGACATGATTCCTGGTCCCGAATGCGTTAGTATTGGCCTCCCCTACCCGCGCCCACGGCGCGGCCCGAACTCATTAGAGAAATGAGGAGTGCATGTCCGATATCAACCTCTCCGACCGCGTACAACGCATCAAACCGTCCCCCACTCTGGCGATTACTTCCAAAGCAGCGGAATTACGGGCCCAGGGTAAGGACATCATTGGATTGGGTGCGGGCGAGCCGGACTTCGATACGCCGGATCATATCAAACAGGCCGCCATTGAGGCGATCAACGCCGGTAAAACCAAGTATACCCCGGTGGACGGCACTCCCGGTCTCAAGAAGGCCGTGATCGACAAGTTCAAGCGCGAGAACGGCCTGGACTACGAAGCCGGCCAGATCCTGGTCTCCAGCGGCGGCAAGCAGAGCTTCTTCAACATGGCCCTGGCGCTGCTCAACGACGGCGACGAAGCGATCATCCCGGCCCCCTACTGGGTCAGCTACCCGGACATGGTGAAAGTGGCCGGCGGCGTTCCCGTGGTGCTGGAAACCGACCTGGACAGCCGTTTCAAGATCACCCCGCAGCAGCTGGAACAGGCGATCACGCCGAAAACCCGCCTGTTCGTGATCAACAGCCCCTCCAACCCGTCCGGCATGGCCTACTCCAAAGAGGAACTGGCCGCCCTGGGCGAGGTGCTGAAGAAGCACCCGGACATCGTCATCGCCACCGACGACATGTACGAGCACATCCTGTGGACCGGCCAGCCGTTCGTGAACATCGTCAACGCCTGCCCGGAGCTGTACGACCGCACCGTGGTCATGAACGGCGTCTCCAAGGCCTACTCCATGACCGGCTGGCGGATCGGCTACGCCGGCGGCCCGCAGAAGTTGATCGCGGCGATGAAGAAGGTGCAGAGCCAGAGCACCTCCAACCCGGCCTCGATCAGCCAGGCCGCCGCCGAAGCGGCGCTGTCCGGCGACCAGCAGTGCGTGAAGGACATGGTCAAGGCCTTCAAGGAACGCCACGACTATGTGGTGGACGCGCTCAACAAACTGCCCGGCGTCACCTGCGCGCCCAGTGACGGCACCTTCTATGCGTTCCCGGACTTCTCCGGCGCCATCGCCGAGATGGACGGCGTGGAAAGCTGCACCGACCTGGCCGCGCAGCTGCTGGAAACCGCCGAAGTGGCCCTGGTACCCGGTTCCGCCTTCGGCGCCCCGGGCTGCCTGCGCCTGTCCTTCGCGGTGGGCATGGACACGCTGGTGGAAGCAATCAGCCGTATCGAGAAAGCACTGAGCAAATAAGCAGCAAACAGGCCCCGGGGAGGTTGACGCCCCCCGGGACCGACACTAAGATACGCGCCTTAAGTTATTCCGCCTTAGCTCAGTTGGTAGAGCAGCTGACTGTTAATCAGCATGTCGCTGGTTCGAGCCCAGCAGGCGGAGCCAAACAGAAAAAGGGCCTACCCACCGGGTAGGCCCTTTTTTGTTTGGCCAATGCCTGTTAAAAGTCCGTAGGAGCGGGCCCCGCCCGCGAAAGGGTGGCAATAGCCGCCCGGCAGGATCCCAGAGCCCCCTACCGCCCCCCAAACACCGGATCCCGCTTCTCCGCGAAGGCCGCCAGGCCCTCGCGGAAATCCTCGCTCTTGGCGTACGACGCAAAGGCCCCGATCTCCGCCCTCAGACCCTGTGACACCGGCACCCCCCGGCTCTGCCGCATCAACTGCTTCATCACCACCAGGCCCCTCGGACTGCGCTGGCACAGCGTGCGCGCCAGCTCACGCACCGCATCGTAAAGCTCTGCCTGGGGCACCACCCGGTTGATCAGACCCCGCTCGCACAGAGTCTCCGCGGGGTACAACGACCCGGAAAACAGCATCTCGCTGGCCCAGCCCGGCGACACCCGGGCCGGCAGGCGCACCGAGGAGCCGCCGGCGGGAATCACACCGTACTTGGCGTGGCCATCGCCGATCCTGGCGGTATCCGCCGCGTACAGAATGTCGCAACAGAGCAGCAGCTCCAGGCCGCCCGCTACGGCAACGCCGTTGACCGCCGCGATCACCGGCATCGGCAGACTTTCCACCAGGTTGAAAACGGCCTGGGCGTACTCAAGCCGGGCCAGGAACCGGTTGTACTGCTGCGCGTCGATATCGCTCTTGAATCCGGCCAGGTCGCCGCCCGCCGAGAACGCCTTGCCCTCGCCGGTGACAATCACACACCGCACCTCCGGGTTGGCGGCCACCTGGCGCACCGCGTCTTCCAGCTCTTCCAGCAAAGGCATGGACAGAGCGTTCATGGTCGACGGGCTGTTCAGTACGATCCAGCAAAACGGCGCCTCGATCTCCACGCGCACCAGTGAAACCGTCATTCTCGTCTCCGTTGTTATCTGATTACCGATGCCGCCATTAAGCGGTATGGCACCGCCCGGAACAATGTCACAAGCCCCCACGATAGCGCCTCATCGCTGTGATAGACTCACACCACATTCGATCACGCGGGGCCCCGCCCATGGATCAACGCACAGCCCAGGCCGCGGGGGACAGCGGCGCGTTTTACCGGCGCATCATCGCCGAGCTCGAGCAGGGCCAGAGCGCCGCCGGCCTCTCCCACCTGGTGAGCGAGGTGGACGCCCTGGCCGTGGGCGCCGAGGAAAAGAAAGCCCTGCTCGCCAGCCTCAACCAGTCCATTGATCTGGCCCGCCGCATTGAACAGTACCGGCTCAATGAACGGGCCCTGCGGGCGGTGTCGGAGAGCGCCAAGTCGCTCACCGAGCTCAAGGACCTGGACGCGGTGCTCAACGGCATCGTGATGCGCGGCCGGGAACTGCTGGGTAGCGATCTCGCCTGGCTGGCCATGCAGCAGGACGACGTGGTGCGGCTGGTGGCCATCGACGGCGGCCACACCGAATACATCAAGCACATGGGGGTCAGGGGCAACGCCGGCATCGCCGGCTACGTCAGCCATTCCAAGTCCACCTTCACCACCCAGGACTACCTCAACGACCCGCACTTCAATCATGACGCCGAGGTGGACCGGGCGATTCGCGCGGAGGGTCTGGTCTCGGTGGTGGCCGCGCCGATCCTGTCCGGCGAACAGGTGATCGGTATCCTGATCGTCGCCGACCGCTACAAGCGCGTGCACCAGCCCTGGGAGGTGTCGATTCTGGTGGCGCTCTCCGCCCACGCCTCGGTGGCCATCGGCAACGCCCGCTTTTTCCAGCAGAAGCAGAGAGCCATTCAGGACACCGAGGGCGCCAACCGCGACCTCAAGGACAAAATCGACGTGCTGGAATTCGCCGCCGACGCCCACGAAAAACTCACCGCCCTGCTCGCCCGGGGCAGCAGCCAGCAGCAGATGGTGGCGCTGGTCACCGAGCTGCTGGACGGGCCGGCGGCGTTTCTCGACCCTTCCGGCCAGGTGCTCCGCGCCACCGCCCGCGCCCAGGACGCGACCCCCTTCGCCCGGCCGGTATCGGCGCCGGTGCTGTCGGCGGTGGAAGACAGCCGCTACCGGGGCAAGTCCGTGCGTGTGGAACAGCAAGCGGCCGATCCGCTCTACGTGATGGCGGTTTCCAGCGGCGACGACCATATCGGTTCATTGCTGGTGGCCACCCGGGAGACGCTTTCCGAAGACCGCATCCGCATCTTCGAGCACTGTTCGGCGGCCATCGCGGTGCTGGCGCTGCTGGATGAAAAGAAGGCCGCGTCCAGTCTGCGCGACATCCAGGAAACCGTGGAAGCACTCCTGGAAGCGTCGGAACTGGAAAGCGGCTCCGCCCAGGCCGGTGCGCTCAAGCTGGGCCTGGATGTGTCCCGGCCACTGGTGTGCCTGCTGATCGCCGTGGACAAATCCAAGCTCCACTATGTCACCAAGCGGCTGATGGCCGGCCTGCGGCCATTCAAAAAGCTGGCCGCCCAGGTGGACGACGGCATTGTCCTGCTGGTGGACAGTGCCGACCCGGAGAGAGTGCGCAACGCGCTGGAAAAGCTGATCTTTCGGGATCTGGGGCTGCCGGCACTGATCTGCCTGTCACCCGCCATCGACGACGTGACGGCGCTGCCCGGCCATTACCACCAATCCCGGCAGGCGATGCGGGTGGCGCGCAAACTGGGCCGCCACACCGGCAGCATTCAAGAGCAGGCGTACTACCTGTACGACACGGTGTTCGCCCACCGGGATGCCGCCGACATCCAGCGCTTCCTGGACGCCACCATCGGCGCTCTGATCGACCACGATGCCGAGCGCAACGCCAGCCTGTGCACCACCCTGCGGGTGTTCCTGGACCTGCACCAGAACGCGCGCGCCACCGCCAAGGCGCTCAACGTGCACGTCAACACGGTACACAACCGGCTGGAGACCATCGGCGAACGGATCGGCGACTGGCAGAACAGTAACCGATCCCTGGAACTGCACCTGGCCCTGCGGCTGCAGGCGTTACGGGCGGTGCCCTGAGCCCGGCGGGCTCAGGACAACACCCCGGGCAGCCACAGCGCCAGCGACGGAATCAGCGCGATCAGCGTCAGGCCGAACAGGATCACCAGCACATAGGGCACCACCGACTGGTAGATGTCGCCCATGGTCACGCCGTCCGGCGCCGCCCCTTTCAGGTAGAACAGATTGAACCCGAACGGCGGCGTCATATAGCCCACCTCCATCATGATGATGAACAGAATCCCGAACCACACCGGATCGAAGCCGAAGTGATTCACGATCGGCATGAACACCGGCAAGGTGATCAGCATGATGCCGATGGGATCCAGGAACATGCCCATCAGAAACACAATGCCGAGCATCACCACCAGCGCGCCCAAGGCGCCGCCGGGAATGTGCATCACCAGCCCTTCGATCAGTTCCTGGGCGCCCATGGCGCTGTAGGCGGTGGAAAACACATGGGCGCCGATGAAGATCCACATGATCATGGCGCTGATGCCGAGGGTACGGACCACCGCCTCATGCAGCATGCTGAAGCGGAAAGTGCCGTGCACCACCGCGGAGATCAGCGCGCCGAGCACGCCGATAGCGGCGGCCTCGGTGGGCGTGGCGATGCCGCTGAGGATAGAGCCCAGCACCATGGCGACGATCATCACCGGCAGAGTCACCGCCTTCACCGAGGCGAATTTTTCCGGCCAGCTGGCCCGTTCGGACTTGGCCAGGGCCGGCCCCAGCTGCGGCTGGATAAAGCAGCGCACCGCGATATACAGCCCCACCAGCACCGCCAGCAACACACCGGGCACGATACCGGCGGCGAACAGATCGCCCACCGACACGCCGGTGTTCATGGAATAGATGATCATCACCACACTGGGCGGAATCAGAATGCCCAGGCCGCCACCGGCGTTAATACAACCCAGCGCCATTTTCTTGTCGTAGCCGCGCTCGATCATCGCCGGCAGCGCCACCGTGGCCATCGCCACCACCGCCGCGCCGCTGATGCCCACCATGGCGGCGAACACCGTGCAGATGATCACCGTGCCGATCGCCAGGCCGCCGCGCAGGCCGCCCATCCACAGGTGCATCATCCGGTACAACGCCTGGGCCAGCCCGGTGCGTTCCAGTATCAACGCCATCAGAACAAACAACGGCACCGAAATCAGCGTGAAGCTGTTCATGGTGCTCCAGACCCGGCTGGACACCATATAGAAGCCGTCCACGCCCCAGGTGAAGTACAGGAAAATCGCCGACACGCCGCCGAGCACGAACGCCAGCGGCACACCCAGAAAAACGAACAGCAACAGCGAGCCGAAGAACAGCGCGGTCAATATTTCCGGGCTCATGCGTCCCCCTCCCCGCTCCGGTCCGCCGCCGGCTCCGCGCCGAACAGAACCGGCAGTTGGTCGAGAATGCCGGCGATCCCTTGCAGCAGAATCAGGGCGGCACCAATCGGAATGGTCAACTTCAGCGGCCACACCGGCGGGTTCCAGGCCGAGCTGGAGGTCTCCAGCATGTCGATGGAATTCGACGCCATGGTCCAGCCTTCCATCAGCAGCACGCTGATAAAGGCGAAAAAAAGAAACGACGTAAGAATATGGGTCAGCGCCTGGGCGCGGGGCGTCAACCGGTTATAAAAAAGATCCACGTTGACGTGGCCTTTGTTGGCCAGCAGGTAGCCGCCGGACAACATCACATAGGCACCAAACATCAGCTGGGTGAATTCCGTGGCCCAGGTGGTGGGCGCCGAGAACAGATAGCGCGCGGTAATCTCGTAGAGCAGAATCACGAACATCAGCAACACCAGATAGCCGATCAGCCAGACACCCAGACGGTCGTTCAGCCGTGTGATAAAAACGGAAAAATGCTTGAGCAGCGTCACATCGCCTCCAAGGAAAAGGCCGGCCTTGGCCGGCCTCCGGTTGATCAGTCAATGCGACCGAGCGATCTGAGGAACTGGTCCAGACGCTTCACCGCTTCGGCGGCGTTATCGCTTTTCTTGGCTTCTTCCTTGCGGATTTTCTCACCCACCGCCCACATGCGGTCCTGAACTTCCTGGGGCAGCTCGATCACTTCCACGCCCTGGGTTTCTTTAAGCTTCTTGAGCATCACGGTTTCCTGGTACAGGTACTCGTTGGTGCGGTCCAGGAAGTGCTCGTTGAGGGTCTCGACGACGATGTTGCGGATGTCTTCCGGCAGCGCGTTAAGCGCTTTCTGGTTAATAATGAAGGCTTCCACGCCGCCAATGCCCAGCGCCGGACGCACGTGGTACTTGGCCACTTCATAGAGGCTCAGCGCGTTGGCTTCCTGGGCGGCGCCCCAATGGGCGCCGTCGACAACACCGGTGGACAGGGCCTGGTAGATCTCCGGGCCCGGCACATAGGTGGCCGCCGCGCCCACTTCGGACACAAAGCTCTGCAGCAGACCGGCGGAGCGGATCTTCAGGCTGTCGAAATCATCCATCGATTCGACACGCTTCTTCAGCACCATCTCGGTGGGGTACAGCTTGTCGGTGAAGTACTGGATGCCGTGCTCCGCGGCTTCCTCGCGAATCAGCGATTCGAAGCCCAGATGGGTCCAGAAATACTGCGCTTCCCAGACGTTCTGGAACGCGCCGGGGACCGAGAACGCCAGGCCGGCGGTGGGAATGTAGCTCATCAGGTACGCCGGCGAGGTGTAGCCGATTTCAATCACACCGCGTTTTACCGCCGGGAAAATCTCGGTGGCGCCAAACAGCGAACCGGCCGCGTGCAGCTTGATGTTCAGGCGGCCGTCGGTGCGCTCGTAGAGCTTTTCCTTCACCGCCACCACGCTGTCCTGCCAGGAGCCGCTGCCGGTGGGCAGGTGCGCCTGCAGAGTCCATTCAATCACCTCTTTATCGGTGTCCTCGGCGAGCACCGCCGCCGGAGCGGTGAGCGCCACCGCGGCCAGGGTGGAACGCAATAGCTTGAGTACGTTGTTGTTTAATTTCATGGTTATAGCTCCAGTTCTTTTGTTATCGGATTCAACGGTTGGACGGTTGCGCCGCCAGGCGCTGTTGATGCTCGGCGGCGAGCTCCCTCAACTTCGGTTTGAAAATCTTGCCGACCCCGGTCACCGGTATCTCGTCGAGCACGAAAACGTGTTTCGGCTTCGCCGGCGGTTCATGCACATGGTCTTTCATGTATTGGTGAAACGACGCCAGATCGAAGTGCTCCGGGTCGCTCACGGCAAGGAAGATCACCGGCACCTCGCCGGCATAGTCATCCGGCATGCCCACCGCCGCGCTCACCAGCACGTCCGGATGGGCGTTGGCCACCTCTTCGATGGCCAGCGGATCGATATTATGGCCACTGCGGATAATCAGATCCTTTTCCCGGCCGGTGAGATGCAGATACTGGTTGTCGTCCAGGTACCCCACATCGCCGGTGACCAGAAAGCCGTCGTCGGTGAAGGCCTCCCGGGTGTGCGCCGGATCCAGATAGCCCGCCACCACCTGGGCGCCCTTGACCAGCACCGAACCGATCTCGCCGGGCGGGCAATCAACGTGCTCGTTCTCCTGACCCAGTGGGCGCACCTTCAACACGCTGAACGGCCCGCGCAGACCCACGCTGCCGCGCACATGGGCGCCGTGCAGCGGCGTGGCGGCAATCGCCGCCACCGTCTCCGTCATGCCGTACTGTTCCAGCAACGGCACGCCGGCGCATTGCTCGAAACGGCGGGCGTCGGACCGGGTCAGCGAGGCGCCGCCGGTGAGCACGAAACGCAGCGTGGACAGGTCCCGCCCGGCCACCGGCACATCCGCGATGGCGCCGATGGTGGTCGGTACGCCGCCCATCACCGTGGCGCCGTAATGCTCCACCAGCGCCCAGATATTTTTCACGATGCCCGGGTTGCGGAAACCGTCCGGCGACAGCATCACCAGATGACCGGCCGCCGCCAGCACGCTCAACCCCACCGTCGACGTGCCGCCGACATGGAACAGGGGAAAGCCGTTCAGCCCCACGTCGGTCTCGGACAGATCAAACGCCTGACTCAGGCACCAGGCAGCATGAATCTGATTGCGGTGAGTCTGCGGCACCAGCTTCGGCACGCCGGTGGTACCGCCGGTGTGGAACAGCGCCGCCCGGTCGTCCGGGCCCGGCAGGGCAAACTGCAGGCTATCGCCGTCGACCCGCTGCCATTCCTCCGCGAAGGAACGGTAGACCGACCGGTCCAGCGTCTCCGGTACCTCACCGATCACCAGCACGGTGCGCAACGACGGCGTCGCCGCGACGACCGCCTGTACTTTCTTCCAGATCTCGGTGTCCAGATCCGGCCCTGAACACACCAGGATTTCCGCCTTCTCGGCGTTCAACAGCGTGGCGATCACATCGGCGCTGAGCAGATAATTAATACAGTTGGCGACACCCGCCACCTCCGCGCCCCAGATCAGCGCGGGGATCTCAGGATGGGTGCGGGAAAGAAGGGAAATCACGGTGCCGCGTTCGGCGCCCAGGCGCGAAAACAGGTTCGCCGCCCGGGTCACGTCGGCGAGCAACTGCGTATGGGTGCGGGTGGCCGCCGGCTCGCCGGGGTCCGCCGACCGCAGCACCGTCAGGGCCGGGCGGTCGCCGTGCAGGGCCGCGTTCGCCGCCAGCACCTCATAGAGGTTCCGTGACGGAATCAGCGTCTCATAGACCTGCTGCTCCAGGGCTTCGATGTCCTGGACAGTGCGAATCGTGGTGGTGGCTCGTGTGGTTTTAGGCGTGGTCATGGCTCTGCCGTTGTTATTCGGATCAAAGCCAGTTTGAGATCACGGCCGCGCCGCCACAATGTGATAAAACCACAACTTATTTATTATTTTCTGTTCTTGAAACACATCAAAGCAACCAGGCCGGCTCCTTCTTCAGCAGCCCGAGTCACCAGAAGGTCACAATTCAGCCCTATCGTGCTCTCTTCTCAATTTCGGGCGCCCGCCCTTTTCGTTTGGAGAGTTATCCATGCACCTTCGCGCTGATTTCCCTGTTTCCCGCCGTCTGCGGTGGTCCCTGTTGGCCTGCGCCGTGGCCCTGAGTGCCTGCGGCGGCGACAGCGACAACGACCCGGTGAGCGGCGGCGACCCGCAAACGCCGCCGGTGGCGCAAACCGGCGCCTGGACCCTCGGCGATCTGCACGTCCACACCTACCAGTCCGACGACGCCCAGGTGTCCCTGGAAAGCGTGCTCGACGACGGCTTCGAACGCTATGACCTGGACTGGATGGCGCTCTCCAACCACCTGCGCCTGTCCGGCCGCGACCACACCGGCGCCTCGCTGCAGGGCGGCAGCATTCCGTTCTCCCAGGGGCTGGTGGATTTCGAGAAGCCCTATGTGGAGCAGGCCCAGGCCGAGGGCCGCTACGCCGACAAGACCATCTTCTCCACGGTGGAATGGGACATGCCCAGCCACGACCACGTGAACATCGGCATCGGCATGGAAGCCCCCTACGGCGAGGACAGCCTGCGCGCCGTGGCGGCGTTCGAGTATCTGTTCACCAACCGGGACCCGGCCCTGTTCGATCCGGCCCTGGTGGCGTCCCTTGAGGACGAGACCCGCGCCCACCAGACCCACGAAGATTCCATGAAGGCTTTGGCATGGCTGCGTGACAACCACCCGGACAGCTACATGCTGCTCAACCACCCCAACCGCTACATGAACAAATACACCACCGCCCAGCTGCGCGAAATGCACGACCTGGCGCCGGAAATCTTCTTCAGCATCGAAGGCATGGTGGGCAACCAGATGGAGCCGGACCGCGGCGGTTACGTGGAAGCCTACAACGACGCCAACCTGACCTCGCGCACCTACGGCGGCACCGACTACATCGTCTCCAAGCTGGGCGGCCCCTGGGACGCGCTGCTCGGCGAAGGCCGCCGGATCTGGAACGTGGCCAATTCCGACTACCACTTCACCACCGCCCAGGGCCGCTACAGCAGCGGCTACGCGCCGGGTGAATACGCCAAGACCTACGTGTGGCTGGAAGACGACGCCCGCGCCCCGGCGGACCTGCTGGCGGCATTCCGCGGCGGCCGGCTGTTCGGGGTGTTCGGCGATCTGATCGACGCGCTGGAATTCAAGGCCCAGGGCCAGAATGAATTGGTAAACATGGGCGGCGAGCTGCTGGCCGGGCAAGGCGAGCAGGTCACCGTGACCATTCGCTTCCGCAGCCCGGAGCGCAACAACTACGAGTACCCGCTGGAAAGCGGCCATCTGGTGAACGCGCGCCCGGTGGTGGACCACGTGGACCTGATCGTCGGCGACGTGGGCGAGCCGGCCCGGCCCGGCACCGAGCAGTACCAGTCCTCCGAGAACGCCACCACCCGGGTGCTGGCGCGCTTCAACAGCAACGACTGGAGCATCGATAAAGACGGCTTCGCGGAGATCACCCACACCCTCACCGTCACCGGCGACCAGTACCTGCGTCTGCGCGGCACCAACGTGAGTGTGGAAACCGCGGGCGAAACCGTGGACGGTGAACCGCTGCCGGATCAAAAGGTGGATTTCGCCAACGACGCCGCGCGCTTTGACGCGATTAACGCGCGTAACTATAACGATCTGTGGTTCTATTCGAACCCGATCTTTGTGAGTTTGGTGGAGTAAGCTCAGCCGCGATAACCGTTCGGGTTTTCGCTTTGCCAGCGCCAGTGGTCGGCGCACATGGTGCCGATGCCGCGCTTCGCCTCCCAGCCCAGCACCTTCTTGGCGTGGGCCGGGTCGGCGTAGCAGGACGCCACGTCGCCGGGCCGCCGCTCGGCGATCTGGTAGCGCACTTCGCGGCCGGAGGCGGCGGCGAAGGCGCGCACCATCTCCAGCACGCTGTAGCCGCGCCCGGTGCCCAGGTTGGTGGTGATCAGGCCGCCGTCCCGGGCCAGGGCCTCCAGCGCCGCCAGATGCCCTTCCGCCAGATCCATGACGTGAATGTAATCACGCACCCCGGTACCGTCCGGGGTGTTGTAGTCGTCGCCGAACACCCGCAGTTGTTCCCGCTGGCCCACCGCCACCTGCGCCACGTAGGGCATCAGGTTGTTGGGCTCGCCGTTGGGGTCTTCGCCGATGCGGCCGCTCTCGTGGGCGCCCACCGGATTGAAATAGCGCAGCAGCGCCACCGACCAGCGCGGGTCGGCGCGGTGCAGGTCACGCAGCATGTCCTCAATGTGCAGCTTGGTGGCGCCGTAGGGGTTGGTGGCGCTGAGCGGAAAGTCTTCGCGGATCGGCACCGAGGCCGGGTCGCCGTACACCGTGGCCGAGGAGCTGAACACCAGGTTGCGCACCCCGGCCCGGTCCATCGCCTCCAGCAGCCGCAGTGAGCCGGTCACGTTGCAGTCGTAGTAGCGCAGCGGCTGGGCCACGGATTCGCCCACCGCCTTGAGCCCGGCGAAATGGATCACCGAACCGATAGCGTGCTCCTGGAACAGGCGGTCGAGCAGCGCCGTGTCGCGGATATCCCCTTCCACGAACTCGGCACTTTTGCCGGTGATCGCCGCCACCCGCTCGAGCCCTTCGCGGCTGCTGTTGCTCAGGTTATCGAGCACCAGCACCCGGCGCCCGGCTTCCAGCAATAACAGCACCGTGTGCGAGCCGATGTACCCGGCGCCGCCGGTGACCAGAACCGTATCCATTGCGCGTCCTTCTCGCTTTCAAATGTAAGGCCATTGTAGGCGGATTGGTGGCTCGACTGGTAGGAGCGGGCCCTGCCCGCGAAAGGGAGCGCAGCTCCCGGCAGGATCCCAGAGGCCTTTCTAAAGGCAGTACAAACAACCTCTCTGGAATCCTGCCGGCAAGCTTTGCTTGCCTTTCGCGGGCAGGGCCCGCTCCCACAAGAGCCCGCTCCTACAAGTCGGCGTGGGCGAAAAAGTCGGCGGCGGGGCCGGGGTGGCGGCTGAGCAGACCGAGCAGGCGGGCGGCGGCCAGGGTGGCGTCGCCGAAACCGTAGCATTCCTCGCCGAAGAACAGCGGGCTGCCGGCACCGCCGGCCTTGAGCATCAGATCCGGGTAGATCAGCTCGCCATCGGGCAGCACCACGCCCAGGCGGTCGCCGTCGCCGTCGAACGCCAGGCCCAGGTCCGCGTTGACGTCGCGCACCGTCACCCGCAGGTCGTGCAGGGTGTCCGGGTCCGCCGGGTCCGGCGCGTGGTTGGGGAAGCGCCCGTCCACCTCGAGGAACAACGGCACCACGTCGCAGCCCATCAGCATCAGCGCCTCCGGGGCGGCCACCGCGGCGGCGCCGTTGCCGCAGTCCACCACCACTTTCATCGGCCGGCTCAGCTCGTGGCGGCGCTGCATGGCGTTAAGATAGGCGGGCAGTACGTCGCGATGTTCATAATCGCCGGCGCCGTCGCTGAAGTGGCGCTGGCGGATACGCTCACGCAGCGCCGCCAGCCCGGCACCGCCCACAGCGGCCCCGCCGAGTACGAACTTGAAACCATTGAAGTCGGCGGGATGGTGGCTGCCGGTCACCATCACCCCGGCGTCCGCATCCTGATAATGGTGGGTGGCGAAATACAGCACCGGCGTGGGCACCAGGCCCAGGTCGATCACATCGCAGCCGCCGGCCCGCAGGCCCTCGGTGACCGCCTCGGCCAGCGCCGGCGAGGACAGCCGGCCGTCGCGGCCCAGCAGCACCCGGTGCGCGCCCTCGGCCCGCGCCTGGGCGCTCAAGGCCCGCCCGATCAGGCGGGCGCCCTGCAGCGTCAGGGTGTCGCCGTAGCGGCCACGCACGTCGTGGCGGCGAAACACCTGGTCGGGAACCTGGTAGGGGGTTTCTTCCGGTAGGGCCTCGGAAACCGCAATACTCATCATCGAATCCTTTCGCGTTGGCGGAGCCCCATTGTCCAACTCTGAACACTGAAGAACGGGAACCGCACCGCAAACCGGTTCGATTTTTCAATTGACGGCGTCGATGGCCTCGCGGATCGCCGCTTCGAAGCGGGCGCGGATGGCGTCCAGTGCCTGCTCGTCGCGGGCTTCGTAGCGAGTCACCAGCTTGGGCGAGGTGTTGGAGGCCCGGCACAGGCCCCAGCCGTCCTCATAGTCCATGCGGATGCCATCCAGCACGGTGCGCGCGCCCTCGCCCCACTCCACTTCGTTCTGCAGGTACTCGACGATGCGGAATTTATTCTCTTCGGTGACCTCGATGGGGATTTCCGGCGTGGTGCACAGCGCCGGGAAACGCTCGAAAAACGACTGCGCGTCCTGATCCTGGCGGGCCAGCACGTCCAGCAGGCGCACCGCCGCCAGCAGGCCGTCGTCGAAACCGTACCAGTTTTCACCGAAGAAGATGTGGCCGCTCATCTCACCGGCCAGCAGCGCGCCGGTTTCTTTCATGCGCGCCTTGATCAGCGAGTGGCCGGTGCGCCACATTTCCGGCTCGCCGCCGGCGGCGCGGATCACTTCAAACAGGGCGCCGGTGCACTTCACGTCGAAGATCACCTTGGCGCCCGGGTGGCGGGCCACCATGTCCTCGGCCAGGGCCATCAGCAGAATATCCGGGTAGACCACGGTGCCGTTGGGCAGCACCACGCCCAGCCGGTCGCCGTCGCCGTCGAACGCCAGGCCCAGGTCGGCCCGCTCCTCCGCCACCACGCGCATCAGATCGCGCAGGTTCTCCGGGTCGCCCGGGTCCGGGTGGTGGTTGGGGAAGGTGCCGTCCACCTCGTCGAACAGCGGCACCACGTCATAGCCGATCTCGCGCAGCGCCCGCGGCGCGATCACGCCGGACACGCCGTTGCCGCAATCCACCACCACCTTGAGCGGGCGCGGCGCGCTGTGGCGCTCCAAAAGCGCGTCCAGGTAAGCGGGCAGCACGTCGCGCTGCTCGCGCCCGGCGGGGCTGTCCGCCTCGCTGAAATCCTGATTGTGGATGCGCAGCTTCAACGCCTGGATGGCGTCGCCGGACAGGGTGGTGCCGTTGATCACGATCTTGAAGCCGTTGTAGTCCGGCGGGTTGTGGCTGCCGGTGACCATCACCCCGGAATTGACCCCGGGGTAGTGCCAGGTGGCGAAGTACAGCACCGGCGTGGGCACCATGCCCAGGTCCACCACCGCGCAGCCGCAGGCCCGCACGCCTTCGGCCAGGGCGTCCAGCAGCGCCGGGCCGGACAGGCGGCCGTCGCGGGCCAGCGCCAGGGTGTCGCCGCCCTGGCGGCGCACTTCCGAACCGATGGCGCGGCCGATCAGGCGCGCCGCCTCCAGGGTCAGGGTGTCCTCATAGATGCCGCGGATGTCGTAGGCGCGGAACAGGGAGTCGGAAAGTTCGGAAGCCATGGTGTGTCCTTTACCGAAAACGTTGGCGTACAAATTCAGGAGCGGGCGCGGCGCACCAGGCCACGGGTGGAGGCATCGAGGCCCTCCAGGCCGTCGCCGGTTTCCAGCACCGGCACCATGTCGCGGGCAATCACCTTGCCCATCTCCACGCCCCACTGATCGAACGGGTTGATGCCCCACAGCACCGATTCCACGAACACCTTGTGCTCGTAGAGCGCCACCAGGCTGCCCAGCCGGCGCGGCGACAGCTCGTCAAGCATCAGGGTGGTGCTCGGCTGGTTGCCCCGGTACTGCTTGAACGCGGGCTGGTCGTGCTGGTCGTCGGGCAGCGCCCGGCCGCCCAGCGCCAGCAACCGCGACTGGGCCAGGCAGTTGGCCAGCGTCAACCGGTGCTGACGCGCCAGCCGCTGGTGCTCGCCGCCCTCGCCGTCCCCGTGGGGCGGCACATAGCGCCCGGCGACGATAAAGTCGCAGGCCACCGGCTGGGTGCCCTGATGCAACAACTGATAGAACGCATGCTGGGCGTTGGAGCCCACCTCGCCCCAAATCACCGGGCAGGTGTGGTAATCCACCGGCGTGCCGTCGCGGGTCACCGACTTGCCGTTGGACTCCATCTCCAGCTGTTCCAGATACGAGGGAAAATGCTTGAGGCGACCGTCGTAGGGCAGCACCGCCCGGGCGGTGATATCCAGGAAATTAATGTTCCAGACGTCCACCAGGCCGAGAATCACCGGCAGATTACCCGCCAGCGGCGCCTCGCGAAAATGCGCGTCCATCTCCCGGGCGCCTTCCAGCAGCTCGTGGAAACCCTGCATGCCCACGGTCAGCGCGATCGGCAGGCCAATCGCCGACCACAGCGAAAAGCGGCCGCCCACCCACTCCCAGAACAACAGCTGGTTGCAGGGGTCGATGCCCCACTCGCTCATTTTTCCGGGGTTGGCGGACACCCCCACGAAGTGGCAGCGCATCAGCGCCCGTTGCTGGTCGGGAAAGGCCCGTTCCAGCCAGGCACGGGCGGTTTCCGCGTTGGCCAGGGTATCCAGGGTGGTGAAGGATTTGGACGACACCACGATCAGGGTGGTGGCCGGGTTGAGATCATTGAGCAGCGGCGCGATCTGGCTGCCGTCCATGGACGACACAAAATGCAGGTTGGGCCGGCGGCCATGCTCGGGGCGAAAATCGCCGAGCGCGTAGGACGCCATCAGCGGGCCCAGGTCCGAGCCGCCCACGCCCACGTTGACCACGTCGGTGATGGCGTCGCCGTGGCAGCCACGCCACTGGCCACGCAGTACCTGATCGACGATCTCGCCCATGCGCGCCAGCTGGTCGTGCACCTCCGGGGCGGCGGCGGCCTGCTCGCGCAGGCGCCAGTGCAACGCCGGCCGCTCTTCGGTCCAGTTCACGTCGCTGCCCTCGAACAGGGCGCGGATCCAGCCGGCCAGATCGCGGGCGCGGGCCAGCTCCAAAAGCAGGTCCAGGGTCTCGCCGGTCAGGCGCTGCTTGCTGTAGTCCACCAGCAGCCCGCAATGCTCCCGGCTAAGCGTGTCGAAACGGGCGCCATCGGCGGCGAACAGATCGGCCAGGTGCCAGTGGCGCGCCTTGTCGACGTGCTCCGCCAGGGCCTGGCGCACCGGTCGTTCCGCGGCACTGAAAGGGTCGGGCAACATCCTGTCTGTCCTCTTCGTCTCGCTCGGGGCGGGTCAGCCCCGGCCGATACCGTGATAGATCAAACCCTGGCCACGTACATAGCCGGGGTCATAGATATTACGACCGTCCAGAACCAGCGGCGTGGCCATGGCATCGCGCAGACGCGGCCAGTCCGGGCTCCAATACTGTTTCCACTCCGTGACCAGCATCAAGGCGTCCGCCTCGGCCGCCGCCTGATAGGGGTCGTCGTGCAGCACCAGGTCCGGGTGGCCGCCGGCCCAGGCGCTCAGTTCCGGCAGCGCCAGGGGGTCGTGCACGTGCACTTGCACATCCTGGGCCCACAGCGCCTCGATCAGCTTCAGCGCCGGGCCGTTGTCGACCCGGTCGGAGCCGGGCTTGAAGGCGGCACCCCAGATCGCCACCCGGCGGCCGGCCACTTCGCCTTCAAAATGACGCCAGAAACGCCGGAACAGCACCTCTTTCTGGCGCTCGTTGATCTCCATCACCTGTTCCAATAGCTTGGCGCTCACTTCCTTGCTGCGCAGGGTGTCGGTGAGGCTCATCACGTCGCGGCTGAAACCGGAGCCGCCGAACCCGCAGCCGGCGTACAGATAGGCTTCACCGATGCGCGGGTCGGAACCCACGCCCTGGCGCACCGTGTCGATGTCCACGTCGAGCTGCTCCGCCAGCAACGCCATATCGTTCATATAGCTGAGCCGGGTGGCGAGCATGCCACTGATCGCCAGTTTGGTGAATTCCGCTTCGCGCAACCCCATCACCCGGATCACATCGCGGCGCCGGTTGAACGGGCGCAGAATCTCGCGCATCAGGGTTTCCGCTTCCGGGTCGTCGCAGCCCAGCAGAATATGGTGGGGGCGCAGGAAACTGTCGATGGCCACGCCTTCCTGCAGGGTTTCCGGCAGCGCCACCACCCGCGCCGCGCTGCGCGCTTCGACGAGCCGGTCCTGCAGGGCTTCGCTGGTGCCCACCGGGAACACGCTCTGGTTGACCAGCAGGCCGCAGGCACCGGCGCCGGCCAGCCAGTCGGCGATCTCTCCGGCCAGGGCCTGGGCGCCGGGCTGCAGCGCCAGGAACACCGCCGGCGCCGCCGGGGCGCCGTTGAGGGTCATCGGCTCGCAGCGCAACCGCCCGGCGGCACGCTGCTCACCGAGCAAATCGCCCAGCCCGGGCTCGCGGTACGGCACCTGGCCCTCGTTCACCGCGTCCAGCACCCGGCCCTCGGGGATGAACCAGCACACCTCATGGCCGCTTTGCGCCAAAGCGGCGGCGGTCACCGAAGCACAGAGGGTGTCGCCGAAGACATCGATTCGCATTGTTAGCGCCCCGCTCGCACAACGATCTCAGCGAGATCGGGGTCCTTGGCGGCGTAGTGGAGGATCGCCTGGAGATAGCCGGCCTTGCTGCCGCAATCGAAGGTGCGGCCGCGCATGGCGTAGGCTTCCACCGGCTGGCGGGCGATCAGGTCGGCGATCGCGTCGGTGAGCTGAATTTCATTGCCGGCGCCCGGCGCGGTGTCGGCGAGCAGGCCCATGATGCCCGCGGGCAGCACATAGCGGCCCACCACCGACAGGTTGGAGGGCGCGTCCTCGGGGCGGGGCTTTTCCACCACCGCGCGCATCGGCGCGCTCGCCCCCGGGGCCGGCGACGGGCCATCCAGCTCGGCGATGCCGTACTGGTCGACGCGGTCGTCGGGCACCGCCTCCACCATGATCTGCGCGGCGCCGGTCTCCTCGAAACGCCGCACCATGGCGGTCAGGTCGTCCGGCTGGTCCATGGCGTCCACCAGCACGTCGGGCAGAATCACCACGAACGGCTCGTCACCCACCAGTTGGTGGGCGGCGTGCACCGCGTGACCGAGACCCAGCGGCGGCCCCTGGCGCACGCTCACCACCTGCACGCCGTCCGGCAACGGGTGACGCACCTGCTCCAGCAGGTCGGTCTTGCCCTTGGCCTCCAGCTGCGCTTCCAGCTCCGGATGGCCGTCGAAGTAGTTCTCCACCGCGCCCTTGCTGGCGTGGCTGACCAGAATGATTTCGGTGATGCCGGCGCGCACCGCTTCGTCCACCACATAGGCGATGGCCGGGCGGTCCACCACCGGCAGCATCTCTTTGGGGATCGACTTGGACGCCGGCAGCATGCGGGTGCCGAAGCCGGCAACGGGAATCACCGCTTTACGAATCACGAAGCTGTTTACCTCCTTGTAGGGGTGCCCGTGGGAGTGGCCGGCTCCGGTAGGAACGCCGCCAGCCAGGACAGCACCAGTAATGACGCGGAGTAGTAATCATCCTCCGGGCGGATGTGCTTGGGCATTTTACCCGGCATCCCGAGTAACAGCGAGCGCACCGCCATGCCGCCCCGGGACAGCGGATAGTCGGCGGTTTCGCCATCCGTCAGATTGACCCAGGCCGGGGGACGGTCATCCGCGCCGCGCCAGTAAGCGCTGACCGCCTCCAGGCCCGCTTGTTCCGAACGGCCGGCCCAAACTGCGTACAAGGGCACACGAACCGCTTCAAAACCGAACCGGGGCGGCCATTGGTCGGCGAGCCGCAGCTCCCCGCTTTCCGTCAGGCTCAGCCAGTCCGGTGGCAACTGGTGGGCGCCGAAACGGGCGGCGCGCAGCAACCGTTCGCCATCCAGCAGCAACCGTTGCCAGGGGCCGTCCGGCTCCGCCGTGGCGAAGTCTTGCAGCGCCGGCGTCACCCAATAGGACAGGTTAACGACCACATAGCCGTCATGCTCGAAGCCGCGCCGGGCCGGCAGCAGCACCGAATAACCGGCGTAATCGCGAATCAGATGGCGGCCAATGGCGCGCCGCAACCGCCGGGAGTGCTGTTCGTATTCCGGCACCCGCCACTTCCGCGCGGCGCGGTGTAACGCCCAGGCAATCAACAGATCGCCGTCGCTGGCGTTGTTGAGGTCCTGCACCGGCGGCGTCTGGTCGGGCTGGTAGCGCCACGCCAGCAGGCCGCCGTCGAGCACATCCAGGTGCTCCCGGGTCCAGCACCAGAGCGCCTCGAAGCGGGCCCGGTCGTTGAACGCCTCGGCGAACAACATGGCCCAGCCCTGCCCTTCGGTGTGGGTGACGTCGTTGTTGCCGGTATCCACAACCCGGCCTTGCTCGGTAATAAAGCGCTCGGCGTAGTCTCGCCAAATCGAGTAACGCTCTTCGGCGCCAGCGGTGCCGGCCAAACCGGCGATCATCGTCAGACACAACAGCACGGGCCAGCAGCGCCGCGCCAAGGGTCCGACCTTCCTTGGTCCTGGGTACATTGTGTTATCCATGTTTAGCGGCCGTAACAGAATTCCATCGGTTCACCGGACACCGCGGACAGCATCTTCACCGACACCTCGCCGCCGCCCTGACCGCGCAACCAGCGTTCGTAAACGCCCTCCAGCAGAGACGCCAGAGCCAGTGGCCACAGGCAACCCGGGCGCTTGTCCAGCTCCGGCCAGGCGCCGTGCAGAATGGTGATCATGTTCTGCTGAGCGGAGAACAAACACCAGCCCCAGTCCATGCGGCGCCAGTGTTCATTAATCGCCTGCTCCAGGCCTTGCAGGGTGTCCTGCTCGCGCAGGGGCAATCGTTCCGCCAGCCGGTGACCCAGGTGGCGGAAAAACTCCAGGGACTCCTCGCGACCGGACAACTGGCCCAACTCCGCCACCAGCACCGAGAGAAAATCACGCCACTGCGTGTCGCATTGCTGTTCCTGGTGGTAAGCCAGGCTGCGCGCGCTGATCGCATCGCGGTCCATATTATTCCTCCAGGGTGTAGTTCAGGTTCACCGACGCCTTGGTTTCCGAGTAGTCACCGAAGGTGTCGTAACCCACCCGGGTGCCCAGCTTGAGCCCCGGTGACAGCCGGTAATCCAGGCCGGCGCCCAGATTGACGCCGAAGCCGCTTTTGCTTTCCGCGGCGTAGTAGGCGCTGTCGATGACGCCGGAAGACGCCAGGATTTCCATCCAGAACTGCTCCTCCGCCAGGGTCGGGAAGAACGCCGCCGCGTCGCTGCTATAGCTCTGGAAGCCGGGCGCGAAGGAGGCGCTCCAGGTCCAGCGGTGATAGCCCTCCGAATACTCGATCGGGAACGACAGGCTGACGTAATCCTGCGGGCTGAAATAACCGCCATGACCGTAGGTGAACTTGCTGAGGTTCTCGTCGAAGCTCATGTAGCGCACATTTACCCCGGTCTTCAGCTCACGATCATCCTCGCGGATGGGCCGCAGATAACCACCCAGCGACGCCTCCACCGACTGGTTATCGGCCACGTTGTGGCCGTCGTAATTATAGAAGCCCAGGTCGCTGTACAGCCCCAGCGGACCGTTATCGAACGTCAGCCCGATACGGCCGCCGGTGCGCGTCACCCCACCCCAGCGGTCGCCGGTGGCGGGGTCCTCGACCCCGGCGTAGGACAGCAGGCTGTCGGTCACCGCGCGGCGTTCCCCGGCGAGGATAAAGCGCCCGTTGCGGCCCAGTTTCGGTGTCCAGCTCAGGCCGCCCACCAGATTGGTGATCTCGAACCCGAACGGGGTGCTGCCGATATCGGCGGCGAACGCCTGCCCTTGATAGCCGAAGCCCACACCCATGCCGGCCTCGGTCTGGTTGCCGGCGGCGGCGCCACGGGCATAGCCGTTGGCGCGCGCCTGCAGGCCGCCGATCAGATCACGCACGGCCTGGGAGCGGGCCTCGAATTCCTCCGGGGTGTCCGCTTCCAGGGAGAAGTCGGCGCTGCCGAAATTAGACACCAAATAGTCGTCGATAAAAGCGCGCTGCTCGTCGGAGAGCGCGTCGAGATCGATACCCAGTTCGTACAACACGTTAAGGTCGTTGGCGTTGTCGAATTGCGTATCCGCGTTAGCGAGCTGTGTCTCCGCGCTCTCCAACTGCTGGTCCGCGTTCGTGAACTGCGTCTCCGCCTCATTCAGATCGGCCTGCTCGGTTTCCACCAACGCTTCCAGCGCCGCAAGCTCCTGCTCGGTGGACGTCGGGTCAGCCAGCGCCGTTTGGTAGGCGGCTTCGGCCTGGTTAAAGTCGGCCTCCGCGGTGTCACGCACCACCCCCGCCTCATTAAACGCCGTCTCGGCGTCGCCGAACCCGGCCTGTGCATTCTCCAACTGCGCGGCGCTCTGCCCGACTTCGGCGATCAGATCGTAGGCACCGTCCAGAGTACCGGCCAGGGAGGCGGCGCCGTCGGACAGCGGGCCGAAACCGAACCGCTCACTGGCGGAGCCACTCACCGAGCCGGCATTCAGGAAGGTGGGCGTGACCACGCCACGGAACCGCCCGCCCCGGAACGGCACCCCGGAAAACGCCAGCTCGCCGCTCACTTCGGTGAGCTCGCTGAGGCCGGATTCACCGTCCCGATTACGCAGGGCCAGACCGGTCTCCACGCGCGGCGCCACATCCCGGCGCACGTCCTCGCGGAAGCGGTCGATGCGCGCCTCGGCGCGGGCGCTTTCCTGCACCGGCGTAGGCGCCGGAGCCGGACGGGGCGCCGCGCCGGGCTGATAGTAGCCGGCGGACGGCGCCGAGGCGGCGGCCACCGCCTGCTCGCGCACCGGCGGCTGCCAGTGCTGGCCCCGGTTTCCGGCAGACAGGTTGCCCGGCAACCAGACGTCGGTGCGGGTGCCGTCGTTGTTGTCCTCGCCCTCGGCGAGCGCCAACCAGCGGTTCTCCGGGGTCTTGCCGGCGGTCTTGCGGAACGGGTTGGCGCTGCCCGCCAAGGCCGCCGGGGCACCGCTGCGGTTGGCCCGGTACTGGGCGTCCGCCGCCTTTTCGGCCAGCGCCAGGGCGCTGCGGCTATCGCCGGAACGGCGCGCGGTGCGGGCCGCCAGCAACAGCAGCTCGCTGTCTTCCAGCGGCGCGGCCTGTTCCAGCAATTGCTCCGCCCGGTCCACGTCGTCCATCGCCAGCGCATTGGCCACCGCCGCGCGGCGCGCCGGCAGCTGCGGGCCGGGGCGGGCCAGCAGCCAGTCGTAGGTGACGGCCGCTTCCCGATGCAGCCCCCCTTCCTGATAGACCCGGCCCAGCGCCAGCACCAGCGCTTCGTTGTCCGGGTCCGGGGACAGCGCCATCACCGCCTCGTCGTAGGCGCGGGCGAAATCGCCGCTCTGGCGGGCATGGTCCACCGACGCCACCGACAGGGTCCGGCGCGCGTCGGCGAAGACCTCTGCGCCGCCGGGCTGTTGCTCCGCGCGACGTTGCAGCTCGCGCAGCAGCTCGCCGGCTTCACGGTCGTAGCCCAGCCGGCCCAATACCAGCGCATGGGGCACGAAGTCCTTGGGCGCGCCCCGATCCAAGCCTTCGGAAAGGTCCTTGCGCACCAGGGTCAGCGCCAGGCTGCTTTCGCCGCGATCGACGAGAAAATTGGCCAGTTGCCCGGTTTCCGCCGGGGTCTTCGGCGGCGCGGCGTAAAGCCGCTCCAATTCCGATTGAATGCGCCAGCGGTCACCGCTGTCGAAAACCCGGGCCAGTTCGGCCATCCGAGCGCCGTTCTCCACACGCTGGCGTAGCGCCTGGCTGTCGCTGTCACGGGCATCGGCGGGCAGGCGGTCAAGCAAACCCTGGGCGTGCTGCCAGCGGCCCTGGTCGGCGGCGAACTGCGCCGCCGCCAACAACGCTTCCGGCTCGGCGTCCGGCGCTTCCAGCGGTTCCAGCATCGCCGCCGCCTGGCCGCTCTGGCCGCGCGCCTGCATGCGCTTGGCCAGTTCCAGCCGCGCCCAAGGGTCCCCGGGCGCCGCCGCCACCGCTTCATGAAGCAGGGCTTCACCGGCGTACACCTGGCCGTCATCAATCAAATCCTGTGCCCGCCGGCGCAACACCTGGCTCTGCTGGTCGCGCACATAGCCGTAGCGCATGCGTTCCTCGGCGGGCAGCTCGGCGTAAATCCGGTTGGCTTCGTCGTACCGTTCCTGGGCCATCAGCGCCCGCACCAGACCCACCCGGGCGTCATTGTTGGCCGCGTCGTTTTCCAGCAGGTCGCGGAATACGGTTTCCGCCACCTGGGGCCGGTCCTGGCCGAGCAGAATCTCGCCCTGCAGCAAGCTGGCGTCGCGGCCACGGCGGCCGCCGGCGCGGGCCAGCGGAATCACCGCCTGCAGGGCCTGGTCGTAGTTCCGTTGTTCGTTCAGGGCGCGGGCCCCGGCGAGCCGGCCGTAGAAACGGGCGTCTTCCAGCGCCGGCGCCCAATCATTGCGGCGGTTGGGGGCCATGCGAATCGCGCGCGTCAGGCGCTGCTCCGCCGGACCGAAGCGGCCCTGGCGCAGGTCGATCAGGCCCAGGCCGGCCACCGCCTCGGCGCTGTCCGGGTCGTCCTTGAGCACCGCTTCGAAGGCGCGGCGAGCGGCGCTCAGGCGGCCCGCTTCGAGCGCGTCGTAGGCGCCCGCCACGGCGGCGCCCCCGCGGCCGCTGAGCACGCTGTCCAGCCGTTCGCGGACCACTTCATCGTCGGGGCGCACCGCCAGGTAGTCGCGCAGCGCGTCGGCGGAGGCCGGCTCTTCCGGCAACCACAGCAGCGCCTGCCGCCACGGGGCGATCACCTGCAGGCGCTCCTGGTCACGCCACAACCCGGCCAGTTGCTCGATACCCTGCTTGCGGGTGGCCTGACGGTAGGTGAGCACCTCCGCCAGCGCCTGGCGGGCGGCGGGGTCGCTGGGGTTGTCGCGCACCACCTGCTCCAGCCCCTCACGGGCCTCCCGCCAGCGGGCGTCGACACCGGCCAGGGTCTGGTAATACTCCAGCGCCAGATCCGGCGGCGGCCCGGCGCCGTCGAACAGCGCCTCGTAACGCGCCACGGCGCCGGCGGTGTTGCCCGCCTTGGCCAGGGCGCGCGCTTCCATCAGATCGCCGTTGCTGATCTGTTGCCGGCGCAGCGCCGCCTGCAGGCGTGCCGCGTCCTCGCTGTCGGGGGCCTGGGCGCGCAGGCGGTCCAGCCATTGGCGGGCGCCGTCCCGGTCCTCGTCGGCCAGGGCCAGCTCGCCCATGCCGCGTAGCGCCCGGGTGTTGCCCGGCTCCACCGCCAACACCCTTCTAAGGGCGTCCCGGGCCAGGTCCGGGCGATTGTTCGCCCGCCAGAAGGTGGCCTGGCTGAACAACGCGTCCAGGGAAGACGCGCCCGCCTCGGCGCCGTTACCGGCGGCCGCCTCGCTGTTCTGTTGGGCCGGCGCCCGGTCCGGCAAGGTCACCAGACACAACAACACCGGCAAAGCCAAAATCGCTTGTTTCATGGAACCTTCCTTATTCACCCAGACGCCGCGCCTGGCGCCATTTCAGTAACGGCACCAGCAAGGCCACCAGCAGCGCGAAAATCACGCACATCAGGAAAAACAAAAGCAGCGGCCGCTTACCGAAGCCCCAGCGAAACTGGGTCAGCCAGTTCACATCACCACTGAGGCGCTGCGGATTGACCCGGAACCCGCGCGGCTGATCGGCATCCAGCAGCAGAAAGTCACCGCGCACCCGCGAGGTGATGTCGCTGTCACCCAGGGCTTCCGCCATGGCGGGCAGCTGCGCCGAGTCCTCGGCGGTGACCAGCACCTGCCAATGATCCGCGTTCAGGGGCGAGGGCATGGCCATCAGCGCCCGGGGTTCGCGCTGGCCGGCCAAGGCGATGGCGGCTTCCTCGTGTTCCAGGAACCAGTCGCCCAGGGTGATATGCCGAAGGCGCTCGGTGAGCGTGGGCGGGCGCACCCGTAAGCCGCCGTTGTCCCGTTTGAAGGCACTGCCACGCAGCAACGTCGACAACGCCGGGTCCGCCACCGGCAGCACCGCCAACAGATCCCGATCCCGCAACCGGTGCAGACCGTCCACGCCCAGGGCCACTTCCACCCCCAGTGCCGGAAAGCCGGAGGCGGCGCCGATCCGCGCCATCAGGTCCAGGGCGGTGGTCAGGGTGGCCAGATCCGGTGACGCCGGCAGCACCAGACCGGTGCGGCTGAGATCGGCGCGCGCGGAGAACGGGTAGCCGGCGGCCACGAACACGGAGAGTGAGGGCATCACCGCCAGGTGCCGGGTGTGCGTCAGGTCCAGGGTGGAACCCGGGTAGATCTGGTTGACCACATCGCCGGGCAGCACCGGATCGCACTCGTCTTCCAGGGTGTAGCGCAGGTTGAAATAGAAGGTCAGCCGGTTTTCGCCGTGGATCAGGTCCGGCGGCACCGGAATCACCGCTTCCTGCTGGCGGCTGTCACCGGCGCCGAGCTCCCGCTTGATGCTGCCCCACCAGTCCAGCCGGGGCGGCGGCAGCGATTTCAGGAACTGGCCGTTCAGCGCCACGTCCAGGCGGGATTTGTCGTTGTCCAGCCAGGGCCCTTCCGCGAACCGGTAGCGGACCCGCAGCGGCACGGTTTCGCCGGGCCACAGGAACAGGTCCGGCGAGGCCCGGAACCCGATATTGATGACCCCGGGATAGAGCCCCTGGGTGCGCAACTGATCACCAGGCACCAGACTGCCCAGCTCCACCGGCATCTCGGTGGACACCCAGCGGGGCGAGTCGTTGGCGGCGCGCGGCGGGCTGGCCACGTCTTCCACCGGCTGCCGGCGGCCGTGCAGCTCGGCGCTGCGCAGGGTCAGGTAGCGGGCCGCGCGGACCAGGTCGGCGCCGTTGGCGCCGTGCAGCACCAGCAGCTTGTAGAACGGGTCCGCCGGGTTATCGATCACCGACAGGTGGCTGCCGGGCTCCGCACCCAGGCCGGCCACCGGGTTGGCGTCGGTGCTCAGCACAATCGCATGGCCGGCGGGCAGCTCGTTGTCGTGCAGTGAGAAGCGGGTGCCCCGGTAACGGGCCTGGGCACCGAACCAGGAGGCGGTGATGGCGGCGGCGCGCAGCACGTCGCTGTCGGGCTGATCGGGGAGCACCAGATGCAGGTCCAGACGGCTCTGCGAGGTCAGGTCGAAAAACGGCTCCGGCAGCATTTCCAGGTCGCTGGCCAGCGGCAGTCGGTCGGCCTGGTATTCGATCGCCGAGGACGGGGCCACGGTGAGCCACACCCGCTTGTCCAGCGGGTTGGGGCAGGCGCGGTCGGCGAGCCCCACCAGCCGGAAGTTGATGCGGTTGTTGGTGACCAGCAGGGCCGGGTTCACCGGCAGCCGGAATTCGGCTTCGGTGGCGTCGCGGTCCAGCTCCAGGGTTTTCACCCGGGCGCCGTTGATCTCCACCAGCAGCCGGCCGGTGCCGGGGAGAATCTCATCGCCGTAATTAAGCTTGAGATACATCTCGGCCTCGGTGACCACTTCATCGCGGCCCACCGAGAAACCCAGCCCGGCCTGGGACTGGGCGCCGGCCAGGGTCAGGCCTTCAACCTGGCCGAGTTGGCGGAAGGTTAACGTTTGCTGGTGGGGGCGGGTTTCCAGTTGCGCGCCGCTTTGTAGAGAGGGCTCTGGGATCCTGCCGGCCGTCGTTGCCGGCCTTTCGCGGGCGGGGCCCGCTCGCACAGGGGAGGCTTCCGCCGGGACCGCTGCCGGGTTCGCCGCGAGGGCCGGGCGGACCGCGAGGACGGCGAGCAGGCCCAGGAGCAGCAGCACGGCCAGGGGCATGAAGCGGTGCCAGAGGTGGTTGGCGCGCATGGTTTCGTCGATCTCGCGCTCCTTGGTGCCGCGCGCCAGCCAACGGCCGAAGAACATCAGGATCACCACCCGCAGCACGATGCGGAAGGAATGCAGGGGCCGGTCCTTGGGGTGCGGTTTGTCGGCCAGCCAGGCGTCGTAGCGGCCCATGACGATGCGCAGCATCTGCCGCTGCTGGCTGAGGTTCATCAGGCCGAACTGCAAACGCAGGTCCTCGCCGTCGGCGTCGACCAGCCGCGCCGGCAACACCACGCTCTGGTCGTCGAGGCGGATTTCCACGTCTTCCACTTCGCCGTCGAAGGCCTCTTCAAGCGGGTTGGCCAACCGCACGCCGCCCAACGACACGTCCAGCGTGCGGGTTTTCAGCACATGGCCGTCGGCCAGATAGATCGACGTCGGCAGCACCAGCGGCACCCGCACGTTGGTGCGCACCTGGCGCTGCTCGCGGGCGGCGGCGATCGCCGCCAGCAAGGTGATCAAACTGAAGCCGGCCCAGAACACATTGAGCAGCATCACGTCCCGCTCGATGGCGTAGTACTCGTTCCAATAGAACCGCACCAGGCCGCTGCCCAAACCCAGGGCGAGCAAAAACGCCACCACCAGATGCGGACGCACCGCGCTGATGTCGAAAAAGCTCTTTTCCAGAAGGCCGCCTTTTTCGGTGACGTTGAACGAACCCTTCTTGGGGTCCCACAGCGTCACCAGCGTCGGTTTGATCAGATGAAAACAGAGCACCGATTCGTAAATCTCGCCCCAGAAGGTGTAGCGGAAACGGCCGTTGAGCCGCGAGTTGGTCCAGATCGCATGGAACAGGTGCGGCAGGGCGTAGGCGAAGATCATCGAGGCGGACGAGGCGATGATGTTCTGGCCGAGCAGCAGGTAGGCCAAAGGCGCGGTGATGAACACTACCCGTGGCAGGGCGAACTGGAAATGCAGCATGGCGTTCAGATAACAGAGCCGCTGCGCCAGGGTCAGGCCGCGGCCGAACAGCGGATTGTCCACCCGCAGAATCTGCGTCATGCCGCGTGCCCAGCGCGCCCGTTGGCCGATGTGCAGGGACAGCCGCTCGGTGGCCAGGCCCGCCGCCAGCGGCAGGCTGACGAACGCGGTGCGCCAGCCTTTGCGCTGGAAACGCAGTGCGGTGTGGGCGTCCTCGGTGACCGTTTCCACCGCGAAGCCGTCGGTCTCGTCCAGGGCTTCACGGCGGATCACCGCGCAGGAGCCGCAGAAGAAGGTGGCGTTCCAGAAGTCGTTGCCCTTCTGCACCGGCCCGTAGAACAGCTCGCCCTCGCGGGGCAGCTCCTCGCCGACGCCCAGATTGCGCTCGAACGGGTCCTGGGAATAGAAATAATGCGGCGTCTGCACCATCGCCAGTTTGGCGTCATCGAGAAAGCCGCCCACGGTGGCCTGCAGAAAACCGGCGGTGGGAATATGGTCGCAATCGAACACACAGATCAGTTCACCGTCGGTCTGACCGAGCGCGTTGTTCAGGTTGCCGGCCTTGGCGTGCAGGTTGTCCGGGCGGGTGATATAGCCCACCCCGGCGCTCTTGGCGAACGCCTCGAAACTTTCCCGCCGGCCGTCATCAAGCATGTAGATGCGTATCTTGTCGGCGGGGTAATCCAGGTTCTGCGCCGACAGCACCGTGTCGCTGACCACCTCCAGGCTTTCGTTGTAGGTGGGGATATAGACGTCCACGGTGGGCCACAGGCCGGTGTCGTCCGGCAGCGGCACCAGCTTGCGTTCCAGCGGCCAGAGCGTTTGCAGATAGCCGAGCAGAAGAATCACCAGCGCGTACAACTCGGCCAGGAACAGGCCGTAGCCGAGCACCGCTTCCGGCACGCTTTCGAAATGCAGCGTCGCCGTGGCGCGCCACCAGATGTAGCGGCTGGAAACGATCAGCGACAACGCCACCAGCCACAGGGACACACGCCGCGAGTCCGGGCGCACACGGTTCACCAGCGCCATCAGCAGCACGCTGGCGGCACCCAGCAACGCCTGGTGCCCCGCGTCCATGGGCGTGGTGATAAACAACAGCACCGGTGGTATCGCCAGCAAGCAGGCAAGCGCGAACAAACACCGCCTCCCCAATGGCGGCCGGGTTTTATTCTTCGACATGGTTAATTACCTGTTGTGTCCCCAAAGCGGTGAATAACCCGCTGAATCCGCCCCCTTGAGCAGCGCCAGCGAACGCCGGCAAAGCATCCCCAGGTCGCGGGCGGCGCGCGACGACTCGGCATGTTCAAACACGGAAATTTGACGGGCGCCGGCTTCCGGCACCGCCTCGTCGCGGTGCAGGGTGGCGAGCAGACTGTCGCGGTACCGGGTCTGCATAAATTCGGTAATCTCGCGGTTGAGCCGGCGGCGAATATCAACCTGATTCAGCACCAGCCGGTGCTCGGAACCCGGCGCCACGCCGGGCGGATAAAAACCGTCCTCCAGACCCGGCAGCAGGGACACCGAAGCGGAATCCGCCAGCAACAGGGTCAGCCGCAGGTTGGCCAGCGGCGACACCGCGTCCAGCGCCGGCGACGGCCCCGGCGGCAGATCCACCACCAGCACGGTGTCCGGCTGCTCCGCCAGGCCGCGCAGGCCCGCGCTCAGAAACCCCGGCGTCTGCAGCGCCTGGTCCAGCTCGCGGCGCTGGGCGCCGTCGGCGGCGCCGTAGGGCAACACCCCGACGCCGCCTCCGCCGTTGAGCACCCGCGCCATCCAGTCGCCCGCCGGCGGGCCGCCCCGCGCCAGCCCGCCGGCTTCGCCCAGGGGAATGCCGAAATGCAGGCGCAAACTGTTCTGCGGATCCAGATCCAGAGCGAGGGTGCGGTAGCCCGCGGCGGCAATACCGTAGGCGAGATGCGCCGCGCACGTGGTCTTACCCACGCCCCCTTTTGGGGATGCGACCGCGATCAGCACCGCGTGGGCCACCTCTCATTGTTTTCGCCGGGGCCCACCGCGATGCGGCGCAACAATTGTTTAAGCGGTTGCTCGTCGCCCGCTTCCGGGTGATCGTGCTCGACCTCGCGGCGATGGCGGGCCTGCAGCAAGGAAGCGAAGCGCTCCAGGGCGGCGTCCTGGGCTTGCTCGTCGCCGGGCGGCGGCGTGTCGGCCGGTTCAGCGGCCTCCACCGGCACCTGGATGGACGGCTTGAACGCCGGCGCGGAAGACGGTGTGGAAGGAGAGACGGAGACACCGGCAGCGACCTGGTCAATCAGGCTCCAGCCGGTCTCGCGGTGTTCGAAAGCCGGCGCGCCGGTATGACGAAAAGGGAAATCGGCCTGACCGGCCTTGCGCTGAAAGCGCTCGATCTCGTGATAAGAATTCATGATACCCCCAGGTACAGATCACTAAGCGGAACTGACACTGCGCCCGGGCATAAGCATTATATTGCCTAGCGCATACAAAATTCTTTAGATGCCAACTCCATCACAGATTCGTAAATGGTACACACGGATACAAAACCTGTACACGATGAAAAAGAGGGTTTTAATCGTATTTTGGATTAAAAAACGCAAAACGATAAATTCGACCTAGCAATAACTAAGCTTTAATAATGACTAAAATTACGGCAACCATTATTACTCTTCACATAGAAAGGCGTTTTTCGTACCAAGGTACCGGGAGGAGGGTATACAGAAAGTATCAGGCTGTGAATTGAGACCGCGCTCACACAGTGGCAGTCTCTTGCGCTTCGTGGAATGGACAGTAACGACAGGGATGTGGCCGGACCACGAAGTATCGAGTGATGTTTTTAAGAGTCTCCGTCACTTCGAGCCCGGGGCGCCTTTATGGCGCCCTTTTTAATGGACGCCTTTTCCGGACGCCACCTGGGGGTTGGCCACGGCGGCGGTCTCGATACCGCGCGCCGCCGGCGCTTCGCTCTCTTCCGGGCGCGGCTGATAACCGTTCACATAGCTGCGCAGCAGCGCCTTCAGAGGCTCGGGCTGGCCCCGGTCCAACGCGGCGCGGAAGGCTTCCATCGCGGTCACCACGTCACCGTCGGACAGGGTTTCTTCGTGGGCCTGCATGATCATTTCATGCTCGGTGCGCACGCTGGCGTCGCCGATCAGCAGCTCTTCGAACAGCTTTTCCCCGGGCCGCAGGCCGCTGAATACGATGTCGATATCCCCTTCCGGGTTGGTCTCGTCGCGCACCGACAGCCCCATCAGCCGGATCATGGTCTGCGCCAGATCCAGAATCCGCACCGGCTCGCCCATGTCGAGAACGAACACTTCGCCGCCCTTGGCCATGGCCCCGGCCTGGATCACCAGTTGTGACGCTTCCGGGATGGTCATGAAATAACGGACCACGTCCGGGTGGGTCACGGTGACCGGGCCGCCTTGACGGATCTGATCGCGGAACAGCGGCACCACCGAGCCCGACGAGCCCAGCACGTTACCGAACCGGACGATGGAAAAGACCGTCTCGCTGCCCCGCGCCGCCATGGTCTGCAGCACCATCTCGGCGAACCGTTTGGTGGCCCCCATCACGTTGGTGGGGCGCACGGCTTTATCGGTGGAGATCAGAATGAAGTGCTTCACCCCGGCGGCTTCGGCGCCTTCCGCCGCCGCCAGCGTACCGATGATGTTGTTACGCACACCCGCCGCCGGGTTGTCCTCGACGATCGGCACATGCTTGTAGGCCGCCGCGTGGTACAGGGTGTCGATGCGGTTTTCCCGGCACAGACGCTGCACATGCCCGCGGTTGACCACCGAGCCGAGCATGGGAATCAGGGTGGTCTCGCGGCCGCTTTGCGCGATCAGGCCGCGCAGCTCCCGTTCGATGTCGTACAGCGCCACTTCACTTTGTTCCAGCAGCACCAGCCGGGCCGGCGCCAGCTTGACGATCTGGCGGCAAAGCTCCGAGCCGATGGAACCGCCGGCGCCGGTCACCAGTACATGCTTGCCGCTGATACAGCGGCTCAGCAGGTCCAGCCTGGGCGGCACCGTATCACGGCCAAGCAGATCCTCGATGGCCACATCCTGAATCTCATCCAGGCGGGCACGGCCGCTGGCGATGTCGTTGAAGGTGGGCACCGTCTGCACGCGGATATCGAGCTGTTCCAGCCAGTTCACCAAGGCCATGCGGCGGTGCCGGGGCAAGGTCGGCAGGGCCAGCAGCACGGTGGTCACCGCCCCCTGCTTTGCCTTGGCCTGCAGCCCCTGGCGGTTGACCACCGGCACACCGCACAGCAGCGACCCCTGCTTGCCGGGGTCGTCGTCCACCACCAGCACCGGGTTCAACTCGCGCCCGGACTGCAGCGCCGCCACCAGCTGCGCGCCCGCCTCGCCGGCGCCGAACACCGCCACCCGCTCCCGGTTCAGGTAGCCGGCCATCACCCGGAACAGAAAGCGGCGCGCCAAAAAGCGGCTGGCGCCCAGGTACATGGTGCCAAGCAGCCAGTAGATCACGAAGATGGAGCGCGGCACCTCGGCGGGCACCATGTAGGACATGGCCGCCAGGGTGATCACCGAGGCGGACATGCCGGTGACGATGGACCAGGCGGCCTCGGAGCCGAGATAACGGAGAATCGAGCGGTAAAAGCCGCACACGTAAAGCATCGCCACGCTGGTCAGCGCGGCCACCACGAACAACCAGGTATCCTGGACCACCGGTTGAAGCGTGCTGAACCGCAGGGCATAGGCGCCCCACAGCAAAACCGGCAAAACCAGAGCGTCGGCGACCATCATGATCGCGCGCTTTTGCCACCGGCTGCATTGAAGCACCCGGGAGACGCTACGCTGCATCGCGCTTAGAGCCATTTTGACAGTTCCTTGTCGGTCCCCGATGTAGAGACCCCGTATTTTGATGTGCCCTTTATCACATTACCACCTTGATATGTAACTTTTTTGACGCCCTAGGCTTCCGGTTCCGGGCGCCCCGCGTTAAAACGCACCGCCAGCACAACCAACGGGGTATAGGCGATCAGCACCGCCAGCGGGCCGTCCAGCCACTCCAGGGCCACGAAGGTGGCCAACGGCAACAGCCACAACACATTGATCGCCAACACCCGCAGCGTCACCGCGCGGTGCGAGCCGTAATGCCGGGACGCGTACTGATACGCGTGGGTGCGGTGGGCCTCGTGGGCTTTCTCACCGTTACAGAGACGGCGGATCAGAGTAAAGGTGGCGTCGATGATGAACACGCCCATCAGAATCTGCCAGCTCCACAGCATTTCCGGCACCGCCCAGGCGGCATGCAGGGACAACGCGCCGATCATAAAGCCGAGAAAGCCGCTGCCGGCGTCGCCCATGAAGATCCGCGCCGGCGGGAAATTCCACACCAGGAAGCCGGCCACCGAGGCGCACAGCAACAACGGCAGCGCCATCAGCCCGATCTCGCCCAGCAGGCTGTAGATAAACACGCAACCGAGAGCCACGGTCAGCGCCTGCACCCCGGCCAGCCCGTCGATGCCGTCCATGAAGTTGTAGAGGTTGAGCATCCACACCAGATAAAACGCGGTGAAAATATGGCCGGTCCAGCCGAAGTCGATCCAGAACCCGAACAGGGTCACCGGCGCCAGGCCGTTCAGCCAGTACAGCAGCCAGGCGGCGGCGCCAAAATGCTTGAGCAGCCGCCAGCGGGCCGCCACATGGCCGTGGTCGTCCAGCCAGCCAATCGCCGCCACCAGCGCACCGGCGCCCCACAGCCCCAGCGCCGCCGGAAAGGACACCGCGCCCAGCGCCGCCAGCACCGGCAAACCGGCCAGGAACGTCACCACCACCGCCACGCCGCCGCCACGCGGCGTCGGCACCTGGTGGGAGCTGCGCGCATTGGGCACGTCGAGAATGCTGCGGGACACCGCGTAATGCCGCAGCATCCAGGTGCCGACCAGCGAGCACAGGAAAACCAGCGGCAAAAGCCAGTACAGAAAGGCCATCAATGCGTCTCTTTGTTTTGAATATCGCCGGAGACCGACAAAACGTCCCGGGCCATGCGCGCCATAATCACATCACGGCGGAACCGCGCCACGAACTCCGGGCGTGCCCGGGTCACCGGCGTCAGTGTTTCGAATGCCCGCGCCGCGCCGTCGACATCACAGGGCGCGAACACCGCCGCGTTATCAATATGCTCCTCGATAAAGCGGGCCGCGTAGCCGCCCACGCCGGCCCAGACCGGCTTGCCCAGAGCCGCGTACTCGAACAGCTTGGAGGGCAGCACTTTTTTAAACGCCGGATAATCGTTCAAATGCAGAAACAACACATCCGCGGACCGGTACAACTCAATCAGCTCGGTCCGTTTAACCGGGTCCAACAGTGTCACATTATCGCAGCCGGCGTCTGTTAACGCCTGCTCCAATTGCGCCCGGCGGCCACCGTCACCCACCAGCCGGAAATGCAAACGGCCCTGGAAGCGTTGCGCCAGCGCCGGCAGGATAGCGTGCAAGCCCTGCCCTTCGCCCATATTGCCGGCATACACCACATCGAGAACCCGCTCACCGGTCGACGCCGAGGCCGGTTCGACGTCGAGAAGAAATTCCTCGTCGATGCCGTTACTGAACAACGCCCAGTCCCGTCCCGGGTAGCGGCCCTGAAAGTACGGCAGAAACCCGGGGGAAACCAGGTTCACCCGTCGGGCGGAAGCTACCGTCCAGCGCTCCAACACGGACAGCAACGGCTTGATCGCCCAGGCCATCTTGCGCGGCAGCACGTCCTTCATGGTGTCGACGAAGATATCGCGGATATCCAGGTACAGCGGCGCCCCGTGGCGGCGCGCCAGCAGCGCGCCCAGCGACGCGCTCAACAAACGGCCCGAGGTGGCGTAAACCAGGTCGTAGCGTTTGCCCTTGCACAACGCCAGCGCGCCCCGCGCGTAGGTGAGAAAGCCCTTCGATTGATCCACCATGCCGCTTTTATGCGCCGGCAGCGCCACCCGGTGCACGGTGAGCCGGGGATGCTCTTCGCGGATTGGCGCTTCGCTGCTGAAAGTGCTGTAACGGTTCGGTAAGGTGGTGATCACGTCGATATGGGCGTCTTGCGGCAACCGCTCGAGCAACGCCCGCACCAGAGCCACGGACCGGAACGAGCCGGCGGACAGATCCGGCGGATAATAAAAGCTCAGGAACAGTATTCTCAATGGGGCCTCCGCTCTGCCTCATCCTGCCAGGTAATATCGGTGACCAGGGTGGTCGCCCCGGAAAAGGCGGCAACAATACACTGATTGGGCACCGTACGGCCAAACGCCGGGTGCCAGCTGGCGGGTTCAAGGGTCACCGATACCGCGCCCTCACACCGCACACGCATGGAGCCGCCGGCCAGGTCGACCTGAACGCCGTCACCCTCCAGCCGAGGGTGCGCGTCCGGGTGCAAATAGAACCGCGCCACGGCTTCGCCGAACCGGCCGGAAACAGCGTCCTCCACACGCAGCCGGCCGGGCGCCAGGTGCCAGGTCCGCCGGTGGACATTGTCGCCGGGCAACCGCCGGTAGCCATCGTGGCTCGCCGTCACCCGCACCCGCTCGCCGTCGACCAGGAACGCTTCCACTATCGGCCGGGCACGGCGTGCCACACGAAAGCCGGACCACACCTGCGAGGAATCCTGGCCGTCCACGGTCACGGTATTGTGGGCGGCGGTGCCGCGCTGGCGCAGACGCTCTTCGCCGTCGCCGTACTGGGAGGTCCCGGAATTGACCAGCGCCCGTTGCCCGAACAGGCTCAGCTCAAAACTCAATGTATCGGCATGGGCATGGCCGGGCTGATAATCCGGGCCCACCGGCGCGATATCCAGCAGCGCCCGGTTTCCCGGCCCCAGGTCGATGGCCGCGTAACCGCTGTCGGTGTAATGGCGGGCGGCACCCTGGCCGGCGGGCGCCGCCGACACCTTGCCCAACGCCGCGCGGTAATCACGCAACGCCGCCAGCGTCGGCGCGATCCCGAAAGCGGCGTCGTTAAAGAACGCGATATCGCCGTCCGGGTGTCGAAGACCCGCCGACCAGGCCAGGCCCCGGTCAAGCGCCGCCAGCCAACCGTCCCGGCGCGACGCCAAGGCCGGCAAGTCGGCGCCACCGGCCAGGTTGACCAGATCGCACAGGTCCCAAAGAAGAGCGTCATGATACATCGGCGATCGTTCGAAGTGCCCGCCATCGGGTAAAAACTGCTCCGGGATCTCGCGATCCAGAATCGCCAGCCCCTGACGCAGCCAGCGATCCGCTTCCCGGCCGGACAGATAGGCGCCCACGAACACCAGCGCCTTGCCGTTGGCGTACAGATGATTGGCCAGAATCGGCCATTCGATTTGCCTCATCAGCGCCCGCGCCTGGGTCGCCAGACTGGCGAGCCAGCGCGGTTCGATACGCGACTGGCGCGTCAGCCACTTAACCAGGTTCACCATGCGCAGGGACAGCGTATAGGGCTCCCAGCCGTTGCCGCGGGCGGGGGGATTCTCATCGATCCAGCGGTCCAGCAGCGCGCCATCCAGGTCCCGCCAGTGTTCCGAATCAGGCGCGTTGAGGTCGTTGAAATAATGCAGGTTATAAAGCCAGAGCTTGCTGAAACGCGGCGCGTTCCAGTCCTCGGCGGTGTCCACCCGCCCGGTCTCGCCGAGAAACGTAAAGTGGCGACCGTCCTCCGTGGCCCGGATGCCCCAGGGGCAGGGAACCAGACTCAGATCGTGGCGACGGGGCGCGGCGCTGGTGGCACTGACAACGCGCAAAGGCCGCACGCGGTAGTACAGGCGAAACCATACCTGGCGCCAGTGAAGAAAGCGGACCGTGTGGAACAACCTCAAAAGCCGATCCATCAGAACCTCCACGCCAGGAACACGGCCATAACCGCCAATGCCAATGCATTGATGCCGAGCTGTTTGTACTTCTCCGTGAGGCTGAGAATCGGCCCGAGGGCGTACAAGGTCACGATGTTTTTCGTCATCACGTAGATCACCTGAAAGAGAGCCACGCCATAAGCGTAGTGGCTCAGTGACTGCACGCCCTGCTCTTCAAGGAAGATCAGCGCCGCCACGGCGATCACCGCGATCAGAAAGCCGGCCAGAGCCGGTGGCTTAACCCGCTTGCTGGTGACCGACAGATTCCCGAACACCAGCGACAGGGACGCGTACAAGCTGGTCATCAACAGCAAGGAAAGCAAAAACAGCGTGGGTTCATCAAAGTCGATGCCCAACCAAAGATGCAGAGCCTGGTCGCCCGCCGCCAGAAACGCCAGGAAGCCCGCCACGGAAAACGCGGCCAGCCCCACCGCGCTTTTCCCCAACATCCGGTGGTAGGCCTCCGGGTCATCGTCATAATCCAGCGACGAACGGGTCACCACCGAGGCGTTCAGGGAGACCACGAAACCACGAGAAAAATTATGCAGTTGCAGGAACACCCCATAGACGGATAACGACCGGCTGCCTACCGCGCCGTGCAACAGAATCTGCGGCGCCGTGATGATCAGACTCTGGCTCAGGCTGTTCACACTGATCCAGGCGTTGAACGAGAACGCCTTGCGAAACTCATCCACATAGAACCAGCGGCCGGTGCTCGGCAGCTTTTCCTCACCCACGATCCGGTTGAACTGAAGGCTGACCAGCAGATAAATCATCATCTGCTCGAAAGCCAATACCGTACAGAAGGTAAAGGTGCCCAGGCGCTCACCGGCGAACAGCAGCGAGATCAGGGCCAGCTTGCCTAAGGCGGTGGCGATGAGAATCTTGAACTGTAGATCGAGCCGGTCGGCGGCGTACAGAGCCGCGTATTTGGGTATGGCGATCAGGGTGAAAATCAAACCGCCCAGCGACACCAGCAATTCATCGCCAATCGGCGAGCTGGAATACAGGAAGAACAAACCGCCCAGCGCGAAGGCGACCAGCCCCATGCAGAGAAACGCGGTCAGGGCGGTCACATACAAAGCGCCGAACGAAGACGGCTGGTTCTTATACTCGATCAAAAGACGGGAAAGCCCCGCCGTGGACGCGGCCTGCACCATCAGCAGCAAGGTGATCACGCTCAGCGCCGTGGCGACGATCCACCAGGCGTCCAGGCCGATCGCCTTCATCGCCATGCCGATGGTGAAGAACGAAACGATGATCTGGATCAGGCGGCTAAGCAGCCCGAAGGACAGATTTTTCCACATCATGGGGCGGCGCGGTTCCAAAGCCCACAGGCGTCCACCACTCTTTTGCCGTCAAGCGCCGTCGGCGCCAACCGCCGGAACGAGCGGTGCGCCACCAGGGCGACCACCACATCCGCGTTCGCCAGAGCCTGGTCTGCGGCGACCAGGCTGGCGCCGTGCTCCGTCAGGCCCGCCGGCAACGCTTTGATGTTCGGCTCCACCGCCAGCAGCGCGCCGGGGTGTTCCGCCGCCACCCGGGTGGTGATATCCAGTGCCGGACTTTCGCGCAGGTCGTCGATGTCCGGCTTGAACGCCAGACCGAAGCAGGCGATGGTCACGTCGCCAGCGCGCTTGTCCGGGTTCGCCTGCAGAAACTCGCCCACCGCCGTTTTGATTTTTTCCACCACCCAGTCCGGCTTGCCGCTGTTCACTTCCCGGGCGGCGCGGATCAGCCGCGCCAGCTCCGGCGTCTCGCTGACGATGAACCAGGGGTCCACGGCGATGCAGTGGCCGCCCACGCCCGGGCCCGGCTGCAGAATATTGACGCGCGGATGGCGGTTGGCCAGCGCGATCAGTTCCCAGACGTTGATGTCGAGCCGTTCGGCGATGATCGACAGCTCATTGGCGAACGCGATATTGACGTCACGGAAGGCGTTTTCGGTGAGCTTCGCCATCTCGGCGGTGCGCGCGGTGGTGGTCAGGCAGTCGCCGCGCACGAAGGTGCGGTACAGCTCGGCGGCGGCCTCGGCGCAGGCCGGCGTCATGCCGCCGATAATGCGGTCGTTCTCGATCAGCTCGTGCATGATGCGCCCGGGCAGCACCCGCTCGGGGCAATGCGCCACGCGGATATCGGCGCCCTCCCCCGCGTCCTGGGGAAAGCTCAGGTCCGGGCGCGCCTCCGCCAGCCAGGCCGCCATCGCTTCGGTGGCGCCCACCGGCGAGGTGGATTCCAGAATCACCAGGTTGCCCTTACGCAGCACCGGCGCCACCGAACGCGCCGCCGCGCGGATAAAACTCAGGTCCGGTTCCGGCACCGCGTCCGGGTCGGCCTGGCGTTTGAACGGCGTCGGCACCGCGATCAGAAACGCGTCCGCCGGCTCCGGCTCGGTGGTGGCGTGCAGGTAGCCCTCTTTCACCGCCGCGTGCACGGCGATATCCAGCTCCGGCTCGACAATATGGATCTCGCCCCGATTGATGGTGTCCACCGCGTTCTGGTTCACATCCACGCCGATCACCTTCTTGCGGCGGCCGGCGAAAACCGCGGCGGTGGGCAGGCCGATGTAACCCAGGCCGACGACACAAACGGTATTGAAATCCATAAGAGGGTTAATCCTTGGCAATGGGGTTTTGGAGGATCAAAGCGTTGAGCTTGCGAACCTTATCCAAGAAAAACGGCGCCTTCCACAGGGCAAGCCCATGACGTTCCGCCGGCGACAGAAAAGGGTCGACGTCGTCCGCCGCCTCTCGCCAGGTGATGGTGTTCACGGCTTCCGTCAGTGCCGCCTGCAACCAGGCCGCATCGACCACCGGATCCGTCCCCTGCCATGGGCCGGCCTGTCGCAGCGCGGCCTGCAGGTGGCTCAAATTTGGCGCCACACCTTGCTTGATATACCAATTGAAGTCGAACCAGTCCCGCCCCTTCAGGTAGTCCCGGCAAAGCAGGGCGTGGATTTTCAACGCGAAGTTACTGGCCAGGTCCTGGCTGCGCACCTCGAAATCGAGAGGGAAATCCAGGTAATGAGATTCAAAACCACTGCCTGCCGGGGGCCGAGTGTCGATCTCCAGTTTAACCCGCAGCTTTCTTCCTGAATCGGTTTGCATGAAAGAGAGGTCCAGCTGTCGACCGATGGAGTCGTCCTTGAGCATCGCCTGTCGCACGGCACGGTCCATCTTTCCCCGGTCGGAAAGCTCCGCTCGGACACCAAACTCAAGCAAAACCTCTTGAAGCTCATCACAATACGGCTGCCACTGGAAATCCTTGTCGGGCTCGATAAGAATAAAATCCAGATCCTCCGAAAAGCGCGGCAACCCATGCAGTATTCGCAGACTGCTGCCACCCTGGAACGCCGCCACTTCATAGAAATTCGCCCGCCATAAGCCATACAGCGCGACTTCCTGAAGAATTTCCTTGAGGGCGTGCTCCTCCTGAAGAGCATCCGTGCACGCGTAGCGCTCCAGGCGCTGACGCAACAGATCAATCATCGGCCAAATCCTTTTGTAGAGCGTCAATCAAACGCTGCATGCGGCGATGTTTATACACCGCCCGCAATGCGTCCATTTCTGAAACGTCCACCGATTTCCAGGCCTGCTCATCAATGCGCAGTCCCTGAAGAAGGGCGGTGGTGCCTCCCGGCCATTCTTCCTTACGCAAGCAGAGCAAATCCAGCAATGCACGCAACGGCCTGGCCACTAGTGCCGGATGGCCGGACAAGACAGAGCGCTCAACACCGCGCAAAAAGCCGCCAGGATTCAACGCCAACGGATAGAAACGGAACTCTCCGACCCCGGTGACAGTAACCAAATCCCGGCGCCGCCCCGGCGTAACCGCCTGAACCAAAGGCGTTGATTCAGGAATCCAGCCGTGATGCGACAGCGCGGCCTCGAACGACACATAGGCCCCCGGATGAAGAGACTGAACAATCACGAAAGGGTGCGGCCGGTAGCCCGACACCACCGGGGACAACAAATAGCGCCCACGACGGAGCCGCCACAGCTCCTGGGCGTGCAATGCACGGTTAACCAGGTTATAGCGCCGTTGATCGGTACCCCGAAGCAGGCGTGCCAGCTGCTTCTCGGTCAGCACCTGCTCCGTCAGTCCTTGATCGATCAGAGTCCGGGTCAATGTCTCCATAAAATGCAGGATACTTTCATTTTTTGAAAGTATCCAACACTAATTGTCAGCCAGGTAGTCGGCGATACGCTGGGAGGCCCGGCCGTCGCCGTAGGGGTTGTGAGCGCGGCTCATCGCGTCCCAGGCGGCCTGGTCGGTGAGCAGGCGATGCGCTTCGTCGTGGATCGCCTCGGCGCCGGTGCCCACCAGCTTTACCGTGCCGGCATGGACCGCGTCCGGGCGCTCGGTGGTGTCGCGCATTACCAGTACCGGCTTGCCCAGGGACGGCGCCTCTTCCTGGATGCCGCCGGAGTCGGTAAGAATCAGCGTCGCGTTACTCATCAGCCACACGAACGGCAGGTAGTCCTGGGGCTCGATCAGGTGCACATTGGGCCGGCCGCTGAGCAACCGGTTCACCGGCTCCTGCACATTGGGATTGAGGTGCACCGGATAGACAAAATCAGTGCCCGGGTGGGCCTCGGCGAGCCGCGACACCGCCTGGCAGATGCGCTCGAACCCGCCGCCGAAGCTCTCGCGCCGGTGGCCGGTGATCAGCACCATGGGGCGCTCAAGACCGTAGGGGAAACGCCCGGCCAGGCCGTCACGCAACCCGGCGTCGCCATCCAGGCGCGCCTTCACCCACAGCAGGGCGTCAATCACGGTGTTGCCGGTGGTGAGAATGCGGGCCTCGTCCACGCCCTCGGCCAGCAAGGCGTCACGGGCGCTGCCGGTGGGCGCGAAGTGAGCGGCGGCGAGCACCCCGGTGAGTTTGCGGTTGGCCTCTTCCGGCCAGGGGGAAAGCAGATTGCCGGTGCGCAGCCCGGCTTCCACATGGCCCACCGGCACTTTCTCGTAGAACGCCGCCAGGGAGGCCGCCAGCGTGGTGGTGGTGTCGCCGTGCACCAGGATCATGTCCGGCTTCTCGGCGCGGATCACGTCGCGCAGGCCGAGCAGAATGCGGGTGGTGATGTCGTAGAGGTCCTGGCCCGGCGCCATGATGTCCAGGTCGTGGTCCGGCGTGATCTCAAACAGCGCCAGCACCTGATCCAGCATCTCGCGGTGCTGGGCGGTCACGCACACCCGGCTGTCGAAGCGGGGGTCGACGCCCAGGGCTTTCACCACTGGCGCCATTTTGATGGCCTCCGGGCGGGTGCCGAAGACACTGAGAATCCGCTTTCCGCTCACTAAGTCGCCTTTTCGCCAGTCATTTGGGGCCACGCGCCCGGAAGCCGGCTATTTTCTCATTAATCGCGACGCAATTGTAGGCGCGGTGCTCAGGCCGCGACGATGCGGAACCGCGTCGCGTTGGCGATCGGGCGGACTGTATTCTTGTCTCGCTTCAAATCCACGATGCCGTAGCGGGACATCGTCTTCAAAGTACGGGACAAATTCCCGGGTTTGCGGCCGGTGGTTTCGGCCAGCGCTGAGATTGATTTCGGCTTCGTCTCGGTAATCACGCGAAGCAAGGCACGGTTATCATCACTCAGGACCTCCGCCAGCGATTTCATGGACGTAAACCAGACCTTGGGCTCACCCGGTTTCGGTTTGTACTCGCCCCGGGCAATAGACAGCATCCGTTCGCGAATCTTCTCCTGGGTCATAATGCCGATCACTATCGTTTTCATCGCTTCTTAACCTCCACCAGGACCCGGTCCACATCATCAAAAAAGTCGTTTAGAAGCTGCTGTGCCTCAGTGAATTCATAAGGCACGCCCTTGTCGCTGCTATTTCTATGCCGGTGATCATGCGGCAGAACCCGACCCGCATACTTAAACTTTTTGGGCGGTTTGATCGCATGAGCATTGTCGTAACCCAAGATCCGCCTGCCGTACGGTTCGTGTAACGTCAAAGAGTATCGGATGCCATGCGGAATCGCGGGCGAGGGCTTTACCTCCCAGGCTTCAAGCTTTATCCAATACCCTCCTTCCTGATCAATGATCGAGCCGTGCAAATCAAGCAAGCCAGCCAAGCCTGGGTCCTTTGACATATAATCATATCACCTGATGATAAATAGTAGCTGTATTCGAGTCCCAAGGGAAGGCTGACTATGACAAGGTCGAGCTGCCTGGTCTGTCAGTCAGAGGCGATTGCGGATGTAGGAGATCGCTGGCGGGATGGCCGGCCGGCGTTCGCCGGCCTTTCGCGGGCGGGGCCCGCTCCTACCTTCAGGAACGGGCCAGGTCGAGCGCCTGTTCGGCCAGGTCCGGATAAGCGGCACGGCTGGCCGCATACTCGTCAAGAGCATTGAGTGTCCTGATCGCGGCTGAAAGTTCGATGAGCGCGTCCGCGCTTTCGGCCATTTCCGGTTCAAATTTGCCGTTGTGCTTCATCCACTTGATGACATCGTCGAGATGCCATAACGGTGTTGAACCGGATACCCGTGCTGGCGGAAAGCGCGTTTTGACTCTGCGCACATCGCCGGTGGCGTATTTCCTCATCGCCTGACGACTGACTTTCGAAAGACGTTCGGACAGTAATGTCGAAAGCTCGGAAAGATTCAGCAGGTCAGGTCCAACACAGACCAGCCGCCCTGTGGGAATGGCGCGCTGCACGTCGTCAATCGCCGAGCGCAGAGCCGCCAGCGAGCCCTGGGCTTGCCGAGTGAAATCCAGGGCCATATGGCCAGCGACGCCAACCCCGACGAGGGCATCATCACAGCCCGATTCGAAAAGAGCATCAAGCCAGGCTTCCGGATCAGGTTCGCTTTCCGGGAGCTGGTAGTACAACTGGAATTCGTATTCATTCATCGTCCAAATCTCCCAGGTATTGCAGCCCGAATTCGCAGTTATCGACCCATCGCCTGATGCTTTTGGCGTGCCCCTCTTCATTTCGAGGTGTCGACCAAACGCTGTTGCGGCAGAAACGCCCACATCGACAAGCCGGGTCGTTGTTCGGGCATTGCAGAATGCCCCAAGCGTGAGCGCTTTTGCCTGAAGCCTTCACCTGCCAACCGTGCTTTTCCGCGTACCGAACCGCCTGCTCGACAATTGCTTTCGGGTGTTTTTTCCGTGCCATTACATGTCCTTGAAAGCGTCCCATAGAAGCCCAATGTTGTCAAATGACAACAATTTATTATCCGGGTACCAAAGTCTGACTATGGCAAGGCCCCGTAGCCTGGTCTGTCGGCCAGGGGCGATTGCGGATGTAGGAGATTGCCGGGAGCTTCGCTCCCTTTCGCGGGCGGGGCCCGCTCGCACGAAAGTGTTGACAGGGGTTCGGGGGTTGGGGAACACTGCCTTCCACTACGTACGAACATTCGTTCGTAATGCATAAAACAGAATAAGAAGGGAGAGCAAACATGCACGTTTTGATCGTGGGCGCCGGCATCGCCGGCCTGACCGCCGCCATCGCGCTTCGCCACAAGGGCATCGACGCGACCATCATTGAACAGGCCCCCCAGCTTTCGGAGATCGGCGCCGGCATCCAAATCGCCAGCAACGGCTCGGTAGTGCTGCGCGAGCTCGGCCTGGAGCAGGCCGTGGCGGCCAAGTCGGTGATCCCGAAGTCGTTCGACATGCGTGATATCCGCAACGGCAAGCTGCTGTACGTGTCGCCGCTGGGCGAGGAAGGCGCGCAGCGCTGGGGCGCGCCGCTGTACAACATCCACCGCGCCGACCTGATCGAGATTCTCGCCGATGCCCTGCCCGCCAAGTCGCTGCGGCTCGGGGTGCATTGCACCGGCTTCGAGCAGGATGAGAGCGGCGTCACCGTGCACATCAAGGGCGGCGACGACCTGCACGGCGATGTGCTGATCGCCGCTGACGGCATTCACTCGGTGATCCGCAAGCAGCTGTTCGGCGAGGACGACGTGCAGTTTTCCAATATCCTCATGTGGCGGGCGCTGATCCCCGCCGAGAAGCTGGAAGGCATCGACCTGCCCGAGCGCGGCAACTACTGGTTCGGCCCCGGCCGCACCCTGATCACCTACTGGATCCGCCCCCAGAACCTCTACAGCATTCTCGCCTCGGTGCCCTCCGGCGAGGTGCACCGCGAATCCTGGACGGAGAGCGGCGACATCGAGGAGCTGCGCGCGTCGTTCTCTGATCTGGAGCCGCGCGCCCAGGCGATGATGGATCAGATCGACACCGCCTTCCTCACCGGCATGTTCTACCGCGACCCCATCGACCGCTGGACCGACCGCCGCGTGACGCTGATGGGCGACGCCGCCCACCCGATGGTGCCGTTCCTGGCCCAGGGCGCCTGCCAGGGCATCGAGGACGCCTGGGTGCTGGCCACCATGCTGGAGCATTACGGCTTGCAGAACCTGGAAACCGCGCTGGAGGAATACGAGCAGCGCCGCCGCCCGCGCACCACCCGGGTCCAGTCCGGCGCCCGCGCCATGGTCAAGCTGGTGCACGAGTCCGAACCGGAGCGCATCAAGGCGCGCAACGGCCGCTGGAAAGGCATGCAGCACATCGACCCGATGACCGAAGCCACCTGGGCGTTCGTGTGGGATTACAACGTGCTGGAGGAAGTGAAGCGTCCGGCCGGTGAAGTGCAAGGCCTGTCCGCCACCCGCGAAGACAAGAAGATGGAGCGCGCCGAGAGCCAGCGCGCCTTCGATATGTGGAAGTCCGCGTTCACCGCCGAGGACGTGGCCCGCGGCCACGACGGCATGCGCGAAGGCTACGACCGCTTCCTGACCACTCACTTCCCGGCGCCGGACGATCTGTCCGTGGAGAACGCCGAGCTGGGTGGCGTGGAGGGCCTGCGGGTCACCGCCCCGGGCGCCGCGCCCGCCGACCAACGCCGCACCGTGCTGCACTTCCACGGCGGCGGCTACATGCTCGGCTCCGCCAAGGGTTCGGTGGAATACGCCGGCCGGCTGGCCAAGGCGGTGGGCGGCGACTGCGTCACCGTGGATTACCGGCTGGCCCCGGAAAACCCCTACCCGGCGGCGCTCGACGACGCCGTGGATGCCTACCGCGGGCTGGTCAACAGCGGCGTGGAGCCGTCGCGGATTCTGCTCAGCGGCGAGTCTTCCGGCGCCGGCCTGGCACTGGCCCTGGCGCTCACCCTGAAGATGGCCGGCGACACCCTGCCCGCCGGCATCATCGCCATCTGCCCGTTCGCCGATCTCACTCTGTCCGGCGCCAGCATCAAGGAATTCGCCGGCCAGGACCCGGCGGCCAACCGCGACACCCTGGCGTTCATGGCGGCCTCCTATTTCCAGGAGCACGAGCCCCGCGACCCGCTGGTGTCACCGCTGTTCGGCGAGCTGAAAGACCTGCCGCCGGTATTCCTGTCCGCCGTGGAGGGCGAGTCCCTGTACAGCGACAGCAGCCGCCTGCTGGAACGCGCCCGGGAAGCGGGCGTGGACGTGACCATGGTGCCGGTGAAGGACTCGGTGCACGTCTACACCCTGTTCCCGTTCCTGCCGGAAACCACCGACACCCTGGATGAAATCAGCAAATGGGCGCAGCGCGTCAGCGGCTGAGTCCGATACCCAAAAAGCACAACAACAATTTGAGGACGCATCATGCATAAACCAATAAAAACCAGCCTCTTCGCCATCGCACTGCTCGCCACCGCCGTGGTCGGCGCGAACGACGGCGCCAAGCAAAACAACGCAAAGGGCATCTCCGACGACACCGTGAAAATCGGCGTGCTGGCGGACATGTCCGGCATCTTCTCAGACCTGAGCGGCGAAGGCGCCGTCACCGCCGCGCGCATGGCGGTGGACGACTTCGTCGCCGAGCAGAAGCCCGGCTTCAAAGTGGAAGTGGTCACCGCCGACCATCAGAACAAAACCGACGTGGCCGCCAGCCGCGCCCGCGAGTGGTACGACACCGAAGGCGTGGACATGATCACCGATGTGATCAACTCCGCGGTGGCCCTGGCGGTGTCCGAAGTAACCCGCGACAAGGACCGCGTGCTGATGGTCACCGGCGCCGGCTCCACCACCATCAACAACGAGCAGTGCTCGCCGAACACCATTCTCTATGCCTGGGACACCTACTCCCTGGCCAACAGCCTGGGCCGCACCATCACCGAGCAGGGCAACGAGTCCTGGTACTTCGTGACGGTGGATTACGCGCTCGGCAAGTCCATCGAATACGACGCCACCAAAGCGGTGGAAAACAGCGGCGGCGAAGTGCTCGGTTCCCTGCACCACCCGATGGGCGCGTCCGACTTCGCGTCGTTCATGCTGCAGGCGCAGAGCTCCGGCGCCGATGTAATCGGCATCGCCAACGCCGGCGGCGACCTGCACAACGCGGTGCGCGTGGCCAACGAGTTCGGCATTAACCAGTCGCAGAAAATCGTCGGCCTGGCCGCCAGCATGACCGACGTGCACGCCCTCGGACTGGAAGTCACCCAGGGCATGCTGCTGGTGGAAGGGTTCTACTGGGATCAGGACGACGCCGCGCGTCAGTGGAGCAAGCGCTTCAAGGAAAAGACCGGCAAGATGCCCAACATGCTCAACGCCGCCACTTACTCGGCGGTCACCAACTACCTGGGCGCGGCTAAAACCCTGGGCACCGACGACGCCGATGCGGTGCTCGCCTATCTGCACGAGCAGGAGATCAACGACCTGTTCGCCAAGAACGGCCGCATCCGCGCGGACGGCCAGATGGTCCACGACGTCTATCTCTACGAGGTAAAAAGCCCGGCGGAGTCCGAAGGCGAGTGGGATTACTACAAGCTGCGCGAAACCGTGCCGGCGGAAAAGGCCTACCAGCCGCTCTCCGAATCACGCTGCCCTTTGGTCAACAGTTAAGGGGACGGTCATGACGGAAGAGGTACTGGGCACCCGGCGGTTAAGCAAACATTTCAAGGGTTTTACCGCCGTCGACAACGTGGACCTGTCGGTAAAGAAGGGGCACATCCACGCCCTGATCGGCCCCAACGGGGCCGGCAAGACCACGCTGTTCAACCTGCTCACCCGCTTCACCGAGCCCAGCGCCGGCGAGATCCACTTCAACGGGCGCTCGGTGTCCGCGCTGCCGCCCCGCGAAGTGGCGCGGCGCGGCATGGTGCGCTCGTTCCAAATCTCCGCGGTGTTCGCCAGCCTGAGCGTGCTCGACAACGTGCGGCTGGCACTGCAGCGCGGGCTGGGCATGTCGTTTCACTTCTGGAAAAGCGACCGCGTGCTCAACCGGCTCAACGACCGCGCCATGGCGCTGCTGGATTCCGTGGGGCTTACCGGTGTCGCGTCACACGACGCCGGCAGCCTGCCCTACGGCCACAAGCGGGCGCTGGAGCTGGCCACCACCCTGGCCATGGACCCGGTGCTGATGCTGCTGGACGAACCCACCCAGGGCATGGGCTACGAGGACGTGGACCGGGTCACCGGCCTGATCAAGCAAGTGGCCGCCGGCCGCACCGTGCTGATGGTGGAGCACAACATGAAGGTGGTGGCATCCATCGCCGACACCCTGTCGGTGCTGCAGCGTGGCCGGCTGATCGCCAGCGGCAGCTACCAGGAGGTGTCGACCAACCCCCAGGTGATGGAGGCCTATATGGGCACCGCGCCCGGGCACGGCAAGGAGAGCGTGGCATGAACACAGCAACGCAGACACCCGCGCTGGCGGTGCGCGGCCTGCACGCCTGGTACGGCGAATCCCACGTGCTGCAGGGCGTGAACTTCGAGGTTCGATCCGGCGAAGTGGTCACCCTGCTGGGCCGCAACGGCGCCGGGCGCACCACCACCCTGAGAGCCTTGCTCGGCCTGACCGGGCGGCGCAGCGGCTCAATACGGGTGTTCGATCAGGAAACAACCGGCCTGAGCACCCACCGCATCGCCCGGCTCGGCGTCGGCTACTGCCCGGAAGAACGGGGGATTTTCGCCAGTCTCAGCTGCGAGGAAAACCTGCTGCTGCCGCCGCTGTTCAAGGGCAGCGACGCGGGGCTCTCGCTGGACGAAATCTACCGGCTGTTTCCCAACCTGGAGGAGCGCAAGCACAGCCCGGGCATGGCGTTGTCCGGCGGCGAACAACAGATGCTCGCGCTGGCGCGCATTCTGCGCACCGGCGCCCGTCTTCTGTTGCTGGATGAAATCTCCGAAGGGCTGGCGCCGGTGATCGTCGACACCCTCGGCCAGGCGATCCGCGAGCTTCGCCGGCGCGGCTACACCATCTTGCTGGTGGAGCAGAATTTTCATTTTTCGGCGGCGCTGTCGGACCGGCTGCTGTTCATGGAAAGCGGCCGCATCATCGACACCCTGACCCCCGACCAACTGGACGACAACGCCGACAAAGTGGCGCGCATGCTGAGCGTCTGAAAACAACAAGGTAAGGCTATGGATATATTCGGTGTGCCGGTGCAGGCACTCATGGCGCAACTGATGATCGGTCTGGTGAACGGCTGCTTCTACGCGGTCCTGAGCCTGGGGCTGGCGGTCATCTTCGGCATGCTGCACGTGATCAACTTCACCCACGGCGCCATGTTCATGCTGGGCGCGCTGCTCAGCTGGGCCGGCCTCTATTACTTCGAGCTCAACTACTGGGTGATGCTGTTTCTGGCACCGCTGGTGGTGGGCGTGTTCGGCATCGTGCTGGAGCGTTTGTTTCTCAAGCGTATCTACAAACTCGACTATCTGTACGGCCTGCTGCTGACCCTGGGCCTGACGCTGATCATCGAAGGCGCGGTGCGCTCGGTTTACGGCGTGTCCGGCAAGCCCTACGGCCCGGCGCCGATCTCCGGCGTCACCGACCTGGGCTTTCTGATGATCCCCAACTACCGGCTGTGGGTGATCGTCGCCTCGCTGATGGTGTGCGCCGCCACCTGGTACACCATCGAACGCACCCGCCTGGGCGCCTACCTGCGCGCCGCCACCGAGAACCCCAAGCTGGTGGAAGCGTTCGGCATCAACGTGCCGGTGCTGGTCAGCCTGACCTTCGGCTTCGGCGTCGCCCTGGCGGCGTTCGCCGGGGTGCTGGCCGCGCCGATCATGCAGGTGTCCGCGCTCACCGGCCAGACCATGATCGTGATCGTCTTCGCGGTGGTGGTGATCGGCGGCATGGGCTCCATCGCCGGCACCGTGGTGACCGGCATCGGCCTGGGCCTGGTGGAAGCGCTCACCAAGGTGTACTACCCGGAGGCCTCTTCCATGGTGATGTTCCTGGTCATGGTGCTGGTGTTGCTGGTGCGGCCCAACGGCCTGTTTGGAGGTGTGGAATGACCCGCCTGGTGTGCTACGGCTTCCTGCTGCTGGCCCTGGTGGCCGCCCCCTGGATGGGGCTGTACCCGGTGCTCGGCACCAAGATTCTCTGCTACGCGCTGTTCGCCTGCGCCTTCCATCTGCTGCTCGGCTACACCGGCCTGGCGTCCCTGGGCCACGCCGCCTTCCTGGGCGTCGGCGGCTATGTGGCCGGCTACGGCATCAAGGCCTGGGCGCTGTCGCCGGAGCTGGCGCTGCTCGCCGGCCTGTCGGTGGGCGCGTTGATGGGGCTGGTGATGGGCTATGTGTCGATCCGCCGCTCCGGCATCTACTTCACCATGATCACCCTGGCGCTGGCGCAGCTGGTCTATTTCCTGTGCGTACAGATTCCGCACACCGGCGGCGAGGACGGCCTGCAGGGCATCGACCGGGGCCTGCTGTTCGGCGTCATCGATCTGCACAACGACCGCGTCATGTACTACACCACCCTGACCATCGGCGTGGCGGCGTTCCTGTTCATCGCCCGGGTGGTGCGCTCGCCGTTCGGCCAGGCGCTCACCGCGATCAAGGACAACGAGCCGCGCGCGGTGTCGCTGGGCTACCACCCGGACCGCTACAAGCTGCTGGTGTTCACCCTGTCCGCCGCGCTCACCGGCCTGGCCGGCGCGCTCAAGGCCATCGGCCTGGGCTTCGTGACGCTCTCCGACGTGCACTGGATGACCTCCGGCCACGCCCTGCTGATGACCCTGGTGGGCGGCCTGGGCACCCTGTCCGGCCCGGTGGTCGGCGCCGTGGTGCTGGTCACCCTGGAAAACAAGATCGGCGAGCTGGGCGCGCTGCTCGCCAGCGTCACCGGCATCGGCTGGTTCGCCACCCTCGGTGAGTCGGTGATGATGATCATGGGCATCGTGTTCGTGATCTGCGTACTCGCGTTCCGGCGCGGCATCATGGGCGAGCTCGACGCCCTGCGCCGCCGTGTCCGCACCCCCACCCCGGCACCGGAGCCTCAATCATGACCACTCATACCCCCGACGCGTTTCACGATCACTGGCCGCCGCGGCTGTCGAAAAGTCTGCGGCCACCGCGCACCACCCTGTGGGACAACCTGGTCACCAGCGCGCGGCGCTACCCGGACAAAACCGCGATCCGCTTCTTCGACCGCGCGCTCAGCTACCGCGAGCTGCTGCGCCAGTGCGAGACCCTGGCCGCCTGGCTCAGCGGCGCCGGCGTGCGCCCCGGCGACCGGGTGCTGGTGATGATGCAGAACTGCCCGCAGCTGGTGATCGCCCACTACGCCATCATGCGCGCTAACGCGGTGGTGGTGCCGATTAACCCGATGAACAAAGCCGCCGAGCTGGGCCACTACATCCGCAATGCCGGCGCCAAGGCGGCAATCTGTTCCGCCGAACTGGCCCGCGAGCTCGGCGGCGCCAACAACGAGCTGCCCCGCGACGAGCAACTGCAGCGGCTGCTGGTGACCCGCTACGCCGACGCCTTCGACCCAAGCGCCAGCCAGGACCTGCCGGTGCCGGACGAGTGGCAGGGCTGGCTTAACACCAGCGAGTTGCCCAGGGACGGGCGCACCCCGGTCACCCCCTGGCTGGAGGCGCTGGCCACCACGCTGCCGCCGCCGGTGCTGGTCGGCGACCCGGACACCCCCTGCCTGCTGCCCTATACCAGCGGCACCACCGGCGCGCCCAAGGGCTGCGTGCACCACCACGGCTCAATCATGCACAACGCCGTGGCCAGCTGGCACTGGATCAACGGCGATCCGGAAAGCGTGATGCTGGCGGTGCTGCCGCTGTTCCACATCACCGGCCTGGTGTGCGTGATGCACGGCACGATCTTCGGCGGCGGCACCCTGGTGATTCTGCCGCGCTGGCAACGCGACCTGGCCTGCCACCTGATCGAGAAAGAAGGCATCAGCCACTGGCTGTGCATCCCCACCATGGTGGTGGACCTGCTCGCCTCACCGGACCTGGAACGCTACGACCTGTCCCGGCTCTCGTTTATCGGCGGCGGCGGCGCGGCCATGCCGGAAGCCGTGGCCGAACGCCTCAACGCCACCTACGGGCTTAATTTCGTGGAAGGCTACGGCCTCACCGAAACCTCCGGCCCCACCCATATGAACCCCTGCCACCGCCCCAAACTGCAGTGCCTGGGCATCCCGTTCATGAGCACGGACGTCAAGGTGCTGGACCCGGACACCCGCGAAGAATGCGCCGACGACCAGCCCGGCGAAATCGCCATCTGCGGTCCGCAGGTGTTCCAGGGCTACTGGAACAACGACGAAGCCACTGCCAAGAGTTTCGTCTACATCGGTGGCCGTAAGTACTTCCTCACCGGGGATCTGGGGCGACGCGACGGCGAGGGTTACTTCTACATCACCGACCGCATCAAACGCATGATCAACGCCTCCGGCTTCAAGGTGTGGCCCGCGGAAGTGGAAAACCTGCTGTTCCGCCACCCGGGCATTCAAGAAGCCTGCGTGGTCGGCAGCCAGGACCCCTACCGCGGCGAAACCGTGCGCGCCGTGGTGGTACGCCGCGCCTCTCAGCCGGGCCTGGACGGCGAGACCCTGATAGAATGGTGCCGCGAAAATATGGCCGCGTACAAAGTGCCGAAAATCGTCGACTTCGTGGACGCCCTGCCCAAGAACGGCAGCGGCAAGATCATGTGGCGGGAAGTACAGGACCTATGACAGAAGCCAAAATACGGCGCACGCGGAACGGCGCGCGCCTGCCGGCCGACCAGGCCACGCCGCGCTACCTTGGCGAGAACATCGAGAAGGACCTGCGCGAGGTCAGCGAGCGGACCGGCGGCGGCACCATGCAAAGCCGCATCCTGGTGGCCGCCATCGCCCTGTTCGCCGAACGCGGCTACGAAAACCTCAACATGCGCACCCTGGCCGGCTGGGTCGGCCTCAAGGCCCCCACCCTCTACAACTACTACGCCTCCAAGGAGCAACTGCTGGTCGAAGCCATCGAGCTGGGCATGACCGACTTCTTCAGCTACATCCTGGACGGCATCGAGGACGTGCCCCGCGAAGACCGGCTGTTCGAAATCGTGCGCCGGCACGCCGGCTACAAAATGCGCCACCGGCTGATCGCCCGCGCCAACGACCGCCTGATCGACCCGCAATTCGCGCGCATGTTCCTGCCCGAGGAAAGCGCCCAGCACTTCAGCGGCCGCATGGCCGGTTACCGCCATACCGTCCAGGACCTGGTGCGCGACTACGTCGACGACGACGCCCCGGTGAGCCCCAAGGTGGTCACCATCGCCCTCCTGAGCCAGTGCGATCGCATGGCCTATTGGTACGATCCCGACGGATCCATGACGCCCGAACAGGCGCTCGAGCAGGTCACCATCCTGATCCGGCGGATGCTGGGCACCGCCGCGTAACCCCTGTGTGGGCGCTGGATCTTGTGGAAGCAGGGCTTTTGTGGGAGCGGGCCCAGCCCGCGAAAGGGAGCGCAGCTCCCGGCAAAGCCACTAGGAGGGGCGGAAGATTCGCAGGCCCAGACCGTCTATATGGCGGTAATGGCGGTCGTTGGCGGTAAAAAGGGGTAAGCCGGTGTACTGGGCGCCGGCGGCGATCAAGGCATCCGCCATTTGCATGTTGTGGCTGAGCGCGTACTCCTCCACCAGGAACATGGCGCGGGCGGAGATCTCTTCATTGAGATGCAAAACCCGGGCATCCCAATATCGCAGAGCCTGACGCAGCAGCCGCAGCTCGCGGGTGTCTCTCAGCCCCTGCAGAAGTTCCATGTAGGTCACCGCCGACAAACAGAAACCCGGTGCGCTATCCAGCGCCTTGGCCGCCGCCGGGTCACCACGCAAGTTCCAGATCAGGACATCCGTATCCACGAGCATGATCAAAACTCCCGGGGCTTGCGGAGTCGGCGCACCTGGTCATCAACCGGCTCGTCCTGATCACGCCAAAGCCCGAACAGAGGGTTCGATGCCGCCTTTTCGGCAGTATCTCCATAAGGAACCGGCTCACTCTCGCGCACTTCGTTGGCGCCAACCAGGGGCATCAGACGGGCACGGGGCGTCCCCCGGTAGGTGATGATGACCTCTTCCCCGCGGTCGGTGGCCGCGATCAGGGTGCGGGTGTGCAAACGAAGGTCTTTGGTAGTGGCTTCCATGAGATGCTCCTGATTACACTTCAAAGTGTAACCAGGGCGCCACCTTATTTGCAACCAAGGCAGAGATCAGTTCAAGGAGCGAGTGCGTAGCAGGCACCAGCAGGCGGTGATCAGGCCCAGGTAGCCGGCGAGGCCGCGGGCGTCGCGGAGCATGGACTGGGTGAGCCCGAAGCCGATAAAGGCGACCACCACCACCAGGCCGGCCACCGCCAGAGCCCGGGTGGTGGCGTCGGGGCGGCCACGCAGGGCCCGGGCGAACAGCAGCAACGGCACACCGTACAGCATCAGCAACGAGCCCAAACCCACCAGGCCCCGGCGGGCGGCGGTGTCGATCAGATCGCTGTGAAGCTGGTCGTACCGACTCACCGCCGGGTGCAGGCCCCACTCCGCGACCCATTCATCGCGCCGCTCTTGCAGCCGCCCTTCGCCCCAGCCCAACAGAGGTCTCTCGGAAAACAACTGCACGCCGACACACCACATCTCCACGCGCACACCGAAGGAATTGCCCCGCTCGCCCTGGTCGTATTCGTCCACGCTCTCCATAGCCTTATCGACCCGTTCGGTCACCGCCAGGGTGGGCGACAAGGACGCCAGCAGCAGCAGGCCCAGCAACGCCGCCACGCCGCCGCCCAGCACCGGGCGCGGCAAGGTGCGCCAGAAGCCCAGCCCCACCACGGCCACCAGCGCCGGGAACACCACCCAGCTGCCCCGGGTCCCGGACAGCAGCGACGCGCCCAGACCGAACGCCAGCGCCAGCAACAAGCCGGCCCGCGCCCAGCCGGAACGCACCGCGAACACCCCGACCCAAGCCAGGGCGCCCAGCAATAAAGAGAGCATGCCGAAAGGAATCGCGTTGATGCCATTGCTGGCGCGGCCATAGCCCAGGATCCAGACTTCCCAGCCGGCGATCAGCCCGGCCAACAACGCGCCCAGGCCGGCCCCCCTCCAAAGCGCCGCCGCCGGCGGCCCCAGGCGCCGCCAGCCCAGCCATACGAAGGCCGCGAGCAAGGGCCAGAGCGGCAACCACAGCCCGCCCCGCTCAATCGCCCGGGGCCAGACCCCGGTGCGCGCCACATCCGCCAGCCAGATCAGAGAAAACGCCGCCAGGGCAACCAGGAACCAAACGTCTTCGCGGCTCAGCGGCGTCACCGCACGGCGCCGCGTGGCGAAAGCCACCAGCGCCAGGGCAGCCGCCGCCAGCGGCACCACGGCGTAAGCCATAGGCCAGGCAACAAGCAAAGACAGGAAAGCGGCCAGAACAAGCCCAGCCAGGGAAGAAGAGATCATGGTGGTAAGAGACGACTAAGCCGCAAAGGTTCCAGCCCTAAGAATCGCTCTGCGGCTCCCCGTCATTGGTACTAACTTCTGTGGTTCTGGTGGCGTAACCTGCTTTCATTTCGCGCACGGCATGAAGCAGCTTTTCTCCCAGATCTTCACCCGTAATATCATCTTTGGTCTTACCCATTCTCCAACTCCTCGCGGATCGCTTTTGGCAATCACCTGACCGGCTTCGGGATGTGCGGCTATCCAAACACAAAACTAAGCGCTATTCGCCTCTACGTTGGCCTGAAGTGTCAATACAATTTCTTCAGGATTCTGGTCCACCAAAAGCGGGTCATCGGCAAAAGCCGGGCTGTATCGTTCTACAACGGCTTGAGGGTCATCAAGGAAGTCTTGAAGAGCTTGCCATTGCCCTGCACTAAAGGCGCCAGGGTGGGCGCTGGTCAAAAATTCCAGATCGAACAGGTCACGGGCGGCGGTTCTCGGATTATCACCGGTGATAGCTGCCGCGATCTTGTGCTTCGCTATAGTTTCCACCGTGGCGATTTGCATACCTTCGTGGATGAGATAGGACTTTTCATCGATGCTATCGATTCGGTGGGATATCTCAATAAACAGGTGTCCGGAAAGGTTTGATTTACGTCCCTTCCCGGTGTAGGCCAGCTTATAACGTGTGACGGTGCTGGTATCCTTAGGGGTTTTGAGTTCGTCCACGTAAGCCATGTGTTTAAGAGCGTCGTTTATTCTTTTATCGAGGCTGATTTTCTTGGGGGAGTCGAAATCGAGGTCTTCGGAAAAACGGGGAAGTTGATAGGCAAACATCAAGGCTGTACCCCCTTTTAGAACTAAAGGGGTATCACTTAAATTCTGAACGATAGCCCGCATCACATCCTTGTGCAGGTCTTGAAGTGCATCCTCGCTCACGCGGCTTCGTCAACGCCTCCAGTACCTAACCTGCGACCCAGAAGACGTTCCAGAATAGCCACCTGCTCGTCACTAAATCTGTAGCGAGCTTTCATTAGCAAATGAATAACCTGATCTTTGCCATCCTCCGACAGCCACGCATCAAGGTTAAGGTGGGCCAAGTTCCGCCTGCCCTGGGGAAGACGCGACATCAACATATCCGCCACTGCACGAGCATGAGTGGCCACATACACTGGCCCTTGCACATCTTCACCTAAACGCGCGATAGCCGTGGAGGCATCAATAATGCCTTCATTCCCAAAGTGGTCGAACGCGTCAAATTCGGTGCTCTCGCCAGCCAGACACAACGGAATCCGAGCACCGCGCTTCAGGGCACGGAGTGTCTCCATGGTGTGCCAGTCACCGGAATCAGGCGATGTGGGCAAATTCAGTGCCACGAGACCGCTGATATAGCGGCGCGGTGTCGTTTCACTCCAAATCTTCGGCGAAGTCATGATATAAACCGTTTTGACGGCCAATGGCGAATAATTGATCAAATTATAACATCCCCGCTCAAGCAGTCGCAAGACCACCCAACTCAGAGTTGGACCGCATAAATCACTGATAATAAAGATATTACTGAGGCGACAGCAACGCCGATGCCCGCGCAGCGAGCACTCTGATCGTGCTCGTGGCTGTACCGTAATGTGCGAGTAGGGCCTTGTGGGAGCGGGCCATGCCCGCGAAAGGGTGGCGCCAGCCACCCGGCATCAGCCGCCTGCAGCTTTAAGGTCGTTTCAGGGAGGGCTCTGGGATTCTGCGGGGCGACCTTTGCCGGCCGCTTCGCGGCCTTTCGCGGGCGGGGCCCGCTCCCACAATGGCCCGCTCGCACAAGGGATCAGCCGGAGGCGCGGGCGGCGGGATTGTGGGCGGTGGCCTCGGCCATGACGGCTTCAAGGGCATGGCAGGTCTGGTCGATGTGGCGGCCTTCCAGGGTGGGATGCACCAGGAACATCAGGCTGGTGTCGCTCAGCTCCCGGGCGTTAGTCAGCGGCGCGTCGGGCACCAGGCCCGCGTCCTGGAAGCACTTCTCCAGATACACCTCCGAGCAGGAGCCGGAGAAGCACGGCACGTCATGCGCCAGCACGGCGGCGAGAATACGGTCCCGATCCCAGCCGGCGGCCAGTTCCGAGGGTTCCACGAACAAGTAGCACTTATAGCCGGCGTGACCCACGGCTTCCGGCACGGTGGGCACTCGCAAACCCGGCAGCGCGCGTGCGGTGTCCCAAATACGCTCGCAGTAATCACGGCGCATCCGGGTCCACTCGGGCATACGCGCCAATTGGATGCGGCCGATGGCCGCCTGGATCTCGGTGAGGCGCCCATTGGTGCCGAAGCTCTCATGCAGCCAACGGTAGCCGGGCGGGTGCTCGCGCTCGTACACCGCCTCCCAGCTTTTACCATGGTCCTTATAGCTCCACATCCACGACCACAGCGCCCGGTCGTTGGTGGTGACCATGCCCCCTTCCCCGCCGGTGGTCATGATCTTGTCCTGACAGAACGACCAGCAGCCCACATGGCCGAAACCGCCCACCGGTCGGCCACGCCAGGTGGCGCCATGGGCCTGGGCGCAGTCCTCGATCAGATAAAGGCCGTGCTGCTCCGCGAGCGCCGTCATGGCGTCCATGTCGCAGGGCCAGCCGGCCAAGTGGACGCAGAGCACCGCCTTGGTGGCCGGCGTCAGCGCCGCCGCCACGGTCTCGGCGGTGATGTTCTGGCTGTCCCGGTCCACATCCGCGAACACCGGGCGCGCGCCCACATTGACGATGGCCGACGCGGACGCCAGGAAAGTGCGGGAAGTCACCACCACATCGTCCCCGGCGCCGATCCCCAAGGCCCGCAACGCCAGATCCAGCGCCACGGTGCCGTTCGCCACCGCCACCGCGTACTCCGTACCGGCAAAAGCCGCGAACTCACGCTCAAACGCCCGACACTCGTCACCGGTCCAGTAGTTCACCTTATTCGACAACAACACCCGCTGAACGGCATCCGCCTCTTCAGGGGTGTAGGAAGGCCAGGGAGGGAAAGGTCCATTCAACATTGCAGCGCTCCTTCAATGCGCGTGATCCCCATCACAACGCTAATATACCCATCACCATAAGCGATGGCCTGTACAACTGTAGAGTGGGTTTTTGTTATCGGGCGGGGACACCCATAACCGTGGCGCCGGCGGGCACATCGGAAACCACCGCCGCGCCGGCACCGACGATAGCACCACGGCCCACCGTGACGCCCTGTTTAACCACGGCGCCGATACCCACCCAGGCGCCCTCTTCCACGGTCACGTTGCCGCCCAGGCAGGCCCGGGGGCTGATGTGTACCCAGTCGCCCAGACGGCAATCATGCTCAACAACCGCACCGCTGTTAATAATCACACCGTCACCGGCACGAGCGTCCGGATTCACCACCGCACCGGCAAACGCCACCGAACCGGCGCCCAAGCTCGCGAACGGGCTCACGGCGGCCAGCGGGTGAATCACCGTGGCCAGGGGCACGCCCGCCTCGCGCAAGGCGATCTGTTTCGCCATACGGACGTCGTTCGCGCCGATAGCCACGATGACACCCTCGTAGTCACGATAGCGTTCAAGCAACGCCGACCAATCACCGACCACCGGCCAGTTACCGTTGTCTTGCTTGGCCGGCCAGGCATCGTCGAAGAACACCAGCTCCCGGCAACCGCCAAGAAGCGCGGCGTCGGCAATCACTTTGCCGTGCCCGCCAGCACCCAATATCGCCAAGGACTTAATCGTCACGGTTCGCCCCCTTGAATCTCGGCATGGTGGCGTCCTCACCGTGGGAAATGCCGTCGCGCTTAAGGACCTGCAGGACCGTCTTCAACAGAATCTCTATGTCCAACCACAGGGAGCGGTTATCGACATACCAGACATCGAGTTCGAACTTCTCTTCCCAGGATAAGGCGTTACGGCCATTGATCTGGGCCCAGCCCGTAATGCCCGGCCGGACCTCATGGCGGCGCGCCTGGCGCGGGTTATACAGCGACAAATAGTCCATCAGCAGAGGGCGGGGCCCGACCAGGCTCATATCGCCTTTCAGCACGTTAAAGAGCTCCGGGAGCTCATCAAGGCTGGTTGAGCGCAGCCAGGCGCCCAACGCGGTGAGGCGTTGAGCATCTGGCAGCAGAGCGCCGTCGGGGCCTCGCTCGTCAGTCATGGTTCTGAATTTCACCATGTTGAACGGTCGACCATCCATACCAGGACGTACCTGACGAAAGAGAACCGGAGAGCCCAGTTTGCTACGCACCAGGATGCAAAGCACGACCACAATCGGTGAAAGCAGCATCAGTGCGGCCAGCGCGCCAACCAGATCCATCGCACGCTTCATTGGATACCCATTCCTTCAAGCATAGCGGCGTTAACCTTATGGACGTCGTACTTCTCCTCAGCGATCCGCCTTGATCTCTCCCCCATGCTCGCAGCTAACCCTGGGGTGTCGATCATCTTGATCATAGCGTTCGCTAGAGCATTAACATCCTTAACCGGTACCAGGAAGCCATTGTCACCATCGACGACCGTCTCGCGGCAGCCCGGTGCGTCCGTTGTAATCACCGGCCGGCCCATGGCCATGGCCTCAAGTACCGTGCGGGGCGTCCCCTCACGGTATGAAGGCAGCACATACACGGAACAGTCGGAAATCGCCGGACGCACATCGTCCAACCTGCCCAGGAACTCCAGAAGGCCGGAATCCACCCATTGATCCAATTCCCGCTGGGTTATGGCATCGGGGTTGTCATCAATCCAGCCGACCAGGCGAAACACGGCCTCCGGATACTTCGCCTTCACGCGCTGAGCGGCTTGCGCATACTCACGGACGCCCTTATCACCCAATAACCGGGCAATGAGGAGAAAGCAGGGCTTATCCGGCAACGGAGCGACGGCATACTCAGCCACATCCACACCGGAACCATTCACAACGGAGGAAGGGACGCTTTCAGGCAACAGCCGGAGCTCCCTGAAGAGCGCCTCATCATCCGGGTTCTGAAAGAACACACGATGCGTACGCTTTAATGCGAACCGGTAAAGACGCTGAATCAAACGCCGCAAGAGGGCACGCTTGCCAGACGCGGTACCGGTAAAGGCATAGCCAAGCCCGGTAACCAGGGCAAAACGATGCTTCACACCAGCAAGCCAAGCCGCTATCGAGCCGTAGACAACGGGCTTGATGGTATAGCTTAGAACGAACCGAGGACGAAGGCGCAACATCAGAACAACCAATGAAAACAGGAGTCTCAAGTCCCTTACCGGATTAAGTCCGGTCCTTTGAAGGGGAACATCGTGAACTCGCACACCTTTCTCCGCCAAAGCGACAGCGATTAGGCTTTCCGGCACAAGACCCGGTACGGCGACATGAACATCTTTACCCGCTCCCAACAATGCGTCAATTAGCGGGCCTCGAAACTGAATCAAAGAATCAGGAAAACTGGCTATTAGCAGAAAGGATTGGTGTCTCATCTATACGGTGTCCGAGTCCGCGTAGCTTATATAAACATCATTGAACTCCGACGGATCGCAGTCAGAATTAAAAACACGAACACCAAAGAATAACTTGATAGGCTGAACCTTTCTGGGCAGCGGGAAATAATGAGCCATTGGAAAAACCGCATTGACAGAGAACTTCAAGTCAGCCCAACAAAGGATAATGTCGGCCTTTCTTTCAAAGAGGTCCAGAGTTGCGCGAGCTAGCAAAGCAAAACCGAGGTCTAAGTCTCCGGGCTCATATATGAGATCCATAATATACCCTGTCGTACCGCCATGCTTCTGCTTGCAAGCATAAACACAAACGCCTTTGACCTCTTCACCATGGTACAAAGACAAAAACCGATAATCCTCGCGCTTCTGCTTGTACCTCCAATTCATATAGCACGAAGACCGATCCACAGCCAAAGGGAAGCTTTCTGAGAAACGAGACCATAAAGCCTGGTAAGCACCGGAATCGAAGTCCACGGAGTCACTAAAACGAAGCGAGCGTGCATGGGAAATCGATCTCAACTTATACGACAACACTACCCTAGAGAAGAAATTTGGAAGGCGAAGATTGATACCAAATTTACTCTTTAGCGGATAAAGAAAGTTGCAAAAGAAAACACGAAAAGGAGGATAACCAACAGAGGACCAGCCCAGCTTCTTGAAAAAACCAGGTGCTGAAAATTGATTCGGAAAGCCATAAACGAAATCTATGCCGTGTGAGACAGCCGAATTATAGTTTGATTTCGCGCATGCAACAAAAGCACCTTTTCCTCTATGCCGCTCATCAGTGAGCGTGTCGAGGGACTGAGAACCCTTAAGATAGCCATGCTTAGAGGATTTGAAAGCGACAGGGAAGACGCTATACACCGCAGCATCTTGATTGTCAGCGGAGACATAAAACGTAGTTACGGCCTCTCCTGCTGGCGGATTATTGTACTGCCATTCAAGGTGGCCATCATCTTTAGGGTTTCCATTTATTCTGAAAATACGGCTGATTCTCTCGACCCGGTCGGAAGAATTAGCCTCTTCCACTCTATACTCCGTCATTTCATCACCATATTCGCAACTTCACCCATAGACATGGATGCCATTCCCTGGTTTTCGCGCAACAGAGCGTAATGGGAGAGAACACGTTCCAGAAAACGAAGGTTCTCATCGGTATCAACGCCGAAATTATGGGGGTGCCACCACAAGTGAAATATTTCGTTATGCTCGGCCGCATAACTCATTGCATCTTTAATTCTCTTCAACTTCAAACCGTCTAATAAGGAAAGGCGCTTTGAATAGGGACGCAAAAAACGACTGGAAGGGATATTGAGGCATTCGCCCGGCGCGGGAGTTTCAAGTTTATAAGTATTACTGCCAGATAGATTTATATAAGCGTCAAGCAAACGGCCCGCACGCTTGGCTAAATTATGACCTGATGTGGCGGAAGCACGATACAGCGAACTAAACTCATTACCCCTATAAGCCTGGCCTCCGAGATCGGCAAATGCACGAATATAGGCTTCATCAGACTGATTTCTAGGGAAGACCAACGTCTTAAGTTCCAAGCCTCTAGTCTTTGCTACATCTAACGCGGTACCCAAGTCTTCTTGGAATTGCTCTACTGTTTGGCCTGCTTCGAGGCAGTAATAATGCGACAGCGTATGTGTAGCAACTTCTTGACCCTTAGTAGATGCAATTTTATCAACAAGATGAGGGGCAAAATGAAGCTCTTTCTCGCTGGCGCCAGTCAACTTAACGTATGAATAGGGGCAGAGCGACTGGTCATCATAGCTAGGCTTAAGTAAAGGAGCATTGTGAAGCAGTTCTTCCGCGTCACTAAAAAAGAGAAAACCCACCGTAGCCCAGGTGGCGTGAATATCATAATCTTCGAACAATGCCAGAACTCGGGGTATGGCTGAGTGCACGCCTTTCATTCTATCGCGACACTCATCTAACGTGCGCTTATCTCTGACGCCCCAGTAGAGCTCGAAGTCTAGCGAGATGACAAACGATCCATTCTTCATCAATGCCAGCCCCTTCAGTAGCGACAACTTACTCGCGTGAATGCGAACATAAAGTCACCTAGCAACAAGTTAGTTTTTAGTTCGTTCATTGACTTGGCGCGCATTGAGATACGCCACTGACAAATAAATGATAAAAGGTACAAACATCCATTTTTGACGCAAAGCGATCCCGAGATTGGCCGTGGTAAGAGATAGAATAAACCACGATGATGCGGCATAGAAAAAAATGAAAGCTTTATTACCATAGATTAGACCTAAAGAGGTCTTAAAGCTTAAAAATAAGCCACTTGAAAATAGAAAAAGTAAAATTATGTTATCAATTGAAGCGGCAAACTCGAATAGATTCCTAGCTTCAATCATTGCGGGGCGAAACGCGTAGGTGAATAATTTCTCTACGAGCGACATATTTGCAATATCTATAGATGCTGCACCTCTAGTGTAGCTCTGTCGCTTCTCGATAAATTCAGTAACCGATTCGATATTTGCACCTCCTTTGACGCCAGCATAATCAAGGGCAAACGGTACTAACACTGCAGCACCTGCAACGAAGACAGCGGAAAGAAACAGTCGTGAAAGCGCGGAAGTCGACCTATCGAAAAACATAGCTACCGATACAGACATCACCAAGAGTCCAGCCATATGCGGTCGGACCAACAACATCATAAATATAGCGATAAAAAGCAGCTTTATTCGTTTATGAAAATCTATCGCGGCCCAGAGTGCGGCACTTATAGCCAAAAAGGATATAGCATCTTTACTAATCGCAGAGGACCAAAAACTCACAGAGGGGAGCAGGATTATGAGACTAGTCAGAATTCGCAACCAGCGGTAGGACCCATAGCTGGCAAAACGCAGAGCGCCATCGAACAAAATATAGCCAATGGAACCGATAATATTAAAAACCAGAAATACGCCAAGATAAGATAAATTAAAAAAATTAACCAGAAACTCGACGATCAGAATAACAAAGTCTGTTCCTAACCTGAACTGTCCTTCACCATCGAGACCAGCATAATAATATGCAAACGAATCAGCACCGTTTACATTAGAATACCAGAAAAAAACAAGGCACCAGAAGGTGTGATACAAGTATAAAAATATCGGTCGCCAACCCTTTTCACCTATGCGGACACCTATATACCGTGCAACTGCTAACCCCAAAAGGAAAACTAGTGAAATTGATATAATATGCCAAGCTGACGAAAATGCTACCGGTGCAGTCATAGTATAGTTTGATATAGATTCAAGTGTTGCGTGACAGCTCTATCTATTGAATAGTGCTGTGAGCGCTGTTTTGCATTACGGCTAAATGTTTCCCTAAGCGCACCATCTTCTATCATAAGCCTTAGCTTCTGCGAGTAACTAAAAAGATCACCCGAGGGAACCACAAACCCGTTCTGGCATCTCTTAATCACCTCTCCGCACCCGCCAACATCAGTAACGAGACAAGGGAGGCCCGATAAAGACGCTTCAATTAGCGAAATAGGCAAACCTTCACTCAGAGATGACATTAAAAAAATATCAGTTCGGAGCATCTCATTCGAGACATCTTCAATATTACCCAAAAAATTAACCTTATGATCAACTTTCAGGTCTGCAGCTAAAGATTGTAATTCTAAAAGCTGCGGCCCCTCCCCCGCTATCCGCAATTCGAACTCCAAATCTGATAGCTCACTACAGGCATGCAACACTAGACCAATATTTTTAACCGCAAATAGTCTACCAACGTATAAGAGCCTAACTGTCGGACTAGCAACATCAACCTGCTCGGGCTTCACTTTGAAGCTAGTGCCATTATCAATCTGTACAATCTTAGTACCGGCAACAGTCAAAAACTTCTTCTTACAGGCTTCACAAATGGCTACAAAGGCAGATACTCTAGTCAAAAGTATTTGTAATAAAATTTTTGGAGCGCCAAATTGAATACTGTGTTTTGTAAATATTACCGGAAAGCCTCTTATAAAAATCAAAAACAAGAGAGGCCAATAAAGGTGAGAATGCACGATGTCTGGGTTAAACCTCTTTATGATCCTCTTTAAAGTTATAATTCCGAGCAACGGATTTTTGCGTGACTTAGCCCCAATAAACTCGTAACTAATACCTTCGTCCAGCAAGAGTTTTAAAAATCGAAGACCGAACTCTTCTTGGCGACCAGATTCTTTTGCCGTTTGTAAAAACACAACATGAATCTTATGACCGCGACGTGACATCTCAAGAGACATATCCTTTACAAAAACTTCGGCCCCGCCGGCGCCTGGGCCACAAATGATATGCATTATTTTCATAAAAAAAAGAATCGCTATTCAAATTGATAATCGAATTTATCGACGTCTTCTTGATACAAAGCATAAACCAAATCGATCATCTTGCTGCTCTTATAAGCGAAACGATAATCATCCATTGTATTATTTGTTGAGTTTGCCTTGCCTGCGTAAATTCGCTTGCCTATTTTGCCAGATACATTTAGAAGGTCAGACTCTATAGTTTCAGTCTTTCCTAAGAAATCCAAAATCATACGGCCATTCATATCACAGACGAATATATACTGAGGCCTGAAAATAAAGTCTATACTCTTCAAATCCTGTTGAGTAAGCCAATCATTAAGGAACCGCTCAAAGGTATCAAATTCAGGGCGCTGGTACTGTTCAGGCATGTAGACTCCCATGCTATCAGTGCCGCCCTGTTTTGCGAATCGATACGCAGATAAGATTCTGTCCCATGGGTTTCTAACAAGTGAGAACTTAAAAGCTCTTTCATATAGACGGGGAAACGTTTCTCTTATTTCTAAAGCTGAATAATGACCCAATGTTCTACCGTAAAGAGCTGTATTGATACTAGTTCCAGCTGCCTTAGGGACATGTATAAATATACAATTGGAACGAGCCCAATATTTTCGTCGCCGAAAAAGGTTAGCTGTCCATTTGATATTTGCCATCAAAGCATTCAAAATATTAATCCCAGTATTTTTTTATATAACAAAAAAGGCAAGTACTTTTTCCGTCTAAAATCTGGATCTTCGAATACGATATCGAGGAGCTCTTTCTGAGTACTGTAGCCCTGAAAACTTAAGAAAAAAGATTTCCAACAGGATAAAGCGTTTAATGCGCGACGATTGGAAACTTCGCGCTTAGAGAAATAACCATATAATTCAGCTTTATCAAGAAAAGCTTCAACATTAGCATAAGACCTTTTGTGGTTTTTGTTTCTGGTCAATGAGCCTGTACGAATATTCCTTATATAACTCGCTTCGTTGTTACCGACCGCGAGATAATTGCGCTGGATAAGCCTCAGTATAAGATCAAAATCTTCATTTTGTCTCAACTCAACATCAAATCCACCGATACGCTCTAGTGCACATTTTCTGAATAGATAAAGAGGCGCACCACCCGGATATCCTATTGTTTTTCCAATAAGGTCGGGTACCAGGCACCCATCGAAACTTCTAAAAGTAGATCGATGCCCAGACGGCGTACAGGCGTATCCACCATAACAACCAAAATACGAGAGCGGCTTATTCTTTAACATGTTATATTTTTTTTCTAAATTATCGCTGGACCAGAGGTCATCAACATCTAAGAAGGCAATATACTCACCTTTAGCTTTTGATAGACCATAATTTCTTGCATCAGAAGGCCCGCCGTTAATTTTTCTAAAAAAAGCAACACTAAAAGGCAATGTCGTTTTTTTAACGAATCGTGATATATTAGGGTCATCAGAGCCGTCGTCCACAATAATCACTTCTAAGGGCTTTAGCGTCTGCTGAGCTACTGATTTAATTGCGCCGTCCAAAAACTTTGCGTCATTAAATGTAGTGATAATGACAGAAATGTTAGCTCGCAAAGAATTACTAGTCATTTTCTTAGCTCGCTATGCTTACACGATATATCTTTTCCGGTCACGGCTTCTAATAACTCCAGATCTTCTTTAAACTCAACTCTCAGCCGCTCATGGTCTTCCGGTCGAAGCTCGTTAATTTTACCACCTGATCCATTAACATTTTTCGCCTTAATTAATTTCAAAAGACCGATTTGGGGTAGCCATCTAAGCGGGCCGTAGCGCAACGCTAGTAGTTTTTTAAAAAAGCGATCAAGCCAGTAAGACTTAGGCTTTCTAGCTTTATTAAACACATCCAATTGGACAGATTGATTGCAGTTCTGAATTCCAAGGAAAGCATAAATTCGTTCAAGGGTGGCTAATGGCGAGGCATTCATCTCGTTCAACGATACGAACAGCAGCCTTTCCGGATCATTGATTGTTTTGGAAAGCATCTCTGAGTACTTACCTAAACTACATATATCTCTATATTGAAGGTGCTTCGATTCATGTGCCGAACCAGGTATACACTTGCCTAACGCTCGCGTTTCCTGCAGGTCCCACGCTCTCCAAAAGTCTTTGACGTTCTCCGATCCTCCCATAAACATTTCTTGGTGCAGCGAAACTGCCATTTCAGCTGGGTCACGCAAACATACAATATATTTCGCGCTCTTGTTTAGTTTTTCTTCAATTCTATTTATGGCTCTCGACGAATAAAAGTACCATACAGACGAATCCAGCCGGTACTTAGCATTAAAACTCTGTGGGCAATCATAGAGTTTCAGATACTCAAATTCCGTCCTCAAAATTCTATGGTTACTATCATCGTTATAGAAGTGCGGCTCTTTAATTTCAGGCGAAAAAATTGAGGGATGCTGCGATAACCAATGCATCAAAGTCGTCGTACCACACTTAGGGGCACCAACGATAAATAAATTTGCACGTTTAGTATCACTACTCATATCTACGCTTCATCGGCATATATTTTTTTCAACAATCTAGCGGGTACGCCCCCTACTAGCGTGAAAGGCTCGACGTCCCGTGTAACGACGCTTCCAGAGGCCACAACTGCGCCCTTACCGATATTCACACCTCCGAGTATTGTCGCACCGGCGCCGATCCATACTTCGTCACTTATGGCTACGTCACGAAACAAAACACCCCGACCTTTTCCAGTTTCATAAGTGAGGTTGTGCGACACGCATTCAATTGACACGTTGGGACCTATCTGAACATTACTACCTATCTCCACTTTGGCGCGCCCCAAACCAATTCTAAAATTTACGTTCACGAAAGACCCATCTCCGATTTTTATATTTTTAGCATTCTGGTATGGGTAAAAATCTATATCTTTGAAAATGTCCACATTCTTCCCCATATCACTCCCCATGGCCTTTAAGAGGAATGCTCTAATTCTCGAAGAGCGACGAAATGAGAATAAAGGTGAGGAAGACCACATAAGAAATATGTATACGATGCCTTTCATTGGCTACTCCGGAATTTCAAAATCCCAATCTTCTTTTTATTCTCACCCTAAGCAAGACATTCCATAGAGAAAGAGTTATAGATGAAGATGCAGCGGCGCCATACACTCCGAATTGGGGCACTAGTGCCGACATTAGCAATGCATTCAAAAGAAGAGACATAATTGATAAACGCAGTACGATAGCCTCATTATTAGTCATGTTAAGCATTAAACCTGCGGGCCCAATATAGCAACTTACCAAATGCCCAATAGACATTATCAACACTGCTTTGTAGACCGCTTCATAATTTGAGCCGAAAGCCAGAGAGACCATATAGTTTCCGAAGACCGCAAATAAAGCTGTAGCTGATAATGCAATAAAAAAAGTTAAGCTAGCACTTTGCTTAAATTGCCTAACCGCCTCATTTTTTAGCTTCGTTGATTTATTGTAGTTTGCGAAAGCTGGTATCGAAAGCTGTGCGACAGCAATCAATCCGAAAGAAAGTATCGAAGTTATACTGGTTGTGACCTTAAATGACGCCACGTCCTCGAAACTACCCAGCCCGGCAATAAAGAATATTTCAATGTTACTATTGATGACAGGATAAGAAGTTATCAAGAGGAAAGGCGCGGAGCCTGACACGACGGTCCTCATGCGTATAAACGCTCTTCTTAAAAGGATGGAATTTGTTCTTTCGTTTTTAAGCTTGCTGAAAGCTCGATTCATCCACACTTTTAGGCCAACGGACGATAAAAAATAACTAAGAAAGGACGCTGCAACATAAGACAAGATAGATAAGAAAATATTTATTTCATATTTAAAAACAAAGAGCAACAAAAGAAACAAAAAAATCAACTGCCTAAGTATAGCTTCGGCAGTTAAAGATAGAGTCGGAAACCCAAGTCCACGATAAACAGCCCCATTAATATTGTTGGGTACAACTGCTATCGCCAGCATGGTAACTATGATCACATCAAGCACATCGACTTCTGACAGCACCGAAACCAAAAGGCCAATCAATCCAATAAACGCGACTAGCAACAATGCTATAAATAAAGCGGATAGCCTCAGTACTTTTATTGTTAAAATCTTATCTCGAGACCTCGATATCTCTCTTGCTAAAAACATTGGCGTTCCAGCTTGCCCAAAAGCAGCAAGCAATAGGCTTGCGGAAACCACGAATGAATAAAATCCGAAATCGTCTTTAGTCAAATTCTTAGTCAACAAGGCGACGGTGGCAAGGCCTATAAACGCACCGAATATCTTATAAGAGAAATTAAAAAGCGCCAGCCTTTTAAAGCTTTGCATTTTTCATCTCTAGGCTTTTAATTTCTCGCTGCATTTCCTCTATACCTTTGTCCCAAAATTCTTCGCTCAAGGGGCTATCCACCTTCTTTATGATTTTCGCTGGCACACCTGCTAAAACTACGGAATTCCCAAAGCGACCAGCAACTACTGCTCCAGCAGCCACTATCGAGTTATTACCGACACTGCTCCCAGGTAAAAAAATGGCATTATCCCCAACCCAGACGTTATCCCCTATCTCTACATTTCTTGGTATAACAAAAGATTTTCCATATATTTTTCTCTGTAGATTCAAACTATAGATCGGGCAAGACGTATCATGATTTTGCGTTATCACTTTTACACCGTCTCCCAAAGCACAATATCTACCTATTTTGAATCGGCCTTGCCCTCTAATACTTATTTTTCCGTTTATACGACTGCCAATGCCAATACTGGTTCTCGAGAGTATAATGCTCCCTCGGTGGATATAAATCGATTTTGCTTTAGAATAAAACCCTATAAATCTCACAATTTGGCGACAAACGAGACCTTGTATTGCCACTTTTATTTCCACCCTGACCTCCGAATCCGCGGAATCACTTTATCTAAATCTTCATATACCAAGGCAGGGCATTTAATATTCCTTCGTACACGTACGTACTTGGATCGTATCCCAGTAGATTTTTCACTTTTTGGATATCAGCTTGAGAATGCTTTACATCTCCTTCCCTATATGGCCGATAAATAGGCTCTTTATCATATTTTAAGCTTTTTAATGAGAGCGCATCTTTCAGGAACAAGAATAGGCTGCTAAGCGAGGTCTTTTTTCCCAAAGCAACGTTATAGACCTGGTTCTTCGCCTTATCGTCTGCTTTAGCTGCCAGGAGGTTCGCCTGGATAACATTACTTACATAGCAAAAGTCTCTACTGGTGTCCCCTTTGCCATAAATATATACGTCTTCGCCTTGCATCATCGCCGCTATCCATTTAGGTATAACAGCAGCATAGTCGCCATTGGGATCTTGACGGGGTCCGAATACATTGAAATAGCGAAGACCGATTGTGCTAAAGCCGTAAGATCGCGCAAACACGCCAGCATAGAGCTCATTCACATACTTCGTGACCGCATACGGAGAAAGCGGGTTACCGATCTTATCTTCGATCTTCGGCAAATCCGGATGATCTCCGTAAGTCGAACTGGAGGCGGCGTAAGTGAAGCTGCTTACCTCTGCGTCCTTAGCGGCCAACAGCACGTTTAAGAAGCCATCAACATTGGCTTGGTTGGTAGCTATGGGATCTTTGATGGAGCGCGGTACGGAGCCGAGGGCGGCTTGGTGGAGGACGTAGTCTGTCCCCTTTACGGCTTCGCGGCAGTCTTCCAGCTTGCGGATGTCGCCTTCGATAAAGCGGAAGCGACCCCACTGCTCTTCAGTGACCAGGGTTTGCACTTCGTCCAGGTTGTGCTGGTGGCCGGTTGCGAAATTGTCCAGACCGACCACGGTCTGGTCTAGCTTCAACAGGGTTTCCAGCAGGTTGGAACCGATGAAGCCGGCCACGCCGGTGATCAGCCAGGTTTTGGGGTTGGCTTGGAGGTCGGCTTTTACTTGATCGTAGCGGGTCATTTTGGTCCAGGTTGTTGGTGGCTTCTAGCTTCGCGGGCAAGGCCCGCTCCCACAAATTCGCTCCCACAGAGGGAGTTGGTGCCATACATCTAGAGGCGGAGGTCGACGGCTTCTTTGGGGAGCACGTACTTCAGGTCGTAGAGGACGTGCGGGTCGCGGCCTAGCTGGCGGAATTCGCTGGCGGGCATGGCTTTGAACTCATTGTGGGCCACGGCCAGGACAATGCCATCGTAGCTGGCCACCTGGGGCTTTTCGATGGGCTGGATGCCGTATTCCCGGTAGGCCTCGTCTGGGTTGATCCAGGGGTCGTAGACGTCGACGGTGACGTTGTAGTCCTGGAGCTCGCGGATCACATCGATCACCCGGGTATTGCGCAGGTCCGGGCAGTTTTCCTTGAAGGTCAGGCCCATCACAAGCACATGGGCACCGTTAACCTGAATGCAGCGGTCCAGCATGGCTTTAACGAGCTCGCTGGCCACGAAACGGCCCATGCCGTCGTTGATACGACGTCCCGAGAGGATCACTTCCGGGTGGTAACCCACCGCCTGGGCTTTGTGGGTCAGGTAGTAGGGGTCCACGCCGATGCAGTGGCCGCCCACCAGGCCGGGCCGGAACGGCAGGAAGTTCCATTTGGTGCCGGCGGCTTCCAGCACTTCCTGGGTGTCGATGTTCATGCGCTTGAAGATCATCGCCAGTTCGTTGACCAGGGCGATGTTCAGGTCCCGCTGGGTGTTCTCGATCACCTTGGCGGCTTCCGCCACCTTGATGCTGGAGACCCGGTGGGTGCCGGCGGTGATCACGGAGGCATAGAGACGATCCACGGTGTCCGCCACTTCCGGCGTGGAGCCGGCGGTGACCTTCATAATGTCGGTGACGCGGTGGAGTTTGTCGCCCGGGTTGATGCGCTCCGGGCTGTAGCCTGCGTAAAAGTCCTGGTTGAAGGTGAGGCCGGAGACCCGCTCCAGCACCGGCACGCAGTGCTCCTCGGTGGCGCCGGGGAATACCGTGGACTCGTAAATCACGATGTTACCGGGCTTGAGGGTCTTGCCGATGGTCTCGGACGCCTTGATCAGCGGCGTCAGGTCCGGCTGGCGGTGCTCGTCGATGGGGGTGGGCACCGTGACGATATAGACGTTACAGCCGTCCAGCGCCGCCGGATCGTCGCTGAACGCCAGACCCTCCGAGGCGGCCAGCTCCGCGTCGCTGAGCTCCCGGGTGAAATCGTGCCCTTCGCGCAGGTCGCGGATACGGCCACGGTTCACATCGAAGCCCACCACCGGGCGGTGCTTGCCGAACTCCGCGGCCAGGGGCAGGCCCACATAGCCAAGGCCGATCACGGCCAGTTTGATGTCTTCCAGGGAGGGGTGGGTCATTCTCTTTTACCTTGTCTGATCCGGCCTGTTATTGATTGAGATTGTACTGGTTCGGGCACGCTACCGCCGCAGGGTTTGCCGTCGGTTCCCTGAGGACGGATGCGTTGCCGTTTTGTCTCTGAGTGGCAGGTCTCTGGAATCCTGCCGGCCGGCTTTGCCGGCCTTTCGCGGGCGGGGCCCGCTCCCACAAGGGCCGCTCCTACAAGGGCCGCCCCCACAAGGGGTTACAGCATGCTTATGTCTCTTAGGGCCAGGGTGAGGCGGTGCTGCTTGTGGAGCATGCTGAGCAGCACGATGGCGCGCTCCTGGCCGTCGAATCGGTGGAACACCGCCTCCATGTCCGCGAACGGGCCCTGCTCGATGCGCAGGCGATCGCCCGGGCGCAGCGCGGGGCGGTCGTCATTGGCGCTGGCCTGGGTTTGCAGCTTGAGGGCATCGATCACGGAGGGCGGCACCGCCGCCGGGCGGTCGCCGAAGGCCACCAGTTTGGTCACGCCCCGGGTGGAGCGGATGGTGTGCCAGCCACTACCCTGCTGGGGCAGTTGAATAAAGAGGTAGCCGGGGAACAGGGGTTCCTGGCGCTGCACGCGCCGGCCGGCGCGTACTTTTTCCAGGCAGAGCTGGGGCTGAAAGCAGGTAAAGCCCTGATTTTCCAGGTTTTCCTGGGCCCTGTAGTTCTGGTTGGCGCGGCACTGCACCACGTACCAGCCTGAATCGCTCATGCCGTTATCCTTTTCGGGGCTCTGCCCTTGCCCGGCCCTTTTGAGGCCGGGTGTCCGTATTCGTATAGCTTCGCGCGGGGAGGTGACGTTCGCGTGACGGAGCCTACGTTAGCCGGGCGGAGTCCGCCTTGCCGTAGTGCTCAGGTTGTCTTTTGTTGCGATCTTTTACATTCCCCCCGGAATATAGCTTTGTGATCCTAGTGCAAATAGTTTATGTGATCAATGTCACACTATTCCGCCGCTGGCGTGTTCGACAGGGCGCGCTGGTACTCGGCGGTGAGCCGGGCGGCAATGGCGGGGCCGCAAAACCGCTCGCGGGCGCGCCGAGCGGTCGCCCGGCGGTCGTAGGAGGCCAGGCTTTCGCTGAGTTGCCGCATGGCCGCCGCCAGGGATTCTGGCTCCCCCGGCGGGGCCAAGATGCCGTCACCGTCCTCAATAATGCATTCAGGACCACCACAGCGCGTGGCGACCACCGGCAGCCCGGTCATCAATGCCTCAGCCGCCACCACTCCGAAGGTTTCGCTGTGGCTCGGCACTACCAGCACATCTACCCGGGTCAGCAATTCCGGCACTGCGGCCGGTACGACCATCCCCAGGAAGCGGACTTGAAGGGTCAAATCCAACCGGCGCACCTCCGCCTCTACGGCGGCCCTAAGGGGCCCGTCCCCGGCAAGCCAGAGCTCCGCAGTGTAGCCACCGGAAAGTAGCGAGTGAAAGGCGCGAATAAGGTCGATGTGGCCCTTACCTTCCTTCATCAAGGCCAGAGTGAGAAATATCGGCGGCGCATCGCTCCGCTCCCGGGGACGTGCGGTAGCGGGCGCGGTAAAACGATCGGACACCATATTCGGCATCCACACCCACCGACCCCGGGTCGAGGGCAATTGCTGCTCGATCAATTCCGCCAGAGCCGGACTCACCGCCATGCAGATTTGCGATCGCTGGTAGGCTTTTTCTGCCAGCCTGCCCTGCCAGCCGGTATACACTTCTTTAGCGAAGCCCGAACTGTGTTCAGTGTGCACCACAGGAATTCCCAATGACTCGGCCAGCTGCGCTATGGCAGCCCCCGCGAAGATGGCCCCGTGGGCGTGGATCAGGTCCGGTTTGCCGTGTTCGCCGATGTAGTTCGCCAGCAGCGTCCGTGTGGCCCATTTCACCAACAGGTAATTGCCGTAGGGAATACGTGGGAAAATAGCCCACACGGCCTTTCTATAGGTGGGCACTCCGTGGTCCAGTTCATAAAACGGCGTGCGCGGCTGGGCGGGTCTCTTTGTGAAGCCTCTAAGAGATTTGAGCAGCGGTGCGATCACCCCGATCCGGTGCCCGGCGTCTTTCAGAGCGAACGCTTGATCGCGGAAGAATACACCGTTGGCGTCTTCCGCGTTATCCGGGTACCAGGAAGGGACGAACAAAACGTGCATCGCGGTCAGGACGTCCACTTGAGGAAGGGGTGATACTCACCGCTAAGCCCGACCGGTGTCGCATTACGAATGTGCGAGACCGTCTCAATGGCCACCCTATTCTCCTCCAGCCCAAAGCCGCGCCCTGCCAGGATTTCTTCGTAGCTGCGGTTGTGCAGGTCCGTGAAGCCGCCTGAGAACTCGATTTCCTCGCCGTCCACGGTGATCGAGCGGTAGGTACGCTGGCCTTCCGCTTTGGCGCTGTCCGGGACGTACTTGTAGTCCACGGACAGGAACCAGCGAACCCGGGCTTTTTCGTACTCCAGGTAGCCGGCGGCCATGGTGTCGTCGCTGTGGTGCACCACGTTTTCCTGCAAAGCGCCGAAGATGAAGTGCAGCATGTCATAGAAGTGCACGCCGATATTGGTGGCGATGCCACCTGACTTCTTCTCGTCGCCCTTCCAGGATTGCAGATACCAATGACCCCGGGAGGTGATATAGGTTAGGTCCACCTCGTGCTTGGTATCTTTGTTCTCGCTCTGCACTTTCTCGCGCAACGCCACGATGGAGGGATGCACACGCAGCTGCAAAATCGTGTTTACCTTGCGGCCGGTATCTTTTTCGATGTCGAGCAGACCGTCGATATTCCAGGGATTAAGCACCAGCGGTTTTTCACAGATAGCGTCCGCCCCGGAGCGAAGCGCGAAGCGCATATGGCTGTCGTGCAGGTAGTTCGGCGAGCAGATCGAGATGTAGTCCAACTTCTGCTCGTGATTGGAGCGGCGCAGCTTGTCGATGTGACGGTCGAAGCGCTCAAACTCGGTGAAGAAATCGGCGTCGGGGAAGTAGCTGTCGATGATACCCACGGAATCATTGGGGTCCAGCGCGGCGACAAGCCGGCTGTCGGTGGCTTTGATGGCCTGCATATGTCGCGGGGCGATATAGCCGGCGGCCCCAATGATGGCGAAGTTTTTCATGCGCTATTGTTCCTGTTTGTATTCAATGTCGCTGGGTGTCGACTCTAATCAAGAATGCGCCGGGCTAACACCGCGTAGTCGAGCTTTTGCCGGGCCAGTTTCTCGGATTCCACCGCCATCGCCCGCAGGTCGGCGGCGCCGGAGCTGATTTCCGCCAGAACCGCGGCCAGCTGTTGCTGGTTATTGACCCGCCAACCGTTGTTTTCGGTATAGATGCCGTGGCCCTCGATATCCTCGAGCACGGGCACGCAGCGGCAACACAGGCTGGTCTGCATGGTGGCGGACTGGCTGCCGGGCTGCAGGTAGACATCGGCGCCACAGAGTAGCCCCCGCAGCTCGGCGGGCGTCCTCCACCCCCAGAAGTGAATTCGGTCGTCAGAGTCGATCAGCGCCTGGGCCTGCTCCCGGATATCGTCCAACAGGGAGCCGACCAGCACCAGCCGGAAACGCGGGTCCGGGTTGCCGGTGAACGCGTCCAGGGTGTCCAGAAGCTTCTTCGACGCGGACTGTTTGCCCGATTGGACGAACAACACCTGGTCGTCGGACAGGCCCAGGTCCTGGCGGGTGTTCTCTCTAAGGGCGCGGTATTCGTCGTCCTCGACCGGGTGCCCTCCCAGAGGGTAAAACTCCAGCTTCTCGTCCGGGACACCGTAAAACTCCCGGGCAAACTTCCCGGTCAGCGCTGAGATATAAAGAATCTTGTCGATCCAGGGCAGGCACCAATGCACGATGGTCCGGTAGTACAGGTAGTGCAGGCCCCACTTGGAGACCGGGCCACGGGCGCTGTTGATAAAATCCGTGTGGGTATCCACGTAGAACTTCACGTTCGGGTGGGCCTTCTTGTAGCGGCTCACTGTCACCAGCTCCCAGCCACACATGCCGTGGAACAGAATTGAGTCCGGCGCGAAGTCCTCCAGCAGCTGGTAGACGCCTCGGTGCGGCCGCAGGCTTTTCGCCACGGCATGGGGCATCCAGGGGTGGTAGGGCAAACGGATCACTTCGATGCCCTGTTTACAGCGGTAATGGCCCGGCTCGACGAACTCACGGCGTCGGTCCGTGGTGAAGATCTGCGTCGAGGCGATCACCAGCACCTCATGGCCCTGCCGGATGTGCTCTTCCACCAGTTCGTTTTCCTGGTAGGCCCGGTCGTCCATGTAGTAGTCGGACAGGCAGACGTGGGCGACTTTCATGCTTGGCTTTCCACCAGGGCGCTAACCACTCGGGCGATCTGCTCGTCGGTCAGGTAGGGGTGCATGGGCAGGCTCATGACCTCTTGAGCGACCTGGTCACCCACCGGCAAGTCAGCGTTCAGATCTTCCACCGCCGGCTGGCGGTTGAGCGGAATCGGGTAATGGACGGCGGTGGGGATGCCGGCCGCCTTGAGCGTTTCCTGGGCCTGTTCGCGGTTGGGGACGCGGATGGTGTATTGGGCCCAGGCGCTGGTGTTATCGGGGGCGATATAGGGAGTGATTATTTGCTCTTTGCCAGAGAGTAACTCGGTGTACCGGGCGGCAACCTGATTGCGCCTGGCCAGCTCGTCTTCGAAGATGTCCAGCTTGGGCAGCAGGATGGCCGCCTGGAGGGTGTCCAGGCGGCTGTTCAGGCCGATACGCGCGTGATGATAGCGGCGGTCCTGGCCATGGTTGGCGATCTGACGGATCTGCTCGGCCAAAGCGTCGTCGCTGGTGAACACGGCGCCGCCGTCGCCGTAACCGCCGAGGGGCTTGCTGGGGAAAAACGACGTTGTGGCAATGCGGCTCAGATTCCCGGAGCGGCGGCCCTTATAGCTGGCCCCCAGGCTCTGGGCCGCGTCTTCGATGACGGTCAGCCCGTGCCGCTCGGCGATGGCGTTGATGGCGTCGAAATCCGCGCACTGGCCGTACAGCGACACCGGAATGATGGCCTTGGTGTTGGGCGTAATCAGGCTCTCGAGCTGGTCCGGGTTCAGATTGTAGGTCTTCTCGTCGATGTCGATATAGACCGGCCGGGCGCCGACCACGGCCACCGCCTCGGCGGTGGCGATAAAGGTAAACCCGGGGGTAATCACTTCGTCGCCGGGGCCCACACCCGCCGCCATCAGGGCAACCTGCAGGGCATCAGTGCCGTTGGCCACGCCGATGCAGTGTTTGGCGCCGGTGAAAGCCGCTAGCTTCTGTTCCAGCTCGCCAACTTCCGGGCCCTTGATGTATTGGCCGTGGGCCAGAACGCGCTGGATGCGCTCATCAATCGCGTCTTTGATGCGTGCCTGCTGGGCGGCGAGATCAATAAACTGCATTCAGGCGTCCTCGCTCTTGCTCACGCTTTGCCCGCTCAGGGTGTAGACCGCGCCGGTGTGCTGGCACACCGCCCTGCCCTCGCCGCTGAGCGGCAGGTCCAGCTGCTCGCCGAATTCGCTCATCCAGCCGATCTGCTTGCCGGGCACGCCCACGATCAGGGCGTAATCGGGCACGTCCTTATTCACCACGGCGCCGGCGCCGACAAAGGCGAAAGCACCGACGGTCACGCCGCAAACAAGGGTGCAATTGGCGCCCAGACTGGCCCCCTTCTTTACCAGGGTCTCGCGGTATTCGTCCTTACGCTCAATCAGCGAGCGGGGGTTGTAGACGTTGGTGAACACCATACTGGGGCCACAGAACACGCCCTCTTCAAGGTGGACGTTGTCGTACACCGAGACGTTGTTCTGGATCTTGCAGTTGTCGCCGATGGTGACCTTGTTGCCGACGAACACGCCCTGCCCCATGGACACGTTACGCCCGATGCGGGCGCCGCCGCAGACGTGAACGAAGTGCCACACCCGCGAACCACTGCCGATTTGCGCGCCTTCATCGACGATGGCGCTTTCGTGAACCTGGTAACCCATGGAACTCACCTATCCAGAACGGAGCAAGAGCGACCCGTCATTGTATCTGGCATCCGCAAAGACCTCCAAGAAGCCCCACCGGGTCACGCCTGACGCACCTTCCGCGCAATCAGCGACAAAAGGCTCGAGATTCTTTTTGCGTAAAAAGCAAAAGAAAGTATAAAGAAACCCAGCCAAAAGACATGCGTTAGCCAGCCCAGGTGCTCACCGAACAGGGTGCTGGACGCCGCCAGTACGGTCAAAACAGTGACGGTCAGATACTGCTCCAGACGAGGGAACGGCTGCCAAACCCGACAAGCGCACTCCGCGCGCAGAATAAAGAAAAGCCAGAAAGAGACTATCGTGGCCACAGCAGCACCGGCGGCTGCATAGTCTGGAATCAGCAGCCAATTCAGGCCCACATTAGCCGCAAACGCGACCAAAGCTACCACCAGGGCGTACCGGGTTTTCCTTGCCAGGCTTATTCCAATGGCGGTGGTTTCCGAAAGCACCAGTAGTAATGGATAGCCCAAACAAGAGATCAAAATCAGTTTTACCTGCCCATACCCAGCCGGCAGCAGGTAATCCAGCAGCCAGGAAGAGCTACCTATAAGACAGAACGACATCGACACTACCACTAACATATAGTCGTTCATGGTTTGAATACGCTTGGAGGTCTCGCCCTCCTGCTCCCACTTGTAGACCTGTGGCGCCCAGAGCGTTTGAAAAATCATCTTTAAGACCAGAGCGGCGCCCGCAAAACTCACCGCTACTGAATAGATGCCCAATTGCTCCAGGTTAGAGAGCGCTCGTAACAGGATTTTATCGCTGGCGGTCAGCCCCCAAAACGCCAGGCCGGCGAAAATCAACGGAAAGCCGTAGCGCAACATGGCACCCAATTCAGCCAGATCCATTTTCTGCTTTATCGCATCCGCGCAGACTCTCCAACGTAACACCAGGAACAAAAGGGCTACTGAAAACAGCGACAACGTATGAGCGAATAGCAAGGCCTGAATATCATGCCCCCAGCCGCTAACGGCATACACTCCGATCAACAATAAGAAAAAGAGTTTGGGCAAAAATTGCCCCACCGAAAACGCTAAACCACGCTCTTCCATACGCAAGACCAGCGACAAGAAGCGAAGCGCGAAAGCGGATAATACGCAAATCAGGACCATCCCCGCCAAAGCGCTGTTGGTCGAATCAAACAGAATTCGTGACAGAAGGGTCGGATTGAGCAGCACCAATACAGTGACCAGCCCGAGGAGTAGCAGGCCCGGGGCCAGAGCCGTCTTGAACAAGGCTTCACGGTTCTGGTGGCCGTGGTATTCCCGGACATAGGCCTGATCGAGCCCGAGGCAAAACACCAGCAGGGACAAGTTGACCGCGACCTGAAGCATGGCCAGCCGACCAATGTCCTCCGCGGGATAAAACCAGGTCACCACCGGCAGGGTAATAAAGCCAAACAACGCGGCGGCCACCGGCCCCAACGCGAAGCCCAGCACTCCTCTGACATTCACGCTCATATCTCCAGAGACGAGCTCAAGACGAAGCCCGTGAGCAATCGAGCATTTTCGCATTGTTAGCGGCGTTAGCCCAGACGGCGACACCCTCCCCCGGGCTGCCGAGTTGTAGCCTGAAAGGCCCGAAGAACGGGCCTTAGTGGTAACTTAGGCGGCTTGGAAGCTAAACCCCGATCTTCTCGATCAGCTGGCGCACGCACTCGCCGATATCATTCTCGGCGGTGTTAACCACCACTTCCGCATTCGCGGGGGCTTCATAGGGGCTGTCGATGCCGGTGAATTCCTTGATCTCGCCGGCGCGGGCTTTCTTGTAGAGGCCCTTGGGGTCGCGCTTCTCGCACTCTTCGAGGGGGGCGTCGGCGAACACTTCCACGAACTCGCCGTCCTCGAACAGGGCGCGGGCGGCGTCCCGGTCGGCGCGGAACGGGCTGATAAAGGCCGTGATCACCACCAGGCCGGCGTCGACCATCAGCTTGGCCACTTCGGACACCCGGCGGATGTTCTCGGTGCGGTCTTCGTCGCTCATGCCCAGGTTCTTGTTCAGGCCGTGGCGCACGTTATCGCCGTCCAGCAGGTAGGTGTGCTTGCCCTGCTCGGTGAGCGCCACTTCCAGGGCGTTGGCCAGGGTGGACTTGCCGGAGCCGGACAGGCCGGTGAGCCAGATGCACTTGGGCACCTGATTCTTCTGCTTGGCGCGGTGGTCCTTGGTGATGTGGGTCTGGTGCCAGATCACTTCGGCCTGGGACTCGTTTTCGCGCTTCTCGTAGGGGCCTGACATAAAGGGTCTCCTGTTAGGTGGGTGGCTTAGAACGGCCAGATCAGGGGGATCAGCGAGGTGGTCACGGCGAGGGCGACCAGGCTCATGGGTACGCCGATCTTAAGGTAATCGGTGAAGCGGTAGCCACCGGGGCCCATGACCATAAGGTTGGTCTGGTAGCCCAGCGGGGTCATGAAGCTGGCGCTGGCGGCGAACATCACGGCGACGATGAACGGCAGCGGGCTGACGCCAAGCTGCTCGGCGACGCCGGTGGCGATGGGGAACACCAGCACGGCGGCGGCGTTGTTGGTGATCACCTCGGTGAACAGGGCGGTGACCAGATATACCAGCAGCAGGGCCAGCCAGGGGCTCTGGATGTTGTCGGCGAGCATGGCGTCGACGATCCAGGCGGCGGTGCCGCTCTGCTCCAGGGCGGTGCCCAGGGCGAAGGCGGCGCCGATCACAACCAGCACCGGCAGGTTGACGCTGACGTTCATACGCGCCCGGTTGACGGTGACGCAGCGGGTGACCAGCAGCAGGCCGGCGGCCAGGAAAGCGGCCTCGATCACAGACACCAGGCCGATCACGTTGACGCCCACCATGGCCACCAGGATCACCGTGGCCAGGGGCGCACGGCTGAAGTCCGGCGGCGTGGAGTCGCTGAGCGGGCTGACCAGCATAAAATCCCGCCGGTACTGGTACTGCTCGACGAAGGTGTCACTGGTTTCCAGCAACAGGGTGTCGCCGGTGCGCAGCACCTGCTCGCCGACCTTGCCGGGCAGGCGGCGGCCGCCGCGGCTGATGCTGAGGATGGCGGCCTGGTAGCGGGTGCGGAAGCCGGTGTCCTTGACGGTTTTGTTGACGCCGGGGAACTCGGGGCCCAGCACCACTTCCACCAGGCAGCGCTGGTGGTTGTTCAGGCGCAGCTTATGGGCGCCGCCGTGGGCGGGAATCAGGCCATTAACGCGCTGCAGCTCGCGGGCGCATTCCGGGGCGCCGATAAAGGCGAGCTGATCGCCGGCCTGCAGCAGCTGGTCCGGCCCGACGGCGGTGAACAGCTTGTCGCCGCGCTGGATCTCGGTGAGGTAGCCGTGGGTGAGGTTACGCAGGCCGGCCTCCTGGATGCTTTTGTTGTGCAGCGGGCTGCCTTCGGGGATCAGCACTTCCACGTGGTACTCGCGGGCGCTTTCCACCTGCTCGACCAGGCCCTCGCGCTCGGGCAGCAGACGGCGGGCGAACAGCAACAGGAACAGCGAGCCGGCGGCCAGCAGCGGCACGCCCACCCAGGCCAGATCAAAGATGTGGAAACCTTCGATGCCACGGTTCTGCATCATGCCGTCCACCACCAGGTTGGTACTGGTGCCGATCAGGGTGCAGGTACCGCCGAGGATGGCGGCGTAACTGAGCGGCAGCAGCAGCTGGGAGGCGGACAGCTTCAGGCGCTGGGCCCACTCCTGCACCGCCGGGATCATCATCGCCACCACGGTGGTGTTGTTGAGGAAGGCACTGAGCACCGAGGTGGGCAGGATCAGCCGGGCCTGGCTGCCCAGGGCACTCTTGGGCTGGCCGAGCAGCTTGTGGGCTACCCAGTAGATGGCGCCGGTGTCGCGCAGGGCGGCGGCCACCACATAGAGCACCGCCACGGTGATCAGCCCCGGGTTGGCGAAGCCGGCCAGGGCCTGGTCCACGGTGATCACATCGCCCACCAGCACCGCCACCAGGGCGGCCATCATGGTGACCTCGGCGGGCACACGGTTGGACGCCAGCGCCACCAGCACCGCAAGCACCACCAGGGATGTGTAGATCATTTCAGGGGTCATAGGATGCCCCCCGCCTAGCTCTTGTCGCTATTGTAGTGATAAGCGTAATAGCCGTACTCATTGCTGGCACGCCGCTCAATGGCATTGAGGATGGCGCCTTTGATCTCCACTCTGTTCTGCTCAAAGCGGTGCACGCTGACGTCCACTTCCTTGGCGGAGTTCATGCCGTAGCGGGCGACGATCAGGCTGGTGCCGGCCTGCTGGCCGATGATGGCGGCGTCGGTGACGGCGAGGATCGGCGGGGTGTCCACCAGTACCAGGTCGTATTCAGCGGAGAGCCGTTCCATCAGCGCCTTGAAGCGGGAATGCATGAGCAGCTCCGCCGGGTTGGGTGGGATCTGGCCGCGCGGGATAAAGTGCAGGTTTTCCACCTTGGTTTCGTGGATGGCCTGCTGGTACTCCGCCTGACCGGACAGCACGTCGGACAGGCCCACATCGTTCTGGTTTTCGAAGTAGCGGTGCAGATGGCCCTTGCGCATGTCGGCGTCGATCACCACCACCTTCTGGCCCACCTGGGCGAGCACCGCCGCCAGGTTGGCGGAGATAAAGGATTTACCCACCTCCGGGCTGGGGCCGGAGATCATCATCACCTTGTTGGAGGCTTCCATCATGGCGAAATGGAGGCTGGTGCGCAGGCTGCGCAGGGCCTCGATGGCCAGGTCCGCCGGGTCGTTGAGGGCGAGGAGTGGGATGGGTTCGTGCTTGGAGCGCTTGCGGCGGCGCATCATGGCCACCAGGCGGTCCAGTTTTTGCTGGTGCTCGGAGAGCGGCACGGCGGCATAGACCGGAATGCCCTGCTCTTCCAGTTGGTCCGGGGTTTCGATGCCGCGGTGCAGCAGGCCGGCGCCGAGCACGTAGCCGGCGGAGAGCATCAAACCGAGAACACCGGCAAGAGCAATCACCAGGTCTTTCTTCGGCTTGACCGGGTCCGGGGAGACCACTGCGTCGTCGATGATGCGAACGTTACCCACGGTGCTGGCCTTCATGATGCGCAGCTCCTGGGCGCGATTCATCAGACCGACGTAGATCTCCTGGTTCAGTTCCACATCACGCATCAGGCGCAGGATTTTTTGCTGGGTCTCGGGCAGGTTACCGATTTGCTTGTTCAGTTGGGCCTTTTCCTGCTCCAGAGAACGGCGCTGCTCCAGCAACGTTCGGTAGGCGGGGTGCTCCTTGGTGAACTTCGCGGAGACTTCGCTCTCTTTGATTTTGAGTTCGTTGAGCTTGGCTTCCATGGAGACCAGGCGGCCGAGCAATGACTCGGTTTCCAGCTGCATGTCCACCGAATCGCTTTGCAGGCGGTACTCGTTGAGTTTTTCTTCCGCGTCGGTGAGCTTGGCTTTGAGCTCCGGCAGCTGCTCGTCCAGAAATTCCAGGCTCTTTTCCGCCTCGGCGGCCTGACGATTAATATTTTGCAGCAGATAGTTGTCCGCCACCGCATCCAGTTCCTTCTGAATACGCGCCTGGCTGGAGCCGGTCAGGGTCACGGTGAGAATGCCGGTGTCCTTGCCTTTCTCCTGCACCTCCATCCGGCTGCGCAGGTTGTTCACGGCGGCCAGTCTAGACTGACGGACCAAGGTGAGCGGCTCGCCACCGTACTGCCATTCGCCCAGTTCCAGGGCAATGCTGTTGTCTTCGCTGGTGAGCACTTGGTCGGCGGGACCGCCGAGCACTTGTTGCTCGCCATAATAAAGAGCGGGATGGCCCTGGTCGTCGGCGGTGAGCGTAAATTCGGCACCCCGGAGATTCTCTGGAACGGTAAAACGCTTAACGGTCACCAGGGTTTCGCTGTCCCGGTAGCCGGCGAACAGAGGGCGGGGCGAGCCCGGGGGCGCCGGGTCCGGCGCACCCAAAGCACCCAGTACCGGCGTGCGGTCCGGCGCCACCAGGATATCGGTGTGCAGTTGCTCGACCACATTACCGAGCACCATCCGTGACGTGAGGATGGCGATTTCTGCCGCCGTTGAGGACTCCTGACCAAGCGCTTCGTTGAGCTCTTCGAACCCCGGCAAACCGCTTTGCTTCTTTTCTACCTGCAGCAGGGCGTCCGCTTTATAGATCGGCGTTGCCAGGAAGGCGTAGGCGGCGCCCAGCAGCAGCGCCAGCACCGTGGTGCCCAGGATCAACCAGCGGGCATCCACCAGTAGCCCCCAAAGCCGATGCAGGTCGATATCCTCATCCATGGAGACGGCGCTTCTTCCTCGGGCGGTGTCGGGGTGGTTACTCATCGGCTTCTGTCGTTCCTGTATTCATAATTTTTTCAGCCAGGCGTCCGTGGCCTGGCGCATCAACGGGTAGATCCGTTCAAACACTTCCCGGCCCCGGCGGTAGGGGTCGGGGATATCCTGACCACCGTTCCAATGGCTGAGCAAAAAGGTCTTACCGCTGGCCTCCGGGAACTGCTGGATGATGCGGTCGCGCTGGCGCCCTTCCATGACCAGTATCAGGTCCGCGTCCTGGCACAGTGCCCGGTCGAGCTTGCGGCCCTGGTGGGGGCCGCACTCCAGCCCCTGGGCGGCGGCCACTTCCCGGGCGGTGGGCTCCATGTCGTGGCCTTCCAAGCCCACCAGACCGGCGGAGCTGATCTGTTTCTCAGGCCGGGCGGCGGCGAGCATGGCCGCCACCGTGGGGCTGCGGCAGATGTTGCCGTCGCAGACCACCAGGATGCGCTCGAACATCTATTCGCTTCCCAGTTCGTTCTCGGCGCGACCGCCCAGGTAGAGCGCGGTGACGCTGGGCACCAACAGGCTCAGCACCCGGTTCCACCGGGCCAGCGGCGCGGCGGTGACGTAGACGATATCGCGGGGCTGCAGCTGGAAGCTGTCCGCCAGCACCAGGGCCGCGGCGTCCTTGGCGTTAAGCTGGTAGACGTCGATGCCATGCTCCTGGCCCGGCGCCGCCTTGCGGAACACGAAGATGCCGGAGGCGTCCGCTTCCCGTTCGTCCAGGCCGCCGGTGTCGGACAGGGCTTCCGCCAGGCTCATGCCGTTGCGGCCCATGGGCATGCTCTTGGGACGAACCACCTCGCCGAGCACGAACACCTTGTTGTCGTCGCTGCGCGATACATTGACCACGTCGCCGGGGCGCAGCAGCACATTCTGGGCGGCGTTGCCATTTTCATAGATGCCGCGCAGGGAGAGGCGGTATTCCTTGCCGTCCCGGGAGAGGATCACCTGGGACCAGTTGGCGTTTTCGCCGATGCCGCCGGCGGCGCTGACCGCGTCCACCAGACGCATGGGCACGTTGGTGATCGGGTAGGTACCGGGCTGGTTCACCGCGCCGGTGACGTAGATTCTCTTGCTGCGGAAGCCGGCCACGGCGACATCCACCTGGGGCGCTTCGATGTACTCATCGAGGCGCTTGGTGATCATCTCGCGGATTTCGGTGACCTTCATGCCCTCGACATGCAGTTTTCCCACGTAGGGGTAAAAAATACTGCCATCGCTGTGCACCAGGTTGCCGGACTCCTGCGCGCTGCGCATGGAGCCCGCCGGTATGGTCAGTTCCGGGTGATCCCAGACCGTAATCTGCAACACATCACCGACGCCCACTTCGTAGTCATAGGTGTCCGGGGAGTCGACTAGGGCCTGCGGCAGTTCCGGCGGCGGGGCCTTATTCTGGTCGAGAATGGCGGTGGTGATGGTGTGGGTTTTAATCACGTCCGGCAGGGAAGCGGCGTCGGGCTGTTCGTCTTCGGCGAACCAGCCGGGATTGGAGTCGCGATCCGAGCCGGGCACGATGGTGCAGCCGGCGACGGCCAGCAGCAGCCCGAATATACCCAGTGTTTTGATTGTCGCTGTCATAACCGTTTGGGAGTCCTTTACCAGTCAAACGTGCGGCGCCATTGCGCCATGGCGGTGACCTGTTCGCGTTCACCGGCGAAGGTGTCCACCGGGTCGTCGGTGGCGGCCAGGGCCCAGGTGAGACGCCCGCCCAGCAGGCCGTGTTCCAGCCGTAATTCCGCCAGCACGATATCTTGTTCCGCGTTGGCTTGCAGTATTTCGGCGCCATCGGGCTCGACTTGAGCCCGTTTGCCGCCTTCCGCGTTGAGGGTGGCGGTGGTCACCGAGGCAGTGAACACCACCCCGTTGCGGAAGAACTGCTGGCCGCCCAGGGTCAGAGCGCGGGCGTCGCCCTCGAAGGTGGTGGCGAGATTCCGCCCATAGTACCGGAAGCCGCTGCGATAGGTCCCGTGCTCATAGGCGGTGTTGAATTCGGCATCGCTCAGGGCGCGGCCGGCCACGGTGTCGGTGCCTTCCAGGAAGAACCGCTGGCTGCCAGCGCCAATACCCGTGAGGGCGTCGAAACCGACCAGAGCGGAGAACTTGGACGGCAGGCCGCCGGCCTCGTCCTCGCCCATCATCTGGCCGTAGAAGCCGGTGGGCACGCCGAACACCGGGAAGCCGGCGCGGAAATCAAAGCCGGCCACCTGGTTGCTCGGGTCGTTGTCATCGCCGGGGGCGGCGTTTTGCTGCCCGTTATCCTTGCCGATCAGAGCGTCGCCGAAGGAATCCAGGCCCTGCGGGCGCCCTTCCCCGCCCCATTGGAACAGCCGGGTGAGGCCGATCTGCAAAAAGCTGGCGGGACGGAAGGTGAGACGGCCGCCGACCAGCTTGGCGTCCGACACCGCCCGGTCCTGCTCGAGCTGGCCGATAAACGCCTGGAAATCCCAGGGGCCGATCCAGCTGAGCCAGGGCGAGCGCGGTGCGTAGTGGGTCTGGCGGCCGAACCACAGGCCCGGCACCGGGCGGGCGTTGTTGGAGATCGCCAGGGAGCTGTGGTGACCCGGGCCCCACCAGCGGTCGATGGCCCCGGCCCCGAGCTGCCAGTTGCCGAAGCGGCCGGCCACGAAGCTGCCGTCGGCGCGCAGTTCGCTGGTGTCCTCGCGGTCGTCGGTGTCGGTGTAGCCGGCCTGGATGCGGGCGGCGAAGCGGCGGCCGGTGAAGGACACCGCCGCCGAGCTGTCCACCTGGCCGGCGGGCTGGGCGCCGAAGTGGCGGAACAGCGGCTCTTCATTGGCGCCGCCGAGGGTGACGGTGGCGGTGCGGGTCTGGGTTTTGGCGCGGTCCAGGGCGGCGCGCAAATAGGCGGCGTGCTCGCTGGTGCGGCAGGTGTCGCTGGCGCCGCGCAGGCCTTCGGCCACGGCGGACCAGTTCACCGGCCAGGTGGTGGTGAGGCCCTCGAAGCAGCCCAGCGCGGAAAGCGCTTCCAGATGATGCCGGGCGCGCAAATCCCCGGTCTCCGCCCAGGGGGCGGCGGTGGCCGTCGCGCTGACGCTTAGCAGTACGCCCAGGACTCCGCCTTTGACTGCTTGGGGCCAGGAGGCCCGCTTGAACCCACTTAACACTGGCGGCTTCCTATCCTGATGGTTGGTTTGTTTCCCCGGTCCCTGGGGCGAGGATTATCACCCGCAAGTTTTGTCATGCCTATGACACGCAGCGGCATTTTACATTGTGTTTACTATATTGCTAACCCTGGGTGACAGAGCGGCCACAGGATGCGGCTATTTCTCCTGGTTGCAGATCAGGCGGGCCTCTTCCAGGGCGGCGGTGCGGTGCTTGGTGGCCTGCTTGTACTCCGGGTCGGCGAGCATCTGGGCGAACGCCTGGATCGAGGGGTAGCGCACCAGCAGCACTTCGTCCCAGCGCTCGCCTTCCGGGGCGATCACGCCGGCCAGGGTGTCGCCGGCCCACAACATCTCGCCGCCCACACCCCGGACCTTCTCGAACGCCACCAGTGAGTAGCGGCGGTAGGCTTCGCGGCCGTCGTAGTCGGCTTCGCCGTCCTTGTAGCGGGCTTTGTCGCGGAAGCGCAGCAGGTTGAGCATGACAATGGGGGTGTCGGCGGGGATGCTTTTGAGGATGTCCGGCAGGCGTTTGGGATCCGGGTCGACGACGGGCATGGCAGGCTCTCCTTGATTGTGATTATTGGCAACAAGGTTGCCGCTTCCCTGCCCCGCCGCCAATGGTGAGATGCGCCAATTGTATGGGCGGCTTTCTGGGTTTCCCTTGTGCTAACCTGCTCTGGGAGGATAGCAATGCAGCTAACTGAAAGGGAAACCGCTATTCGCGACGAAGCGATCAAGTTCGCCCGCAAACATAAAAAGCGGATAGCCAAGCGTATTACCGACCAATCGCTCTTCCCCCCCGAATCAGATCCGGTATCCGTATTCATGGCCGGCTCGCCTGGGGCCGGGAAAACCGAGGCTTCCATCGAATTGCTTGAACGATTGGGTGCGGAAAACCTGGTTCTCAGGGTCGACCCGGACGACCTCCGGCATGAATTTGCCGCTTATGAAGGCAACAACTCCTGGCTGTTCCAACCCGCCGTCTCCATCCTGGTAGAGAAAATCCACGATCTTGCGCTTAAGCAAAAACAAAGCTTCCTGCTTGATGGCACCATGGCCAGCTACGAGATGGCCGAACAGAATATCCAACGCTCCTTAAAAAAGGGCCGGATCGTACAAATATTGTACGTTTATCAAGAGCCCGATTTCGCATGGGATTTCGTGGTCGCCCGTGAGAAAGCAGAGGGGCGAGGCATTCGGCCGGAGGATTTCATTGATCAGTACTTTAGTGCTCGAGATTCAGTAAACCGGCTAAAGAACCACTTCGGGGGTGATATCCGGGTGGACTTGCTCCTTAAGAACAATGAAGGTGGGAATAGGGTCTACAAAGCCAACATAGAGCGAATTGACAACTATGTGGCTGAAAAATACACTCGCGCGGACCTGGAGAAGATGCTCCTCCCGAGATAGGTGTCAGTTATGTCAGACAAGCCCAAGACCGTTTCCAGCACCCGTTTCTCGGATTTTATCCGCAATGCCTCTTCGGCGGAGCGCAAGCAGGTCTATAAAGACGTGCTGGTGCGGGCCACTGAACGGCAAAAGCGCCTGATCGCTGAAGCTGAAGCCGCTAAGTAGACTGTTCAGCGGGCCCATTCGCCCGCCCTACCCCCGTTTCATCCCAGATACTCAAATTCCTCCCCCGCTCCTAGAAGGATGCCATTGGCGGCACAAAAGGCCCACAAATCGTCCAGGTACTGCTCCGGCACCGTGACGCGGGCCGTCACCTGCTGACTGTACTGGATGTCTTCCAGGCGGGCGCCGTGCTGGTCGCACCAGTGGCGCAGGGGCTGCTCGTCGGCGAAGCCGAGTTGCAGGGTGAGCGTCTGCTCGGGAATCTGTTCGATGACCCGCATGGCGGAGAGCACCGCTTCGGCGGCGCCGGCGTAGGCGCGCACCAGACCGCCGGCGCCCAGTTTGACGCCGCCGAAGTAGCGGCTGACCACTACCATGACGTCGCCCACCCCTTTGTGCTGAATCACGTTGAAGATCGGCTTGCCGGCGGTGCCGGAGGGCTCGCCGTCGTCGTTCATGGCGCCCTGGCCGGACTGCGGGTCGCCGATCAGCCAGGCGTGGCAGTGGTGGCTGGCGTCCGGGTAGCGGGCGCGGGCCTGCTCGAGCACGACCTGGGCCTGGTCGCGGTCCTGGACCGGGCGCAGCCAGGCGATGAAGCGGCTTTTGTTGATGATCAGTTCGCGGTCGACCGGGCCGGCGGGGGTTGGGTAGCTCATGGCATCAGGATAGCAGAGACCTTGCTGGAGAGGGCCGGTCCCTACCTGATTAGGGGATGTGAACGGTTGTCACCGGCCCGTACCGTCGTTGGTCAAACAACGACGAGAAAACGGGAAGCGACATGGAAACGACGATTTTTACGCGCCGGCGCGGCGGCACCGTGCTGATGGGGGCTCTGGTCCTGGCGATCACCGCCTGCGGTGGCGGTGGCAGTAGTAGCGGCGGCGGTGGCGGCGGTGGCGGTTCCGGCGGTTCCGGTGGCGGTGGCGGCCCGGCCGGCGGCGGCCTGACTCTGGAGACCAACAGTCCCACCCACGGCGCCACCCAAAAGGCGGACTATCCGGTGACGGCGGTATTCTCCGCGCCGGTGGACCCGGCCAGCGTGGATATGCAGAGCTTCGCGGTGACGGCGGGGGTGAACGAGGTGAACGGCAGCTTCCGTTACAGTGACGACGGCTCCGTGGTGATTTTTACGCCCGATGCGAATCTGGTGGACGGCCAGGACTACAAAGTCTCGCTTGATGGTATCACCAGTCAGTCCGGCGGGACGCTGGACGGGGTATGGACCTGGACCTTCACCGCGAACGCCGTGGCCAACTACGACTGCGCGGTGGGCCCGGTGCCCGCAAGCCTGAACCTGAACGCGGAGCAAGACGCCTACTATTCCCAGTACGCGGACGCCAACGGCCTGCCGGTGCTTGGCGGCGACCTGGTGTCGGCGCCGGCGCTGACGCACGCCTGCGAGACCATTCTGGGGATGATGAGCCTGCGCCAGGATCTGCTGGCGGAAATGATCGCCAACGGCACGATCGCGGCGGTGACCGGCGACGGCGAAGGGATCACCCAGATTCCCGCCTATTCGGATCTGGACGCGGTGTTCCCGATTCCCGGCGACACCTGGGACAACCGCGCCCGCGGCGGGCTGGGCGCCACCAAGGCGCGCCCGGTGAGCAGCGGCACCGAGGAAAACGTGCTCTGCTACAACAACGACCCCTATCAGGCGCCGCTGGGCGTGCACGAAGACATCTTCCTGCATGAGTTCGCCCACTCGGTGGACCTGATGGCGCTGGAGGACCTGGACCCGGACTTCCGCGACGCGGTGCAGGCCGCCTATGACGACGCCGTCGCCAACAATCTGTTTGAAAACACCTACGCCGACGACAACGTGGAAGAGTACTGGGCGGAAGGGGTGCAGACCTGGTTCAACGCCAACCTGGAGTCCGATCCGCCGAACGGTCTGCACAACAGCGTCAATACCCGCGCCGAGCTGGCGTCCTATGATCCGACGCTGCACGGCCTGATTTCACGGATCTTCCCCACCGATTATGACGGCGGCTGCCCTCCCGGCGCGCCCTGATTCCGACCTGCCGGTTACGCGCCTTGGGGGGCGCACCACGGCCCGCTTCGGCGGGCCGTTTTTATTTGTGGGAGCGGGTTCTCAGGGCATCAGGACGACGGCGCCGTGGGTGCGGCGGGCTTCCATGTCGTCGTGGGCCTGGCCGACGTCCTGGAGGGCGTAGCGGACCGGGTCGTCGGGGGCGAGGATGCCGTCGCGCAGGGCCTGGAAGAAGGCGTCGGCGGCGTCGTCACGGTCGGCCGGGTCGGCGGTGTAGTGGCCGAGCATGGGCCGCACCACGGTGAAGGAGCCGGCGGCCAGGCGCGGCATGGCGAGCGGTTCCACCGGGCCGGAGGATTGCCCGAAGTTGACCAGGTGGCCGCGCGGGGCCAGGCAGGCCAGGGAATCGTAGAAGGTGTCCTTGCCCACGGAGTCGTAGGCGACGTCCACGCCGCGTCCATCGGTGAGCTGCTTGACGGTGTCCACCACGTTCTGTTCCCGGTAGAGAATCACATGGTGGCAGCCGTGCTTGCGTGCCCGCTCGGCTTTTTCCTGGCTGCCGACCGTGCCGATCACGGTGGCGCCCAGGTGGCGCGCCCACTGGCACAGTAACTGCCCCACCCCGCCGGCGGCGGCCTGGACCAGGATCACGCTGCCCTCGCCCACCGGGAAGACATCGGTGAGCAGGATGCGGGCGGTGAGGCCGCGCACCATCATGCCGGCCACCAGCACGTCGTCGATGTCGTCGGGCAGGCGCACCAGCCGACCGGCGTCGATCAGACGCCGATCGGCGTAGGCGCCGTAGTTGCCGGAGGTATAGGCGACCCGGTCGCCGGCGGCGAACGCGGTGACGCCCTCGCCCACCGCTTCCACCACGCCGGCGGCCTCCAGCCCGGGGATCCCCGGCAGCGGCAGCGTCTGATACAGCCCGGAGCGCACGTAGATATCGTGGAAGTTGACGCCGATGGCGGTCTGCTTGAGACGCACCTGCCCGGGGCCCGGCTCACCCACCGTCACGGTTTCCGGCCGCAGCACGGCCGGCCCGCCCGCTTCATGCATGATCATCGCTGTCGCCATGGTGCCTCCTGATGGTTCTTGGTCTTGTAGGGAGTGGGCCTTGTGGGAGCGGGCCTTGCCCGCGAAAGGGAGCAAAGCTCCCGGCAGGATACCAGAGTGGCCACTTGATCGGCCGTTTAGAAGCGGTTCTTACGAAGGATTCCGGGATCCTGCGGGGCAACCTTTGCCGGCAAGCTAAGCTTGCCTTTCGCGGGCGGGGCCCGCTCCCACAAGACCCACCCGCTATCTCCTGGTTTTTAATTCTTGGAGGCTGAGCAAGGATGCTTCGCCCGCATCAATACGTCTTTGCCGTTCTTGCAACTCATAACCGTGCCACTGAGGTGAGTCCAGATCACCACCCAGGTCATCGTGTAAGGCTTCCCAGATGGCCTCCATGGAGTGAAGCTTCTCCAATCGCGACATCTCTTTGGGGTCGGTTTGCATGGTCTGCTCTGCGTATTGAGTTTCGGGAATGCTTCTAGCCTAGCAGGTCGGAAGCTAGACATGGACTTCCAGGTCCACCGGGATGTTGCCGCGGGTGGCGTTGGAGTACGGGCAGACCTGGTGGGCGGTGTTGACCAGCTCTTCGGCCTGCGCCTGCTCCAGGCCGGGCAGCGTGACGCTGAGGGTGACCGCCAGACCGAAGCCCTGGCCGTCCGGGCCGATGCCGACTTTACCGTCGATGTGGGTGTCTTCCGGCAGCTTCACCTTGGCTTTGCCGGCGATCAGCTTGAGGGCGCCGAGGAAGCAGGCGGAGTAGCCGGCGGCGAACAGTTGCTCCGGGTTGGTGCCTTCACCGCCGGCGCCGCCGAGGGCCTTGGGGGTGGTGAGTTTGACGTTGAGCTGGTCGTCGCTGGAGACGGCGCGACCGTCACGGCCACCGGTGGCACGGGCTTCGGCCTGGTAGAGGATTTTTTCGATGGTCATGGTGGTTCTCCTTTATTGCAGTTTCTGGCGGAGGTCGTCGAGCTGGGCTTTCAGGGCCGCCAGTTCTTCGGGTTCGCATTGGCTGGCGCAGGCCACCGCTTCGGGGATCGCTTCGGCGCGTTCACGCAGGGCGCGGCCCTGGTCGGTGAGGCGCACGTCGACGCGGCGCTCGTCCTCGGCGGCGCGGCGGCGGGCGAGCAGGCCAGCGCTTTCCAGGCGCTTGAGCAGCGGCGTCAGGGTGGCGGAATCCAGGAACAGGCGCTCGCCGATGCGCGATACGCTGAGCGGGTCGCCGCCGTCGGCGCCCTCTTCCCACAACACCATCATCACCAGGTATTGGGGATAGGTGAGGTCCAGCTCGCGCAGCAGTTTCCGGTACACCTTGGCCATGGCCAGGTTGGTGGAATAGAGGGCGAAGCAGACCTGGAGGTCGAGCTTGAGCAGGGTGTCGGTGTCGTTATTCATAGCGTGATATTAAATAGCGCGCTACCTAATAGCAAGCCTACGGAGTCATTCTGCATATGTGGACGACCACCTGCACGTTGTGTAATGTAGAAGGGCAAATTGACATTTAACTCGGACGCTGTTACCGTCTTCCGCAAGCGGAAGACGGTAACAGCGTCCGAACAAAAAATCCTTTAAAATCAAAGGGTTATAGAGATGAAACAGCACATTGAAGTTCGCGTACCACGGCACCTGCCTTTTCTGGAGGCGATTTGCTGGGATTTGCGTAACGTTCGCGTGCTTACAAAAGATGAAATGCTCAACCGTTACGAGCGGGGCTGGGCCTATCGCGGCGTGCTCGCCGATCTGGAAGGCACGGAACGTGGTTTCGTGAGACAACTCGCCGCCCGCAAAGGGTCTTGGCTCCAGGTCGATGTTTGATCACCCGCATCACCGTAAAATCCATCACATCCTAACTTCCCTTGATTCTTCCCTTTTTGTTGAAGCCGGAGCCTGTTTCGGCGGCGGGACACTGATTTCGTTGCTCCACGGAGAGTATCGCTGGAGTAAAGATATCGACTTTCTTTGCCCCGTCGGCAGCGGCTACCGAACATTGCGAAAAGCCGTCATGGAAGCCACGGGCAAGCCCGAGTTCCTTTTCAAAAAAACGACGGGACTGGAATTTCCCCGGGATATCAAAGCCGACCAATACGGCATTCGCTTTCTAGTCGTCGCAGATGACACGCCGATCAAATTCGAGATCGTCTGTGAAGCTCGAATCGACCTGGGTTCCCCGGAGCAACCCGATTGGCTCAATATACCTTGTCTGAGCACCATCGACCGGTATGCGGAAAAGCTGCTCGCCAATGCGGACCGATGGAACGACTCCAGCATTGAGTCGCGGGACCTTATCGATCTCGCCGTGCTAAGGCTCAACGAAGGTCCGAGCGAGCAGGCCATCGCCAAGGCGGAAGACGCTTATCCCGTGCTGGTTCCACTGGAAAACGCTCTGAAAAAATTTCAAGGCTCCGATGACTACAGGCGCAAGTGTTTCAATGCTCTCGAAGTCCGGAATAAAGCGTTGGTTCTGGATGGCATTGATCTGCTTGCAAGCGATCAAGAACTTCCTGTTACCCAAAGATTACGCGACGAACTTCACTGCTAACAGCACAAACAACCTCCCTGGGGTCCTGCCGGCCGGCTAGAAGCCGGCCTTTCGCGGGCGGAGCCCGCTCCTACAAGAACTTCAGGCCTGGCGTTCGATCAGCATGGCGACGCCCTGGCCGACGCCGATACATAGGCTGACGAGGGCGTAGCGGCCGCCGGTGCGCTCAAGCTGGCGCAGGGCGGTGAGCGCCACGCGCACGCCGGAGGCGCCCAGCGGGTGGCCGACGGCGATGGCGCCGCCGTTGGGGTTGAGGCGTTCGTCGTCGCCTTGCAGGCCGAGCTGCTTGCAGCAGCCGAGCACCTGGGCGGCAAAGGCTTCGTTGATCTCGATCACGTCCATGTCGGCCAGGGTGAGGCCGGCGCGTTCCAGGACTTTGTTGCAGGCGTGCACCGGGCCCAGGCCCATGACGCGGGGCGGTACGCCGGCGACGCCGCCGGCGATGATGCGCGCGCGCGGGGCGATGCCGGCTTTTTCGCCGGCGGCGCGGGAGCCGATGATCAGGGCGCCGGCGCCGTCGTTGACGCCGGAGGCGTTGCCGGCGGTGACCACGCCGCCGTCGACGATGGCGGGCAGCTTGGCGAGCTTATCGACGCCGGTGCCGGGGCGCGGGTGTTCGTCTTCGCTGACCGACAGCGGCGGCTTCTTGCGGCCCTGGGGCACCTCCACCGGCAGGATTTCCTCTTTGAAGAAGCCGTCGACGCGGGCCTCTTCGTAGCGGCGCTGGGACTGGGCCGCGTAGGCGTCCGCCTGCTCGCGGCTGATGCCCAGATCGGACGCCACGTTCTGGGCGGTTTCCGGCATGGTGTCGCCGCCGAACTGCTTGAGGATTTGCGGGTTGGGGAAGCGCGCGCCGATGGTGGAATCGAACATCGGCATGCTGCGGCTGTAGGGGCTTTCCGCCTTGGCCATCACGAACGGGGCGCGGCTCATGGATTCGACACCGCCGGCGATCACCAGCTGGCCTTCGTCGACGGTGACCATGCGCGCGGCGTCCAGGGTGGCGGCCAGGCCGGAACCGCACAGGCGGTTGACGGTGAGGCCGGCCACGGATTCCGGCAGCCCGGCCAGCAGCGCCGCGTGGCGGGCCACGTTGCGGGCGTCTTCGCCGGCCTGGTTGGTGTTGCCAGCGACCACGTCCTCGATCAGGGCGGGGTCGAAGGCGTTACGGGCGATCAGGGCGCGAATGACGTCGGCGAGCAGGTCGTCCGGGCGGACCGGCGCGAGGGCGCCGGCGTGGCGACCAAAGGGCGTGCGCAGACCGTCGTAGATGTAGGCGTCGAGCATGAATAAGGTCCTCGTCCGCTAGGCGGAATGTTGTTCCGAAACTTGACGAAAAGCATAGGTCGTGACAGAGTTTGATGCAATACGCTCTCTAAAACCAACGACAGAAAAAAGCCCATGATTCGCGATCAGGAAGTCCTTAACCAGCTCGTCGATACCATCCACCGTTTCGTCCGCGACCGCCTGATTCCGGCGGAACAATCCGTGGCCGAAAACGACGCCATTCCCGAGGACATCGCCCGGGAAATGAAAGAGATGGGCTTGTTCGGTTTGTCGATTCCCGAGGAATACGGCGGCCTGGGCCTGACCATGGAAGAGGAAGCCCTGGTGGCGTTCGAGATCGGCCATACGTCGCCGGCGTTCCGCTCTTTCTTCGGCACCAATAACGGCATCGGCGCCCAGGGCATTCTGATCGACGGCACCGAAGAGCAAAAGCAGAAGTACGTGCCCAAACTCGCCACCGGCGAAGTGATCAGTTCGTTCTGTCTGACCGAGCCGGACGTGGGCTCCGACGCGGCGAGTCTGAAGACCCGCGCGGACAAGGACGGCGACCACTACATTCTGAACGGCACCAAGCGTTACATCACCAACGGCCCGGAAGCCGGCCTGTACACGGTGATGGCGCGTACCGACCAGAACAACAAGGGCGCCGGCGGCATCAGCGCCTTTATCGTTGAAGGCGACACGCCGGGGCTGATCCGCGGCAAGCCGGACGTGAAGATGGGCCAGAAAGGCGCCCATGTGTGCGACATCACCTTCGAGGACTGCCGGGTGCCCGCCGAGAACATTATCGGCGGCAAGGAAGGCCAGGGCTTCAAGACCGCCATGAAGGTGCTGGACCGGGGCCGTCTGCACATCTCCGCGGTGTGCGTGGGCGTGGCCGAGCGTCTGATCGAGGACGCGCTGCGCTTCGCCATGGAACGCAAGCAGTTCGGCGCGCCGCTGGCGGACCATCAGTTGATCCAGGCGATGCTGGCGGATTCCCGCGCCGAAGCGTTCGCCGGCCGTTCCATGGTGCTGGAGGCGGCACGCAGCAAGGACGCCGGCAAGAACGTCAGCCTCGACGCCTCCTGCTGCAAGCTGTTCTGCGCCGAGATGGTGGGCCGGGTGGCCGACCGCGCCGTGCAGATCCACGGCGGCGCCGGCTACATGGCCGAGTACGCGGTGGAGCGTTTCTACCGCGACGTGCGCTTGTTCCGCATCTACGAAGGCACCACCCAGATCCAGCAGATCGTCATCGCCCGAGGCATGGTTCGCGACGCGTCTTAGCGGCAAGCTGACTTTGCTTGTGCGAGCGGGCCTCGCCCGCGAAAGGCAAGCTCTGCTTGCCGGCAGGATTCCAGAGGCCTTTCTAATGGCGGCATAGACAACCTCTCTGGGATCCTGCCGGGAGCTGCGCTCCCTTTCGCGGGCTGGGCCCGCTCCCACAAGATCCGTGAAATAACAATGCTGAGATTTTCCCTGCCGATCTGCATGATCGGCACCTTGATGGCGCTCACCGCCGACAGCGAGTTCGGGCTATGGATAGCCCGGCCCGCACTCTTGGTTTATCTGATTACCCAATGGCCCCGCCAAGGCTATCTGGCCCGGGGGCTGCAGCTGGTGGCGCTGACTCTGGCGGCCTCGGTGGCGGTATTCCATGACCAGCCCCTGCCGATTCTGCTCGACGCCTGGGACCGCTTCTGTTTCTTCGCTACCTTCGTGTCCGCCCTGGGCTTGCTGCGGGTGTCCGCCATGCGTTCGCGGTTGATCCGTGACGCCGGCCAGGTACTGATCCGCCAGCGCCCGACGTGGCGCTACCCTACCCTGTCGCTGGGCAGCGCCCTGTTCGGCATGATCGTCAATATCGGCGTGCTGAATCTGTTCGGCGCCATGGTGCAGCGCAGCAACAGCCTGAAAGCCGCCGGCGGTGTTAAGGCGATTCAGTCGATTCGCGAGCGGCGCATGATGATGGCGATGCTGCGTGGTTTTTCGCTGGCGCCGCTGGTGTCGCCGTTGGGGATCACCCTGGCGGTAATCTTGTCGAGCATGCCGCAGCTGACCTGGTCGACCATCGCGCCGGTGGCGTTCCCCACCGCCGGGCTGGTGTTCTTTCTCGGCTGGGCGCTGGACTGGCTGCTCCGGCCCCGCCACCTGACCGCGCCCACGGCGAGCCGTCCCGCCTCGGGGCCACTGTACCGTTTTATCCTGCTGGCACTGGGCATCACCGTGCTGGTGTTCGCGGTCAGCTTGGCGCTGAACGTGCGGCTGCCGGTGGCGGTGCTGATCGCCTGCCCGCTGAGCGCGGTGGGCTGGATGGCGGTGCAGCGGCGGCGCCTGGGCGGCGGCACCGGCGTGGTGCGGGCGGTGACCCTGCTGGGCCGGCATTCGCGGCTGATCTTCGGCGCCAGCCGTAACGAGATCGCGGTGCTGGGCGGCTCAGCGTTCCTGGGCGGGTTGCTGATTCCGCTGGTGGATCAACAGTGGCTCGGCGACCTGCTGATCGCCACCGGCCTGCATGGCGCGCCGGCGGCGGTAGCGGCGATGTTGATCGTGCTGCTGCTGGCCCAGGTGGGGCTCAACCCGATTGTGTCGGTGACGCTGATCGCCGGGCTGTTCGCCGACACCCACGCCATCGGCCTGGAGCCCCAGGTGTTGGCCGTGGCCCTGATGAGCGCCTGGAGCCTGGCGATGATCTCGTCGCCGTTCACCGCCGCCATGATGGTGCTGGCGCAGCTCACCGGCCGCTCGCCCTACACCCTGGCCTGGCGCTGGGACGGCTTGTTCTTTTTGTTGCTGCTGCCGCTGATCAGCGGCTGGTTGTTTGTGGTCGACGCCTTTTATTGACCCAGCGAAGCGCCGCCAGCGGAATGCCGCTCAGCCATTTTATACAATGCAAAGAACATTCTTGCGGGTATGTTGAAAGCCGATCTTGTGCGAGCGGGCCACGCCCGCGAAAGGCAAGCTTTGCTTGCCGGCAAAGGTTGCCCCGCAGGATTCCAGAGGCGTTTCTAACGGCGGCACAAACAACCTCTATGGGATCCTGCCGGGTGGCTGTAAGCCACCCTTTCGCGGGCAGGGCCCGCTCCCACAATCAGGCGCTGAAGTAGAGGCGGCCGTCGCGCTCCTGGCGGCTGACGCGGCCGGTGGCGAGCAGGCAGTTCAGGTGGGCGATGCTTTCGCCCATGGCGAACATCAGCTGGTGGCTGTCGAGTTTGCGTTTGAACAGCACCGGCAGCAGATCGTGGGCGGTGATCGGTTGTTGCCGGCAGGCGTCCTCGGCGGCGTCGAGCTGCTCGCGGTGATGATCGCAGAGGTCGTTCACGCGGGCGTGCAGGCCGTGAAACGGCAAGCCGTGGGCGGGCAGCACCAGAGTGTTTTCGTCCATGGCGTCGCGCAGCGCGCGCAGGGAGTCGGTGAAGGCGGTGACCGGGTCGTCCTCCGGGTCGAGGGCGCGCACCGTCAGGTTGCTGGAGATTTTCGGCAGCACCTGGTCGCCGCTGATCAGCACCTGGTCGTGCTCGCGGTAGAGGCAGATATGCTCCGGGGCGTGGCCGCGGCCGATGTGCACCCGCCAGGTGTGGCCGTTGACGGTGACGGCGTCGCCAGCGGCCAGAGTCTCCGGTTGCGGCGGCAGTTCCGGCAGGATCTTGCGGAAGGTGTTGCCGCGCCCGGCCAGGGTGTCCAGGTCGTCCGCGGGCACGCCGTGGCGGCCGAAGAAAACGCGGAAGTTGTCGCCGATTTCCTGGTCGCTGGCCGCGTGCAGCTGGCTGGTGAGCGCCCACTCGCCCCGGGTCATCCACACCGGGGCCTGGAAGTGCCGGGCCAACCAGCCGGCCTGACCGATGTGGTCCGGGTGGTAGTGGGTGACGATGATACGGTGGATGGGCCGGCCGTCCAGGGCATCCTGGAAGGCGGTGCGCCAGATTTCCTGGGTGTGACGGGACGAGAAACCCGTGTCCACCAGGGTCCAGCCGTCGCCGTCCTCGAGCAACCACAGGTTGATGTGGTCGAGGGCGAACGGCAGAGGAAAGTTCAACCAATGCACGCCGGGGGCCACTTCCCGGCGCTGGCCGGGTTCCGGGGCCTGATCGAACGGGTACCGAAGCGGGTCGGTCATAACAAAACATCCGTAGCAGGGAGACGAGAATGCAAGCGTGGCAAATCCAAGACGACCACACGATCAAGCTGGCGTCCATGACCACACCGGAGCCGGGACCGGACCAGGTGCGCGTGAAAGTGCGCGCCATGGGCGTGAACCGGGCGGATATCTTGCAAGTGAAGGGGCTGTATCCGGCGCCGCCGGGCTTCGACAGCAGCGTGCCGGGCCTGGAATACGCCGGTGAAATCGAGGCGGTGGGCAGTAAGGTACTGGGCCGCAAGGTCGGTGACCGGGTGATGGGCCTGATTCCGGGCTGCGCCTATTCCGAGTATCTGGTGACCCACGAGCGGGAAACCCTGACGCTGCCGGACGAGATCGACTTCGCCACCGGCGCCACCATTCCCGAGGCGTTTCTGACCGCCTACCGGGCCATGTTCCTGGAAGGCGGCCTGCAGCCGGGGCAATGGGTGCTGGTGCGCCCGGCCACCGCCGGCGTCGGCCTGGCGGGCGTGCAGCTGGCCAACGCGCTGGGCGCGCGGCCGATCGGCTCGAGCCGCAACCTGGACAACCTGGCCACCGCCCGCGAGATGGGTCTGGTGGAAGGCGTGCTGGAAGACGACACCCTGCCCGAGCGCCTGAAAGAGATTACCGGCGACGGCGTGGCGGTGATCTTCGACATGGTGGGCCCGGACTGGAACCAGCTGCTCAAGGGGCTGCGCATCGAGGGCACGCTGGTGATGATCGGCGTGCTGGGCGGCACCAAGACCGAGCTGGACTTGCGCGGCATGATGCAGCGCCGGCAGACGCTCACCGCCATGACCATGCGCAGCCAGCCGCTGGAAAAGCGTATCGCCATCGCCAATGTGTTCAACGACCGCCTGGCACCGCTGTTCGCCAACGGCCGCCTGCGGCCGCTGCCCTTGAAGACGTTCCCGTTCAGCGATGCGCCGGCGGCGCACGCGCACATGATCGAGGACGCCTTCAGCGGCAAACGCGTGTTGGTGGTCGACTGACATAAGATCAACACTGTTGTTATATTAATGAAATACTATTTCACAACAAATGAGGTGCCGCAATGACCGAAGCTACCGCGACTCGCCAGAGTCAGATGAGCCAGGCCGAGTGGGAAGTGCGTAAGGATCTGGCCGCCGCCTACCGGCTGGTGGCCCTGTACGGCTGGGAAGACCTGGTGTTCACCCACCTGTCCGCGCGCGTGCCCGGGCCGGAGCATCATTTCCTGATCAACCCCTACGGTTGGCTGTTCGACGAGATCACCGCGTCGTCGCTGATCAAGGTGGATTCCGAAGGCGAGATCGTCGATCCCGGCGCCACCAACCGGGTTAACCCGGCCGGCTTCACCATCCACAGCGCGGTGCACATGGCCCGCGAGGAAGCGGGCGCGGTGCTGCACCTGCACGCCGCCGACGGCGTCGCCGTGAGCGCGCACAAGGAAGGCCTGCTGCCGCTCAGCCAGACCGCCATGCTGTGCCTGGACCACATCAGCTTCCACGACTACGAAGGCGTGGCGCTGAACCTGGACGAGCGCGAGCGGTTGGTGAACGACCTGGGCGACAAGAACATGATGTTGCTGCGCAACCACGGCACCCTGACCGTGGGCAAGGATGTGGCGGAAGCCTTCACCTACATGTACTTCCTGATGAAGGCCAGCGAGATCCAGGTGCGCACCCTGGGCCAGGGCGAGCCGTACCTGCCCTCCCAGGCCGCCATCGACACCACCAGCGACCAGTCCAAGCAGCTCGGCATGGCCAGCCAGCTCACCTGGCCCGCCCTGCTCCGCAAGCTCGAACGCATCAACAGCGATTACGCCACCTGATTGTGCGAGCGGGCCCTTGTGGGAGCGGGCCCAGCCCGCGAAAGGCAAGCTTTGCTTGCCGGCAAAGGTTGCCCCGCGGGATTCCAGAGAGCTATCTAAGCGGCAGCGCAAACAACGTCTCTGGTATCCTGCCGGCCGGCGTAGCCGGCCTTTCGCGGGCGAGGCCCGCTCCCACAAAGGCCCGCTCCTACACGAAAATCAGCTTCGGCTGACAGAGAATCGGGCCACCTCGGGTTAGCGTGGTACCTCCAATGAAAGGAGGTACCCCATGCCAAGGAAGGCTCAATCCCGCCGTTTGCGTATCGGCCGCGTTAGCGAGACCGGGCGCGTCTATCTGATCACCATCACTTGCCATCAGCGACACGCGCACTTCTCCGCCTTACAAAGCGGTCGCTGCTTCGTACAGGCTTTGCGCGCCTGCACCGCGCACGCGGTCACCCTCAGCTATGTGGTGATGCCCGACCATGTTCACTGGCTGATGGCGCTTCGTGAGCACGCCGATTTATCCATCACCGTACAGAAAGCCAAATCCCTGACCACTCAGCATTGGCGTCGCGCGGGCCGGGCCGGCAACGAACGTCTCTGGCATGCCGGTTTTCATGACCGTGCGCTACGCCGTGAGGAAGACCTGGTGGCCATGGCCCGCTATATCGTCGCCAACCCGCTGCGCGCCGGTCTGGTTAACGATATCGGCGACTACCCGCATTGGGATTCCACCTGGCTTCTTTAACTTGTCATTGGTATCTATCATCGGTCTCAAGGAGGTAGCAAGATGAAATTGTTCGCGAAAATTCTCAAGTCCGCTCGCGGCCAAACGATACGCCTGCCTAAGGAACTGCGGTTCGATGGGACGGAAGTGATCGCGCGGCGCTTCGGCAACGGCGTATTGCTACTGCCGGCCGAGGATCCCTGGTTGGCGATGCGTGAAGCCTTGAATGAATTCGAACCCGGATTGGAACTCGAGCGAGACCAGCCAGAGGCTCAGGCGAGAGCCAGACTCGACTGACCGATTCCACAAGCGCGCTTGTAGGAACGGGCCCTTGTGGGAGCGGGCCCAGCCCGCGAAAGGGAGCGAAGCTCCCGGCAGGATTCCAGAGGCCTCTCTGACGGCAGCGCAAACAGCGTCTCTGGGATCCTGCCGGCAAGCAAAGCTTGCCTTTCGCGGGCTGGGCCCGCTCCCACAATTCAGGCGCGCATGCGGAGGGCGGCGAGCATGGTTTGCAGGCGGGGGACGGGGACGCCGTGCTTCCGGGCGATGGCGACCACGTTGCCGAGGATGGCGTCGAGCTCGATGGGGCGGTCGTTGAGGTAGTCGAGCGCCATGCTGTTTTTATAGGCGGGCATCTTGCGGGTGCCGTCGATGTTGCTGTCGATGATCTCCGGCGGCAATGCGTAGCCGTCGGCTTTGGCGGCATCGATCACTTCCTGCATCATTTCGCGCACCAGTGTTTCGCCGCCGGGGGTGTCGAGCATGGTGTAGGTGTCGGCGCCGTTGGCGAGCACGGAGAGCGGGTTGAACGGCGTGTTCCAGAGGCATTTGAGCCAGCGTTCGCGGACCACTTCCTCGGTGAGCTTGATGTCGATGCCGCCTTCCACGAACAGGTCGCGCAGGGTCTGGCAGTGGTCGTCGAGGCCGTTGGGGTAGCGGCCCATGACCAGCCGGCCGTAGGCGTTGTGTTTGATTTCACCGGGGGCGACACGGCTGACGGCGATGAACGCCAGGCAGCTGATGATGGGGTTGTCGGGGAAGGCGTCGGCCAGTTCCCGTTCGATGTCGAGGCCGTTCTGGATCAGCACGATGTTGGTGCCCTCGCCCACCCAGGGGCGGACGAGGCCGGCGCGGTCGCTGCCGGGCAGTACCTTGGTGGCGAGGATCACGTAGTCCGGGGTGCTGTCCGGGCGGTCGCCGTCCTTGTAGAGGTAATCGGGTTTCCAGGAAATGTCACCCAGCGGGCTTTCGAAGCGGAAGCCGTGCGCTTTGACGGCGTCGTATTCGGAACGCACCACGGCGCTGACGGTGCAGCCGGCGCGTTTGAGGATGGCGCCGTAGAAGCTGCCGATGGCGCCGGCACCGATGATCAAGGCGTGGGGTTTCAGGTTACTCATTGAAAAACTCTCCTAATTGGCAATAAGCCCTCGTCGCATGGAGCGCAGCGGCCAGAGCGCCAGCAGATAAACAATCAACAACATCAGAAAGGCGTCATCGAACCCGACCTCGAAGGCGTGCGGGTGACCGGCCTCCGGGTGAGCTTGCCAGTAACGGTCACTGAAGAATTGTACGCAGATGGCACTGAGGTTCACGCCGATGGCGCCACCGATCTGGCGCCCGAAATTGATGATGCCGGAACCCTGGGGAATCAGCGCCGGTGGCAGCAGCGTGAGGCTGCCGGTGGTCACCGGCGGCATGATCAGACCCAGCCCGACCCGCCCCAGGGCGGCCCAGGCCACCAGCCAGATGGCGGCGGTGGTCTGGTCGGCGGCGCGCATCATCACCATGCTGGCGATGAAGAACGCCAGGCCGCCGGCGATCATGCGCGCCAGGGGGATGCGGTCGGTGAGGTAGCCGACAAACGGGAAGATGAACGCCATGGCGAGGCCGGCGGGCATCAGCATCAGGCCGGCGCTGGAGGCGCTGAACCCGGACACCTGCTGGAAGTACAGCGGCATCATATAGGTGGAACCGAACACGCCGGCGCCCATCACGATGGACAGCAAGAAGCCACCGGTGAACCCGGGCGCGCCTAACACTCGCAAATCAAACAGCGGATTCGGACAGCGCCGCTGCCAGAGCGCGAACAGGCCCAGCAGCAGGGGCCCGCCGAGCAAGGCGGTGAACAGCAGCGGTTCCAGCCAGCCGCGCCGCATGCCGGACGCGAGCGCCCAAAGCGTCGCCACCAAACCCAGGCTGAGCAGCACCAGCCCGCCCCAGTCCAGGCGCGGCGCCTGTTCCTCTCGGTGGTCGGGCAGAAAGCGCCCGGCGATCACCATGGCCAGCAGGCAGGCGGGCAGCACCACGAAGAACACCGCCCGCCAGGACCAGGCGTCCACCAGCACGCCGCCCAGGGCGGGTGCGATGGCGGGGCCGAGGATTACGCCCATGCCGTAGATCCCCATGGCCTGGCCACGCTTGTGCAACGGGAACACCTGGAAGATGGTGATCATGGCGTGGGGCTGGATCATGCCGGCCATCACGCCCTGCACCACGCGGGCCAGCACCAGCAAGCCGAAGCTGTTGCTGACGCCACCCACCAGCGAGGCAAGGATGAAGATCGCCATGGCGAGCAGGAAGGCGCGCCGGGAACCGAACCGCGCCACCGCCCAGGCGTTGAGCAGCATGCCCACGGTCATGGCGGCGAGGAAGCCGGTGGCGATCCAGTGCACCTGGTCCTGCTCGAGCCGGTACTCCGCCATGATGGTGGGCACCGCCACATTGATAATGGTGGATGCCAGCACCACAGACAGGGTGCCGAGCATCACCGTGACGGTGGCGTACCATCGATAGGCCGGCCCATAGCGCTCGAACAGACGCTCTATGGCGGGATTGTCGGGCATTGGAGCTGCCCGTTATTTTTTAGTCGGGTCGTCACCGACCTGGATCAGCAGCTTGCCGCGGTTTTTGCCCTGCAGCAGACCCTGGAAGGCGCTGACCGCGTTTTCCAGACCCTCGACCACGTCTTCCTGGTATTTAACCTTGCCGTCACGGATCCACGCCGGCATGTCTTTCAGGAAGTCGCCCTGGCGGTTGATGTAATCAAACTGGATAAAGCCCTTGAGCAGCAGACGTTTGACCAGCACCTTGCCCATGAAGCCGGGCAGACGGTCCGGGCCTTCCGGCATGGCGGTGTCGTTGTAGTGGGCGATGCGGCCACACACCGGGATGCGGGCGAAGTCGTTGACCAGCTCCATCACCGCGTCGAAGGTTTCACCGCCGACGTTCTCGAAGTAGACGTCGATGCCGTCCGGGCAGGCCTTGGCGAGCTGCTCGCGGAAGTCCGCGTCCTTGTAGTTAACGCAGGCGTCGAAGCCGTAGGCGCCGACCACGTGCTTGCACTTGTCCTCGGCGCCGGCCACGCCGACCACGCGGCAGCCTTTCAGCTTGGCGATCTGGCCGACCACCTGGCCGACGGCGCCGGCGGCGGCGGATACCACCACGGTTTCGCCTTTCTGCGGTTTGCCGATTTCATCCAGACCCACATAGGCGGTGAAGCCGGGCATGCCGAGCACGCCCACGGCGGTGCTGATCGGTGCCTGGGCCGGGTCCAGCTTGCGCATCGCCTTGGGTGAGTTGACGGAGTATTCCTGCCAGCCGCCCGGGCACAGTACGTAGTCGCCCTGCTTGAAGTCGCCGCTGCGCGATTCCACCACCTGACCGACGGTGGCGCCTTCCATCACCGAGCCTTCCTCGACGCTGGCCGCGTAGGACTTGGCGGCGCTCATGCGGCCACGCATGTAGGGGTCCAGGGACAGATAGATGGTGCGTACCAGCACCTGGCCCTCGCCCACTTCGGGCACGGCGCCTTCCTGGAGTTTGAGGTTGTCGTCACCGGGCATGCCGGTGGGGCGTTTGGCGAGAATGATCTGACGATTGGTGGTCATGGTTGGAGCTCTCCCGAGAAACATTGTTGTTAGATGCGTTGTAGGAGCGAGCCTGCTCGCGAAAGGCAAGCTTGCTTGCCGGCAGGATCCCAGAGAGCTGTCTGACGGTTGCCATAACAGGCTCTCTGGAATCCTGCCGGGTGGCTAATGCCACCCTTTCGCGGGCGGGGCCCGCTCCTACGAGTTAACTAAAAAGGGCGGCCCGAGGGCCGCCCTTTTTTATGCTGCGTGGTCGTCCACGTCGATCAGGTCTTCGAGAACACCGAGGTGGTATTCGCGGTCGCCCAACCAGTGGTCGATCATGACGATGCGCTTGGCGTAATGAGAGACCGGGGTCTCTTCCATCATGCCCATGCCGCCGAACAGCTGGATCGCTTCCTCGGCGACCTTGCGGCCGGATTTGCCGACCTGCGCCTTGGCGGCGGAGATGCGCTTCTTGCGCAGTTGCGGCTCCACGTCGAGGCTGCAGGCGGCGAGCATGGTGATGGAACGTACTTTTTCCAGCTCCATGCGCATTTCCACCATGCGGTGCTGCAGGGCCTGGAACTTACCGATGGCCACGCCGAACTGCTGGCGTTCCTTGATGTAGTCCAGGGTCTGGTCGCAGGCCACTTCCATGGCGCCGGAGGCTTCCGCGCACAGGGTGATCAACGCCAGGTCCAGGGTCGCTTCCAGGGCGTCGAGGGCCTTGCCTTCGTCGCCGAGCAGCGCGTCGGCGCCCACTTTCACGTCCTTGAAGGTGATGTCGGCGGCGTGCAGGCCGTCGATGGTCGGGTAGCCGCGGCGGCTGACGCCGTCGGCGCCGGCGTCGACGATGAAGGCGCTGAGGCCGTCTTTATCGTTGCCGCTGCCACCGGTGCGGGCGATCACCACCAGCTGGTCGGCGCTGTCACCGTGCAGGACCACGGCTTTCTCGCCGTTGATCACATAGCCGTCGCCGTCTTTCTTGGCGCTGGTTTCCACGAAGCGGTGGTCGTAGCGACCCTTGGTTTCGTAGTTGGCCAGGGCGAAGCGGGTTTCACCGCCGATGATGGCCGGCAGGTACTGTTCTTTCTGGGCGTCGTTGCCGAGCTTGTCGATCAACACGCCGGACAGCACCACGGTGGCCAGGTAGGGTTCCACCACCAGGCCACGGCCGAAACCTTCGGCCACCACCATCAGTTCCGGGCCGCCGCCGTTGAAGCCGCCGGCGTCCTCGGAGAACGGCACGCCCAGCAGGCCCAGTTCGGCGAACTGGGTCCAGGTGTCGGTGCTGAAGCCGTGCTCTGATTCCAGGGCCTTGTTGCGGGCGTCGAAGGTGTAGCTGTCACGGACCAGACGACCCACGGTCTCTTCGAGCATGCGCTGCTCGTCGCTGAATTTGAAATCCATGTTCGTCTCCTTACAGACCGAGAATCATCTTGGAGATGATGTTCTTCTGAATTTCGTTGGAGCCCCCGAAAATGGAGAGCTTGCGGAAGTTGAAGTAACGGCTGGCCACGGACCCGGCGAACTCGGGGCCGACGGTCTCGCCGTCGAAATCACCGGCCAGCTGTTCCGGCAGGAACGGCAGCGCGTGCGGCCCGGCGGCGCGACGGAACAGATCGGTGATCTCCTGGCGCAGCTCGGTGCCCATGATCTTCAGGAACGAGCTCTCGGCGCCCGGTACACCACCGGCTTCGGCGGCGGCCACGGTGCGCAGGTTGGTCATTTCCAGGGACATCAGCTCCATTTCCACGTCCGCCAGGCGGCTGCGGAAGTGCGGCTCTTCGATCAGCGGCTTGCCGTTGACCTGCTGCTCGCGGGCCACCTGCTTGAGGTGCGCCAGGGCGGCCTTGGAGCTGCCCACGCCGGCGATGCCGGTACGCTCGAAGGTGAGCAGGTACTTGGCGCAGGTCCAGCCTTTGTTCTCTTCGCCGACCAGGTTTTCCACCGGTACTTTGACGTCGTCGAAAAACACTTCGTTGACTTCGTGCTCGCCGTCCAGGGTGATCAGCGGACGCACGGTGATGCCTTCGCTTTTCTCCATGTCGATGAGCAGGAAGGAAATGCCTTCCTGTTTCTTGGCGTCCGGGTCGGTGCGCACCAGGCAGAAAATCATGTTGGCGTGCTGGCCCAGGGTGGTCCAGGTCTTCTGGCCGTTGACGATGTAGTGGTCACCGTCGCGCACGGCGCGGGTTTTCAGGCCGGCCAGGTCGGAACCGGCGCCCGGCTCGGAGTAACCCTGACACCACCAGTCGTCGCTGCGCAGGATGCGCGGCAGGTAGTAGTCTTTCTGTTCCTGGGTGCCGAACTTGATGATCACCGGGGCGACCATGTTGACGCCGAAGGGCAGCACGGTGGGGGCGCCGGCTTCCGCGCACTCTTCTTCGAAGATGTGCTTCTGGATCGGGCTCCAGCCGGTGCCGCCGTGTTCTTTCGGCCAATGCAGGGCCAGCCAGCCCTGCTCGTTGAGAATTTTCTGCCAGCGGATGGTGTCTTCCTTGCCCAGGCGCTTGTGCTCTTTCACCTTGCTGGAAATATCCTTGGGCAGCTTGTCGTTCAGGAAGGTACGCACTTCGTCACGGAAGGCGCGCTCTTCGGCGGTGTAATTAATGTCCATAATAACCTCTGTGTCTTAGGCGGCTTCAGGGCTGCGGTTTCAGCTGTAAAAGCCCTTGCCTTCTTTAGCCAGTTTTTCCAGCAGCGCGGCCGGCTTCCAGGTGTCGGAACCGGTTTCCTGGTGAATCTGGCTTACCTTGTCGTAAATGGTCTTGAGGCCCACGGAATCGGCCCAGAACAGGACGCCACCGCGGTACACCGGGAAGCCGTAGCCGTAGATCCAGATCACGTCCACGTCCAGCGGGCGGGCGGCGATGCCCTCTTCCAGGATCTTGGCGCCCTCATTGACCATGATGTACATGCAGCGCTCGAGGATTTCCTGATCGGAGATGTCCCGGGACTGGATGCCGTTCTCTTCGCGGAATTTAGCGATCAAGGCGTCGACTTCGGATGAAGGCACCGGGGTACGGTCGCCTTCCTTGTAGTCGAACACGCCGGCCTGGGTCTTCTGACCGAGACGGCCCTGCTCCACCAGATCGTCGGTCCAGTTGCGCGGCGGTGCGTTGTCCGGGTCTTCCTTGCGCACTTCTTCACGGATGCGGTAGCCCACATCCATGCCGGCCAGGTCGGACATGGCGAACGGGCCCATCGGGAAGCCCAGGTCGAACAACACTTTGTCCACCTGCGCCGGGTTGGCGCCTTCATTAACCAGTTGCACCGCTTCCGCCTGACGCTTGTGCAGCATGCGGTTGCCGACGAAGCCGTGGCATACGCCCACCAGCACGCCGACCTTGCCGATGCGGCGGCTCAGGTCCATCACCGTGGCGACCACCTCGTCGGAGGTCTTCTCGCCGCGCACGTTCTCCAGCAGCTTCATCACGTTGGCGGGGCTGAAGAAGTGCATGCCCACCACGTCCTCGGGACGCTGGGTGAAGGAGGCGATGCGGTTCACATCCAGGGTGGAGGTGTTGGTGGCGAGGATGGCGCCGGGCTTGCAGACCCGATCCAGCTCGGAGAACACGGCTTTCTTGACGTCCATGTTCTCGAACACCGCTTCGATCACCAGGTCCACGTCGTTCAGGTCGTCGTAGCTGAGCGTGGGCTGGATCAGCGCCATGCGCTGCTCCACCTGCTCCTGGGTGATGCGGCCTTTCTTGGCGGTGTTTTCGTAGTTCTTGCGGATCACGGCGATGCCGCGCTCCAGGGCGTCTTCCTTCACCTCGAGAATCTTCACCGGGATACCGGCGTTGGCGAAGTTCATGGCGATGCCGCCACCCATGGTGCCGGCGCCGATGATGGCGGCGCTGTTCACGTCACGCTTGGCGGTGTCCTTGGGCAGGCCGGGCACCTTGGCCACTTCGCGCTCGGCGAAGAAGACGTGGCGCTGGGCGCGGGACTCGGGGCTCACCAGCAGCTCGGCGAACAGCTCGCGCTCGCGCTTCATGCCGTCTTCGAAGGGCAGTTCCACGGCGGCCTGGACCGCTTTGATGCAGTGGAACGGCGCTTTGAAGCCACGCTGTTTGCGGGCGATGGATTTCTCGTAGTTGGTGAACAGATCCGCTTCTTCTTTCTTCACGTCGAGGTCGCGGATCTTGCGCAGCGGGGCGTTCTCGGCCACCAGCTTGCGGGCGTAGGCGAGCGCGCCTTCGAGCAGGTCGCCGCCGACCACTTCGTCAACGATGCCGACCTTGTAGGCGTCCTTGGCTTTCACCGGGTTACCGCCGACGATCATGTCCAGGGCGGCCTTGGCGCCGACCAGGCGCGGCAGGCGCTGGGTGCCGCCGGCGCCGGGCAACAGGCCCAGCTTCACTTCCGGCAGGCCCACCTTGGCGGATTCCAGGGCGACGCGGTAGTCGCAGCCCAGCGCTACTTCCAGACCACCGCCCAGGGCGGTGCCGTGGATGGCGGCGATCACCAGCTTGTCGCTGCTTTCGTATTCGTTAATCACGTCCGGCAGGGCGGGCCCGGAGGGCGGCTTGCCGAATTCACGGATGTCGGCGCCGGCGGGGAAGGTGCGGCCTTCGCCGATCACCACCAGGGCTTTGGCCTGATCGTCTTCCAGGCCCTGGCGCAGGCAGTTGACCAGCCCTTCGCGCACACCCTGACCCAGGGCGTTGACCGGCGGATAGTCGACGCCGATAACACCGATGTCGCCTTCAAGACGGTAGCTCACTACCTCGCTCATGATTCCTCCTTCAGCGGGGGACCCGCGGTACGGCGGCCGGAGCGGCCGCGACGGCGCCGCGCATCCCGTGGAAACGGTTCTCTCCCGGACGCTTCAGTATAAGAAAATCCGGGGCATTATCAATTATTTCGGAATTAGGTTTTATCTAGCGGACAATAGCCGTAACCAAAAAGGGCACCACCAGGGTGCCCTTTTATGGCGTTGCTTCACAGTGTGAGGCGCGGCGTTTACTCGGTGATTTCGGACAACTTGCGCAGCACCACTTTGCCGTCGACCACTTCGGCGATCTGCGGGTCAGCGCCCAGGTTGCCGTTGTCGTCGATGCCGTCCACGTCGTACGGGTTATGTTCCACGGATACTTTCTCCATGGCGGCCGGAATCGCGGCGCGGATCGCCTTGGCGTCTTCCACGGTGCCGGCTTCCTGCATCGCCTGGGCGATCAGGTACATGGCGAAGTAGTTGTACGCGGTTTCAGAGGTGGCCACGCCGTTGTGGTCCTTTTCCCACTTCTTGAGGAACAGCTTGGCGCCTTCGTTCTCGTACTTGTCCAGGGGTACCACGCCCACGGAGCCTTCCAGGGACTTGATGCCGCCGGATACCTTGGCCACTTCGTCCATCTTGGCCTGGTCCATCAGAATGAAGCCGCCTTTGAAGCCCAGTTCGCGGGCCTGACGCACTACCAGGCCGGTGGGCTCGGAAGCACCGCCGACGAACATCACGTCGGGATCCTCGGACAGCACCTTGCTGACGCCGGTATAGAAGTCGGCGGACTTGTTGTAGTCCATCGGGTTCATGGCCGCCACTTCACCGCCCAGCTTGCGCCATACCGGCACGAATTCCTTGGTCCAGTATTTGGCGTAGTCGTGGGTGGCGTTGGCGACACCCAGCTTGTTGCCGAAGCGGTCCATGGTGATCCGGGAGAACGGCTCGATGTAGTCGGTGAAGTTGGGCGGAATCTTCACGGTCAGCTTGTTGCCCTTGGTGGTCACCGCCGGCACGGAGGTGTAGGACATCACCAGGAAGCCGTCACGCTCGTTGAACGCCTGCAGGGCGAAGGTGCCGCCGGAGTGCGGGGTGAAGATCACCGGGGCGTTGTACTGCTGCACCAGGCGCTTGCCGTTCACGGCCGCCTGGCTGGGCGAGTACTTGTCGTCCAGGGACTGGATGTTGATGGTGTATTCCTCGCCGTCGACGGTGATACCGCCGTTGGCGTTGATTTCCTCGGCGGCCATGCGCAGGCCTTCCAGGGTGTTCTCACCGTACAGAGCGGCACCGCCGCTGAGCGGGCCTGTGAAGCCGATGTTGATTTCCTCGGCGTGGGCCGCGCCACCGATGGCGAGGGCCACGGCGCTGGCCGCGGCCAGGCGTCGGAAGGATTTCAATACTTTCATGCGCTTTCTCTCCCTTTCTTTATTGTTTGGGATGTGGTCGGAAATTCACTGTGTTGCACGGCGCCATCAGGCGCCGATGTAAGCTTTGCGTACCGCTTCGTTGCCCAGCATGGCGTCCCGGTCACCTTCCATTACCAGGCGGCCGTTCTCCATCACATAGGCGCGGGTGGCGATCTTCAGTGCCGCGAACGCGTTCTGCTCCGCCAGCAGCACCGAGGTGCCTTCCTTGTTGATGGTCTGCACGGCTTCGAACACCTGCTTGACCACCAGCGGCGCCAGACCCAGCGACGGCTCATCCAGCAGCAGCAGCTTGGGACGGCCCATCAGGGCGCGACCGATGGCCACCATCTGCTGCTGACCGCCACTCAGAGAACCGGCGGGCTGATCCTTTTTCTCGTCTAAAATGGGGAACATTGCAAGGACATGCTCAAGTGTTTTTTTCATACCCGCCTTATCACGGCGGTGTACGTAGGCTCCCAGCCAGAGATTTTTCAGCACTGACATTTCGGGAAACAGCTTGCGGCCTTCCGGGCACTGCACCACGCCGGCCTGCACCAGCGCGGAGGGTTTGCGGCCGGTGACGTCCTCACCGTTGAGGGTGATTTTGCCAGCGGAGGCCTTGAGCAAACCGCTGATGGTGTTGAACAGCGTGCTCTTGCCGGCGCCGTTGGCGCCCAGCAGCACCACCAGCTCGCCCTGCTCCACACTCATGGAAACACCGTCCAGGGCCTTGAAGCTGTCGTACTTGGCGTCCACGTTCTCAAGCTTCAACATCTTCTTCACTCCCCAGATAAGCTTCGATGACCACCGGATTGGTCTTGATCTGCTCCGGCGTGCCTTCGGCGATCTTCTCGCCGTGGTCCAACACCATGATCTTGTCGGCCAGGCTCATGATCATGTCCATTTTGTGCTCAATCAGACACACGGTGATGCCGTGATCGACCATCTTGCGGATCAACGCCGCCAGGTTTTCGGTTTCTTCCGGGTTGATGCCGCCGGCGGGCTCGTCGAGCAGCACCAGTTCCGGGTCGGTGGCCATGGCCAGCGCGAACGCCACCCGCTTGCGCTCTTCCTGGGTGGTGTCGGCGATGTAGCGGTGGCCGATGTGGCTGAGACCGACGAAGTCCAGCACTTCGGCGGCTTTCGAGCGGCACTTTTTCTCTTCGTCGCGCAGGCGCTTGGAGTTGATGATCACGTCCCAGAGCCGCGATTGGGTGCGCAGCCGGTGGCCGACGATCAGATTGTCCAGCACCGTGGACTGCTCGAACAGCTTGGTGGTCTGGAAGGTCCGCGCGATACCCAGGCGGGCAATGCGGTCCGGCGCCATGCCGGTGACGTCCATACCGTTGAACTCGATGCTGCCGGAGGTGGGCGGCATGGCGCCGGCCACCAGGTTGAAGAAGGTGGTCTTGCCGGCGCCGTTGGGGCCAATGATCGCGTTGATCTGGCCGGCGGCGAATTCCACGCTCACGTCGTTGACCGCCGCCAGGCCGCCGAAGCGCTTGGTGAGATTATTGATCTTAAGCATTGTCGCTGGCCTCCTTGGACGAAGTGGCGCTGTCGCCGACACGGGTCTGACCTTCTTTGCTCGGCGCTTTGCGCGCCAGACGGCGGCCGCGCCAGGTCAGGAAGGTGCCGACCACGCCCTTGGGCATGAAGATCACCAGCAGTACCAGCATGGGACCGAACACGATCATCCGGTACTCTTCGAAGGACTGCACCGCCTGGGTCAGCCAGGTGATCGCCATGGTGCCCACCAGCGGGCCCATCAGGGTGCCGATACCGCCCACCAGCAGGTAGGTGATGATGTCGAAGGTGTGCACCACATCCGCTTCCGCCGGGCCGATAAAGCGCACCACGCCGGCGTACAAACCACCGGCGAGGCCGGCGTAAACGGTGGACAGCACGAACGCCAGCACCTTGTTGCGCATCAGGTTGATGCCCAGGGACTGGGCCAGATCATCGCTGATACGAATCGCCAGGAAGGTGCGACCCACCAGGGAGCTGGAAATACGGCTCACCAGCACGATCGCCAGCACCAGGAAGAACAACACCAGGTAGTAGAACGGAATGGTGCGAGTGAAATCGACCAGCCCGAACCCTTCCGGCGGCGCGATGTTGATAATGCCCAGCGAACCGTGAGTGAGCGCTTCCCACTTATCCAGCAGCAGGTAGATGATGAAGCCCACGCACAGGGTAAAGATGGCGAAGTAATGCTCCTTGAGACGCAGGGACACGATACCCACCAGGAAACCGAACACCGCCGAGAACACGCCGGAGGCGATAAAGGCGGGCCAGAACGCCCAACCCTGGTCCACGGTGAGGATCGCCACCACATAGGCGCCGATGGCGAAGAAACCGCCGTGGGCCAGGTTCAACTGGCCGCAGAAGCCGGTGATGATGTTCAAGCCATACACCGCGATGGCCCAGATAAAGGCCAGTGCCATTACGTAGATCTGGTACTCGCTGCCCGCGATCAGCGGGAAAATCAGGGCGAACGCCAACAGCACCACTTTCATGGTCCGGCTGGCGAAGAAGTTGGCAATGCGATCCATTAGCGCACCCCCTTGGTGAACAGGCCGGTGGGCTTGATGGAGAGAATCACCACCAGCAGAACGAAGGCGATCAGATCCTTATAGGTGCTGGATACGTAGTAACCGCCCAGCGCTTCGGCGAAGCCGATGATCAGACCGCCGACAATGGCGCCGGGGATGCTGCCCATGCCGCCGAGAATAATGATCACGAACGCCTTCATGATCACCAGGTGCCCCATGGCCGGGTAGACCAGGTTGATCGGCGCGAACAGGCTGGCGCCCACCGCCGCCAGGAAACCGGCAATGGCGAAGGTCATCATGGCGACGCGGTTGGCGTCGATGCCGACCAGGAAGGCGCCTTCCCGGTTCTGTGCCATGGCGATGATGGTGGAGCCGGTCATGGTCTTCTTCAGGTACAGGTGCAGCGCGCCCATGATCGAGAAGGCGCCGATGATGATCAGCAGCCGCTGGGCCGGCAGCACCAGGCCGCCGAACTCAAGAATGCTGGTGTACGGAGTGGGCATGCGCCGGAAGTCGGACCCCCAGTACATCTGCACCACCGCTTCCAGGAACAACAGAATGCCGATGGCGGCGATCTTGTCGTGGATCGGCGGCGCGTGCCGCAGCGGGTGGAACACCAGGCGCTCGCAGAGCACCGACAGACCGGCCACGAAGATGCCGGCGCCGAGCATGGCGATCCAGTAGTTGAGCCCCAGATCCACCATGATGTAATAACTGATGTAGGCGCCCACCATGTAGAGGGCCCCGTGGGCAAAGTTGGGAACGTGCAAAATGCCGTACACCAGGGTCAGACCCAGGGCCACGAGGCCGTAGATGCTGCCCAGAGTGAGGCCATTAAGCGCTTGCTGAAGAAACGCGTCCAAGGCTGAGCCTCCTGTTCGTGTTATTTCGGAAACAACATCCCCGCGAGCGGCGAGGTCCCATCCGCGTCGCTCGAAATGCGGGACGTTGTTTCAGCTTTTTGGTTTTTGGAATTGTCAGGCTTTTTGTTGCTGGTCAGCCCATTCCTCTTCCTGCATGGCGCGCCACATCACCTTGCCGGTGGGGGAACGCGGCAGCTCATCGCGGAACTCGACGACCTGAGGCACCTTGTAGGCGGCCATCTGATCCTTGCACCAGGCGATGATCTCCTGTTCGCTGACCTTGCCCTTTTGGTCGGCGGCCAGCACCACACAGGCTTTCACGGTTTCGCCGCGGCGCTCGTGGGGGGCGGAGATGACACAGCTTTCCTGGATCGCGGGATGCCGGTACATAAGACTTTCGACCTCGGCGGGCCAAACTTTAAACCCGGACGCATTGATCATGCGTTTCACCCGGTCAACGATGAAGAAATACCCTTCCTCGTCGTAGTAGCCCATGTCGCCGGTGCGGAAGAAACGTTCGCCGTCGATTTCGATGAAGGCTTTTTGGGTTTCCAGCGGGCGGTTCCAGTAGCCCTGGAAAATCTGCGGCCCGCGGGAGATGATCTCGCCCACTTCGCCGACGCCCATTTCCTTGCCGCTGTCCACGTCGATCACCCGTGAATCCACGTCAAACACCGGGATACCGAGACATTGCTTTTTGGGCTTCTCGGAGGGGTTGATATGGGTGGCGGCGATGGTCTCGGACAGGCCGTACCCTTCGATGTAGCGCAGGCCGGTGAGCTTGAACAGCTTATCGGAGACCGCCTCGGGCATGGCTGCCCCACCGCCACCGATATTCTCCAGGCTGGACAGGTCGAAACTTTCCACGTCCGGGTCGGAGAGCAGGTCGATGGCCATGGTCACGATGTTGGTCCAGCTGGTGACCTTGTAGCGCTCAATCAGCCTGGCGGCGGTGCGGCGGTCCCAGCGGGTCATCAGCACGATGCACGAGCCCAGGAAGATGGGGCCGTTCATGGCGCCCTGCATGCCGGTGACGTGGAAATACGGCAGCGTCGACAGGGTCACGCCCTCGCGACCGCCGCCGGAGCGCCAGGCGGCGCCGTGCACGCAGGTGGCCATCACCGAGCGGTGGGTGTGCATGCAGCCCTTGGGCGCGCCGGTGGTGCCGGAGCTGTAGGGGAACACGGCGAGATCGTCCGGGCCCACCAGCAATTCGCCGGGCTGACGACCGGCGCCCAGGGCGTCGCCCCAGGCGATGGTGCCGGCGGTGCTGAGCGACTGGGCCGGCGCGGCCACTTCGGCGGGCAGGTCCAGGTCGGTCTGCGGATGAATGTAGTCGCTGTAGGCGGCGACGATCACATGACGCAGACGCTCATGACCGATCAGCGACTCGATGTGCGGGAACACTTCCTGGCTACAGACACACACGGAGGCCTGGGTGTCCTGCAGGTAATGCTCGAGCTCGGCGCTGCGGTTCATCGGGTTGATCGGCACGACAATGGCGTTGGCGCGCAGAATGGCGTAGTAACCGATGATGAACTGCGGTGCGTTCTGCATGAACAGCATCACCCGGTCGCCTTTTTCCACGCCCAGATGCTGCAGCTCGCCGGCCAGGGCGTCGACTTGCTGCTTGAGTTCCCGGTAAGTGATGGGCGCATCGTAGTAGATGATCGCGTTCTCATCCGGGTAGCGCAGTGCGGAAATCTCGAGGTTGCTATAAAGGCTGGTTTCCGGAAGCTTGAGCTGATGTGGCAGCCCCTCCGGCCAGACGGCAAAATGCCGATCAAACATGCCTGTGCTCTCCCTTGAATTGTTGTAAGGCCCGCGGATACGCGGACAGTACTGGCCCCTGACCCGTGTTGTTGTTAACGCGGATACAGAACCAGTACCGAAGTTGACCAAGCGGTCAATCTGACATGGCGCCCCGGGGGCGTCAATACTATTTTGGAATATGGTTTCGCATTTGGCCCGCTCCCACAAGGTGCTCCGATCTTACCTTAGCGGGGCAAAGGCCGGTCGCCCTGCTCGAAGCATTCGTCGGCAAGCGCATCGTCGCAACGCGTCGGTTGCAACGGCATCACCGAGATGTGCCCGTCGCGCAGCGCGACCACGTCGGACTGCGGGTGGTCGATGCTGGACGGGCGGCGCTCGAAGGACAGCCAGTGGTAGGCCAGCCCTCGGCCGTCGGTGCCGTGCACCAGACGCGGTCCGGCGATGCCGCCGCCGATCTGCCGGGTGAAGCGGCTGCCGCGCAGCTCGGCCACCGGCAGGTCGGGGAAGTTGATGTTCCAGCAGGCGCGCTGGTAACCGTCCCGGTCGGCGCCGGCCTCCCACAGCTCGCGGATCAGGCCGGCGGCGTAGCGGGTGGTGGGCGCGTAATCGATGGCGGCGCGGTCGACGAACGCCTGGCTCAGGGCGATGCCCGGCAGGCCCAGGTGGGCGGCGGCGAGTACCGCGCCGACGGTGCCCGAATACATCACCGAATCACTCAGGTTGGCGCCGCAGTTGACGCCGGACAGCACCAGATCCGGCGCTTCGTCCCCGAACCATTCGGCCATCGCGAACATGACGCAGTCGGCGGGGGTGCCGGACACCGCGAAGCGCCGCTCCCCATGGCTGTAGACGCGCAGCGGCGTATGCAGGGAAATGCCCTGCCCCACCCCGCTCTGATCGTGCTCCGGCGCCACCACCCAGACTTCCTCGGCGAGCTGCGCGGCGATGTCCTCGGCGATCTTCAGGCCCGGCGCGTCAATGCCGTCATCATTGGTCAACAAAATCCTGCCAAACGGCTTCATAACTGTTCACTATTCACTGTTAACTGTTAACTGTTAACTATTACTTGTGTGTGCGCGCGATTTGCCAGCCGCGCTCGGCGATCAGCCCGGCCCGCTTGCCCACTTCCAGGGCGTTGCGGTTGCTGGCGTTGCCTTGCAGGGCGCGGGCGTAAACGCCTTGCAGAATAGCCGCGGAACGGAACAAGGCAAAGGCCAGGAACACCGGCCAGTCGTTAATGCCGTCGCGGCCGGCGCCTTCGCAGTAACGCTGCAGCAGGCTCTGCTCGTCGGGGATGCCGCGGGCGCGCAGATCCAGGCCGTCGAGGCCGCGCACGCCGTTCACGCCGTGGGGCATGTGGTACGGCAGGCAGCAATAGGCCAGGTCGGCGAGCGGGTGACCGATGGTGGCCAGTTCCCAGTCAAGCACCGCCACCACGTCAGGGGTGCGGTTATCCACCAACAGATTGCCGAGGCGGAAATCGCCATGGGCGATGGCGGCGCTGTCATCCTGGGGAATATTGTCCGCCAGCCACACCATCAGGTTATCCATGGCCGGCATTTCATCGGTCTTGGAGGCTTCATACTGAGCGCTCCAGCGTTTCACCTGGCGCTCCACATAGCCCTTGGGCTTGCCGAAATCGCCCAGCCCGGCGGCCTGGTAGTCGACGCTGTGCAGTTTGGCCAGGGTGTCGATCTTGTCGTTGTAGAGGCCGGCGCGCTGGTCCTTGGGCAGGGCTTCCAATTGCGGCTGGGTGAACACCCGGCCGGGCACGAAATCCATCACATAGAAGCTGGTGCCGATCACCGCGTCGTCTTCACAGAGCACGTGCATGGCCGGCACCGGCACATCGCTGTGCTCGCCAAGCGCCTTCATCACCCGGTATTCCCGGTCCACCTGGTGGGCGGAGGGCAGCACCTTGCCGGGCGGTTTCTTGCGCAGCACGTACTCGCGGTCGCCGCTTTGCAGCAGATAGGTGGGGTTGGACTGCCCGCCCTGGAACTGACGCACCTTGAGCGCGCCATCCAGCAAACCCTGCTCTTTCAAATATTCGGCAAGGCGCGCTTCGTCGAGGCGATGCGCCTCAAGGACAGGGACGATTTCCGGTTGACCTTCCATAACTATTCCTCGAATCAAGGTGGGAGCGGGCCCCACCCTTTCGCGGGCAGGGCCCGCTCCCACAAGAGCTGTTCCATAACGCCGGTCGCTAACAAATCGTTTCGCCGCCGTCGGCGACGATGGTCTGCCCGGTGACATAGGCGCTGGCCGGGCTGGCCAGGAACAGCGCCACGCCGGCAATGTCCACCGGCTCGCCGATGCGCCGCACCGGGGTGCGCTCTTCGGCGCGCTGGCGGCGCACCGGATCCTCGGTGAGCGCCTTGGCGAAATCGGTACGCACCAGGCCGGGGGCGATGCTGTTAACGCGGATGTTGCGCGGCCCCCACTCCACCGCCAGGTTACGCGCCAGGGCCGCCTCGGCGGCCTTGGACACCCCGTAGGTGCCGATCGTGGCGTTGCCGCGCAGGCCGGCGATGCTGGAAATAATAATCACATTGCCGCCGCCGTTCTTGTCCATCTCCGGCAGCACCCGGTTGCACAGCCAGAAGGTGCCCTTGGCATTGGTGTCCATGATCTTGTCCCAGGCCTCGTCGGTGAGCTCGGAGGTGGGGCCGTAGACCGGGTTGGTGGCGGCGTTGCAGACCAGAATATCGATGCGGCCGAAAGCGGCCAGGGTTTCGTCGACCAGGTTCATCAGGTCGTCTTTTTTGCCGACGTTGCAGGGCACCGCGATGGCCTCGCCGCCGGCGGCCTTGATCGCCTCGCAGACGTCGTGGCAGGGCTCCGGCTTGCGGCTGGAGATCACCACCTTGGCGCCGGCGGCGGCCATTTCCTCGGCGATGGCCTTACCGATGCCCTTGGTGGAGCCGGTGATCAGGGCGACCTTGCCTTTCAGATCGAAGAGTTTGCTCATTGTTGTTCTCCCGGGATTCGTTCTTATCGGTAGCGGCCCAATTCGAGCTTGGCGATGCTGTCCAGATGCACCTCGTCGGGGCCGTCGGCCAGCCGCAGGGTGCGCAGGTTGGCCCAGGCACTGGCCAGGAAGGTGTCCTGGCTGACGCCCAGGGCGCCGTGCACCTGAATCGCGCGGTCGACCACGTTGGCGGCCATTTCCGGGGCGATCACCTTGATCATGGCGATTTCCTGGCGGGCCACCTTGTTGCCGACGGTGTCCATCATGTGCGCCGCTTTCAGGGTCATCAGCCGGGCCTGCTCGATCTCCAGGCGCGAGCGGGCGATGTTCTTGCGGATCGAATCGAACTGGGACAGCTTGCGGCCGAAGGCCTCGCGCTCTTCCACCCGCTTGCACATGGCTTCCAGGGCGCGCTCGGCGACGCCGATGGAGCGCATGCAGTGGTGGATGCGGCCCGGGCCAAGACGGCCCTGGGCGATTTCGAAGCCGCGGCCTTCGCCGAGAATCAGGTTACTGGCCGGCACCCGAACGTCGGTGAAGCTGATTTCCGCGTGGCCCTTGGGGGCGTGGTCGTAGCCGTACACGTGCAGGGCGCGCTCGATGTTCACGCCGGGGGTGTCCAGCGGCACCAGGATCTGGGACTGCTGCTGGTGGCGCGGCGCGTCCGGGTTGCTCTTGCCCATCACGATGGCGATCTTGCACTCGCTGGACATGGCGCCGGAGGACCACCACTTGCGGCCATTGATGACGTAGTCGTCACCGTCACGCTTGATCTCGGTGCAGATGTTGGTGGCGTCGGACGAGGCCACCGCCGGCTCGGTCATCGAGAAGCAGGAGCGGATCTCGCCGTTGAGCAGCGGCTTGAGCCATTGTTCCTGTTGTTCCGGGGTGCCGTAGCGGGCCAGCACTTCCATGTTGCCGGTATCCGGCGCGGCGCAGTTGAAGATCTGCGGAGCGATGGCGCTGCGACCCATTACTTCGCACAGGTGCGCGTAGTCGTAGTTGTTAAGGCCGGCGCCGTGCTCGCTCTCCGGCAAGAACAGGTTCCAGAGCCCTTCGGCTTTGGCTTTTTTCTTCAGTTCCTTAATGATCGGCGGCGGAGTCCAGCGATCGTCGCTGTTGCCGTGCTGCTCGGCGTAGACGGCCTCGGCGGGGTACACGTGGGCGTCCATGAAGGCAACGAGCTGGTCATACAGGGCCTGGGCCCGGTCGGAAAGGGGCAACATCGGGGGGCTCTCCTCGGTGTTTATTCTGGTCTTGAATCGGCCCCGAAATGTGGCATGACCGGATGGTCGCGTCAAATTTTTCGGAACGATGTTCCGAAATTACCGACCGGACAGGGACGGGCACTCGCGCAGGCTGCCCAGGTAGCAATCAACGAAGTGTTCGGCCTCCGCTTCCAGGTCGAAGGCCTCGGGAATCAGCAGCCAGGTGTAGAGCATGCCGGTCATCTGCACGTGCAACATGGTGATGGCGCGCTCGATATTGAGCGTGTCGGGCAGCTGCCCTTGGGCGATGGCATTATTGAGAGTACGGCGAATCATGTCGGAGCCGTCCAGGTAGGTCTCTTGTTGCCTGGCCATGAGCGGGTCGGTCTGGGCGGTGAACTCGCATTTGTGGAAGATGATTTCGAACACGCGTTTCCGGCACGGATCTCGCACGGTATCGTGGAGCACATAGATCAACAGTTCGCGGAGCTTGCCCAGCGGGTCGGTCTCGTCCGGGCTTTCCGCTTGCTGGGAGAGGGATTCCATGGGCAGCCGGTGCCGTTCGGTCATGGCCACGAAGACATCGTGCTTGTTCTTGAAATGCCAGTAGATCGCACCACGGGTGACGCCCGCTTCCTCGGCGATGTCATTCAGCGAGGAACGGGACACACCCTTTTTATGAAACACGCGCTCGGCGGCATCAATGATCTGCTCGCGGGTTTCGAGGGCTTCCGCCTTAGTGCGCCTGACCATCGGCTACTCCTGTGATGATGCACGGTTGTTTCATAGTTTATTCACTATACATACGTTTCTGAATGTATGTATACTCCCAAGCTGTTTTTCCATCCGCTTTTAATAGAAAAACCGAGGTTCCCATGCGCACAGCTCCGGTTGCTTTACCGATTGCCCTATTTCTCAGTCTCGCCCTGGCCGCCTGCGGCGGCGACGACCAGACGGGCGGCGATCGGCCGCCACCGGAAGCCGGCTTTATCGCTGTCACGCCCGAGCCGTTCACCCTCACCAGCGAGTTGCCCGGCCGCACCACCCCGCACCAGGTGGCCGAGGTGCGCCCGCAGGTCAACGGCATCATCGAGGAGCGGCTGTTCGAGGAAGGCCAGCTGGTGGAGAAAGGCGAGCCGCTGTACCGCATCGACGACAGCCTGTACCAGGCGGATGTGGAGAGCGCCCGGGCGGAGCTGGCGCGGGCCCAGGCGACGCTGAAGTCCACCCGGCTGCGCGCGGAGCGGTTCGAGAAGCTGCTGGATATGAAAGCGGTGAGCCAGCAGGAGTATGACGAAGCGGAGGCCGCGCTGGGCGAGAACCAGGCCCAGGTGGCGGCGGCCCGGGCGGCGCTGAGCAGCGCCCGCACCAACCTGGATTACACCACCCTGGAGGCGCCCATCAGTGGCCGCATCGGCCGCTCCGCGGTGACCGCCGGGGCGCTGGTGACCGCCAACCAGGCGCAGACTCTGGCCACGATCCGCCAGCTGGACCCGATTTACGTGGATCTGACCCAGTCCGCCCGGGAGCTGCGCCGCCTGCGTCAGGCGCTGGAAAACGGCGAGCTGGAAAAGGTGGGCGACGACAAGGCGCGGGTCACCCTGCTGATGGAAGACGGCAGCGAGTACAAGCACGAGGGCGTGCTGCAGTTCTCCGAGTACGCGGTGGAAGAAAGCACCGGCTCGGTGACGCTGCGGGCCCTGTTCCCCAACCCGGACGGCGACCTGCTGCCGGGCATGTTCGTGCGCGCCAAACTCCCCGAGGGTGAGCGCAGCGACGCGATCCTGGTGCCGCAGAAGGGCGTGGCCCGGGACTCCACCGGCCAGGCCACGGCCATGGTGATCAACGAGAACGACCAGGTGGAGCGGCGCAACGTGACCACCGAACGGGCCGTGGGCAACCGCTGGTTGATCGCGGAAGGCCTGAGCGGCGGCGACCGCTTGATCGTGGAAGGCCTGCAAAAAATCCAGCCGGGCATGACCATCAAGCCGGTGAACGTCGACAACCAGTAATCGGGGATTATCATGGCACGCTTTTTTATCGACAGACCGATTTTCGCCTGGGTGATCGCCATCGTCATGATGCTCGCCGGGGTGCTTTCGATCTACAACCTGCCGGTGGAGCAGTACCCCACGGTGGCGCCGCCGGAGGTGACCATTGAGGCCACCTACCCGGGGGCCTCGGCGAAGGTGGTGGAAGACTCGGTCACCCAGGTGATCGAGCAGCAAATGAACGGCATCGACAACCTGCTGTACATCACTTCCACCAGTGACTCGGCGGGCAATGCCCAGATCGCGATCACCTTCGCACCGGGCACCAACCCGGACATCGCTCAGGTACAGGTGCAGAACAAACTGCAACTGGCGACGCCGTTGCTGCCGCAAGAAGTGCAGCAGCAAGGCGTGCAGGTGACCAAGTCCTCGGACTCCTTCCTGATGGTGGTGGCGTTCAACTCCAAGGACGGCTCCATGAGCCGCTCGGACCTGGCCGATTTCGTCGCCGCCAATGTGCAGGACCCGATGAGCCGGGTGCAGGGCGTGGGCCAGATTCAGTTGTTCGGCTCCCAGTACGCGATGCGCATCTGGCTGAACCCGGATGACCTGAACCAGTACAACCTCACTCCGGCGGACGTGATCGCCGCGGTGGAGGCGCAGAACAACCAGGTGGCCGGCGGCCAGCTGGGCGGTGCGCCGGCGGTGGAAGGCCAGCAACTGAACGCCTCGATCATCGCGCAGACGCGGCTGGAAGACCCGGATGAGTTCAAACGGATTCTGCTGCGCGTCAACGACGACGGCTCGCGGGTGTTGCTGGGTGACGTGGCGCGGGTGGAACTGGGCTCGGAAAACTATCAGGTGCAGGGCCGCTTCAACGGCTCGCCGGCGGCGGGCCTGGGTATCAACCTGGCGACCGGCGCCAATGCGTTGGACACCGCCGAGGCGGTACGCGCCAAGCTGGAAGAGCTGCGCCCGCTGTTCCCGGACAACATCCAGGTCTCCTACCCCTACGACACCACTCCGTTCGTGGAAATCTCCATCATGGAGGTGGTGAAAACGTTGTTCGAAGGCATCGCCCTGGTGTTCCTGGTGATGTTCCTGTTCCTGCAAAATTTCCGCGCCACGCTGATTCCCACCATCGCGGTGCCGGTGGTGTTGCTGGGCACCTTCGCGATTCTGCTGGCGTTCGGCTTCACGGTGAACACGCTGACTATGTTCGGCATGGTGCTGGCCATCGGCCTGTTGGTGGACGACGCCATCGTGGTGGTGGAGAACGTGGAACGGGTGATGGTAGAGGACGGCCTCTCGCCCCGGGAGGCAACACGCAAATCCATGGGCCAGATCACCGGCGCGCTGGTGGGCATCGCCCTGGTGCTGTCGGCGGTGTTTATTCCGATGGCGTTCTTCCCCGGCTCCACCGGCGCCATTTACCGCCAGTTCTCGATCACCATTGTGTCCGCCATGGTGCTGTCGGTGCTGGTGGCGCTGATTCTGACGCCGGCGCTGTGCGCCACCATGCTCAAGCCGATCCACGCCGACCACCAGAAAACCAAGGGCTTTTTCGGCTGGTTCAACCGCAACTTTGACCGCGCCAGCCGTGGCTACCAGAGCCGGGTGGAAAAAATCATCGGCCGCCGTGGCCGCTACCTGCTGATCTACGTGGCCATTGTCGGCGTGCTGGCGTTCGCCTTCATGCGTCTGCCGTCGGCGTTTTTGCCCGATGAGGACCAGGGCATCATGCTCACCCAGGTGCAGCTGCCGGTGGGCTCCACCCAGGGGCAGACCATCGAAGTGCTGAAGAAGATGGAGAACTACTTCCTCAACGAGGAGCAGGGCGCGGTGGAATCGATCTTCACCGTGGCCGGCTTCAGCTTCGCCGGCCGTGGCCAGAACTCGGGCATCGCCTTCGTACGCCTGAAGGACTGGTCGGAACGGGACCTGTCCACGGACGGCGTGCAGAATGTGGTACAGCGCTCCATGGGCTATTTCTCGACCATCCGCGAGGCGGTGATTTTTGCTCTCAACCCGCCTTCGATTCCGGCGCTGGGCACCTCCGACGGCTTTAACTTCCAGTTGCAGGACCAGGCGGGCCTCGGCCACGAGGCACTGTCCGCGGCCCGCGATCAGTTGCTGGGCGCCGCCAATCAGCATCCGGCGCTGGCCGGAGTGCGTCACAACGGCCTGGCGGATACGCCCCAGTACAAGCTCAACGTGGACCGCGCGGAAGCGCAGGCGATGGGCATCTCCCTGTCGCAGATCAACAACACCCTGGCGGTGGCCTGGGGCTCCAGCTATGTGAACGACTTCGTCGACCGGGGTCGGGTGAAACGGGTCTATGTGCAGGGCGACGCGCCCTTCCGCATGCTGCCCGAGGACATCGGCGACTGGTACGTGCGCAACGACGCCGGCGAAATGGTGCCGTTCTCGACCTTCGCCAGCGGCGAGTGGATCTACGGTTCGCCGCAGCTGGAGCGCTATAACGGCCTGTCGTCGATGAACATCCAGGGTAATGCGGCGCCCGGCCACAGTACCGGTGAAGCCATGGCGGCGATGGAATCGCTGGCGGCGGACCTGCCGGCGGGCATTGGTTACGAATGGACCGGCCTGTCCTTCCAGGAGCGCCAGTCCGGTAACCAGGCGCCGCTGCTGTACGCGCTGTCGTTGCTGGTGGTGTTCCTGAGCCTGGCGGCGCTCTATGAAAGCTGGTCGATTCCGTTCGCGGTGATGCTGGTGGTGCCGCTGGGCATTATCGGCGCGGTGTTCGGCGCCACCCTGCGCGGGCTCGAGAACGACGTCTTCTTCCAGGTGGGGCTGCTGACCACCATCGGCCTGTCGGCGAAGAACGCGATTCTGATCGCCGAGTTCGCCAAGGACCTGGAGGACCAGGGCCGCGCCCTGCTCGACGCCACCCTGGAGGCGACCCGTATGCGGCTGCGTCCGATTCTGATGACCTCGCTGGCGTTCGGCCTGGGCGTAACGCCGCTGATGCTGAGCAGCGGCGCCGGCTCCGGGGCGCGTAACGCGATCGGTACCGGCGTGTTCGGCGGCATCACCGCCGCCACGGTGCTGGCGATCTTCTTTATCCCGCTGTTCTACGTGGTGGTGCGCAAGTTGTCCGGCGTGCCGCTGACCGGTAAGAAAGAGGTGCGAGAATGAACCCGAAAGCCCTGACCGCGCTGCTCGCCACGCTGGCCATCGCCGGCTGCACCCTGGCGCCGGATTACCAGCAGCCGGCGTCGCCGGTGCCGGCCATCGCCGGTGACGGCGGGGCCGACGACCCACTGGTGCTGCCGGGCTGGGAAGCCCTGTTTCAGGATCCACAGTTGCAGCAGCTGATCCGCACCGCGCTGAGCAACAACCGGGACCTGCGTCTGGCACTGCTGGACGTGGCCGAGGCCCGTGCCCAGTACCGCATCGAGGGCTCGGCGCTGTACCCGGAGCTGTCCGTGGACGGCGACGGCACCCGCCAGCGCCTGCCGGCGGACCTGACCCAGACCGGCGACAGCGAGATCCAGACCCAGTACAGCGTGGGCCTGGGCGTGGCCGCCTACGAGGTGGATCTGTTCGGGCGGCTGCGCAGCCTGAAGCAATCCGCCCTGCAGCAGTATCTGGCCACCGAGGAAGCGCGCCGCAGCGCCCACATCACGCTGGTGTCGGAAGTGGCCAACGCCTGGCTGACGCTGCAGGCGGACCGCCGTAATCTGGGCATCAGCCGGGAAACCGTGGACGCCCAGCAGGAATCCCTGGACCTGGTGGAAGGCCGCGTTGATCTGGGCCTGGGCTCGGAACTGGAGCTGCGCCAGGCGCAGGTGGCACTGGAAACCGCGCGCGCCAACCAGGCCCGCTTCAAACGGCTGGTGGCCCAGGACCGCAACGCCCTGGCGGTGCTGGTGGGCGCCCCGCTGCCGCCGCTGCCGGACAGCCCGGCGCAGGATCTGGACAGTGAGTTGGCGGCGCTGCCGGAAATCCCCGCCGGGGTACCTTCGGCGGTACTGCGCCAGCGGCCGGATATCCAGCAGGCGGAGTACAATCTGAAAGCGGCCAACGCCAACATCGGCGCGGCGCGGGCGGCGTTCTTCCCGCGCATTACCCTGACCGGCTCCGCCGGCACCGCCAGCAGCGAACTGTCCGGCCTGTTCGACAGCGGTTCGGAAAGCTGGTCGTTCTCGCCGAGTATTTCCCTGCCGATCTTCAGCGGCGGTCGCAACCGGGCCAACCTGGACGTGGCCGAAGTGCGCCGCGACCAGAACGTGGCCCGCTACGAGCAGACCATCCAGACCGCGTTCCAGGAAGTCTCCGACGCGCTGCAGGCGCGCGGCAGCTTCACCGAGCAAGAGCAGGCGCAAAGTGCCCTGGTCACCGCCACCCGCCGCAGCCTGACCCTGGCGCAAGCCCGCTACGAACAGGGCGCCGACGACTACCTGGCGGTGCTGGACGCGCGCCGCGAGCTGCTGAGCGCGGAACAGGAGCTGGTTTCCGTGCGCCTGCAGAAGCTGGCCAACCGCATCACCCTGTACCGGGCCCTGGGCGGCGGCGTGTTCCCCGACCGCGCCATCCAGGTGGGCAAGTTGGATTAGCGCCGCCGAATCCAACACACTGGCGTCTCCGCCCTTCCGCCCGACAAGGAGTTCGCCCATGGGCCACCCGGTTCGCCCGTCGTTGCCTCTGACCGCCCTTCTGCTTTCTGTTTTCCCGGCGCTGGCGACCGCCCAGCCCCCCTCCGGGGACGGTGGCAACCGGCTGGAAACGGTGACCGTGGGCGGCACGCGCCTGGAGCGCGATCTGGCCGACCTGCCCGGCGCCGCCACCGTGGTGGACACCCAACAAACCCAACAGGGCCAGCCCGGCCTGCAACTGGACGAGAGCCTGGCGCGGGTGCCCGGGCTCTATCTGCAGAACCGCTACAACTTCGCCCAGGGCCTGCGCCTGTCCAGCCGTGGCTTCGGCGCGCGGGCGCCATTCGGCGTGCGCGGCCTGCGCCTCAACGTGGACGGCTTCCCGGAAACCCTGCCCGACGGCCAGTCGCAGGTGGACGCCATCGACCTGGACGCGCTGGAATCACTGACCGTGCTGCGCGGGCCGGCGTCGGTGCTGTACGGCAACGCCAGCGGCGGCGTGGTGGACATGACCACCCGCAGCGGCGCCGACCTGGTGTATCCGCAGCGCTTCAGCGTGGCCGGCGGCAGCGACGGCTTCCGCAAGACCCGCCTGCAGCTGGGTGGCGCGGACGGCGGCAACCATCATTACCTGAGCCTGACCGGACTGCGCTATCAGGGGCAGCGCGAGCAGAGCGAGATGGAAAAGTATCTGCTCACGTCGCGGGTGGGCCGGGCGCTCTCCGAAGACCGGGACCTGGAATTGTTCTTCACCGCCATGGACACGCCGGTGGCCCAGGACCCGGGCGGCCTGACCCGCGCCCAGGTGGAAGAAGACCGCGACCAGGCTGCGCGCTTTTCCAACCTGCTGGACGCCGGCCAGGAAGTCAGCCAACAACGGCTCGGCGTGCTCTACCGGGACCGTAGCCTGGGCGGCGAGCTGCGCGCCCGCGCCTTCGTCACGCAACGGGATTTCACCCAGCAGTTGCCCTTCCCCGGCAGCAGCCTGATCGACTATGAGCGGTTGTTCTACGGTGTACGCCTCGAGTACGTGGACCGGGTGCGGGCCTTCGGCCTGGCGCACCGCTTCCTGGTGGGCGTGGACGCGGACCAGCAGCGCGACGACCGGGGGCGCCGTTCGGTGAACGCGGACGGCCAGGTCACCGGCCTGACCGCCGACGAAGACCAGACCGCCACCGCCAGCGGCGTGTTCGTGCAGACCGACACCGAGCTCAGCGACGCCCTGACCCTGTCACTGGGCGCGCGCGCCGACCGGGTGCGCCTGGACATCGACGACGACCTGCTCGCCGACGGCGACGACAGCGGCGACCAGGACTTCACCGAAAGCAGCTACAGCGCCGGCCTCAACTGGCGCTACCACCCCCGCCACGGCGTCTACGCCACGGTCAGCAACGCCTTCGAAACGCCCACCTTCACCGAGCTCGCCAACCCGTCCGGCGCCGGCGGCTTCAACCCGGACCTGGAGCCGCAGAAAGCGCTCAACCGGGAACTCGGCGGGCGCGGCCAGCTGGGCGACCGGCTGTTCTACGAACTGGCGCTGTTCCGGGTCGAGGTGCGCGACGAAATCACCCCCTACGAGCTGGGCGGGCGCACCTTCTACGACAACGCCGCCCGCACCCGCCGCGACGGCGCCGAGCTGATGCTCGAGCACCTCACCACCGACACCCTGACGCTGACGCTGGCGTACACCTACTCCGACTACCAGTTCCAACGGTTCTACGACGACCAGCAGGATGAGGACGTGAGCGGCAACCGGCTGCCCGGCCTGCCCCGCCACCACCTGTTCGCGGAAGCCGCCTGGCGCGGCGTCGACGGCCTGTTCCTGATCGCCAACGCGCAGTACAGCAGCGACGTGTTCGCCGAGAACACCAACGAAACGGAAGTGGACGACTACGTGGTAGCCGGTCTGCGCGGCGGCAAGGCCTGGCGCCTGAACCGCGGCGAGCTGACCCTGCACGCCGGGGTCAACAATCTGTTCGACGAAGACTACTTCAGCAACCTGCGCATCAACGCGAACAGCGACCGGCCCGACCCCGCCGACCGCGGCTACTTCGAGCCCGCCCCGGGCCGGCACTTCTACGCCGGCGCCTCCTACGCTTGGTGATTCTTCGGCAGCCGGCCCCTCCAGAAAGCCCGCGCCGGGATCGGGTGAGCCCGTCCAGGACACGCTGCAAGTACATCCCTGTAAGCTCGACTTTGGCCATCCCTGGCCAAAGACGGTCCTGGACGGGCTCACCCGATCCCGGCGCTCCTTGGAAACTTCACCGCCACGGCTGCTAAAGAACTGGTTGTTGTGGGAGCGGGCCTTGCCCGCGAAAGGGAGCAAAGCTCCCGGCAGGATCCCAGAGATACCTCTAACGGCAGCACCAACCAGGTCTCTGGAATCCTGCCGGCCGGCAAAGCCGGCCTTTCGCTTGCAAGGCAAGCTCCCACAATCCGAGCTTCGTAGAAAGGTCCGGGTGGTGTTTCTGACCCGTGGCGGTTCCGCTGCCAAGTGAGCGGGGCAATGGTGGTGCCTGCAGGGACCTATTTGGCCAGGGATGGCCAAATGAGAGCGCCCAGGGACGGCTTGAGCGATCCCGGAAGGCACCACCATTGCCCCGCGTCTCGGATACGGAGCACCGAACCCAAAAAAAACCGCCCCAGGGGATGGGGCGGGGAAAAGGGTCAAGGCAAACACAAGCCTTGGGGGGGTCGGCTCTCCCGAGCCGGTTCAGAAAAAGCCGAGCGGATTGATGTCGTAGCTGACCAGCAGATTCTTGGTTTGCTGGTAGTGGTCGAGAATCATCTTGTGGGTCTCGCGGCCGATGCCGGATTTCTTGTAGCCGCCGAAGGCGGCGTGGGCCGGATAGGCGTGGTAGCAGTTGGTCCACACGCGGCCGGCCTGGATGCCCCGGCCCATGCGGAAGGCCACGTTCATGTCGCGGCTCCAGACGCCGGCGCCCAGGCCGAACTCGGTGTCGTTGGCGATGGCCAGGGCTTCCGCTTCGTCCTTGAAGGTGGTGACGGCCACCACCGGCCCGAAGATTTCTTCCTGGAACACGCGCATTTTGTTGTCGCCCTTGAGCAGCGTGGGCTGGATGTAATAGCCCTCGCCGTGGTCGCCGTCCAGGGTTTCCTTGTCGCCGCCGGTGAGGAATTGGGCGCCCTCGTTCCGGGCCACTTCCATGTAGGACATGATCTTGTCGAACTGCTCGCGGGAGGCCTGGGCACCCACCTGCACGTCGGTGTCCAGGGGGTTGCCGCGCTTAATGGTTTTGGTGCGTTCCAGCACCATGGCCATGAACTCGTCGTACATGTCTTCCTGGATCAGCGCCCGTGACGGGCAGGTGCACACTTCGCCCTGGTTGAAGAACGCCAGCACCAGACCTTCCACCGCCTTGCTGATGAACTCCGGCTCCGCCTTCATGATGTCGGAGAAATAAATGTTGGGGGATTTGCCGCCCAGCTCCACGGTAGAGGGAATGATGTTTTCCGCCGCGCATTTGAGAATGTGCGAGCCCACCGGGGTGGAGCCGGTGAAGGCGATCTTGGCGATGCGCTTGCTGGAGGCCAGGGCCTGGCCGGCTTCCTCGCCGTAGCCGTTGACGATGTTGAGCACGCCTTCGGGGAGCAGGTCGCCGATGATTTCCATCAGCTTGAGGATCGACGCTGGGGTCTGTTCGGCGGGCTTGAGCACCACGCAGTTGCCGGCGGCGAGCGCCGGCGCCAGCTTCCAGGTGGCCATCAGGATCGGGAAATTCCAGGGGATGATCTGCCCCACCACGCCCAGCGGTTCATGGAAATGGTAGGCCACGGTGTTGGCGTCGATGTCGGCGGCGGTGCCTTCCTGGGCGCGGATGCAGCCGGCGAAATAGCGGAAGTGATCCACCGCCAGGGGGATGTCGGCGTTGAGGGTTTCGCGCACCGCTTTGCCGTTGTCCCAGGTTTCCGCCACGGCCAGGGCTTCCAGGTTTTGCTCGATGCGGTCGGCGATCTTGAGCAGCAGGTTGCCGCGCTCGGCGGCGGAGGTTTTGCCCCAGGCGGGCGCCGCGCGGTGGGCGGCGTCCAGCGCCAGGTCGATGTCCTCGGCGGAGGAGCGCGGAATCTGGCAGAACACCCGGCCGTTGACCGGGCTGACGTTGTCGAAGTACTGGCCTTTGACGGGCGCCACCCACTGGCCGCCGATGTAGTTGTCGTAGCGTTCGTTGAAGGCGACGACCGCGCCTTCGCTGCCGGGATTGTGATAGATCATGTCGGGACACCTCGTGGCGTGTATTTCCTTGAGGTTATCGCCGATACCCGGTGGCCCGAATGCTACTTCGGTACTAAACGCCCCCCTTATTTAGTCGCGGGGCCGCTGGTGGTCGGCGCCCGTGTGAGGGTGTGCTGCAAGGCCAGTTTGAGCTTCATCGGTTTGACCGGTTTGTAGATCAGGGTGTGGCCGTCGCGGGCGCAGCGCTGCTTCAGGTAGGGGCCGCGGTCGGCGGTGAGCATGATCACCGGCAGGGGGTCGGCGCCGGCCCGACGGCGGTCGCGATTGAGGGCGTCGGCGACGGTCATGCCGTCGTCGCCGACCGGGTCCAGGTGGTAGTCCATCAGCAGCACATCGGCCGGGTCGAGGCGCGGGTCCAGGTGCTCGGCCAGCGCCGCCACGGATTCCGCCGCCGCCACCCGGCAGCCCCATTGTTCCAGCAGGGTGCGCATGCCGGAGCAGATGGCACGGTCGTTATCGACCACCCAGACGCGGCGCCCGGCCAGGGTGCGCCCGGCGTCGGCGGCCGGTTCCATGGCGCGGGCCTCGGCGGCGCTGAGCCGCGCCAGCGGCAATTGCAGGGCGAAGCGCGAGCCCCGGTTTTCCCGCGAGCGCACCGTCAGCGGGTGATCGAGGATACGGCTGATTTTTTCGACGATGGACAGGCCCAGGCCGAGGCCCCGCTCGTGGTATTTGACCGCCCGGGCGCCGCGTTTGAATTCCTGGAAAATATCGCCGATCTGATCGTCGCCGATGCCGATGCCGGTGTCCGCCACCACCACTTCCACCCGCTCGCCGCGCCGGCGGCAGCCGAGCAAAATCGAACCCTGGTCGGTGTAGCGCACCGCGTTGGAGAGCAGGTTGCGCATCACGCGGCTGAGCAACTGTGGGTCGGAGCGCACCACCGCCGAGCTGGGCACGTAGCGCAGCCGCAGCCCCTTGGCGGCGGCCATTTGCCGGTATTCCTCGGCGAGCACGTCGAGCAGACGGCGCAGGGGGAACACCCCCGGTTCGGCGCTGACCACGCCGGCGTCGAGCTTGGAGGCGTCGGCCAGGGTGGTGATCAGCGATTCCAGATCCAGCAGCGCGGTGTCGATATGGCTGAGCATGAACTGGGTGTTGTGGTCGGGCTGGTCCTGCAGGGCGCTGGTGAACAGGCGGGCGGCGTTGAGCGGCTGCATCAGATCATGGCTGACGGCGGCCACGAACTTGGTCTTGGAGATGTTGGCGCGCTCGGCTTTTTCGGTGGCCTCGCGCAGCCGCGATTCCACCCGCCGGCGCTCTTCGATTTCGTCCAGCAGTTGCTGGTTCGCTTCGCGCAGGGCCTGGGTGCGCTCGCGCACCTGCTCGGCCAGCACCACCGAGTGCTGGAAGGCGGCGTAGGGCGCGGTGGGCGCCACGTTGCTCTCTTCCACCCGTTCGATGAGCGCATCGCAGATGCGGCGCAGGCGGGCGTTTTCCGCCATCAGACGCGCTTCGTGGAGGTCCCAGGGTGACGCCGGCTCATTGTCGGGCGCGTTGTTTTCGGCCAATCGCCACCCCCGTCATGGTCTGGTTGATGTGCATGCCGTTGAACTGCTCGCCGTAGGTGTTGAAGCCCACCACGCTGTGCCGGCGCAGCAGCGCCGAGGCCTGGTCGACGGTGCCGTCCGCTTCGATTTCCTGGCGGCGCAGGCAGCAATCGCAGCCCAGCGTCACCCAGGCCGGGCCGAGGCGCTCCTCGATGTCGCTGAGGGTCTGGTCCAGCTCGTCGAGAATCGAGCCGGTGTGCATGGCGGTGAGCACGATGCCGTTTTCCACCGCGCAGTAAAACGACAGGCTGAGGTCGTCGTTGACCCGCTGAATCGAGCGGGCGTAGTAGTCGTTGTTGATGCGCACAGCGAGCGGGTAACGGGCGAACACCACGTCGTCCAGTTCCGCCACCGGCACGCCGACCAGGCGGGCGTAGGCTTCCGCCGCCGGTTCCGCGTTGAGCTCCTGGACCACCCGCCGTTCGGCGTCGGCGGCGGTGACCACCAGTTTCACCGTGGCCGGGCGCAGGTGATGGAAGCTGAACACCTCGAAATCCAAGGTGCTGTTGATCATCAGCACCATGGCGGCGTTGCTGTGGAAGGCGCCGTCGCTGTAGACGTAGGTACCGGACAGCCGGTAGTCGTCGCCGGCGGAGCCGCCCAGGCTGGTGATGCTGCCCAGCGCCGAGTTGAGCGTGGCGAGCACCAGCTCCTCATTGACCGAGAGACCGTCCAGCAGGGTGAGCACGAAGGTGTTGTCGGCGTCGACCCGGGCCACGGACGCGGCCCGGCATTCGCACAGCAGGCTGTCGGTGAGCTGCTGGGCATCGGCCAGGCTGAAGCCGTCGAGCCGCTCGATCAGACGCGCGCCCACCGAGAAGAAGCGGCGGTCGAAGCCGATGGCGACGATGGTGCCGCTGTCGTAACCACGGCTGGTGATCTCGCCGGCGGAGGTGCAGCCGCACAGCGGCAGGTCGCCGAACGCTTCGGCGAGGGCCCCGGCCAGGCGGTCGAGCCGGTAGTCGATGGAACAGAAGAACACCACGCAGCCGAGGTTGGCGTGGCGCAGTTTTTCCGCCAGCTCGGCGGCGGCCTGACGCTCGTCGCGGGCGTCGCTGAACGCGGTGAGCACGGCGCTCGGTGAAATCGCGTTCATGGGTTTCTCACCCGTGGCGCACGCAAGTAGGCGGAAAAATCGATGTCGCCGGCGGACAGGATCGCCTGCACCCGGTTGGTGGCGCCCAGCTTGCGCAGGATCGCCGACACATGGGCCTTCACCGTGCTTTCGGCGATATTCAGCTGGTAGGCGATGACCTTGTTGGATTCGCCCCGCGACATGCGCTCGAACACCTGCAGCTGCTTGCGGGTGAGGGTGGCGAGCACCTCGGAAAGGTCTTCCGGCTCGCGGCGCGCGGTGGCGCTTTCGTTGCCGGCATCGGAGCCGGCGCCCGCGCGGATGATGTCCGCCGGCAAATAGATGGAGCCCGCCAGCACCTGCTCCAGCGCCTGGATCATCTGCTTGCGGGGGGTGGATTTGGTAATGAAACCGACGGCGCCGTAGGTGATGGTCTGCAGAATCACCCGCTTCTCTTCCTCGGCGGACACGATCACCGCCGGCAGGGTGGGAAACAGATTGCGCAGCTGCACCAGGCCGCCGAGGCCCTGCATGCCGGGCATGTTGAGATCCAGCAGCACCAGATCCAGGTCGTCGTGGCGACCGGCCAGGTCCAGGGCGGTGTCCAGGTCGGACGCCTCCAGCAGCGTGCTGCCGGGGAAGCCGTCGTCGATCACCCGGGCAATGGCCTCGCGGAACAGCGGGTGGTCGTCGGCGATCAGCACCTGGTACATGGTTATCGGCCCGTTAGACGTCTTATTAGAATCATAACGCCGAATTTACCACGACCGGGCGCCCCCCGGCGGCACGATGGCGTGAATATCCTCCTAAAGTCTTACGCCCCTCACAGGTCCAGTTTTTTGCGGATGTCGTCCGCGTTCTGCTTGGTCAGGTCCTTATCGATTTCGCGGCTCACCGCATCACGGGTGGTGTGGTCGAGCTTATCGCGCAGGGCGCCGAGAAAGCGGGGCTCGGCGACGAGAATGAAGCGGTCGGCGCGGCCCTGCTCCAGGTTGCTTTTCATGTACTCGGCCACTTCCTTGGCGAAAAAGGCGGCGTGTTTGTCCGAGGTCGCCTGCTGGTGGCCGGTGGCGCGCGGATTGCCGTGCCCGGCACCGCTGCCCTCGGCGCCCTCGCCACCGGTGCGCAGGTCGCCCGCGTGGGCCTGGCTTTCCGGGTGATCGAGCTGGTCGATTTCCTTGAAGGTACCCACTTCGTGGGCGAACACCCGGGCGTGGGCGGCGTTACTGGCGACGATATAGGTAGTCATGGTGCCTCCTTTCAGCAATCACTGTGTTCCTGAACACAGGCCTGAGGGCCAGGGAGGCGCCGTTCAAGCGGGGCAAGCCCGCCCGGGTGTAAAAGAGGTTTAAGCGACCGGTGCGCCGCGCGGGTCCTGGGAGTCGCTGCGCAGCCGGAAGGTGCCCTCGCCGAGGATCAGCAGGGTGTCGTCCTCGCTGTACACTTCCACGGTGGAATTGAAGATGCGGCTGCCGCCGGCCCGTTTGACGCCGATGGCGCGGATGTAGCCGGGGCCGGCCTGGCCGGTGAAGGTGGTGGTCATGGACAGGGTGAGCGCCTTGCGGATGCGGTCCGGGTAGGGGCAAAAGGTGCCGGCGCAGGCGCCGGCCACATCCAGCAGGGTGGCGAGCACACCGCCGTGCACCCGGCCGCCCAGATTAAGGTGGCGTTGGTCGACCTGCATGCCGACCACCACCCTGCCCTCTTCCCATTCCAGAAATTCCAGCCCCAGCAGGGCCGGGAAACCATGGCTGAATTTGGCGGTGGCGGTGGCCATGGTGTATTCGGACGCCGGTGAGGCGCTACTGCTACTGGTCATTCATTTCTCTCTTAGATATCCCGGCCCTGCACCATTTGCCGGACCTGCTCGACCACTTCCTTGAGGCGCGGGCCGAGGTTCTCGATCAGGATGCGACGGCTCAGCCGCAGGGACGAGCCGCCACAGTTGAACGGCACCACCTGGCCGCCGTTATCCAGGATCAGCGGCACGCCCACGGCGCTCACGTCCCGGTTCCATTCGCCGTCGGAGGTGACGAACCCGTACTGCTCGTATTCTTTGAAGGCACGCTCCAGGCCGCGCTGGATGTCCGGCCAGGCATCCGGGTTCTGGGCGCGGATCGCTTCGTAGTAGGGCTCGCGCTCCTTGGCCGGCAGTGCCGCCAGGAACGCGCGGCCCACCGCGGAGGTACCGATCGCCACCCGCGAGCCCACGGTCAGGCGCAACACCAGCGGGCCAGAGCCCTGACACACCTGGATGTAGGTCATGGACGCGCCGTCCGGGGCGCCGATGGCGACCAGGCAATCGGTGGCGTCGGACAGCTCCTGCATGAAGGGCCGGGCGATGTCGCGCACCCCTTCGCTGGCCAGATAGCGGTAGCCCAGATCCAGAACGCCGGGGCCGAGCCGGTACTTTTCCAGGTTCTCGGCGTAACGCAGATAGCCGAGCTGGGTCAGCGTGGCGGTCATCCGCGATACGGTGGGACGGGGGATGCTGGTGCGTTTGGCCAGCTCCGCGTTGCCCAGGTATTCGTCGGAGGGACCGAAACAACGCAGGATTTCCAGGCCGCGCGCCAACGCGGTAACAAAATTACGGTCCTTATCCGCGGACCCGTCCTTTCCAAGAGCGGCTCGTCGCATGTGGCAATTCCTCAATTCAGGCTTCGGGATCAGCGGGTCCCGGCTTGCAAATCACACGCATCGGGCCCGCTGTTGTTTTATTCGTCGCTTTTATAGTTGTGCATAAAGCCCGCAAATATAACAAAAACCCATTTCACTTAGGAGGGCACGGGCGTTCTACCTTCGGCCAAGCCGTCCTGTACAGGCTCAGTGCTTCATGCCCGGCAGGTTGAGCGAGGCGGTGTTGCCGCCGTCCACCGCCAGCGCCTGGCCGGTGATGTAGCTGGCGTCGTCGCTGGCCAGGAACGCCATGGCCGCGGCGATTTCTTCCGGGCGACCGTAGCGGCGCAATTCGCAGCGGCTGCCCAGTTTCTGCTCTTTGTTGTTGTCGCGGGCGTAATCGAACACCGGCTTGGTCATGCCGGTTTCGATCAGGCCGGGGCAGACCGCGTTGACGCGCACGTTGTACTGGCCCAGGTCGCAGGCGGCGGTCTTGGTCAGGTTGATGACGGCCGCCTTGGAGGCGCTGTAGGCGTTGCCGCCGGCGCCGGAGCGGATGCCGGCCACCGACGCGGTGTTGACGATGGCGCCACCACCCTGGGCCTGCATGTGCTTACCGACGGCGCGGATGAAGAACATCGGCCCCATCAGGTTGACGCCCAGGATCGCCTGCCAGGTTTCGGTGTCGCTGTCGGTGATGGTGGAGTAATCGTGGCCGGCGATGCCGGCGTTGTTGACCAGGGCGTGCAGGGTGCCGTGGGCGGCGAGCACGTCTTCCACCAGGGCGTTGACGGCCTGTTCGTCGGAAACGTCGACGGTGCGCAGGGTGACCTGGGTGCCTTCGGGGAGCGCGGCGGCGGTTTCTTCCAGGCCTTCCTGGTTGCGGTCCACCAGCACCAGGCGGGCGCCTTCTTCGGCGAAGCGGCGGGCGGCGGCGCGGCCGATGCCGCTGCCGGCACCGGTGATCAGGACGTTGCGCTGGTCGAAACGCTGCATGGGGGTCTCCTGGAGTTTGTTTGTGCTTTTTTTGGAAGATGACATGAGCTGGACGGGGGGTCAAGATTTTGGAATGCTGTTTCACTAAATAGGCCAGGTCAGGACTACGTAGCACGGCGCGGGGCCCGAATTGTGGGAGCTTGCTTGCAAGCGAAAGGCCGGCCTTGCCGGCCGGCAGGATGCCAGAGACGTTGATTGTGCCTTTGCTGTGGGCTTGGGTTGCTGGCCCGTTCACTCGGGATGGGGCATCCTGGGTTTGTTTTTCAACTTGTGACTTTCAAAGTGCGGTTGTTTGGTTCTAGCTTGCGGTTTGTGGCTGGACGCTTGCGGCCGACTTTTTGTGTTTCGTTTTTCGGGAGAGTGTTTCATGAAACATCTGGACCAGTTCTACATTAACGGCGCTTGGGTGAAGCCCAGCGCTGAGGCGAAAGCCCATGAGGTGATCAATCCGGCGACGGAGGCGTCCGAGGGCACGGTGTATCTGGCCGGTAAGGCGGATGTGGACGCGGCGATTCAGGCGGCGCGGGATGCGTTCGAGGGTTTCGCGGCGACGCCGTTGGAAGAGCGTCTGGCGATGCTGGAGAAGATCATGGGCCTCTACCAGTCCCGTCTGGACGATATGGCGGAGGCGATCAGCCGGGAGATGGGCGCGCCCCGCCACAGCCTGGCGGCCAAGGTGCAGGCGCCGATGGGTCTGGCCCATGCCAAGGCGGCCCTGGAGTCGGCGCGGGAGTTTCCCTTTGAGCAGAAGCTGGGCCGGGCCAATGTGCGCCGTGAGCCGGCGGGTGTGTGCGCACTGATTACGCCGTGGAACTGGCCGATGAACCAGGTGATGTGCAAGGTGGCGCCGGCGATCGCGGCGGGTTGCACCATGGTGCTCAAGCCCAGCGAGTTCGCGCCGTTGTCCGCCCATGTGCTGGCCGAGATCATCGACGAGGCGGGCCTGCCCAAGGGCGTGTTCAATATGATTTACGGCGACGGCGCGGAAGTGGGCCCGATGCTGTCTTCCGATCCGCGCGTGGACGTGGTGTCGCTGACCGGTTCCACCCGTGCCGGCGCCTCGGTGACCAAGGAAGCCGCCGATACGTTTAAGAAGGTGTCGCTGGAGCTGGGCGGCAAGTCCGCCAATATCATTCTGCCGGACGCGGATTTCGAGAAGGCGGTGAAGCACGGTGTGGCGTCGATGATGAACAACACCGGGCAGAGCTGTAACGCGCCGTCGCGGATGCTGGTGCCGGCGGACAAGCTGGCCGAGGCCGAAGCGATCGCCGCCAAGGTGTGCGAGAGCCTGAAGGTGGGCGACCCGGCGGACAAGGACACGGTGATCGGCCCGATCGCCAACGAACGCCAGTTCAAGCGCGTGCAGTCCATGATCGAGAAGGGTCAGTCCGAAGGCGCCAAGCTGGTGTGCGGCGGCACTGGCAAACCGGAAGGTCTGGAGACCGGTTTCTACGCCCGTCCCACCGTGTTCAGCGAGGTGAACAATCAGATGCTGATCGCCCGCGAGGAGATCTTCGGGCCGGTGCTGGTGATGCTGCCCTACAAGGACGTGGACGACGCGGTGGCGATCGCCAACGACTCGGACTACGGCCTGTCCGGCTATGTGTACGGGGCCAGCGAGGAGGACGCCGCCAAGGTGGCCGCCCGTTTGCGGACCGGCATGGTGCACTTGAACGGCGCGCAGCTAGATCCGCCCGCCCCCTTCGGTGGCTACAAACATTCCGGCGTGGGCCGCGAGTGGGGCGTTTACGGCCTGGAAGAATTCCTCGAAGTGAAATCCGTCTTCCACAGCGCCTGAGGCCTTGTAGGAGCTTGCCCTGAAAGCGAAAGGGTGGCTTTCAGCCACCCGACAAAGGTTGCCCCGCAGGATTCCAGCGACCTTTGTTCTGGTGTCCGGTGCTCCGTATCGGAGACGCGGGGCAGCGGAACCGCCACGGGTCAGAACACCGCTAGGACCTTTCTACGAAGTGGGGTTTGTGGCGGCAAATCTTCCAAGGAGCGCCGGGATCGGGTGGGCCCGTCCAGGACCGTGTTTGGCCAGGGATGGCCAAACGCCGAGCCTACATGGATGTACTCGTGGCGTGTCCTGGACGGGCCCACCCGATCCCGGCGCGGGCTCTCTGGAGAGAGGTCTCTGGCATCCCGCCGGGTGGCTGGCGCCACCCTTTCGCGGGCGAGGCCCGCTCGCACAACTTCGCTCCCATTCGCGGGCGGGGCCCGCTCCTACACGCCGCCCTGAACGTCGTCGTTGAGGGGTGGGAGGGGAACATAGTCGCCGGGCTCGCCGGTTTTGCCGGCGGTGACGGCGGCCATGACTTCTTCGCTGTGCAGCATGCCGGCGTTCCAGGTCACCACGTAATCGAGGCTGTCGGCGGTGTTGTGGTCGCGGGCGTAGGTGATCATGCGTTTGCAGCCGTGCACCGCCAGCGGTGATTTGCCGGCGATGTCCTTCGCCACTTCCAGCGCCCGTTCCAGGGCCGCTTCCTTGCTGTCCAGTATTTCGTTGAACAGACCACGGCGTTCGCCTTCCTCGGCGCCCATGCGCCGGCCGGTGTAGGCCAGTTCACGGACGATGCCTTCAGGCAGCAGTTTGCACAGCCGGGGGAAGGTGCCGACGTCTGCGGTGAGGCCGACGTTGATTTCGTAGACGGTGAGGTAGGCGTCGCGGCTGGCGTAGCGCAGGTCGCAGGCGCTGATCAGATCCACGCCGCCGCCGATGCAGCCGCCGTGCAGCGCGGCGATCACCGGCACGCGGCAGTCTTCCAGGGCGCTGAAGGTTTGCTGCATGAGCGCGGTGTTGTGGCGGAAGCGCGCCGCTTTCTGCACCCGGGCGGTGACGTCGGCCGGGTCCGGCGGCGCGCCGAACATGCCCAGGTCGAGGCCGGCGGTGAAGTGCTTGCCGTTGGCGTCGATGACGATGGCGCGCACATCACCGCTGGCGTCCAGCGCCCGCACCGCCGCCGGCAGCTCGTTCCAGAAGTCGGCGTTCATGGCGTTGAGGCGGTCCGGCCGGTCGAGGGTGATCCTGGCGACATGGCCGTCAACGGCGACGGTGAGTGTTTTGTAGGTCATGACGTTTTTTCGTTGAACATGGCGATGCGGCCGCCGTCGACGACCAGGTCGTGGCTGTTGATGAAGCTGCCTTCGTCGCTGGCCAGGAAGACGGCGGCGAAGGCGATGTCGTCGGCCAGGCCGGCGCGGGGCAGCGGCGTGGCTTTGGCGAGATTGGCTTCGAGCTTTTCCATCTTGCGCTGGTTTTCTTCGTCGCTGAGCGTCTGGGCGCGCTGCGAGCCGCCCCAGAAGATCGGCGTGGCGACGGCGCCGGGGGAGATGGCGTTGACGCGGATGTTGTGCTCGCCCAGGTCGGCGCCGGCCAGGCGGGTCATGTGGGCGACGGCGGCCTTGGCGCCAGAATAGAGGTAGCCGCCCTGGTTAAGACGGTGGCCGGCGATGCTGGCGTTGTTGATGATGCTGCCGCCGCCGCTGGCTTTCATGACGCGGGCGGCGTGCTTGATGCCGAACGCCGGGGCGCCCACCAGCAGGCGCATGATGCGGGCGAATTCGTCTTCGTCGAAGCTGTCCACGGTGGTGCGGTCGCCGGCACCGGCGTTATTGAACAGGCAGTCCAGGCGGCCGAATTTTTCCACGGTGAAATCCACCAGGGCGGCGATGTCGTCTTCGCTCATGATGTCGGTGCGCTTGAACACGGCGCGCTCGCCGAGTTCCTTGGCCAGGGCTTCGCCCTTCTCTTCGGAACGGCCGGCCAGCACCACGGTGGCGCCCTCTTCGATGAAGCGCCGCGCGGTGGCTTCGCCGATGCCGCTGGTGGCGCCGGTGATCACGGTAATTTTATTTGCCAAACGATTACTCATAATTATTCTCCTTAAACCGGGCACCCTGAAGGAGCCCGCTCCCACAAAGTGAGCTCCCCAAAGGGTTGTTTTAGAACGCGGATACGCCGCCGTCGACGGCGATGGCCTGGCCGTTCATGTAGGTGTTGGCCGGGGACAGCAGCATCAGCATGACGGCGACGATTTCTTCCGGTTCGCCGATACGTTTCATCGGCGAGCCGGCGGCCATCATCGCCAGGGTCTGCTCCGCTTCGCCGCCGCTGGCCAGCCCTTCGCCGCCTTCCAGCATGGGCGTGCGGGTGTAGTACGGGCAGATGGCGTTGACGCGGATGTTCTTGCGCCCGCTCTCCACGGCGGCGGTGCGGGTGAGCCCGATCACCGCGTGCTTGGAGGCGGCGTAGGCGCCGATCTTGGGCCCACCGCCGATGCCGGCCATCGAGCTGGTGTTGACGATGGCACCGCCACCGCTGGCTTTCATGGCCGGGATCTGGTGCTTCATGCCGAACATCACGCCTTTGACGTTGACGTTCATCTGCTGGTCCAGCAACTCGCCGGTGAGTTCGTGGATGGGAATGAAGCCGTGGGCGATGCCGGCGTTGTTTACCGCCATATCGAGACGCCCGAACTGTTCCACGGCGGTGTCCACCATGGCTTTGCAATCCACCTCGGCGGAGACGTCGCAGCGGCGCGCCAGGGCGGTGACGCCCTGCCCTTCAAGGTCGGCGGCCAGCTTGTCCAGGGCGTCCATGTTGATGTCGCCCAGCACCAGCCGCGCGCCGCGTTTGCCGAGCTCGGCGGCGAGCAGCTTGCCGAAGCCGCTGGCGGCGCCGGTGATCAGGGCCACCTTGCCGGTGAAATCCAGCATCGGATCCATAAAACCTCCAGGCGGCTTTAGATGGTGAAACCACCGTCGACGACGACGCATTCACCGGTGACGTAGCTGGACGCGTCCGATACCAGATAGAGCACGGTGCCGGCCATTTCTTTCGGCTCGGCGTGGCGGTGCATGGGGATCTGCGCGATGGCGCTTTTGTAGATTTCTTCCTGCTGGAACAGGGCGCCGGCGAATTTGGTTTTGGTGAGGCCGGGCAGCAGCGCGTTAACGCGCACGTTGAACTCGGCGCCTTCCATGGCGAAGGATTTGGTCATGCTGATCACCGCCGCCTTGGAGATCGAATAGATGCCCTGCATGTTGCCCGGTGACAGGCCGTTGATGGAGGCGGTGTTGACGATGGCGCCGCCACCGTTTTCCTTCATCAGTTTGGCGCCTTCCACGGACATGTAGAAGTAGCCACGCAGGTTCACGTCCACGGTCTTGTCGAACGCCGATACGGGCGTATCGAGGATGTGCCCGAAGTACGGGTTGGCGGCCGCGTTGTTGACCAGGATGTCGAGCTTGCCGTGGGTGTCTTTGATGTGGCCGAAGACCGCTTCGATTTGCGCCATTTCACCGATGTGGCAGGCGAAGGCTTCGGCGGAACCGCCGTCGGCCTTGATGGCGTCGGCGACGGTCTGGCAATCGTCGATCTTGCGGCTGGAAACGATCACGTGGGCGCCCTGCTCGGCGAGCAGTTTGGCGATTTCTTCGCCGATGCCACGGCTGGCGCCGGTGACCAGGGCGATCTTGCCATTCAGATCAAACAACTTCGTACTCATAAATTCTCTCCCGAAAAATAGTTATTAAGCGCCTTCGCGAACGATCTGCATCGCCATGGAGGCGAGCGGTTCGACCACTTGCGCGGCCCAGCCGGCTTTTTTGCTGGAGGCGTTGCCTTCCTGGGCGCGCTTGGCGACACCCTGGGCGATGGCCGCCAGGCGGAAAAAGCTGAACGCCAGATAGAATTCCCAGTGGTCGATATGATCGATGCCACGGCGGTCGCAATAGGCTTTCACGTATTCCTGCTCGGTGGGGATGCCGAGCGCTTTGCGGTCCTTGCCCTGCAGGCCGGACAGGTTGCCGCCTTCCGGGGGCATGCGCAGCTGCATGCACTGATAGGCCAGGTCGGCGAGCGGGTGCCCGAGGGTGGACAGTTCCCAGTCCAGCACCGCGATCACGCGGGACTCGGTGGGGTGCCACATCATATTGTCGAGGCGGTAGTCACCGTGCACCAGGGACACCTGGCCGTCATCGGCGGGCTGGTTTTTCTCCAGCCACGCCATCAGATCTTCCATCGCCTGGATGTGGTTGATCTCGGAGGCGCGGTACTGCTTGGACCAGCGGCCCATCTGACGCTCGAAGTAATTGCCCGGCTTGCCGTAGTCGGTGAGACCCACCGCTTCCAGATCGACGCCGTGCAGCGCCGCCAGCACCCGGTTCATTTCTTCGTACATGGCGGTGCGCTGGGCGTTGTCCACTTCCGGAATCGCCGCGTCCCAGAAAATCCGGCCCTGGCAAAATTCCATGATGTAGAACATGGAACCCACTACGTCGCGGTCTTCGCACAGGTGGTACATGCGCGGCACCGGCACGTCGGTGTCCTGGAGTGCGTTCATGACCCGGAATTCCCGGTCCACGGCGTGGGCCGACTTGAGCAGCTTGCCTGGCGGTTGCCGGCGCAGTACGTACTCGCCGGAGGCGGCCTTGATGTGGAAGGTGGGATTGGACTGGCCGCCTTCGAATTTATCGGCGGTGATCGGACCTTTGAAGCCGGACACGTTCGCTTCCAGATAGGCCGCGAGGCGCTCGGTATCCAGGGTATCCACCTGGGACATGTCTACCTCCTTAAATTTGGTGACGCTCAAAAGCGACAAAGCAGCCATGGCCGTTGGGGCGACCCCAAAAGCCATGGCTGCGCTACAGCAGCTATTAACTATTCACTGTTAACTATTAACTACCAGTTAGCTGTTCTCACTGTATTTCTTGGCCAGATTACGACCCAACTGCATCATATGCACCTGGTCGGGACCATCCGCCAGGCGCAGGGTGCGCGCGTAGGCGAAGAAGCCAGCCAGCGGCGTGTCCTGGCTGAGGCCCACGGCGCCGTGAATCTGCATGGCGCGGTCGACCACCCGCAGGGCCATATTGGGTGCCACGATCTTGATCATGGCGATCAGTTCCTTGGCTTCCTTGTTGCCGTAGCGGTCCATGGTGTCGGCCGCTTTCAGGGTCATCAGCCGGGCCTGTTCGATTTCGCAGGCGCTCTTGGCGATGTCTTCGCGGCAGGAGCCATGCTTGATCATCGGCTGGCCGAACACGACGCGCTCGCTGGCGCGCTTGGACATCAGTTCCAGGGCACGCTGAGCGGCGCCGATCAAACGCATGCAGTGGTGGATACGGCCCGGGCCAAGGCGACCCTGGGCGATTTCGAAACCACGGCCCTCGCCGAGGATGATGTTTTCCTTGGGCACGCGCACGTTGTCGAAGATCACTTCGGCGTGGCCTTCCGGCGCGTCCACGGAACCGAGCACCATCATCGGACGTTTGACGTTAACACCCGGGGTGTTCATCGGCACCAGGATCTGTGACTGCTGCTGGTGACGGTTGGGGTTGTCCGGGTCGGTCTTGCCCATCACGATCATGATTTCGCAGGATTCGCGCATCGCGCCGCTGATGTAGAACTTGCGGCCATTGATCACGTAATCGTCGCCGTCACGGGTGATCGAGGTTTCGATGTTGGTGGCGTCGGAGGACGCCACTTCCGGCTCGGTCATCGCGAACGCGGAGCGGATCTTGCCTTCCATCAGCGGCTCGAGCCATTGCTTCTTCTGGGCTTCGTTGCCGTACTTGGCGAGCACCTCCATGTTGCCGGTATCCGGCGCGGAGCAGTTGAAGCACTCGGAGGCGATGTGGTGGCGGCCCATCTGTTCCGCCAGCGACGCGTATTCCAGGTTGGTGAGGCCCGGGCTCAGTTCACCGTGCTCCTTGGGCAGGAACAGGTTCCACAGGCCCTTGGCTTTCGCCTTGGCTTTCAGCTCATCCAGGATCGGCGGCGTCTGCCAGGGGTTCTGCTCGAGCTGCTCGTGGTAGGTGTGCTCGGCGGGCACCACTTCGTTATCGATGAAGGTGCGTACCTGGTTGATCAGGTCCTGGGTCTTTTCCGAATGTTCGAAATCCATGTTGCTCTCCTCTTGGATAAAGCGGCCGGTACGATTAGCTATAAGTAATGGCGTCGCCGCGGTCTTCCTGGTCCAGATGCGGGACCTGATTGAAAATGGAAAGGCGGTAAACGTTCTTGTTGAAGAAACCCTGGGTCACCCCGGTGTTGCGGATCTGCAGGTTGAGCTCCACCACGGTGTCGTCGGCGGTGTTGAGCATGTGCCGCATCCACATGGCGATGGCGCCGCCGGAGCTGACCACCAGCACCCGGTCGCGGTCGGCGTACTGCGCCTGGATGTGCGCCATGGCGCCGGCCACCCGGTCACAGAAACCCTGCCAGCTTTCCGGCAGGTTGCCTTCCAGCCGGCCCGCTTGCCACCGCTGCATGGCTTTTTTCAGCACGCGGTAGAAGGCGGCCATGGAGGCGCCCTCCGGCGGCACTTCCTCGGGGTGGGCGCTCAGGTAGGCGTCGACGATGGAGTGAAAGTCGAACTCGTTAAGGCCGGGTTGCAGATCGGCGGGCAGCGCGCTGCCGAGACCTTCCTGGATGCCCTCGCCGGTCTCCACGTGGCGCACCAGATCGCCCGTTACCAACGCGTCGAAAGCCTGGCCGCGCTCACGGTAATACTCGCCAAGCCAGCGTGCCTGCTGGTGTCCCAGCTGGGAAAGCTTGTCGTAGTTGGCGGCGCCGAAGGACGCCTGACCGTGCCGGATAAGGTGAAACTGAGCCATGGTGTCGCCTGTATGAGTTGCAATGAAGACAGCCTAGAACAGCCCGCTTAGTTAGTGAAATTGATATTTTGAATCCTGCTCAATAAATACGGTGCATAGAACAGCCGGCGCTATGGCGCTTGCTTTGCGAAACAGAATTCCGATATTTTGACTGGCTATTTGGCGAGAGACGGGAGAACACGATGAGCGCCCTGGCACTGCAAAGCGGCTATGTCCGCGTTACCGAGCACGGCAAATTACTGGAAGTGACCCTGGACCGGGCCGACAAGCTCAACGCCCTGAGCGGCGAGATGTACCGGGATATCAGCCGCGCCGTGGATCACTACCGCGACCGGGATGATCTTACCGCCCTGCTGCTGGACGCCGAGGGACGCGCCTTCACCGCCGGCAACGACATCGGCGACTTCCTTAACGCGGACCCGGAGTCCCGCAAGGACGGCAAGCAGAGCCCGGCGATGGATCTGGTGCACCGGCTGATCGAGCTGGACAAGCCGGTGATCGCGGCGGTGCACGGCAACGCCACCGGCATCGGCACCACCCTGCTGCTGCACTGTGATCTGGTGATCGCCGCCGACAGCGCCCGCTTCTATACCGCCTTTATCAACCTGGGGCTGGTGCCGGAAGCCGGCTCCAGCCTGATTCTGCCGGCCCTGCTGGGGCGCCAGAACGCCAACCGCCTGCTGCTCGCCGGCGACACCCTGACCGCCGACGAAGCGGAACGCATGGGGCTGGTGGCCTACCGTTGCGGCGACGACGAGTTGCGCGACAAGGCGCTGGAGCTGGGGGCGAAACTGGCCGCTAAGCCGCCGCAGGCGTTGCAGTACACCAAGCAGCTGACCCGCCACGGCGCCGACGCCATCCGTGAGCAGATCAAGAAGGAATCGGTGCTGTTCGCTGAGCGCATGTTCAGCGACGAAACCCGCGCCATCTTCGATAAGTTCCTGAACAAGAAATAGCGGCGCTCAGGCGACCAGGCCGCGCAGCGCGACGGTGACGACGCCGTCGATCAGCCGCTCGCGGCTGCCGGGGGCGTCGTCGTAGCGGGGGTGGTACCAGTTGATCACCGAGTTGAGCGCGCCGAGCACCGGCTTGATGGCGATGCGCGGTTCACTGGCGTTGAGATCGCCTTCGTCGATGCCTTCGCGGAGCACCTTCAGAAAGACCTGCTCGTAGCGGCGGCGCCGGTCCTGCAGCTGCATAAGACGCTGGCGCTGGGCCTCGGTGGTGCTGACCCGCAGGTGCATCTGTACCCCTTCCACCACGGCGCGCTGGTAGTGCTGGGTCTCGATCAGGGTTTCCACGTGACGGCGGGCCATGCCGTGCAGCCGCGCCTGGGCGGGCGCCGGGCGCCGCACTTCCGGGTCCACCGCCTGCACCAGGGCGTCCATGGCGCGCTGGTGGATCTCGAAGAACAGGTCCGATTTGGAATCGAAATAGTGATACACCATGCCTTTGGTAGCGCCCAGGCGGCGCGCGATATCGTCAATGCTGGTGGCCTTGAAGCCCTGCTCCATAAAGCAGCGCGCCGAGGCGTCCAGGATGGTATCCCTGGGGCTGTGCTCCAGGTCGGCGGAAGGGGGTGTCATGGTCGGTGCCGCGGAGAGAGACATGAAATCATCCTGACGCATTTCCGTGAAAGCACAATAGTGCCACTTATTTCACAGTGGGCCATTGACCCATTTCACCGTTGTGCCGGTCATTGATGACACAACTGCCGCTAACCATGCCGTTTTTGACCCTGGACGCCCTGCAACGGGGCCAACATACTTCGTTCACACTCAGATAAATGAAAAGCAATTTCATAACAGCTTCCCAAGCGCCGTGCCGCCCCCGGTGACCGGCTGCCAAGGGAGGCGCTCGAGGAGGAGAGCGATGTCGGATCTCGAACAGTTCCGCGCGGAAACCCGGGCCTGGCTGGAGGCGAATTGCCCCGAGGAAATGCGCCAGCCCCTGAAGAGCCAGGCGGACCACTGCTGGGGCGGCCGTAAATGGCAGTTCCAGTCGCAAGCGCAGAAGGTGTGGATGGAGCGCATGGCCGATAAGGGCTGGACCGCGCCGCAGTGGCCCACCGAATACGGCGGCGGCGGCCTGAGCCCGGAACAGGCGGAAGTGCTGGCCGAAGAAATGAAGCGCCTCAACGCGCGCACCCCGGTGAGCAACTTCGGCTTCTGGATGCTGGGCCCGGCGCTGCTGAAATTCGGCAGCGAAGAGCTCAAGCGCCAGCACCTGCCGCCGATTTGCCGGGGCGAGATCCGCTGGTGCCAGGGCTACTCCGAGCCCAACGCCGGCTCCGACCTGGCCAGCCTGCAGACCCGTGCCGAGGACAAAGGCGATCACTTCCTGGTCAACGGCCAGAAGATCTGGACCTCCTACGCGGACAAAGCGGACTGGATTTTCTGCCTGGTGCGCACCGACGCCAACGCCACCAAACACAACGGCATTTCCTTCGCCCTGTTCGATATGGAAAGCGAAGGCGTGAGCACCCGCCCGATTGAGCTGATCTCCGGCGAGTCACCGTTCTGCGAAACCTTCTTCGACGACGTCAAAGTCGACAAAAACCAGATCGTCGGCGAGCTCAACCGTGGCTGGGACGTGGCCAAGTACCTGCTCACCCACGAGCGCAACAACATCGGCGGCGAACCGCCGGGCTTCCTGAAGGGCCGCGCCCTGGGCCCGCTGGCCGCGGAACACGTGGGCACCGAGCACGGCAAACTGGCGGACAGCGCTCTGCGCGCCGACATCGCCCGGCTGGAGATCGATCAGATGGCGTTCCAGGCGCTGGTCGGCAAGATTCGCGAAGAGGCGGAAGCCGGCCAGGGCGTGGGCGCCCAGTCCGCGGTGCTCAAGTATTACGGCACCGAGCTCAACAAGCGCCGCTACGAAGTGATGATGGACGCCCTCGGCGCCGAAGGCCTGGAGTGGGAAAGCGAACGCACCATGGGCGGCCTGTACGCCCGCGAGTGGTTGCGCTCCAAGGGCAATTCCATCGAAGGCGGCACCTCCGAGGTGATGCTGGGGATTGTTTCCAAACGCCTGCTGGGCCTGCCGGACGCATAAGGAGTCGACGCTGATGAAACTTAACGACGAACAACAGATGTTGCAGGATTCCGTGGCGCGGCTGATGGCCGACAAGGGCCCGGTATCCCACCTGCGCGAACTGCGCGACCGTAACGACGAAAAGGGCTACGACGAGCCGCTGTGGCACGCCATGGTGGAAGCCGGCCTGACCGGCATCCTGGTGCCCGAAGAGCACGGCGGCATCGGCTTCGGCCTGGTGGGCGCCGGCCTGGTGGCCCGCGAGATCGGCCGCAACCTGTCGGTGACCCCGTTCCTGTCCACGGCGGTACTGGGCGCTACTGCCCTGGCCGCCGGCGGCAGCGCCGAGCAGCAGCAAAAGTGGCTGCCGTCGATCGCCGAGGGCAGCGTGATCACCGCCCTGGCGGTGGACGACGGCGCCAAGCACCGCCCGGAAGCGATCAAGACCGAAGCCAAGGCGGCCGGCGACGGCGTCACCCTGAACGGCGGCAAACTGCTGGTGCTGGACGCCCATGTGGCGGACCTGCTGCTGGTGGCGGCCCGCCAGGGTGACGACACCGCGCTGTTCCTGGTCGATCCGAAAGCCCAGGGCGTGACCATTGAGCGCACCCGCCTGGTGGATGATCGCAACGCCGCCCGCGTGACCCTGGACAACGTCGCCGCCGAGCCCATGGCCGACGGCGCCGCCGCCCTCGCCGCCGCCCTGCGCGCCGGTCGCGCGGTGCTGGCCGCGGAGCTGTCCGGTCTGGCCCGCGAAGCGTTCGAGCGCACCCTGGAATACCTCAAGGAGCGCAAACAGTTTGGCCGCCTGATCGGCACCTTCCAGGCGCTGCAGCACCGCGCCGCCCTGCTGATGGGCGAAGTGTCGATGAGCGACGCCCTGGCGATGCAGGCGCTGGACGCCTGCGACCGCAATGCGGACGACGCCGATGTGCAGGTACTGGCCGCCAAGGCCAAGGCCGCCCGGGTGGCGCTGCTGGCCGGTCAGGAAGCGGTGCAGATGCACGGCGGCATCGGCATGACCGATGAGTTCGACATCGGCTTTTTCCTCAAGCGCGCGCGCGCCGGCGGCGAAACGCTGGGCGACGCCAACTATTGCGCGGACCGCTTCGCGGTACTGCGGGATTACTAAGAGGACGGAACAATGAGCAAAACAACATTGAGCGTGGAAGAACTGAAAGCCAAAGTGGACCAGGAGCTGGGCACGTCCCGCTGGTTCCCGGTGACCCAGGAGCGCATCGACCAATTCGCCGATCTCACCGAGGACCCGCAGTGGATCCATCTGGACGCGGAGCGGGCGGCCAAGGAAACCCCGTTCGGCGGCACCATCGCCCACGGTTTCCTGAGCCTGTCGCTGCTGTCGGCGATGGCCATGGACGTGGTGCCCGGTGTGCAGGGCACGGTGATGGGCATCAACTACGGCTTCGACAAAGTGCGTTTCCTGAACCCGGTGCGCTCCGGGTCCCAGGTGCGCGGCCACTTTAAGCTGGCCGGCGTGGAGCCGCGCGGCGACAATCAGCTGCTGATCCGTTATGCGATTTCAGTGGAAATCGACGGTGTCGATAAGCCGGCCATTGCCTGTGAGTGGCTGAGCCTGATTGTTTTGGGATAACAACGGAGACGTTCATGAGTATTAATTTCGAGGGCCGGGTGGCGATCGTCACCGGTGCCGCCAACGGCCTGGGGAAATCCCACGCGCTGTCGCTGGCGAAATTGGGCGCCAAGGTGGTGGTCAATGATTTCGGCGGCGCCCGTGACGGCACCGGCGGTTCCAGCGAAGCGGCGGAGAAAGTGGTCGCCGAGATCAAGGCCGCCGGCGGTGAAGCGATCGCCAACGGCGCCGACGTGTCCAGCGAGGAACAGGTCGACGCCATGGTCAAACAGACCCTGGACCAGTGGGGCCGCATCGACATTCTGGTGAACAACGCCGGCATCCTGCGCGATAAGAGCTTCGCCAAGATGGAGATGTCCGACTGGGACAAGGTAGTGGCCGTGCACCTGACCGGCTCCGCGATTTGCACCCGGGCCGTCTGGCCGGTGATGCGCGAGCAGAAGTACGGCCGCGTGATCATGACCACGTCCACCTCCGGGCTGTACGGCAACTTCGGTCAGGCCAACTACGGCGCCGCCAAGATGGGCGTGGCCGGCATGATGAATACGCTGTGCCTGGAAGGCGAGAAGTACGACATCAAGGTAAACTGTGTGGCGCCCACCGCGGCCACGCGCATGACCGAAGACCTGATGCCCAAGGAAGTGCTGGCCCTGCTGGAACCGGAAGCGATCACCCCGGCGGTATTGTTCCTGGCCAGCGACCAGGCGCCCAACCAGCGCATCGTGCTGGCCGGCGCCGGCTGCTACGCCATGGTGCGGCTGATGGAAAGCGACGGCATCTACCTGGACGAGGCAGAGCGCACGCCGGACGCCATCGCGGCACAGTTCGAGCAACTGGGCGACATGGGCAACGCCCGTGAAATGACCAACGGCGGCGAGCACGTCACCAAGATTCTGACCAAGGCCGCGCAGGCCAAAGGCATCAAACTGACTTAAAGAGGTTCATCATGAGAGAAGCAGTCATCGTTTCCACCGCCCGTACCCCCATCGGCAAGGCCTACCGGGGCGCGTTCAACGACACCCAGGCCCAGGAGCTCGGTGGTCACGTAATCAAGCACGCCGTGGAGCGCGCCAGGATCGATCCCGAAAGCATCCAGGACGTGATCATGGGCGCCGCCCTTCAGCAGGGCTCCACCAGCGGCAACGTGGCCCGTCAAGCGGCCCTGCGCGGCGGCCTGCCCACCTCCGTGGCCGGCATGACCATTGACCGTCAGTGCGCCTCCGGCCTGATGGCCATCGCCACCGCCGCCAAGGAAATCGTGGTCGACAACATGGACGTGGCGGTCGCCGGCGGCCTGGAGTCCATTTCCCTGGTGCAGAACGACAAAATGAACACCTTCCGCGCCCGTGATCCGTGGCTCAAGGAGCACCGCCCGGACATCTACATGAGCATGCTGGAAACCGCTGAAGTGGTCGCCGACCGCTACAACGTCTCCCGCGACGCCCAGGACGAGTACGCGTTCCAGTCGCAGATGCGCACCGCCAAGGCCCAGCAGGAAGGCAAGTTCGACGACGAAATCGTGCCGCTGACCACCAACATGAAGGTGATGAACAAAGAGACCAAGGAAATTTCCGACAAGGAAGTGACCCTGGGCAAGGACGAAGGCAACCGTCCCGAGACCACCCTGGAAGGCCTGCAGAGCCTGAAGCCGGTGTTCAAGGACGGCATGAACGTGCAGGAAGGCAAGTTCATCACCGCCGGTAACGCCTCTCAGCTGTCCGACGGCGCCAGCGCCTGCGTGCTGATGGAAGCCAAGGAAGCCGAGCGTCTCGGCCTGCAGCCCCTGGGCGCCTACCGCGGCATGGCCGTGGCCGGTTGTGACCCGGACGAAATGGGCATCGGCCCGGTGTTCGCGGTGCCGAAACTGCTCAAGCGCTTCGGCCTGACCGTCGACGATATCGGCCTGTGGGAACTGAACGAAGCGTTCGCCAGCCAGTGCCTGTACAGCCGTGACAAGCTGGGCATTGACCCGGACAAGTACAACGTCAACGGCGGCGCCATCTCCATCGGCCACCCGTACGGCATGTCCGGCGCACGCATGACCGGCCACGCGCTGATCGAAGGCAAGCGCCGCGGCGTTAAGTACGCGGTCGTCACCATGTGCGTGGGTGGCGGTATCGGTGCCGCCGGCCTGTTCGAAATTTTCTGAACCGGCACTAAACAGCACCCATAAAAAAGCCCGGCTCGAAGCCGGGCTTTTTTTGTGCGCCTTTTTTGCGAGATGGCGATCAGCCTTGCTTCGGACGACGCATCTTGCAGGTGGTGGGCAGGCTTACTTCATCACGGCTGACTTCCGCGATTTTATGGAAGTTGAAATCAGTGCCTTCGGCACCGTATTCCATATCGTCCTTGAGCACCGAAATGAACAGCGGCAGCTGCATCTGGTGGTCGGACTTGCGCATTACCACTTCACCGGTGGTGGTTTCCAGGCTCATGTCCTCCATGGCGAAAGCGACTTTCACCGGATCGGTGCTGCCGGCTTTCTCGGCGGCTTTGTCGATCATGTCGAGCATGGTGGTCAGACGCAGCCAGTAGTAGTCCCAGCCAGTGTCTTCGTACATGGCGACCTGCTGCTCGGCCATTTCCGGCTTGTCAAAATCGCCGTAGTACTCGTTGACCTGGTAGATACGATCCACACCGGCCTCGCCCACCTGAGTCACCACGCCCGCCATGGCGCCGTAGTAGGTCAGGAACGGCATCTCCAGGCCGGAATCGGCCGCTGCCTTGACCAGCAGCGTAATGTCCTGGCCCCAGTTACCGGTGATCACGGCGTCCGCGCCGGAAGACTGGATCTTGGAGATATAGGGGGTGAAGTCCTTCACTTTGGCGAGCGGGTGGAAATCCTGGCCGACGATTTCGATGTCCGGGCGTTTCTCTTTCAGCATTTTGGTAGCGGCTTCCGCGACCGCGCGGCCGAAGCTGTAGTCCTGGTTGATCAAGTAGACCTTTTTGATGTCGTCACGGCCTTCGATCCAGCTGGTCATGGCGTTCATCTTCATGTCCACGTGGGCGTCGAAGCGGAAGTGCCAAAACGAGCAGCGCTCGTTGGTAAAGGCCGGGTCCACCGCCGCCATGTTCAAATACAGCACTTCATCACCCGGGTTGCGGGCGTTGTGCTTGTTGACCGCGGCCAGGATGGCGGACCCCACGGAGGAGCCCATGCCCTGGGTCACGTAGCGGATGCCGTCATCAATCGCCTTCTGCAATTGCACCAGACTCTCTTGCGGGTTGACCTTGTTGTCCAGGCCGACAATCTCAAGCTTATCGCCATTGATGCCGCCATTGGCGTTGATTTTCTCGGCGTGGAAATTCAGATGGTCCAGAGCGGACTGGCCGGCGGCGGCCATGGGCCCGGTGAGCGGGTCGATCAACGCGATGCGAACGGTATCCGCGCTGGCGGTACCCACCAGCAGGACGGTCGCGGCGACCATCGAAAGCAGGGGTTTCAACATGAAAGCTCTCCTCGTTGTTGTTCTGGCACCGGTATCACCGGCTGAGTGGTGGCGCTTTGGACGTGAAGAATTACTACGCTGTCTTCACTTTTGATTTTCAGGAATTTTCAGTATGGGCAGACGTCTTCGCGGCTGTCCAGTCGACATTTGTAACCCCTATAAATATAGGTGCTGGAACGTGCGGGGATAATAGTACCAAGGTCGTAATTTCAGGATTCACACGCACCTTTTATGTGCAAAAAAAAGCCCGCCGAAGCGGGCCAGCCCATTGACGATGGAACACAAACAAAACCGAATCAGACTTCCAGCCACTCGCGGCGGATCGATTCGTCGGCACGCAGTTCCTGCGGCGTGCCTTCGAACACGATCTGGCCGTGGCCCATAACCAGTACGCGATGGGAAATATCCATGGCAATGGAAAGCTTTTGCTCCACCAGCAGAATCGATACGCCGGCTTTGGCGATCTCGGAGATCAGGTCACCGATCTGCTTAACGATCAACGGCGCCAGCCCTTCGGTGGGCTCGTCGATCATGATCAGCTCCGGATCGCCCATCAGCGTGCGGCTGATGGTGAGCATCTGCTTTTCACCGCCGGACAACACGCCCGCCGGCGCGTCCGCGCGCTGAGCCAGGTTGGGGAACATATCCAGCATCTGCTCGACGCGCCATTTACCCGGCTTACGCGGGTTCTTGACCCCCAGCTCCAGGTTCTGGCGCACCGTCAGTGTGGGGAAGATGTCCCGATTCTCGGGCACGTACCCCAGCCCCAGACGTGAGATTTTATGGTTGGGCAGACCGGCGATTTCATTGCCACGAAAGCGAATGGAACCGTGCGGCGGCACTTCACCCATGATCGATTTCACGGTGGTGGAGCGCCCTACCCCGTTACGCCCCAGCAGGGATACCACTTCGCCTTCCTCAAGCGAGAAATTGACGCCGTGAAGGATGTGGCTCTTGCCGTAGTACGCGTTCAGATCCCGGACTTCGAGCATCATGCGGCCTCCTCGCCCAGATACGCCTCTTTGACGCGCGGGTCGTTGCGGATTTCCTCCGGTGTCCCGGTGGCGACGATCTTGCCGTACACCAGCACCGAAATACGGTCGGCCAATTCAAATACCACGCCCATGTCGTGCTCGACGATCATCAGGGTGCGGCCCTCGGCCACCTGGCGGATCAGGCTGATCGCCTGGGCAGTCTCGGTGTTGCTCATGCCGGCGGTGGGCTCGTCGAGAATCACGACGTCGGCGCCGCACGCGATGGTCATGCCGATCTCCAGCGCGCGCTGGCTGGCGTAGGGCAAGGCCCCGGCCGGCACATCGCGCAACGCCTGCAGGCCGATCATCTCCAGCACCTCCTCGGCGCGCTCGTTGGCGGCCTTGATCTTACTGGCCGGCCGCCAGAACACATAGCCGGAGCCGGCGGTCTTGAAGCAGGCACAGCGCAGGTTCTCGAACACCGACAGATTGACGAACACGTTACTGACCTGGAACGAGCGGGACAGGCCGCGCTGCTGAATCTTTTCCGGCGTGAGGCCGTCAATGCGCTCACCATTCAACCGGATCTCTCCAGCCGTGGGGGCGAAGGCGCCCGAGAGCAAATTGAAAAAGGTGGATTTGCCGGCGCCGTTGGGTCCGATCACCGCGTGTATCTCGCCTTTTTCCACTTCCAGGTCGACGCCGCAGATCACCTCGGCGAGACCGAAGTTCTTGGTCAGGTCTTTAATCGACAAGGCGCTCATGCGTTGTCCTCCCGAAACTTTTTACTAAAGCGCATTACCGCGACACCGCCAGCGAACATAACCAGCGCCCAGATCCAGCTCATTAGCGAGCCGGCCGCGAAATCAAGGCCGAAGAAATGCGCGAACTCGTCGTCACCATGACGCCACTGGAACAGCAGCTCGATGAACAGCACCAGACCCAGACTGATCAGGATCACCGCCGCCGCACCGATCAGCCAGCCAGGCAAACGCTTGCCCAGCGAGCCCTCGCGGAGCGCCACCCGGAACTGTTCGATACCGCCGCCCAGACCGCGCGGGGCGAACATCACGATGGCCAGGAACACCAGGCCCACGTAGAGGATGGAGGCGTCGGTGTAGTCGCTGAGCATGGAGTTCATCAGTGACACCACAATGGCGCCGACGATGGGTCCGTAGAACACTCCGAGCCCGCCCACGGCGGCCATTAGCAACGCCAGGCCGGAGGGAATCAAACCCAGCGCTTCCGGGGTGATGATCTCGTAGTTGACCGCCGCCATACCGCCGGCGAGACCGCCGAAGGAACCGGAGGCGATAAAGATCATGAAGCGGATGTTGCGCGGCGGGTAGCCGATGAACTGCAGACGGTCCGGGTTATCGCGCACCGCGTTGGACATACGACCCAGCGGGGTACGGGTAAAGGCCCACATGGCGAACACCGCCAGGAAGGTCCAGAACGCCATGAACCAGTACACGTCGGTGGCCTGGGCCAGCTCTAGACCGAACCACTGCGGGCCGACCATACGGTTGCCGTAGATGCCGGCTTCACCACCGAACACCGAAGGGAACATCTGACCGGCGGCGGCCACCATCTCGCCCAGACCCAGGGTGATCATGGCGAAGGCGGTGCCGGCACGGCGGCAGAACGGCCAGCCGATAATCAGGGCGACCAGGCCGCCGGCGATCATGCCCACCAGCGGCATACTGACCACCGGAATGTGCGACCAGAAACCTTCACCGGCGTAGGACGCCTCGTCGATGGCGTTCATGGCGTGCATGGCCGCGTAGCTGCCGAGGCCGAAGAACACCGCGTGACCGAAGGACAGCATGCCCCCCTGGCCGAGCAGCATGTTGTAGGACAGAGCGAACACGATGTTCACGGCGATCACGTTCATCAGCGTGAAGGCGGTGCCACTCTCAAGAACAAAGGGCAGAATCAGGAGCACGGCCGCGCTGATCAACCAGGGCGATAGAGCGCGCCAGGAGAAACGATTCTGCCGCGGTGCGACTGCGGTAATGTCGTTCATGGCTCAAGCTCTCCCATCAGGCCACGGGGGCGGAATATCAGGATCAGCACCAGCAGAATAAACGGCGTCATCGGCGCCAGACTGGCCAGGGTGATCCCGGTCACCTCACCGTAGGGATCCACGTTCATGCCGAAGGCGTTAAGAATGTCGGCGATGGAGGCGTCGATGGCGACGAAGAACGTCTGGATCAGACCGATCAACAGGGACGCGTAGAAGGCGCCGATCAGCGAGCCCATGCCGCCGACCACCACCACCACGAACACAATCGGACCCAGGGTCACCGCCATGCCCGGCTCGGTGGCCAACAGCGGGCCGCCGATCACGCCGGCCAGGCCGGCCAACGCACAACCGAAGCCGAATACGCCCATGAACAGGCGCGGCACGTTATGGCCCAGATGGCCGACCATGTTGCCGTGGGTGAGCGCGGCACGAATCATCATGCCGACCCGGGTTTTCTTGAGCAGGAACCACAGGGCGATGAACATGAACACGGCGATCAGAATCACCACGCCACGGAAAATCGAGTAGTCGGTACCGAACAGGGTGAACAGCGGCTCACGCATGTAGTCCGGTTCGCGATAGGCCACCGCCACGGTGCCCCAGATCAGCTGCACCAATTCGTCGATCACATAGGCGAGACCGAAGGTAAACAGCAGTTCGGCCACGTGGCCGTTTTCGTGCACACGGCGCAAGCCGAATTTTTCCACCATGGCGCCGAGGCCGCCGACCAGAATCGGGGCGAGCAACAGGGCCGGCCAAAAGCCGACCTCCATGCCCATGGTGTAAGCAAAATAGGCGCCGAGCATGTAAAAGCTGGCATGGGCAAAGTTCAATACACCCATCATCGAGAAGATGAGGGTAAGACCACTGGACAGCATGAACAGCAAAAGGCCGTATAAAATACCGTTCAGCGTCGAAAAAATAACAATTTCGAGCATGACGAGGCTCCCGGAACAGCGGCTCACGCCGCTGTTCCTACTACTTAGTCATTGGAGTTACAGAATGGCGTCGTTTATTTCGGGCGACGCATCCGGCAGGTGGTGGGCAGGCTTACGTCTTCACGATCGATGCGCGCCACCTTCTTGAAGTTGTAGTCGGTGCCTTCCGCGCCGTACTTCATGTTGTCCTTCATCACGGAGATGAACATCGGCAGCTGGACCTGGTGGTCCTCGGCACGCATGACCACTTCACCGGTGGTGGTTTCAAGCGTCATGCCTTCCATCACCTTGGCGACGTCGACCGGATCGGTGCTTTCCGCTTTATCGGTGGCTTTCTTGAGCATATCCAGCATGGTGCTCAGACGCAGGTAGTAGAAGTCCCACTCGGCCTGCTCGTAGAGCTCGGTCTGACGCTTGGCCATTTCCGGATCTTCGAACTCACCGTAGTACTCGTTGATCTGGTAGATACGGTCCACGCCTTTATCACCCAGCTGGGTGACCACGCCGGAGCTGGCGCCGTAGTAGGTGTAGAACGGGGCTTCCAGACCAAACTCGGCGGCCGCTTTCACCAGCAGGGTGATGTCCTGGCCCCAGTTACCGGTGATCACCGCGTCGGCGCCGGAGGACTGGATCTTGGACACGTACGGAGTGAAGTCCTTCACTTTCGCCAGCGGGTGGAAATCGTTACCCACGATTTCGATGTCCGGACGCTTCTCTTTCAGCATTTCCCGGGCTGCCTTGGACACCGCCTGACCGAAGCTGTAGTCCTGGTTAATCAGGTAGACCTTCTTGATGTCTTTGTTATTGGCGATGTAATTGGTCAACGCGTTCATTTTCATATCCGCGTTGGCGTCGAAGCGGAAGTGCCAGTAGGAACAACGCTCGTTGGTGAACGCGGGGTCCACGGCGGCGTAGTTCAGATACAGGACTTCGTCGCCAGGGTTGCGCTGGTTGTGCTTCTCAATGGCGGAGATCAACGCGGAGGCCACGGAAGAGCCGTTGCCCTGGGTCACGTAGCGAATACCGTCATCGATCGCCTTCTGCAGCTGCACCAGGCTTTCCTGCGGGTTCACTTTGTTGTCCAGGCCGACGATTTCGAGATCCTGGCCGTTCAGGCCGCCATTGGCGTTAATGCGCTTGGCTTCGTACTTAAGGTGTTCGAAAGCGGGCTGGCCGGCGGCGGCCATGGGCCCGGTGAGCGGGTCGATCAGGGCAAGTTTCACTGTCTCGGCGCTGGCGGTACCCACCAGCAGCAGCGAGGCGGCGAGAAAGGTGAAAATGGGTTTCAACATGACGCTCTCCACGGTTGTTGTTTTTCTGCCGATTGTCCGGCATCTCGCTGTCGTTCCCGGCAACATTGCCCGGAACGCAACAATCTTTTTTGTTTACTCTGTTTTTTATGCGTATTCCCGGCGCCGTTTTACGGTCCCATCGACGCTCTTCTGGTGAATCACATACTTGGTAGTATGTGCGCACAAAAATATTTCTGTCCAGCCTGCTTATTTAAATCTTTCGGGCCTGTCAGCGGTTCGAAATAGGTCAACAAAGCTATCCTATGTGCCGCTGAAAGCCCCTGAATTCAGTGCTTTGAGCATGAACGGAATAAAACCGGTGAACAATCCCCCGGCGCGCATCCCGGTCCGGGGGCCGGCAAAAAAAAGCGTGTCATGGCCGGATACGCCCCGTACACGGTGATTAGCGCCTAAAGTAGCGAAACAATTTCACACAGTTTGTCCAAAGGGCGCCTTCAAGCCACCCAAAAGCCCTGTTATTTCACCGGTTTTGTTTCCCTTTTCTGAACAAATCACGCTTTGCCCAAGTGTTACTGTTACCTCAAGTAACACCGCGAATGTCGCCGCGTGAACGCCGCCTTGACCCCCCTGGTCCCGCCCGGTATGAATTGCACGGCCTTATTTCAAAACATGCGTTCAAAATAACTATCGCGCTCGGGAGAACTCTAGATGCTTAAAGGGCTGATGATGGATGCGCCCCTGTCGTTGATCGACGTACTGGATTACGGCGCCCGCATTCACCGCAAGGCGGAAATCGTATCGGTCACCGTGGAGGGCGGCCTGCACCGCCAAAGCTACGCGCAGACCCTGCAGCGGGTGGCGCGTCTGGCTCACGGCCTGGTAGCGCTGGGCGTCAAACCCGGCGACCGGGTCGCCACCCTGGCCTGGAACGGCTACCGCCACCTGGAACTTTATTACGCCATCGCCGGTATCGGCGCGGTCTGCCATACCATCAACCCGCGCCTGCCGGCGGAGCAGATGGCCTATATCGTCAACCACGCGGACGACAGCCTGCTGTTCTTCGACACCACCTTCGCGCCGCTGGTGTCCGGCCTGCGCGACCAGTTCCCGGAACACACCCGCTATGTGGCGATGACCGACCGCGCCCATATGCCCGACGGCCAGGACCTGCTCTGCTACGAGGCACTGCTGGAAGATCAGCCGGACCACTACGACTGGCCGGAGCTGGACGAAAACACCGCCTGCGCGCTGTGCTATACCTCCGGTACCACCGGCGCCCCCAAGGGCGCGCTCTATTCGCACCGCTCCTGCCTGCTGCAAGCGATGTTCACCATGGTCTGCGCCAGCGGCTCCTTCCCGGTGGGCGACCGGGTGCTGCCGGTGGTGCCGATGTTCCACGTCAACGCCTGGGGGCTGCCCTACATGGCGCCGCTGGCCGGGGCGTCGCTGATCATGCCGGGCCCGGCCTTGGACGGCGACAGCCTGTTCCGGCTGATGGACGAAGAGAACGTGGACTCCGCCTGGGGCGTACCCACGGTATGGCTCGGCCTGCTCGCCGAGATCAAGCGCCACGGGCGTAAACCCGGCGCGCTCAAGCGCGTGTCGATCGGCGGCTCGGCGGCGCCGCGCAGCATGGTGCGCGCCTTTGAACAGGACTATCAGGTGGACGTGATGCAGGGCTGGGGCATGACCGAAATGAACCCCACCGGCACCATGAGCACGCTCACCGAAGGCCAGGCGGACCTGCCCCTGGAAGAGCGCATCGAACTGAAAACCACCCAGGGCCGGCAGCTGTTCGGCGTACGCATGAAGCTGGTCGACGACGACGGCAACGAAGTGCCCCAGGACGGTGAAGCCGTGGGCGAACTGCTGGTGAAGGGCCCCACGGTGATCCGCGCCTACTTCAACAACGACGAGGCCACTGCCAAGGCGTTCGACAAGGACGGCTGGTTCGCCACCGGCGACATGGCGAAGCTGACGCCGGACGGCGTACTGTACATCGTCGACCGCGCCAAGGACCTGATCAAATCCGGCGGCGAGTGGATCAGCTCCATTGATCTGGAAAACCTGGCCGCCGCCCACCCGGACGTGCAGGAATGCGCGGTGATCGGCGTACCGCACCCGAAATGGGACGAGCGGCCGCTGCTGATCGTGGTGCCCCACGCCGAGGCGGCGCGGGACAAGCAGGCGCTGCTGGACCACATGGCCGCCACCATCGCCAAATGGCAGCTGCCCGACGACGTGATCTACGTGGACGAGCTGCCGCATACCGCCACCGGCAAGGTGTCCAAGCGCCACCTGCGCGAGGACTACATGGACTACCTGGGGAACGCCCAATGACCGAGATTCGAGAGCAAAAAGTGCAGGCCAACGGCCTCAACTTCCATGTCCGCAGCGCCGGGGACCCGGCCCACCCGGCGGTGATCCTGCTGCACGGCTTCCCCGAGTGCGGCTATTCCTGGCGCTATCAGATGCCGTTTCTGGCCGACAAGGGCTTCCATGTGCTGGCGCCGGATCTGCGTGGTTACGGTTTCAGCGACGCGCCCAAGGACGCGGACGCCTACCGGCAGGACAAACTGGTGGCCGACGTGATGGGCATTCTCGACGCGTTCGGCGCCAAACGGGCGGTGGTGATCGGCCACGACTGGGGCTGCGCCCTGGCCTGGCAGGTGGCGCGCAGCGAGCCGGGCCGGGTGCGGGCGGTGGCGGGCCTGTCGGTGCCCTACCCGGGCCTGGGCCCCAAGCCGCCCACCGAGCAGATGCGCGCCGCCTTCGGCGAGCGCTTCTTCTATCAGCTTTATTTTCAGCAGCCGGAGGTGCCGGAGCAGGAACTGGAAGCGGACGTGCGCGACTTTCTACGCCGCATGTACCACGCCCTCTCCGGCCCCGGCATGCAGGAAAAATTCCGCGCCGAGAAGCCGGTCACCGGCCTGCTCGACATTCTGCAACCGCCCAAGGGCGGCCAGCCGGACTGGATGCAAGAATCGGATCTGGACGTCTACGTGGAGCGCTTCGAGCACAGCGGCCTGACCGGACCGATCAACTGGTACCGGGCCATGGACGCGTCCTGGCGGCAGCAGAAAGAGGACGGACGCGAACGCATCCAACCGCCGGCGCTGTTCATCGCCGGTAAGGAAGACCCGGTGATCCAGTTCGCCGGCAAGGCGCTGGAGCGCATGCCAACGATGATGGACGATCTCCGCGAGGTGGTGCTGCTGGACGATCTTGGCCACTGGATCCAGATGGAAGCGCCCGAGGCGGTGAACCAGCACCTGGGCGCCTTTCTCGACTCGCTCTAGGGCGCTGCGGCGCGCTAGTTGAGCCGCCGCATTTCGATGCGGCGGTTACGCTCGCGGCCCTCGGCGGTGGCGTTGCTGTCCACCGGACGGGTGTCGCCGTAGCCGCGGGCCTGCAAACGGCCCGGGTCGACGCCCAGATCGATCAGGAAATCGCGTACCGATTCGGCGCGCCGCTCGGACAGCGCCTGGTTGTACGCATCGGCCCCTTTCGAATCGGTGTGCCCGGCGATCTCCACCTCGGTGTCGGAGTGCGCCAGCAGGCGCTCCGCCACGCCACGCAGCACGGTCTTGGCGTTAGGCGTGAGGCGCGCCGAATCAAACTCGAAATTGACCCCGCGCAGCACTTCCGGCGGCCCCATCGGCACCGGCTTGATCACCAGCCGCTCACGCTCGATGATCCGGGTGGTGCCGTAGTCGCCACCGCCGAACAACGGGAAGGTCAGGCCCACCAGGGCACGCACGTCACCGAACGGCTCGTTGTGGCTGCCGTCGTCGGAAAAATCCACCACGTAACGCAGCTCCGCGCGCAGGCCCATGGAGCCCCAGATCTCGCGGAAGTGCAGGCCGGCGCCGGCGTTCAGGTAGCCGTTGGTGTCGGTGCCGGCGGTGGAATCGGTGTAGACACCGCCGCCGCCCACCAGCAGGTAAGGCGACGGCCCTTCGCGGTACATATAGCGCAGCGCGTCGGCGCCCACCCCGTACTGCCAGTGCTGCCCGGAGCCCCGGTTGCGCTGCAGGGAATTACCGAAGCCGTTCCACTCCAGATCCCATTTTTCACTGATCTGACGGCCCAGGCCGAAGCGGATGCCGGCGCCGTAATCGACGTCGAAACGGTCCGAATCCTCGATCACGTAAATGCCCATGGCGGACGCGTTCCAGCCCTGCGGGTCGGTGCGTTCCTCGGCCAGCGCCGGCGCGCAGGCAACAGCGGCGGCCAGCGCGGCGGCGGCGCGGCTCTTATTGATCACGGATACCATCGTTTCCCTCTTATCCCCATTCACGATGAAGCGCAGCCTAGAGGGTTTCACTTTCCTGTTCCAGACGCTGCACGGCGTTGCTTATAAGCATTTTTGTAACCGGTTCGCACCCGGCCGGCACGCTGGGTATCCTTGGCGCTCATCGAGCCGACCGGGAGCCCGCCATCGATTTCCTGCAAGCGTCCCTGCCCCTGAGCCTGCTGGCGTTCGTCGCCTGCGTGGCGGTGATCGCCACCGCCGGCGTCAGGATCACCGCGGTGGTGGACGAGCTGGCGGACCGCACCCGGGCCGGCGAAGCGCTGGCCGGCGCGGTGTTACTCGGCGCCACCACCTCGTTGTCCGGCAGCGTGCTGTCGGTGACCGCCGCCTGGAAGGGCCACGCCGATCTCGCCCTGAGCAACGCCCTGGGCGGCATCGCGGTGCAGACCGCGTTCCTGGCGGTGGCCGACATCGCCTACCGGCGCGCCAACCTGGAACACGCCGCCGCCTCCGCCGCCAACCTGATGCAGGGCGCGCTGCTGATCACGCTGATGGCGATTATCCTGGTGGGCGCCTTTTCGCCGCCGGTGAGTGTGTTCGGCATCCATCCCGCCACCCCCGCGCTGCTGGCGATTTATATATACGGCCTGCATCTGGTGCAGCGGGTGCGCGACGAGCCCATGTGGCGGCCGGCCCGTACCCGCGAAACCCGCGAGGACGTGCCCGAAGAGGACAACCTGCGCCTGTCGCTGAGCCGCCTGCTGCTGGCGTTCGTGGGCCTGGCCGCCCTGCTCGGCCTGTCCGGCTTCGTGCTGGAAGCCGCCGCCAGCGGCGTCGCCCGGCACACCGGCCTGCAGCAAACCACCGTGGGCCTGCTGCTCACCGCCACCGCCACGTCACTGCCGGAGCTGGTGACCTCGGTGGCGGCGGTGCGGCGCGGCGCCCTGACCCTGGCGGTGGGCGGCATTATCGGCGGCAACGCCTTCGACACCCTGTTCACCGCCGCCTCGGATATCGCCTACCGGGACGGCGCCATCTATGAGCAGATGGATGACGGCCTGCTGCTGTGGGTGTCGTTGTCGATCCTGATGACCGGCTTCCTACTCATGGGCCTGGTACGCCGTGAGCAGCACGGCCCCGGCGGCATCGGCTTCGAGAGCCTGGCGGTGCTGGTTCTTTACGGTTTGGGGATCGCTTTGGTGTTGGGTGGCTGAGGCCCACTGCCGTTATAGTGTGAGGACTTACTTCCCATCATCTCACCAGGAGAGCCCCTTTGGCGCACGACGATCAGGATTCCAGGGATAAGGACCAGGACGACAGCCCCTGGGAAGAGGCCGTAAAACGGGAACGCGAAGAAGCCGAGGATAAAGACGACCGCTCCGCCGCCGAGAAAGAGGAAGACAGCGACAAGCGCCGCGAGGCCGCCCTGCCCTCCAAGGCGGCGGCGGTCCACGAGCGCCTGCGCATCAGTGGCGAGCGGGAGCTGGAGCGCGACGCCATGGCGTTGCTGTGGTCGGCGATCGCCGCCGGCATTTCCATGAGCGCTTCGATGGTGGCGCGCGGCCTGCTGCACGCCCATGTGCCGGAAAGCGACGCCGGCTTTCTGATTGAAAGCATGGGCTACACCCTGGGCTTTCTGATCGTGATTCTGGCCCGCCAGCAGCTGTTCACCGAAAACACCGTGACCGCCGTGCTGCCGTTCATGAGCCACCCCACCACACGCAACCTGGGCAGCCTGATGCGGTTGTGGGGCGTGGTGCTGGTGGGCAACGTGCTGGGCGCCGGCATCGCCGCCTTCACCTTCCTGCATCTGCCGATGTTTTCCCCGGAGGTGAACGACGCCTTCGTGGCGATCGGCGAGAAAGTGATGGAGAACGATCCCTTCTCGATGTTTTCCAAGAGCATCGTCGCCGGCTGGATGATCGCCACCATGGTGTGGGTGATGCCGTCCGCGGATCAGGCCAAGGCCTGGGTGATCCTGATCATGACCTATGTGGTGGCGATCGGTGAGTTCCCGCACATCATCGTCGGCGCCAGCGAGATTCTGTACCTGGTGTTCGACGGCAAAGTGAGCTGGGGCGACTTCTTCCTGCGCTTCGGCCTGCCCACCCTGGCCGGCAACATTATCGGCGGCACCTTTATTTTCGCCCTGATCAGCCATGCGCAGATCCGCAACGACATGGATGTGCAGCGCGAGGGGCGCCGTGGCGCCTGGGGGTTTAATCGGAAGAAATGAGGGTTCGAATCTGATCCACCCTGACCGCAAATAAAAAAGGGGTCCCGTTTGGGACCCCTTTTTTATTTGGCGGTGAGGGAGGGATTCGAACCCTCGATACGCGTAAACGTATACACGCTTTCCAGGCGTGCTCCTTCAGCCACTCGGACACCTCACCAAAACTGGCTGTCTCTGAGTCATCATCAGAGGGCGCGTAGGGTACCCGAGGGTCGGCGCTTAGGCAAGCGTGCAGGCGGTACTCAGGCCAAGCCAGCCGAGCAACACGATCTGCGCCAACAGGAAGGCGAAACGCGCCTGCACCAGCCAGTGGTTCACGCCGATCAGATGCACCAGGCTTTGCGCCACGCGGGCGGCGAACACCCAAGGCAATACGCAGGCGGCCAGCTCCACGGTGCCGGCCCACAGCGCGGCGCCGCCCACCACCAGCAGCACCGGCAGCATTTCCAGGGTGTTCATGTAGGCACGCGAGAGCCGGTCGAGCAGCCTGGCGGGGTCGTAGGCGTAGGGAGGGAACTGGTCGGCCTTGGCCTGGCCGCTGATGACGCGCAGCCCGCGGCCGAGCACCAGCACGGCAAGCAGCAGCAGGGCCCAGAGGCCGTAGGCAAGCAGATAGAAAACCGCATCGTGTTCAAGTGTCATTGTTATTGGTCCTGGCAAGGTAAAGACCCTGATACTCGCAGACCACGACGCCCTGGGCATCGGTCGCCTGGGCCAAAATGCCCAGGCTCGCTTTGCCACGCCGTTTCAGGCGCTGGTGAAACCGGCCACTCTCGCCATCGTCGGCCCAGGCGCGGATCTCGATGTCACCGTGCAGCGGCGCGCGGAACTGCAGGCTGGATTCCACCGCGACCACGTCGACGCTGGCCTCGCCCTCACCCACCGCGGAATCCGCCATCAGCGTGGTGCAGGCCCAGCCGGCCAGGGTGAGCAACGCCGCCTGGCTGCCGGCGAAGAAGGTGCCCTTGTCGTTATGGTTGGGCGCCAACGGCGCGGTCAGGGTGAGCCGTTCGCCGTCGAAGGCGGTGAACCGGAAGTCCAGATGAGTGGTGAGCGGTATCGCCGCGCACACGCGAGTGGCCAGAGCATCAAGATCAATCATCGCGCCCCCGGGGAAGCTCACGCAGAAAGGTTTCCGGCTGCTCATCCGGCAGGTTCTTCAGGGCCCCGGCGGGGGTGCCCAGGTAGACAAAGCCCACCACCTGGTCCTTGTCGGCGAAGCCGAGGCGTTCCTTGACGGTTTCGTCGTTGGCCAGATCCCCGGTGCGCCACATGGCGCCGATACCCAGGGCGTGGGCGGCCACCATGATGTTCTGCACCGCCGCGCCCACCGCCAGCACCTGTTCCCAGGCGGGCACCTTGTGGCCTTCGGTGATGTCCGCCACGGCGACAATAATGGTGGGCGCGCGCAGCGCCTTGTTGCGGATGTTGTCGCGGGCGCACTGGTCCGCGTCCGGCTGCCGGCGCAGCAGGCGCCATTCCATGATGTCGCCGAGGCGTTCGCGCTCTTCGCCTTCCAGCACCAGAAACCGCCAGGGACGCAGCATGCCATGATCCGGGGCGCGAATCGCCGCCGCCAGCAATTGCCTGACCTGGTCGGCGGAAGGGCCGGGCTCGGTGAGTCGGGCCACGGAAACCCGGGTGTTGAGCGCGGTCAGTGTGTCCATCGGAACTCCTGTGTGCGAACGGTGACGCGCCGTGGATTGTACGGCAAAGCGCGCCGGCTTTCCTTGCCGCCGGGCGATCAGTCTTTTTTCTTAACCCACAACTGGGTAAGCTCCGGTCAAATGTCCTGATTGGCACTGCATGAGTACATCCAAGAACCGCCCCCGCAAGCCCTACCTGGATCCCATGGAGCGCGCGCGCCGGCTGAGCAATTATATCCGCCTGCTGGCCTTCGTGGTGGCGGCGACGATTCTTATGGCCGGGGTCACCCTGCAGCTTTATCCGTCCCATTATCTGCTCGGCGTGGCGGGCCTGCTGGCCTACCCCTTACTGGTGCAGACCCTGGTGGTGGTGGGCCAGCGCAAGGATCTGTTACCCGAGCATTTCTCGCCGGTGGTGATGCAGCTGGACGCGGCCATCATCGGCGTCGCCTGCGCGCTGCTGCACTTCGCGGTGGTGCCGAGTTTGGTGCTGCTGATCATCGTGCACGCCAACGCGGTGAGCAGCGGCGGTCTGCGCCCCTGGCTGCTGAATGTGCTGATGACGCTGGGCGGCGCCGCCCTCGCCTCGTTACTGCTGGGCGTGCCGCCCACCCCCACCACGGTGCCGTTGAGCCTGTCGGTGCTGTCCCTGGTGGGGCTGGGGCTGTACGTGGGCGCCAGTTCCTTCTATGCCAACCGTCAGGCCCAGTTCCTGCGCCAGGCGCAAATCCGCGTGCGCGAACAGCAGCAACAGGCGGTGGAGATGTCGCGCAAGCTGGCCAAGTATCTGCCGCCGCAGATCTGGGGCTCGCTGTTTTCCGGCAAGCGCGACGCCAAGCTGGAGACCCGGCGCAAACGGCTGACGGTGTTTTTTTCCGACATCAAAGGCTTCAGCGCCATCTCCGAGGAGCTGCCGCTGGATACCCTGACCCGCATGCTCAACACCTACCTGAGCGAGATGACCCGCATCGCCCTGCGCCACGGCGGCACCATCGACAAGTTCATCGGCGACGCGGTGATGGTGTTCTTCGGCGACCCAAAAAGCGAAGGCGCCCAGGAAGACGCCTACCGGTGCGCCGCCATGGCCATCGAGATGCAGCAGCACATGCGCTTTCTGCGCCAGCGCTGGCAGCGCGAGGGCATCACCCAGAAGCTGGAAATCCGCATCGGCATCAACACCGGCTATGTGACGGTGGGCAACTTCGGCACCGACAGCCGCATGGACTACACCATCCTGGGCACCGATGTGAATCTGGCCAGCCGGCTGGAATCCGCCTGCCGACCGGGGCAGGTGCTGATCTCGGAAAGCACCCATGAGCTGATCAAGGACCGGGTGCGCTGCCGCAGCGTGGGCGAGGTGACGGCGAAGGGCTTCAGCCGGCCAATTCCGGTGTTCGAGGCCCAGGCGCTGAAACGCAACGCCGGCGGCAAGCAACGGTTCGTCAGCGTCGCCACCACCGGGTTCGGCCTGCACATGGACCTGGAACGCATTCACAACGTGGACAAAAACCGCATACTGAAGGCTCTGGCCCGCTCCGCCTCGGACCTCAAGAAACAGAAGACAGTGGCGACGGATTTTGAGGCAGAGGGCTTCGCGCTGCACCTTGACTCGGCGAGCCTGGCCGACCGGGACCGGGAGAAGGTGCTGGACGTTATGGGCAAGGCGGCGGCCAAAATACAACAACAAGTACGGCTGTAAGGAGAACCGCTATGGCTGAACCGTCCTCGGGCTGGCTGGCCCGGCTGGAACGCGCCGGCAACCGCCTGCCGCACCCCACCCTGCTGTTCGTCTGGCTGTGCCTGCTGATGCTGCCGCTGAGCGCGCTGCTGGCGGCCGCCGGCCTGACCGCCAGCCACCCGCTGGAAGACCGCAGCATCGCGGTGCGCTCGCTGCTCGACGGCGACGGCCTTCAGTATTTATTCAGCAATATGGTCACCAACTTCACCGGTTTCGCGCCCTTGGGCGTGGTGCTGGTGGCGATGCTGGGGCTGGGTATCGCGGAGCATTCCGGCCTGCTGGGCGCCAGCCTGGCGGCGCTGGTGCGGCGCGCCTCGCACCGCACGCTGGTGGTGACGGTGGCGTTCGCCGGGGTGATGTCGAGCCTGGCCTTCGACGCCGGCTATGTGGTGCTGATTCCGCTCGCCGGTTTCCTGTTCCAGCTGGCAGGACGCTCGCCGCTGGCCGGTATCGCGACCGCGTTCGCGGCGGTGTCCGGCGGCTACAGCGCCAACCTGCTGCTCGGCCCGGTGGACGCGGTACTTGCCGGGCTGTCCACCGAGGCGGCGGCGATCGTCGAGCCCGGGCGCGTGGTGTCGGCGGCCGGTAACTACTGGTTCATCATGGTCTCCACGGTGCTGGTGACCGCCGTGGTGTCGCTGGTCACGGTGCGCATCACCGAGCCGCGCGTGGCCGACCGCCCCGCCGACAACACCGACCAGGACCTGGCGCCGCACATGGACCGCCGCGCCCTGGGTTGGACCCTGGCGGTGCTGGCGCTGGGGGTGATCGCGGTGGTGATGCTGGTGGCGCCGGCGAACGCGCCGCTGCGCGGCGAGGACGGCGGCCTGCTGCAGTCGCCGTTCATGTCGTCGCTGGTGGTGCTGATCGCCCTGCTGGCCGGGTTGTGCGGCGCCGTCTACGGGCGGGTGAGCGGCCGTTTCCGCTCCGCCGGCGGTATCATCGAGGCGATGGAAACCACCATGAGCTCCATGTCCGGCTACCTGGTGCTGATGTTCTTCGCCGCCCAGTTCGTGGCCTGGTTCAGCTACAGCCAGCTGGGGCTGGTGCTGGCCATCAAGGGCGCCGCCTGGCTGGGTGATCTGAATCTGCCGACCGTGGCGCTGCTGCTGTTGTTCGTGGGGCTGGTGGCGCTGATCAACCTGATGATCGGCAGCGCCTCGGCCAAGTGGGGCATCCTGGCGCCGGTGTTCGTGCCCATGCTGATGCTGGTGGGCATCGACCCGGAAGCCACCCAGGCCGCCTACCGGGTGGGCGATTCCAGCACCAACATCATCACGCCGCTGATGCCCTACTTCGCCCTGGTGCTGGGCTTCGCCCGGCGCTACCGGAGCGACACCGGCATCGGCACGCTGGTCGCGCTGATGCTGCCGTACAGCCTGGCGCTGCTGGCCAGCTGGTCGGTGCTTCTCGGCGTGTGGATCGGCTTTGGTTGGCCGCTGGGCGCCGGCTGACGGGAGACCTTGTGGGAGCGGGCCTCGCCCGCGAAAGGGTGGCTTACAGCCACCCGGCAGGATACCAGAGGCGTGCTACTGGCGAATGGTGCGGCGGTTGGTCGGCGCGTCTTCGTAATCGGAACGGAACGGATTGATGTCGAGGCCGCCGCGCCGGGTGAAGCGGCCGTACACCGACAGGTGACGGGGCGCGCACTGGCGCTTCAGGTCGACGAACATCTGCTCGATGATCTGCTCGTGGAAACCCTGGTGGTTGCGCAGCGAGACCACGTAGCGCAGAAAGCTGGCCGGGCTGATCGCGGCACCGGTGTAGCGCACCTGCACGCTGGCCCAGTCCGGCTGGTTGGTCACCGGGCAGTGGCTGCGCAACAGATGCGAGACCAGCACACCGTTGCGCTCCGGGCCCTGTTCGGTCAGCAGCAACTCGGGTTGATACTCGAAATCGTCGAAGGCCACATCCAGATGGTCGACGCTGTCGCCGTGGTCGTCCCAGACCGCGGCGCGGGCCGCTTCCTCCAGGCTCATGACGCGCACGTCCACCGGCGCCCCGGCTACCTGGGCCAGATCGCCGGCGATCGCCTTGATCACCGCCTCGCGGGACGCGAAGCGGGTGTTGGCGAACGAGTTCAGATACAGCTTCAGCGACTTGGACTCGATGATGTTCGGCGAGATGCACGGCACCACCAGCTCGGCCATGGCCACCACCGGCTTGCCGCGCTCGTTGAGCCAGGAAAGTTCGTAGGCGTTCCAGATATCCTGGCCGTGGAACGGCAGCGGCGCGCCCTCTTCGCCACTCTCGAGATCCAGGCTTTCGCGCGCGTCCCAACGGGGCACCGGGCACAGCAAAGAAGGCGTGTACTCGTCGATGAAAGCGCTGGTGCGCCCCAGCGGTGTGTCGTTAAGAAAGCTCATGTCGATTTACCCGCGAATTCCGGTTCCACGCCGCAGCAACCACAGCGCCAGCAGGAAAAACCCCACCGTAAAGGCGAAGATAGCACCCAGGGAGGCGTATACGTTGACGTCGCTCACACCCAGCACGCCGTAGCGAAACGCGTTGACCATATACACGATGGGGTTCACCAGGGTGACGGTGCGCCAGAACTCGGACAGCAGATCGATGGAATAGAACACCCCGCCCAGGTAGGTGAGCGGCGTGAGAATAAAATTGGGAATGATGCTGATGTCGTCGAAATTATTGGCGAAGATGGCGTTGATAAAGCCACCCAGCGCAAACAGCGCCGACGTCATCGCCACCACCAGCAGGGTGATCCAGGCGTGCTGCACGTTCAGATCGGTAAAGAACAGACTCACGGTGGTGACGATGCCGCCCACCATGATGCCGCGCACCATGCCACCCACCACGAAGCCGGACAGAATCACGAACGGCGACATCGGCGACACCAGCATCTCCTCGATGGAGTGCTGGAACTTGGTGGAGAAAAACGAACTGACCACGTTGCCGTAGCTGTTCTGGATCACGCTCATCATGATCAGGCCCGGCACGATGTACTGCATGTAATCGAAGCCGCCCATCTCGCCGATGCGGCTGCCCACCAGGTTGCCGAAGATCACGAAGTAGAGCGTCATGGTGATCGCCGGCGGCAGCAGCGTCTGCGGCCAGATGCGCAGGAAGCGGCGCACTTCCTTGGTAACGATGGTCAGGAACGCGACCCATTGTTGATGCAACGTCATGAGGCGTTCTCCCGCTGCGGGTTCTGCTCGGGCAGGTTCTGTTCCACCAGGCGCACGAACAGTTCCTCAAGCCGGTTGGCTTTGTTACGCATACTCATTACTTCGAAATCCTGCTCCGCCAGGGCCACGAACAGCCGGTTCAGGCTTTGCGTTTTCGGCACCGCCACTTCCAGCGTGCCGGCGTCGCGCAGATGCACCTCGAAACCGGGCAGCTCCGGGGCGCGCTCCACCGGCCGGGCCAGATCCAGGATGAAGGTTTCCACCTGCAATTTTTCCAACAGCGACTTCATGTCGGTGTTCTCGACGATGCGGCCGTGGTCGATGATGGCGATGCGGCGGCACAGGGTCTCCGCCTCTTCCAGGTAGTGGGTGGTGAGAATAATGGTGCGGCCTTCGTTGTTCAGACCGATCAAGAAGTCCCACATGGAGCGGCGCAGCTCGATATCCACCCCGGCGGTGGGCTCATCGAGAATCAGCAGCTCCGGCTCGTGGACCAGGGCGCGGGCGATCATCAGCCGGCGCTTCATGCCCCCGGACAGGGAGCGCGCCTGGTTCTTGCGCTTGTCCCACAGGCCCAGCTTGCGCAGGTACTTCTCCGCCCGTTCCCGGGCCAGCGGCGCCGGAATGCCATAGAAGCCGGCCTGGGTGACGACGATGTCGAACACTTTCTCGAACTGGCTGAAATTGAATTCCTGGGGCACCACACCGATTTTCTGCTTGGCCAGTTCGCGCTCCCGGTCCAGGGAGTGGCCGAGGATGGTGACCTCGCCGCCGGTCTTGTTGACCAGCGAACTGACGATACCGATGGTGGTGGACTTGCCGGCGCCGTTGGGGCCCAGCAGCGCGAAGAAATCCCCCCGCTCCACGGTCAGGTCGATGCCCTTGAGCGCCTCGACACCGTTGGCGTAGGTCTTGGTGAGATTACGAAGGGTCAGGGCAGACAAACATCACCTCGCCGGCTGCGGAAAAGAAACGAACAACACAGGTGGGGGCGCCACGGCACGATTCAAGCCAGCGCCAGATCCCGGTGGCCGTGGTGGCCGCGCCACACCCAGTGCATGCGGGCGTCCTCGAACCACACCCACAGCCCTTCCATCATCCACGGCCAGTGTGCCTCGTCGATGGCGTCGCGGCCTTCCAGTTCCGCCACCAGCACGGCGAGAATGGTGTCATGGGTGACGTGGACCGCCAGTGAACCGGGCTCCGGCTCGCGCTGGTAGAGATAGCCGGCCAGCTTGGCGCGGCCCGCCGCCGGCGACAGCATGCCTTCGAACGGTGTTTTCAGGTGCTGGTTGAGAAAGCGCAGTGCCCCCATCTTGAGAAAGGTCGGGCCCACCCGGTTAATGTCTTCCACGTAGCACCCCGGTTCCACCAGGGTCGGGTCGGTAATCACCTCCGGCAGCGCTTCGATCAAACCGGCCTCCAGCGCCCCTTCCGCCATGGCGGTGGCGGTGTCCACGCAGCGGCCCACCGGGCTGGAATAGAACGCCTGCACCGGGCGCTCGAGACGGGCGCCCCACTCGCGGGCCATTGCCACGCCCTCGGCGGTGAGCGGCAGACGGTAGTCGGCGAAGCCGTTCTTGGCCAGTTCGCGCACCGAGTGGCGGGTCAACAGATGGGCCGGCCGGTGAGCCGGAAGCAGACTGATCGCATCGTGAAGGCGGGGGTGTAATCGGGCCATGGTCCCTCTCTAAGACTGCCTCATGGTACGGCCCCGGGGAGGCACTGCCAAGCTCGCTGCTTGGACTCCGTAGCCCGGCCCGCTCCTACAAGCCCCCTCCCCTATTTAAGGGATACCAGTCGCCCGCCTCGCATGATGTATTCCTCCGATTCGAAAAATGAAGGGGGGAACCATCATGGAGGAAGTATTCGCGCCGCGAACGTCCGGCTTGAAGCGTTTTATTGTCTCGGGTCCGGCGCTGGTGGCGCTGTTGAGCGCCGATCAGGCGCTGGCCCAGACCTTTATCGACGCCGGCGACGAGGAAGTTGTCGATAACACGGCGCAAAGCACGCAGCCCAACCCCTGGGACACCGGCTTCTTGCAGGTCGACGGCACTCTGACCATCGGCGAGACCGGCGCTGTTACCAGCTCGATCACCTATGTGGGCGGCGATCCCGCCGCCGCCAACCCGGCCCGGGTCAGCGTGACGGGCAGTGGCGCGCAATGGACCGTGACCGACGGGCTGTTCGTCGGCGACATCAACGACGGCGACATGACCGTGGGCGCCGGCGGCACCGTGACCAGCTCTTACGGTATCGTCGGCAGCAGCGATGGCGTGCTGGGGACCGTCAACGTGGCCGGCCAGAACGCCCTATGGGAAAACACCAGCACGCTCTCCATCGCCAACTACGGCCAGGGGGAGATGACCGTCGGCGCCGGCGGCACGGTCACCAACACGGTGGGTTATATCGGCTCGTTCGCCGGCTCCAATGGCGTGGTGACGGTAAGCGGCGACCAGGCGCGCTGGCAAAACAGCGGCGATCTGGTGGTGGGCAGCGCCGGCACCGGCGCCCTGAACATCGGTGCCGGCGGCACGGTCACCAACCTCAATACCTTCGTGGGCAGTTTTGCGGACGGTGACGGCACCGTGGTGGTGGACGGCGACAATGCCCGCTGGCAGAACGCCGGCGCGCTGATCGTCGGTGCCCAGGGCAGCGGCGCCGTGGACATCAACAACGGCACGGTGAGCAGCCAGAGCGGCACTATCGGTAGCGCGGCCGGCGCCGACGGCCGGGTCCGGGTGGCCGGCGACACGGCAAACTGGAACAGCACCGATGGCATAGTGGTGGGCTTCGAAGGCAGCGGCGAGCTGGCCATTGAAGACGGCGCCCTGGCCTCCTCCGGCGCGGTGGTCCTGGGCGCCGCGGCGTCCGGCTCGGGCACCCTGAGCCTGAGCGGCACCGCCGGCGCCCGGGGCACCCTGGAAACCGGCATTGTGCAGAAACAGGATGGCGCCGGGACCGTCACGCTGGACGGCGGTGTGCTGCGGGCCACCGCCGACGAAGGCGACTTCCTGAGTGGCTTCAGCAGCGGGGAGGTGCGGATCGACGCCGGCGGCGCCTGGTTGGATAACAACGGCCACGACGTCGGCATTCAAACCGACCTGCAGGGCGCCGGCGGCCTCACCAAAATCGGCGCCGGCACCCTGGTGCTGTCGGGCGCCAACACCTACCAAGGCGCCACCAACGTGGAGACCGGCACCCTGATCGTGAACGGCGACCTCACCTCGTCGCCGCTAACGGTCCACAACGGCGCCGGCCTGGGCGGCACCGGCACGGTCGGCACCACCCGCCTGGGCGCCGGCAGCACTCTGGCGCCGGGCAACTCGATCGGCACGCTCACCGTGGACGGTGACCTGACCTTCGACAGCGACACCACCTACCAGGTGGAAGTGGCCCCCGACGGTTCCAGCGGCGACCGCGTCCAGGTCACCGGCCAGGCGCGGCTCAACGGCGCCGAGGTGGCCCACATCGGCAACAACGGCAACTACCGGCCCGCCACGGTCTATACCATTCTCAGCGCCGACGGCGGCCTCGACGGTACTTTCGGCGGCGTCACCTCCGACTACGCCTTTCTGGTCGCCGATCTGTTCTACGACGCCAACAACGTCTACCTGCAACTGGCCCGCGACAGCTACGCCAGCTTCACCGACCGGGCCGTCACCGACAATCAGCTCGCGGTGGCCGGCAGCGCCGAAACACTGGGGCCCGGCAACGACATTTACAGCGCGCTGCTCGCCCTGCCTGACGATAATGCCCTGATCCGCGGCGCCTTCGATCAGCTCGCCGGGGAAATCCACGCCTCCGTGCGCAGCGCCCTGATCGAGGACAGCCGCTTCCTGCGCGACACCGCCGGCGAGCGCCTGCGCGCCGCCTTCCAGGCGCGCCCCGCCGGCACCGTGGTGTGGAGCCGGGCCTACGGCAACTGGGGGGAAACCGACCGCGACGGCAGCGGCGCCGCGTCGATGGATCATTCCAGCGGCGGCCTGTTGATCGGCGCCGACGCGCCGCTCAACCAGACCTGGCGGCTCGGCCTGCTGGCCGGCGCCGGCCGGACCTCCGTGGATATTGACGACCGCGAAGCGTCCGGCAGCAGCGACGACTACCATCTGGGGCTTTACAGCGGTGGCCGCTGGGACGCACTGCGCCTCACCGCCGGGCTGGGCTACACCTGGCACGACATCGAAACGGACCGCCGCGTGGCGTTCGACGACTTCGACCAGACCCTGCGCGGCGACAACCGCGCCGATACCGTGCAGCTCTTCGGCGAGGCAGGGTATCGGCTGGATACCGACGCCCTGGAACTGGAGCCCTTCGTCGGGCTGGCGCAAGTGCGCCTGAGCAGCGACGGCGGCGACGAGGACGGCGGCGCGGCGGCCCTGCACGACGACGGTGACAACACCGACACCACCTTCAGCACGCTCGGCCTGCGCGCCGCCACCGCTCTGGGCGTCGTCGGCGTACCGGCCCGGCTGCACGGCACCCTGGGCTGGCGCCACGCCTTCGGCGACACGGAATCGGAAGTCACCCAGAGCTTCGCCGGCGGTCAGGCCTTCACCGTCAGCGGCGTCCCCATCGCCGAGGACGCGGCGGTCGTTAAGGCCGGCCTGGAACTGGGGCTCTCCGAGCGCGCCACCCTGGGCCTCAGCTACAGCGGCCAGCTCGCCGGCGACCGCCGCGACCACGGCCTCGGCGCCCGCTTCGAGATGCAATTCTAAGCGCGCCCAGCGGCCCGCGCCGGGGGTGGCTGCTCCGCAAGGTCGAGGCCCGCTCTTGGTGGAAGCGGCCTGTGGGAGCGGGCCTGGCCCGCGAAAGGGTGGCGCCAGCCACCCTGCAAAGGTTGCCCCGCAGGATCCCAGAGACTTTTCTCTCCAGAGCGCCCGCACCGGGGTCGGGTGGGCCCGTCCAGGACACGCCACGAGTACATCCATGTAGGCTCGGCGTTTGGCCATCCCTGGCCAAACACGGTCCTGGACGGGCCCACCCGATCCCGGCGCTCCTTGGGAGATTCGCCGCCAGAGCTTCGTAGAAAGGTCCGGGCGGCATTTCTGACCCGTGGCGGTTCCGCTGCCCAGTGAGCGGGGCAATGGTGGTGCCTGGAGGGAGCTGTTTGGCCAGGGAGGGCCAAACTAACAGCGGCCAGGGATGGCTTGAGCGGTCCCGGAAGGCACCACCATTGCACCGCGTCTCGGATACGGAG